>Ga0307516_10006369_pt1 | contig 13841 bp, 11 predicted proteins | sample 19_EM_MG_FD_203310 | JGI IMG/M metagenome (GOLD analysis project Ga0307516, IMG submission 203310) | Populus trichocarpa ectomycorrhiza microbial communities from riparian zone in the Pacific Northwest, United States - 19_EM | ecosystem: Host-associated > Plants > Roots > Unclassified | place... | reverse complement strand
GGCCCCCGTATGCTCGAGGCCGCCGCGACTCGGGCAGAGCGCGAAGGCACCGGCTTGAAGCTGCTCGCGGTCACCGTGCTCACCTCCCTCGACGCCGCAGATCTCCTTGCGACCGGTGTCAGCGCATCGCCCGCCGAGCACGTGCTCAGGCTCGGCAAGCTGGCCCGTGCCTCGGGCATCCACGGTCTGGTTTGCTCGACCGCCGAGGTTGCGGCACTGCGCCGCGCCCTCGGCCCAGAAGCCATCTTGGTCACGCCCGGCATTCGCCCGGCCGGCGCCGCCGCCGGCGATCAGAAGCGCGTCGGCACGCCCGCATCGGCACTGCGGGACGGTTCGAGTCTGCTCGTGGTGGGACGACCGATTCGGGATGCCGCCGACCCGGCGGCCGCAGCGCGCAGCATTCTCGCGGAAATGAGCGGAGCCCTTGCGTCAGCGTCCTGACTACGGACGCCGCGCGCCACGCGACCGGCCGCCGCTGCCCGACGTGCCCGGCCGCCTGGTGGCCGGCCTGCAACCGGTGCGCGAGGCGATCTTGGCGCACGGGCGAGCCCTGCACCGCGTGAGCATCGAGCACGGAGACAGCCCACGCCTCGAAGCCGTGCTGCGCTTCGCCACCGATCACGGCGTGACCGAGATCACGCGCGAGCCTCGCGCCTTGCTCGACGCACTTACTGAAGGCACGGTTCACCAAGGCATCGTCGCCTGGGCGCCCGACCTCGAGCTGCTCGACTTTGCTCAACTACTGACCGAGCCCGCTCTGCTGGGCATCGTGCTGGACGGCATTTCGGATCCGCAGAACTTCGGAGCGGTCGTGCGTAGCGCCGTGGGCATTGCCGGAGCCGCCGTGATTTGGGGCGAGCACGCTTCGGCGCCGCTCAGCCTGGCGACCTTCCGGGCATCGGCGGGCGCCGTCGAGCACGCACGGCTGTGTCGAGTGCCCTCGCTGACGGCTGCCCTGACCGACGCGGTCGCGGCGGGCGTGAATGTCGTCGGGCTCGACCCACAAGCCGACCGGGCGTTGCGTGAGCTCGAGCTCTCCGGCCCGACATTGCTCGTGCTCGGTTCCGAGGGCGAAGGCATGAGCAGGTCCGTTCGCCGCGCGCTCGGGGCGACGGCGCGCCTCGCTCAGTCCGGCCGCATCGGCTCGCTCAATGCGTCCGTCGCGGCAGCCATAGCTCTGTATGAAGTTGCGAATCAGCGCGTAATCTCAACGACTTAACGTCCATTTCTTCGGTGACACCTTAATCCCGAAGACTTACTGAACAGCTGCAGTGTAGGTGCGGTGCCCGTTTTCCATTCAATGGAACCCTGTCTTCGGAGCCAGCCGACTCGCAATCCCCAGCAGTTTGGATCGGTTACGCTTCTCTCTCTGGAGAGAGAGGCGAGAGAATGGACCAGGTGATCACGCAGCACCTGAGCTTTCGCGCGCGCAGCTCGTAACCTCGCGGAGTTACGCGCGAAGCGCGCGTCTGAAGGCATCGAGAGCAAGCGCGATGTCTTGGTCGGTGGTGGCATCGCCCAAACTGACCCGCACTGCAGCGCGCGCGCGCGGAGCACCCAGCATGGCGCTGATGATCTTCGATGGCTCCGTCGTGCCGGCGCTGCACGCGCTCCCGCTCGACACGGCGACGCCGAGCAGATCGAGCGCCGCGACTAGCTCATCCCCCGCCCTGCCCGCGAAGGACAGGTTCGTCACATGGCCGAGCCGGCGCGCCTCGCTGCCGTTGGGGACGGCGCCCATGCCGACCAGCGTCGCCTCGAGCTGGTCGCGCATCCGACTGAGCCGCGCCTGATCGGGGCCGGTATTTTTCGCCCAGCTGGCGGCGACACGAAACCCAGCCGCGGCCACTGGGTCCACCGTCCCGGGCCGCCGGCCGCGCTCTTGGCTGCCGCCCAGCAGCAGCGGCTGGGGAGCACGCCCAGGCCGGTGTACCAGTGCGCCGATGCCCTTGGGGCCGCGCAGCTTGTGGGCGGCAAGACTGAGCGTGTCGGCGCCCGCGAGCTCGTCGGTGGGCAGCTTGCCCACTGCTTGGACCGCGTCCACATGGAGCCGCGCGCCCGCTGCTCGGGTGACCTCCCCGATCTCGGCGATGGGCTGGATCACGCCGGTCTCGTGATTGGCTGCCGCCACCGCCACGACGGTTGCCTGGGGCAGATCGACGAGAGCTTCGGCGACCGCCGCGGCCGACAGACAGCCGCTGGCCGGCACGGGCAGCCAGCGCACCGGACGGCCGGCAGCCTCGAGCGCCTCGGCCACGCGCGTCACGGACGGGTGCTCGAGCACGCTGGTGACCAGCGCGGGAGCGCCGTGCAGCGCCAAGTTGTTCGCCTCTGTCCCGCCCGACGTGAAGATCACGTCGCGCGCGCTGCCGCCCACCAAAAGCGCAATTGCCTCGCGCGCGGTCTCGACCAGGTCGCGGGCGGCGCGACCTGTGCCATGGACGCTGGCTGGGTTACCCCAGGCGGTGCGTGCGGCTTCGGCCATGGCCTCGATCACCTCCGCTAGCGGCGGCGTCGTGGCGTTCCAATCGAGGTAGACCTGGCTGGTCACAACGGTCGTGAGGGCGGCTCGCTAGCAGGCCCGGCGCGCTCCGGAATCACGAAGTAAAACGCGGCGCCGTTGAAGCGCACGCCCATGATCTCTTCGTTTGCCGGGGAAGCGACGCGAACGTCGCCGCCATGACCGCGCGCCACACCGCGCACGATGGCCAAGCCCACGCCCGTGCCGCCAAACGAACGCGTTGGCGAGCCGTCGACTTGGTAGAACGGATCGAAGAGCTTGCCCTCTTTTTCCGGCTGGATGCCGGGGCCGGTGTCGGCGACACAAACCTCGAAATGCCCGGAGGGCAGCCGCCGCAGGCGCACACCGACGGTGCCGCCTTCGGGCGTAAACTTGGTCGCGTTGTCGAACATTTGGTCGAAGGCGCGCCCGAGCCGTTCGACGTCGCCGGTGCCGAGCATGGCGCCGCGCTTCGGTAAATCAGCAACCAAATGGATGCGCCCGTCCTCGAACGCGGGTTGACGCGAGGCCTTCTGGACCAGGTCGGCCAAGTCGTATTCGCGCTGGGCGAAGCGCATGCGACCGGTTTCGAGCGCCGTCACGTCGAGCAAGCTGTCGATCAACCGGCGCAGGCGATGCACGCAGTCGCTCATCGCGCGCAGGCTCTTTTTTTGTGGCGTCGTGAGATCGCCGAGCTCTTCGTCGATGAGCAGCTTCAGGTAACCGACAATCGGCGTCATCGGTGTCGCGAGCTCGTGCGAGATGTTCCGATAAAACTCCTTTTTTGCTGAATCTAGCTCCAAAAGGCGCTGATTCATGCTGGAGAGCTCAGCCACTTTGGCTTCCAAGTGGCTCACGATGCGTTGGCTCTGGATGCGCAGGCGTTGTCCGGTGGCGTCGGGATTGGTGGTCTCGCGCCAGCCGTCGAGGTAGCCGCGCAACTTGTCGGCAAAAGAGCGCGCGTCGATCGGCTTTTGCAGAAACCCGTCACAACCCACCGCCAAGCTGGTATCGCGATCGCCCTCCGCGGTGATGGCCACGATCGGCATGCCGCGCAGCTGCGGCTCCGAGCGCAGCCGCAACGTCACCTCGTAGCCGTCCAGGCCAGGGATGGCGATGTCGACCAAGACCAGGTCCGGGCGCTCTTGGATCGCCTTGCGGACGCCTTCGAGCCCGTCGGCCGCCTCCACCACCTCGAACCCCGCCGAGGTCAGCAGTTTACGGACAAGGAGTCGGTTTGCCGGATCGTCCTCGATATGGAGGATTTTCGCCATGCAGGACACTCACTATGGCGCCCGCCAGGCACTACTCGCAAGCTTTGGCGCTCGCGGCGCTTGAAATCAGACGGGGACCGTCATTACGTATGCGGCCGAATGCTTCCCCGCCTCCCGCTGTCTCTGATTTTCGGCCTCAGCCTGACCCTCGGCGCCTGCGCCTCGCTCACCGAGCCCGGCGCCGGCGACCCGCCGCCTCAGCCGGAACCGGAGCCGGCTGCAGCACAACCCGAAGCCCCCGCCCCGGCGCCAACCCCAGCACCCACGGCCGCCGCTCCCGAGCAGAGCATCGGTGCCAGCCACGTGCTGATTCAGTACAAAGGCTCGATGCGCGCCGGCCCCAACATCACTCGCAGCAAAGAGGAAGCCAAGAAGCTTGCGACCGAGGTGATGAACAAAGCCAAGAAGGGCGCAGACTTCGCCGCGCTCGCCAAGCAGTACTCGGACGAACCGGGCGCGAAAGACCGCGCCGGCGCCCTCGGGAAGTTTACCAAGGGCCAGATGGTAAAACCCTTCGCCGACGCTGCTTTCGCCATGAAACCCGGCGAAATCAGCAACGTGGTCGAGACCGACTTCGGTTTCCACGTCATCAAGCGGACCGAGTAAGCATTTGTCAGGAGCGCCCGCGACCCGCAGACGCATCATCATCGCCGAGGACGATCCGGCGATCGCCGCCATGCTCGAAAAAGTCCTCGCCCAGCACTACGACGTTTCGGTCGCTCACGACGGTCGCACGGCGCTGGCGCTCGCCGCCAAACCGCCGCTGCCGGCGCTGCTCATGCTCGACGTGATGATGCCCATTCTCGACGGCTTGGGGGTGGCCGCTGAAGCCAGAAAAAGTCCGGTTTTGAAAGGCGTCCCCATCATCTTCCTGACGGCGAAGTCCGGCGCGGGGGACGTCATCAAAGGCATTCAGAGCGGCGCTCGCCACTACATCACCAAGCCCTTCAAAATCGACGACGTGCTCGCCAAGGTAAAAAAGGCTTTGGGCAGCTGACGATGCGGGTTCCCCTTCCGCTGCGCTTGGCCTATCCGCTGAGCTTTCTCTCGGGGCTGTTGTACTGGGCGGCCTTTCCAGGCATCGACGTCTGGCCGTTGTCGTTCGTGGCGCTCGTGCCGCTGTTCGTCGCCCTCGCCGAGCAGCGCCCGAAGCACGGCTTCTGGATCGGCTGGACTGCCGGCTTCGGCATGACCATCACCGGTTTCTACTGGCTCAGCTACACCCTGGGCGTTTTTAGCGGCTTTCCGGCGCCGCTTTGCTGGCTGTTTCAGGCCATCTTGTGCGGGTACCAAGCGGGGCGCATCGGTCTGTTCGGTTGGTTGGCCACGCGCGGCGCCGCGCGCGGTTGGGGGCGCGGGCTCACGCTCACGTTGGGTTTCGTCGCGAGCGAGCTGCTGTTCCCGCTGCTCTTCCCGTGGTTTTACGGGGCCACGGTGCATCAGGTGACGCCGCTCATTCAGGTCGCCGAGCTCGGAGGCCCGATCGCGGTATCGCTGGTACTGCTCGCGTTCAACTACGCGCTGACCGAGCTGCTGCTGGCGCGGTTGCAGAAACGCGCCGTCAACGAGCGGGTGCTGATCGCGGGCGCCGCGCCGATCCTGGCCCTCATCTACGGCGTCATCCGCATTTCCATGGTCGACGCGCGTGCCGCCGCCGCCGAAAAAGTGGAGGTCGGGCTCGTGCAAGCCAACATGAGCCTGATGGCCAAACGCGAGAACCCGCACGAAGGGCTCGATCGCCACTTGCGCCTCACCCGCGAGCTCAAGGCGGAAGGCCACCTCGACCTGGTCGTGTGGAGCGAGACGTCCGTGATGGCGCCGGTGCTCGAAGACGAGGCGGACGCGGCCATGCGCAGGCAGTTCTCGCGCTCGCTCGGCGTGCCCGCGCTGTTCGGTAGCGTGCTCGCGCGCGAAGTGACGGACGCGCGGAAATACGCCCTGTTCAACTCCGCGCTACTGACCAACAAGCGCGGCTCCGTGATCGGGCGCTTCGACAAGCAACTCTTGCTGGCATTTGGCGAATATCTGCCGTTCGGCGAGACTTTTCCGATCCTTTACGAGTGGTCGCCCCATACCGGTCACTTTCAGTCCGGCACGTCGTTCAAGCCGCTCAGCTTGGACGACCACCAGATTGCCGTCGTCATTTGTTACGAGGACGTGCTGCCCAGCTTCGTGAACCGCGAGATGCGCGAAGGCGAACCCGAGCTGATCGCCAACCTGACCAACGACGCCTGGTTCGGCGACACCACCGAGCCATGGATCCACATGGCGCTCGCCAAGTTTCGCGCGGTCGAGCAGCGCAAGTTCTTCGTGCGCTCGACCAACAGCGGCGTGAGCGCCTTCGTCGACCCGGTGGGGCGTATCATTTCGCACACGAAGACCTTCGAAGAGACGTCGCAGCGCGCGACCTTGCGCTGGCTGAAGGGCAAGACGCTCTACACCCTTTGGGGTGACGGGCCCTGGTGGCTGGCATCAGGCGTCAGCATCTTCTTCGCCTTCAAGCGTCGCGGGTCGAAGCCCGGACTGGCGACCGGGCGCGGGCCCCAAGTCGAAGATCCGGCAGTGGGCGACCAAGATGCGGCCGTCGCCGACCCCGATCCAGCAGTCGGCCACGACACTCCAAAGGCTGTTGGCCCAGTCCCGGAAATCCTTGCTCCAACCCCCGAAGTCGCCGACCCGATCCCCGAAACCGGCGGCCCAGCCCCGGAAGTCGCCGCCCAGGCGCCCAGCCTCGCGCCCGATTCCGCTCTCCCTGGTTTCCCGAAACCGGGCGATTCCAAGGCCTAGCCCCGCTAAGGAGATGGCCGGACGGCCGCCGACGAATAACGTGCAGCGTCGCCCGTCGATCCGGGTAACCTTTCTTTTCCTAGCCAGGTGGTGGTGCGACAAGCGCGTCGCTGGTGGTGCTAGAAACCTACCTTTCGGAGAGCCCTGACATGCAGACGAAGTCTTCTTATCGCGTGCTGAAGTGGACCTTGCTCGTTGGCGCCGCAGCGTCGCTCGCGACCGCGTGCGTGGTGACGAGCGGTGACGGCGCCGGCGGCGCCGGAGACAGCTCTTTCGCCGGCGACGGCACCTCTGCCTCCTCTGGCAAGACCTCGACCGGCGGCAGCGCCGGAACGACCTCGACCGGCGGCAGCGCCGGAACGAGCGGCTCGACTGCCACCGCGGGGACGAGCACGGCCCAGGCCGGCGCCGGCGGCGCGGGCGGCGCCGGGGCTTACGTAGCCGGCCTATGCCAGGTGGACGATCCCACGCCCACGATGCTCCCCTCTTGCGATCCCAATCCGGAGCGCGACAAAGACCAACCGTGCAAGATCTGCATGAAAGCCAAGTGCTGTGACGCTTGGCAGACCTGCAACGGCGATACGCCGACGTCGGCCTGCGGCTGGGGGGCAACGGCCGACGCTCCCGGTCAATTCGACTGCATCTCAGACTGCTACGCCAAGAACGAAGCGGGCGAGACCGACCCCACCAAGCTGCTCGAGAGCTGCGCGGGCGGCTGCGCCAACCAGTGCGACACCGCTGACAACGGCAACATTCTGGACGCCACCAACGCCCTCATCGCGTGCGCGAACGACCCCGACCCCGTCAAGGGCTGCCAGACGGAGTGTTTCCCGTTCAACTGATCTAGCGGCCCTCGTCCGGCCCAGAAAAACGCGCTCGAGAGCTGGTCTCTCGGGCGCGTCTCGTTTTGTACGAGCCGCGCCATGCTCGCTGAGAGCCGAACAAGCCCGAGCCAACCCAGGCGCTCGGTTTAGCGGTCCAAAGTGGTTTCGGTAGCTTTTCGAAGGAGCCGACGAGCCCGCCGTCCGGAAAATCGGCGTTCAGGGCGGGCGCGTCTACCTCCCGTGTGTTAGCGTCTGCGCCAATATGATGGTCGTTGGCTGCGCTGGATTTGCTGTTCCAGCGACGCGCTATTTCAAAGAGTACCTTTTCGTCGAAGTTCAAGAGACGCACATGGCCGTCCCGGGACCCGGCACAGTGCGCCGTTGGCGACGCGAAGCGCCCCAGGGCTTCGAGTTTGCGCTGCTGGGCCCCCGCCAGATCGCGCAAGAAGGCTTCCGTGAAGGCAAAGTCGTCGAGACCGCACTGAAAACGCTAGGCGAGGTCGCCAAAGAGCTCGAGTCGAAGGCCGCGGTCTTCGTCGCTCCCCCTGATTTCACGAGCAGCCGCGCCAATCGCACGGCCCTGCGCGATTTCTTGAAGAGCGTGCGCAAGCAGTTCGACACCGTCGTCTTCGAGCCGGGCCCGGCCTGGAAGCCCGACGACGCGGACGACTTGGCTGAAGAGACGGACACGCTCTCGGCTCGCGACCCGCTGCACCAGGGTCTCTCCAAGCGCAAGGTTGCCTACTACCGCCTGCCCGGCCCCGCCGGTCACAAGTCTCGCTACGAAGACCCGGCGATCGAGAAGCTTGCCGACGTTGCCGGCAGCGGCAAGGCGCAAGACGCTACCTACGTCTTCACCAACGTCGACATGTTTGCCGACGCCAAGCGCTTCAAAAAGGCGATGGGCATCACGTAAGAGCGCTACGGCGGGGGCGGCGCGCTAGTCGACGAACGCATCAGGCAACCGAGGGGGCGCTTCGTTTGCCAGCTTGCTAGACTTATAAGTCTACTAAATCAACGCTCAAAGATGGCGAGGCCTGCGCTCAAAAAGACAGCGCAGCCCGTCCGGAGCGCGCCTCGCGCGCCCTCTCGGGGCCGCCTTAGCCTTCCGAAGGCTCCGGCAGTCCCAACACCGCTCGCCCGAGCGCTCTGCCGAGGCTCCGTGCGGCGTCGCGAACTGCGCGGCTTCTGGCCGCAGCATCCGCTGAAGGCGTAGAACCTGCCGCAAACTGCGCGGCGCGACTCATATCGCCCGTGTCCAGCCCAGGAGGACCTTCAGGGACCTCGATGATCTGAGCGCGTCCGACGACCACCACTTCGGAACCTCGAGCGAGAGGCCCGTTGTCAGTGGAGCGCACGCCAATGCTCCGCTCGTCGACCCGCAGCACCTCGACGACCACCCGCGGGAAGCCGTGGCCAAGCGCCTGGGCGGCCCCGAGCTCGCTCCGCAGACCCGCCGCCGCCGCCTGCCCTGCTTCGAAGCTCGCGGTGGCGGAACCGCCAACCACGACCTCGTAGCGGTGCCCCACCCCGCCGTCGTAGATCGGTCGGTAGCCGCAGCCGAGCGTCCCCAGCGCCGCTGCCAGCAGCGCCGCCAGCGACGAAGGCTTCGCTCGTCGCCTCAGGTTCCGTCCAAGAGTTTCCCCCAGGGCTCGGACACCAAATTCCTGAGACACATCCCATATTTCGGGGCCAAGTTTCACGGGAAACAACAACCTATCCACATCCGACCAGCCGTTCAGTGAGGCGCTCTATCCCACGATAAAATTCACAATTTTTCCGGGAACATAGATGAATTTCTTCAGCGGCTTGTCGGCGATGAAACGGACCACATTTTCATCCTTGAGCGACTCGGTTCTGGCCAGCTCTTCGCTGGCGTCTTTGGCCAGTTTCACACGCCCACGTGCCTTGCCGTTCACCTGGACACCGATTTCGATCACGTCGTCGACGCAGAGGGCTGGGTCATAGCTGGGCCACCCGGCGCTCGCGATCAGCTCCGGATGTCCGAGCTCCCTCCAGAGCTCCTCGGCCAGGTGCGGCGCGAATGGTGACAGCACCAGCAGCGCCTTCTCGAGGGCGGCGCGCGGCGTGGCGTCGAGGCTGGCCAGGCGATTCGCCAAGATCATCAACGTGCTCACGGCGGTGTTGAAGCGCATGCCCTCGATGTCTTCGCCGACCTTCTTGATGGTGCGGTGGAGCAGCTTACGCGTCTCCTCGTCCCCTTCGCCATCTGCGAGCGGACGGCTTGCGACCGCGTACACTTTGTCGAGGAAGCGGCGCGCGCCCTGCAGTCCCGCGGTTTGCCAGGGCTTGGTTTGCTCGAGCGGCCCCATGAACATCTCGTACAGGCGCAAACTGTCGGCGCCGAACTCGGCCACCACTTGGTCCGGATTTACGACATTTCCCCGAGATTTGGCCATTTTCTCGAGTGACGTGTGCAGCCTCACGTCGTGCTCGGGGTGCCTGGGAACGCCGTCTTTCAGCACGATATCGGCGGGGCCGACGTAGCGCGCCTCGACCTTTTCTGCGGCTGGCGTCCGCAGCTCTCCTTCGGCGTCCAGCGCGACGGCCTTGTCGTCGCCATCGAGAGCGCGCACCAGCTTGCCGCTCTCGTCGAGCACCGCGTACCAGCGGTAGGCGTTACCCAAAATCATGCCCTGATGGACCAGCTTCTGAAACGGCTCAGGGTGTTTGACGATGCCGACGTCGAACAATACCTTGTGCCAGAAGCGCGCGTACAGCAGGTGCAGGACCGCGTGCTCGTTGCCGCCCACGTACAAGTCTACCGGCATCCAAGCGTCGTAGGCGGCCTCGGAAAACGGCGCCTCGGCGTTCTTGGGATCGAGGTAGCGCAGGTAGTACCAGCAGGAGCCGGCCCACTGCGGCATGGTGTTGGTTTCGCGCGCGTACCACTGGCCATTTTGCTGAAAAAACCGCCAATCTAGCGCCTTGACCAGCGCGCCCGCAGGGTCGCCGGGACGGTAGTCCTCGAGGTCGGGCAGACGCAGCGGCAGCTCGCGGTCGGGCACCGGAATCGGCTTGGAATAGTCGATGCTGTGCGGGTCGCCGCGCCGCGGATCTCCCTCACATTTGACCGGAAAAAAGATGGGGATGGGCTCACCCCAATAACGTTGGCGTGAGAAAACCCAATCGCGCAGGCGGTAGTTCACTTTGCGCTGACCGAGCTTTTGCTGCTCGAGGTAGCGCAAAATGTTCTGCTTCATCTCCTGGGTGCGCTGGCCGTCGAACTGCCCCGAGCGCACCGCGACGCCGTCGTCCGTGAAGGGTGCGTCGAGCACGTCGTGCAATGTGCCATCGGGACTCACGACTTCGACGATCGGCAAGTCGTAGTGCTTGGCGAACTCGAAATCGCGCTCGTCGTGAGCGGGCACGGCCATGATGGCGCCGGTGCCGTAGGCGCCGAGCACATAGTCGGCCGTGTAGATGGGAATCTGCTTCTGATTCAGCGGATTGATGGCGTAAGACCCCGTAAATACACCAGTTTTCTCCTTGTTCAGGGCAGTGCGCTCGAGATCGCTCTTGCGCGCGGCAGCAGCCACGTACTCGGCAATGCGTGGGCGCTCGCTGTCGCCCGCCAAGCCTAGCGTCAGCGCGTGATCGGGCGCGATGACCATGTACGTGGCACCGAACAGCGTGTCGGGGCGCGTGGTGAAGACGCGAATTTTTTCCGACCGTCCTGCGACGGGGAAATCGACCTCCGCGCCTTCGCTCTTGCCGATCCAGTCGCGTTGCTTCTGCTTGGTCTCCGGCCAGTCGAGCGGCTCGAGCTCCTCCGCCAGCCGATCTGCGTAGGCGGTGATGCGCAGCTGCCACTGGCGCAGCGGTTGGCGAATGACCGGGTGGTTGCCGCGTTCACTGCGGCCGTCGATCACCTCTTCATTCGCCAGCACCGTGCCGAGCGCTGGGCACCAATTTACGGGTATTTCAGCTTGAAAGGCCAAGCCGCGCTCGAACAGCTTGAGGAAAATCCACTGGGTCCAGCGCACGTAGCCGGGATCGGTGGTGTCGACCTCGCGTGACCAGTCGAACGAAAAGCCCAGGCTCTTGAGCTGCCGGCGGAAGGTGTTGACGTTCTCGGCGGTGGTCTTGGCGGGGTGCTGACCGGTGTTGATGGCGTGCTGCTCGGCGGGCAAACCGAAGGCGTCCCAACCCATTGGATGCAGCACGTCGAAACCAAGCGCGCGCTTGTAGCGGGCGACGATATCGGTTGCCGTGTACCCCTCAGGGTGACCGACGTGCAACCCCGACCCGGAGGGGTATGGAAACATGTCGAGCACGTAGAACTTGGGCTTGCCTGGGTGACGCTCCGACTTGAAGCATTGGCTGGCCTCCCAGGCCGCCTGCCACTTCGGTTCTATCGCTCGATGATCGTAAGCCATACCTGGCGCTGATATAGCACCTCAGGAAGGCTTTTTGGCTTTGCGCTCGAGACGCTGGCGGCGCTTTTCGGCTGCGGTTTCGGCCTCGCCCGTTCCCTGCTTCAGAATCGCCAGCGCGCGGCCAGGGTCGCACATGAAGTGCTCGTAGAGCTTGGCTAGCTCGAGGCGGAGCCCGGGGTCATCGACGTCGGCGGCCAGCGCCTCGAAGTCTTGCAACGCGCGGGCGCGGTCGCCGCGGGCTTTGTGGACGTCGCCGCGCACTTGGAGCGCGCGCGTCGCGCCAAGCTCGAGGGCGCGGTCGGCGGCACGTTCCGCGATCGAAAGCGCGCCGGCGCGCTTCATGGTTTTGGCAAAACCGACCAAATCTTCGGCGTGCATCAGGTCGAAGGGCTCGCCGTAAAGGCCAACCAGCGCCGCCATGCTGACGACGTCCCAAGCGTTGTGATCGACGACCTCGCGCAGGGCCTCTTCGTCGCCAGTGCGCAGGAAGTGGGCGTAGCGTGCGGGCACGTCACCGCCGTCGACGTCGACGCCGCGTTCGAAGCCGAGCACCTCACTCTCGAGCGTCTTCAAACGGCACGCGCCGAGGCGCGCTCGATGCAGGCGCCGGCCAATGTGCAAAAGGTCGAGGTGCGGCAAATTAGCCGGCACTTTCCGGCGATTCATCACGTAGCGGCCCTTGAGCAGGGGCCAGTCGAAGGCCTTGCCGTTGTACGAAACGAGCAATTCGGTCTGCGCCAGGCGCTCGGTCAAGGCGTCGAGCAGCGCGGGCTCGTCGCCCGGGCTGCGCAGCAGCAGTTGTTCGACGTGCAGGCGGCCCTCGCCGTCGAACCAGGCCATGCCGAGCAAGAATGCGATCGCGCCCGCGCCGCCTAGGCCGGTCGTTTCGGTATCGAGGAAAAGGGCGCGCCCGATGTCGAGCGCCGACAAGGACGGATCGAGCGCCAATAGCGCGAGCAGCTCTGGTCGACTGCTGAAGGCCGCGTCTACGGGAATGCGACCGACATGGTGCGAAGCCGGCAGAATGCTGTGGCGGCGGTAGAGCGGGCCGTTGGGCGTTTCTTCGCGCACGAACGGCAGCGTGGTCTCGGTCGGATCCGCCGGGGCGCGCGCCGGCGCCTGAAACTGCGGGCGCTCGAGGATTTCCGCCATTTTGGCGCGCAGCTCGCCGAGCAAGTCGCCGCGCGGCTCAGCCGGGGGCAGTGCCGTCGGAACGTTCACCGGCGGCGTGGATGGCGTCGGTAGAAATCCGAGCTTGCGCTTGAAGTCCATGGCTACGGCGGTCCGCCGGGCAGCTCGAGCACGGTCACCGAGCCAGTCGCCGTCGACGCGATCAGCCGGTGACGCGCGGCGTCCCAGATGGGCCGCAGCGGAGCGGCCCCGAGCGGGATGTTGCTGGCGACGCCGTTCGGGTACATGAGCCGCAGCTCACCCCCGCTCTCAGCGATCGCGAAAAAGCCGTCGCCGCGCACGGGGGGCGACAAACACTCGCTTTTCACCTCGAGCTCAGTGCCCGCGCGGCCGACTACGCGCGCCACGCCGTCTTCGCAGGCAAAAACAGCTCGGTCGGCATCGAGCGCCAGTTTAGCTGTGGCCCCGAACGCGGCCCCGAGGGGCGAGCGATCGTAGCCGTAACCCTTCAGGATGGCGAAGGCGTCGCCCAGCACGAGCGCGGCTTGCCCGCCCGCGAGCCAGGTCGGCGCCGAGCGCGCCTGCGCGGCGGCGAGGCGTAGGCTCAAAGCGCCGCTGGTGGTGACAGCATACAGATAGTCGTCTTGACCAACGAACAGCAGGCTGCCTTTGGGCGTCAGCAAGAGCTCGCTCTTGGGCGCCACCGGCAGCGGAAACACCCACCGCAGGTGCGAATCGGCTTCGAGCGCGTAGAGGCGAGCTTCGCTGGTTGCTACGAAGACGCGGCCAGTGCTGGCCTCTTCGATGGGCGGAGCGGCGACGCGACCCTTTACGGTGTAGCTCCAGCGATAGCTGCCGTCGGGCCCGAGGGCGTGCACGTAGCCATCGCCGGAGCCCACAAACAGCGTCGAAGACGCCGAAAAAT
>Ga0307516_10006368_pt1 | contig 13841 bp, 14 predicted proteins | sample 19_EM_MG_FD_203310 | JGI IMG/M metagenome (GOLD analysis project Ga0307516, IMG submission 203310) | Populus trichocarpa ectomycorrhiza microbial communities from riparian zone in the Pacific Northwest, United States - 19_EM | ecosystem: Host-associated > Plants > Roots > Unclassified | place... | reverse complement strand
TGAGCCGCTCGGGCAGCGTCGTCGCCGAAGCGCCGGCGGCTCGCGACGGCATGGCCGCTGGCAGCGAAGGCGGCACGGAGTGCGGAGGCATCTCTTGCGGGATCATCGTTCGCTGCGGTCTTCGCGCATCACGCGCCAGGCGGCCCAGGCTGTCATCAGCGCGAGCGTATACCAGGTCATCGCGTAGACGAGGTGGTTGTTGTGGAACGAGATGACCGTGAGGCCGCCGACCGGTGCAGTGTCGGTGCGCGGGCCAGCGTCTGCATCGATGAAGTAGGGCGCCGCCTTGGGCAACCCGCGTGCCGTGGCGATGGCCTGCACGTCACGCGAGTACCAGCGGTTCGCTTCGGGGTCGTTGCTGCGCAGGAAGCCGCCGCCCGGCTCGGTGATGCGCAACAGCCCGGTGATGGTGGCGGGAATAGCGCCGCCCGCACTGTGCGCGGCGGGGTCGCGGCGCTCGGGCGGCACGAAGCCGCGGTTGATCAGCACCACACTGCCGTCGGCCTGCCGAAGCGGCGTGAGCACCCAGAAGCCCGCGCCGAGCGTGGTCGAGGCCTGGACCGCGGTCTCGGCTTCGTCGAGCCAGTGGCCGGTGACCTGCACGTGGCGGTACTCGTCGTCTGCGGCATTCACCTGCGGCCAGCTTTCGGGCCCCGGTGCCGCGATGGCGGGTGCGCTCACACGCTGTTCGACGCGGTCGATCAGCGCCAGCTTCCAGCGCAGGCGCTGCACTTGCCAGGTGCCCAGGGCGGCGAACAGGGCGAACAGCAGCAGTGCCGCGATCGCGATGATCGGCCGGGCCGCATGGGGCGGGCGGCGCGAAGGTTCGTCTGCGCTGTGGGCCGGCCCGGTCAAGGCATGTTGCGCATGTCGTGCGTGGTGGTCGGCATCATGTTGTGGTTGAGGTGGTACATCACCCACAGGGAGCCGCTCAAGGTGATCACCACCAGCACCAGCGTGAAGATCAGGGCCAGCATGGTCCAGCCGCCCTCGCTCTTGGTGTTCATGTGCAGGAAATAGATCATGTGCACCACGATCTGCACCGCGGCAAACGCGAGGATCACGATCGCGGTGGTGGTCGACTTGTCGAACACCTTGCCCATCACGAGGTAGAACGGGATCGCGGTGAGGATGACGGCCAGCACGAAGCCCGTCATGTAGCCCTTGAAGGTGCTGTGGCTGATGGCCTCTTCGCCGTGGTCGTGCCCGTGCCCGTCGCCACCCAGCGGCGAGTGGTCGAGCGCTTCCATGCGCGGCGTGGTGTGGGCGTTGTCTTGTGGTGTCATTTCAGCGTCCCCATGAGGTAGACGAAGGTGAAGACGCCGATCCACACCACGTCGAGGAAGTGCCAGAACATCGACAGGCACATCAGCCGCCGGCGGTTCTCGGTGATCAAGCCCTTCTGGGCCACCTGGACCATCAGCACGACGAGCCAGATGATGCCGAAGGTAACGTGCAGGCCGTGCGTGCCGACCAGCGTGAAGAACGACGACAGGAAGGCGCTGCGCTGCGGCCCGGCGCCTTCGTGGATGAGGTGCATGAACTCGTAGAGCTCCAGGCTGATGAAGCCCGCCCCCAGCACGCCGGTGATGGCCAGCCACACCAGCACGGCGCCGGCCTTCTTGCGCTGCATCTCGAGCACGGCAAAGCCGTAGGTGATCGACGACACCAGCAGCAGCGAGGTGTTGATGGCCACGAGCGGCAGGTCGAACAGGTCGGCGCCCGTCGGCCCGGCGGCGTAGCTTCGGCCTAGCACGCCATACGCTGCGAAGAGGCAGGCGAAGACCAGGCAGTCGCTCATCAGGTAGAGCCAGAACCCGAGCAGCGTGCCGTTCTCGGCGTGGTGCTCTTCGGTCGAGTAGAAGCGCGGCGCCTCGACGGCGGGCTGCACCGGCGCTCGGCCGGAAGGGAAGGGAACGGTGAGGTCAGCAGTCATGTCAGGTCGGGCTGGCTGCGAGGAGTCGGGTGCGATCGCTTTCGATGCGGACGACCTCGTCCGCAGGGATGTAGAAGTCGCGCTTGTAGTTGAAGGTGTGGACGATGGTGGCGCCGATCATCGCGACGAAGCCGATGCCCGCGAGCAGCCACATGTGCCAGATGAGCGCGAAGCCGCAGACGGCGCTGAGCGCGGCGATCACGAAGCCCGCCCAGGTGTTGCTCGGCATGTGGATGGGGATGAAGCCTTCCTTCGGCCGTGCGTACTGGTTGGCCTTCATGTCGTGCCAGGCGTCGCTGTCGCGGATGATGGGCGTGAACGCGAAGTTATAGGCCGGTGGCGGCGATGCGGTCGACCATTCCAGCGTGCGGCCGTTCCACGGGTCGCCGGTGGTGTCGCGCAGCGACTCGCGGCGGATGAAGCTCACGATCAGCTGGATGATGAAGCAGGCGATGCCCAGCGCAATCAGCGCTGCGCCGAAGGCCGCGATCACGAACCAGATCTGCAGCGAGGGGTCTTCGAAGTGGCTCACGCGGCGCGTCACACCCATCAGGCCGAGCACGTACAGCGGCATGAAAGCGAAGTAGAAGCCGATGACCCAGAACCAGAACGAGCACTTGCCCCAGAACGGATCGAGCTTGTAGCCGAAGGCCTTGGGGAACCAGTAGGTGATGCCGGCGAGCAGGCCGAACAGCACCCCGCCGATGATCACGTTGTGGAAGTGCGCGATCAGGAACAGGCTGTTGTGCAGCACGAAGTCGGCCGGCGGCACCGCGAGCAGCACGCCGGTCATGCCGCCGATCACGAAGGTGATCATGAAGCCGATGGTCCACATCATAGGCAGCTCGAAGCGGATGCGGCCGCGATACATGGTGAACAGCCAGTTGAAGATCTTCGCGCCCGTGGGGATCGAGATGATCATCGTCGTGATGCCGAAGAACGAGTTGACGCTTGCGCCCGAGCCCATCGTGAAGAAGTGGTGCAGCCACACGAGGTACGACAGGATGGTGATCACCACCGTGGCGTAGACCATCGACGCATAGCCGAAGAGCTTCTTGCCGCAGAAGGTGGACACCACCTCCGAGAAGATGCCGAAGGCCGGCAGGATCAGGATGTAGACCTCGGGGTGACCCCAGATCCAGATCAGGTTCACGTACATCATGGCGTTGCCGCCAAGGTCGTTGGTGAAGAAATTGGTGCCGACGTAGCGGTCGAGCGAGAGCATGGCCAGCACGGCGGTCAGCACCGGGAAGGCTGCCACGATCAGCACGTTGGTGCACAGCGCCGTCCAGGTGAAGATGGGCATCTTCATCAGCGTCATGCCGGGTGCGCGCATCTTCACGATGGTGGCGATGAGGTTGACGCCAGAGAGCAGCGTGCCAACCCCCGCGATCTGCAATGACCAGATGTAGTAATCGACCCCCACGTCGGGGCTGAATGCAATGCCCGACAGCGGCGGGTAGGCCAGCCAGCCGGTGCGTGCGAACTCGCCGACGAAGAGCGAGGCCATGGTCAGGCCGGCGCCGAAGGTCGTCATCCAGAAGCTGAAGTTGTTCAGGAAGGGGAAGGACACGTCGCGTGCGCCGATTTGCAGCGGCACCACGAAGTTCATCAGCCCGGTGACCAGTGGCATCGCGACGAAGAAGATCATGATCACGCCGTGCGCCGTGAAGATCTGGTCGTAGTGGTGCGGCGGCAGGTAGCCCGCGTTGCTACCGAAGGCCACGGCCTGCTGGGCGCGCATCATGATCGCGTCGGAGAAGCCGCGCAGCAGCATCACCAGCCCGAGGATGATGTACATGATGCCGATCTTCTTGTGGTCGATGCTGGTGATCCAGTCGCGCCACAAGGTACCCCACAGGCCGAAGCGCGTGATGGCGCCGAGGATGGCCACGCCACCGATCGCGACGGCGATGAAGGTCACGAGCAGGATGGGCTCGTGCAGCGGGAGCGCGTCCCAGGAAAGACGGCCGAAGATCAGCTTCGTCAGGTCGTCGGAGGCAAGCATCGGGGTTCTCAGGGTTCAGTTCGCGGTGGGAACGGCGGCGACGGCGATCGGCCGGCCCTCGGGGTTGTCAGTGGTGCAGGCCAGCGCCTCGACATAACTGCGCATGCCCTGGCCGGTCGGCGAGGTACCAGACGCAGCGACCGGGTAAGCCGCCACCGAGCCGGTGCCGCTGGCGTCGATGGCCATCATCTGCGCCATGCACATCTTGCTGGTGTCGACGCAGCGGTTGAGGATGCGTTCATACAAGTCAGGCGCCACGCTGGCGAAGCGCTGCACCGGCTCGCGCTCGCTCGGCTTCTCGAGCTGCAGATAGGCTTCGCGGCTCAGCGTGTTGCTGCCGGCCTTGGCGGCCTGCACCCACTTGTCGAAATCGGCCTTCGCGAGGCCATGGAACTTGAAGCGCATGTGGGAGAAACCGGCGCCGCTGTAGTTGGCCGAGAAACCCTCGTACTCGCCGGGTTTGTTCATCACGGCGTGGAGCTTGGTTTCCATGCCCGGCATGGCGTAGATCTGGCCGGCGAGCGCGGGGATGTAGAAGGAGTTCATCACCGTCGAGCCGGTGATCTTGAAGCTGATGGGCACGTCGACGGGTGCAGCCAGCTCATTGACGGTGGCGATGCCCTGCTCGGGGTAGATGAAGAGCCACTTCCAGTCGAGCGCGACAACCTCGACGACCAGCGGCTTGGTGCCCTGCGGCACGGGGCGGGTGTCGTCGATGCGGCGCAGCGCGCGGTAGGGGTCGAGCGTGTGGGTGCTGATCCAGGTGACGGCACCGAGCGCGATGATGATCAGCAGCGGCGCCGACCAGATCACCAGCTCCAGCGCGGTGGAGTGGTCCCAGTCGGGCTCGTAGGTCGCTTCCTTGTTCGACTGGCGGTAGCGCCAGGCAAAGAACACCGTCAGCGCGATCACCGGCACGATGATCAGCAACATGAGCACCGTGGAGACAACGATGAGCCGCCCTTGCTGCGCCGCGATGTCGCCAGGGGCATTCAGCACCAGCGTGTTGCAGCCCGCCAGCCAGGCCATCGGGAAGAGACACAGGCTGCGCCAGGGCGCGCGAAGGTTCTTGAAGAGGGTCATGCCGGGTGAGAAATGAGCCAGACGAAAGAAGGCGTGGAAAAACGGGAGTGAACAGCCCACAATCTACGTTCAAAGGCGCGCGCCGGGGATTGGACGTTTTGTCCTATGGCGGTGATTTCTGTCCGGTGCGACGCTACGCCCTGTCTCTTCGACAGTCAATTTCTATCCACATGATGACGCCCAGCCTCGATCACACGTCCGACACCGAGATTGCCCGCGACGCGCGCTGGATCAGCGCCGACCACACGAACATCGCGCCGGGCGAGATCGCGATCGGGGTGGTCATCGGCCGCGTCTCCGAATACTTCGACTACTTCGTCTACGGCATCGCGTCGGCGCTGGTGTTCCCCTCGGTCTTCTTCCCGTTCGAGAAGGGGCTGGAGGGCACGCTGTTTGCCTTCGTCGTGTTCTCGTTTGCGTTCATCGCGCGCCCCATCGGCACGGTGGTGTTCATGAAGCTGCAGCAGCGCTTCGGACGTGAGGCCAAGCTGACGATTGCGCTTTTCTTGCTCGGCATCTCCACAGCCGGCATTGCCTTCCTGCCAGGCTACACGAGCCTCGGCTTTGCGTCGATCGTGTTGCTGTCGGTCTTCCGCGTCGGCCAGGGCATCGCGCTCGGCGGCTCCTGGGACGGCCTGCCTTCGCTGCTGGCCATCAACGCACCGCCGGAACGCCGTGGCTGGTACGCTGCGCTCGGCCAGCTGGGCGCGCCCATCGGTTTCATGCTGGCGAGCGGCCTGTTCGCGTTTTTGTATTCCAGCCTCGCGCCCGACGACTTCTTCGACTGGGGCTGGCGCTACACCTTCTACGTGGCCTTCGCCATCAACGTGGTGGCGCTCTTTGCGCGCCTGCGGCTGGTGGCCACGCATGAATACGCCCAGCTGCTCGATGCCAACGAGCTCGAACCGACCAACGTGGGCGAGCTGGTGCAGTCGCAGTGGTTCACGCTGATCGTTGGTGCCTTCGCTGCGCTGGCGAGCTATGCGCTGTTCCACCTGATCACCGTATTCCCGCTGTCGTGGATCACGCTGTACTCCAACCAGTCGATCAGCGAATTTTTGGTCGTGCAGGTGATCGGGGCGGCACTCGGTGCCGGTGGCGTGGTGATCTCGGGCTACATCGCCGACCGCATCGGCCGGCGCCGCACGTTGGCCACCTTCGCCACGATGATCGCGGTCTTCAGCGGCTTCGCCCCCACGCTGCTCGACGGCGGCCGCCTGGGGCAAGACGTGTTCATCCTGCTCGGCTTCGTGCTGCTGGGCCTGTCTTATGGCCAGGCCGCTGGCGCGGTCAGCTCGAACTTCCAGCCGAAGTACCGATACACCGGGGCCGCACTCACGTCCGACCTGGCCTGGCTTATTGGCGCCGCATTTGCGCCGCTGGTGGCCTTGGGCTTGTCGGCGCACTTCGGGCTGGCCTACGTCAGCGTCTATCTGCTTTCGGGTGCAGCGGCCACGCTGGCAGCGTTGAGTGTCAACCGTGCTCTTGAAGCACGGGACTAGCCGCAGTTCACTCGGTCGCTTCAGGGTTCGGCGGTTGCCGTTCCCAGCGACCGGTCTAGTGACCGACTGAAGATGAGGTTCGGCGTTTACCGCGCGTTGCGAGGCTTTGCTGCATGCGTCGCCGCCGCAGCGCTGCTCGGTGGCTGCGGCCTCTGGCGGCCGACCGTCGTGCCGCTGCGAACCATCGCGCAGCCGGCTGCCTGCGGTACGCGGCCCGATACCTTGCTGGTGCTGCTGCCGGGCTCGTACTCGCTGCCGGAAGACTTCGTGCGGGAGGGCTTCGTGAAGGCGGTGCGTGACCAGAGAATTGCCGCGGATGTGCTGCTGGTCGATGCGCACGTCGGCTACTACGACAAGCGCTCCATCGTCACGCGCTTGCAGGCCGACATCATTAAACCGGCACGTGCGCAAGGCTACGAGCACATCTGGCTTGCGGGCATCTCCATCGGTGCCGTCGGTTCGATGTTGTATGCGGACGCGCACCCTGACGACGTGGACGGCCTGCTGCTCATCGCGCCATATCTCGGGTCTCGCCTCTCGGCCAAGGAGATCGAGGTCGCGGGCGGCCTCGCCACATGGCAGGCACCGAACCTGCCGAGCGAGGGCGACATCGACCTCACGCTGTGGCGCTGGCTTCAGGCGCAGACCAGCCCTGCCATCTCGGGCAAGAAGCTGCCGCTCTTCCTCGGCTACGGTGACGACGATCGCTTTGTCTACAACGACAAGGTGCTGAGCCGGGCCTTGCCGCCGACACGCGTGTTCACCGCCAGCGGCGGCCATGACTGGCCGGCGTGGAGGGCGCTGTGGCCGCGCATGCTCGACGCGACTCCACTGCCGCGGAACGCTGGTTGCGTGTAAACGCCATAGCACCGGCCACCGGGCTTCGGCCAAGGCTCGTTGCCGGCCAGAGAACTTCGTGATGCTTCTGGCGCCCCGGTGACGAGCGAGTCCCGCAACGTCGTAGTGAAACCGCAGTTCCGATAGCATCGGCGCAGGCAATCAAATGTGCTCATGGAGGCCTGTGATGTCTGCTCAACCAAGGTATTGGTTTCCGGTGAAGCGCTACGGCTGGGGGTGGGGGCTGCCGACGGCGTGGCAAGGCTGGGCCGTGCTTGCGGTGTTCGCCGGTCTCATGGTCGCTGGCTCGCTGGTCGTGTTGCCAGGGCAGGGGGTCGAGATATTCCTTGCGTACTCGGTGCTGCTGTGCGCTCTGCTGTTGGCGGTGTGCTGGTTGAAGGGAGAGCCACCCACCTGGCGCTGGGGCGGCCGTTGATGAAACTTCTTGTCACCGGGAGTTCGGGGCACTTGGGCGAAGCGCTGGTTCGCAGCCTGAAGGCCACCGAGCACGAGGTGATCGGCATCGACATCGCGCCGTCTCCGTTCACCGATGCCGTCGGTTCGATCGCGGACCGGCAGTTCGTGAACCGCAGCATGCAAGGTGTGGATGCGGTCTTGCACACCGCCACACTGCACAAGCCGCATGTCGCGACGCACAGTCGCCAGGACTTCGTCGACACCAACATCACCGGCGCACTGAACCTGCTGGAAGAAGCCGTGCTCGCCGGCGCACGCCGCTTCGTCTTCACGAGCACCACAAGCGTGTTCGGCGATGCGCTGCGCCCACCGGTCGGGCAGCCCGGGGCCTGGATCACCGAAGACGTGGTGCCGCAGCCCAAGAACATCTACGGGGTGACCAAGACGGCCGCCGAAGATCTGTGCCGGCTGTTCCACCGCAACCATGGCCTGTCATGCTTGGTGCTGCGAACCTCGCGCTTTTTTCCTGAAGAAGACGACCAGAAAGAAGTGCGCGACCGTTATTCGCATGGCAACGTCAATGCCAACGAGTTTCTCTATCGGCGCGTGGACATCGAAGATGTGGTCAGCGCGCACCTGCTGGCGCTCGCCCAGGCGGAAGCCATCGGCTTCGACAAGTACATCATCAGCGCGACAACGCCGTTCACGAAAGACGACCTGACCGACCTGCGCGCTGATGCGCCGGCCGTGCTGAAGCGCAAGGCCCCCGAGTTCGAGGCGCTGTACGCGGCCCGCGGCTGGCGCATGTTTCCGGAGATCGAACGGGTGTACGTCAACGAGCGGGCGAGAACACATCTCGGCTGGCGGCCGAAGTACGACTTCGATCATGTCCTCAGAAGCCTGCGGGAAAACACCGACGTACGGAGCCCTCTGGCACAGCAGATTGGCTCGAAGGCCTACCATTCCCGCTCATTCGCGGAGGGCCCGTATCCGGTCGAATGATTCAGACTCCGATTTGGGCTCTTTTTGCTGAAATTGAAAACAAGACTTCGTGACCTGCTGGGGTTCGTGTTGGTGACACTGTCCGGTGTCGCCGCTGCAGACGACGCCACCGACCAGATGGTGGGCGGCATCGATGCCGTGATTTCCGCTTGCAACACCGCCGAACCGAAGACCGCCAAGGCCGCGCAGGACATGCTGGCGACCGCCGTGGCCCAGCGCAAGCTGGACCTCGTCTCCATCCGCAAGAGCGACGCCTACAAGGCCATCTACAACTCCGAGGCGAACCGGCTGCTCTCGATTCCTGCGAAGGAACGCGTGGCGGCCTGCAAGGGCGCGCTGTAGCGCCGGGCTTGAAGGAATGGCTCGCAAGTTCACGGTTCTTGTCACCGGCGGCTTGATGGGCCTGGCGAGCCTCGCAGCCCAGAATTGCCTTGCGCAGGATGAGGCCTCCGCCAGCGCACCGAAGAGCCTGCGCGAACGATGGGCCGAACGCCGCGCCGGCAAACAGGACAGCCTCGCGGTCGCCAATGTGCAGATCACCGGCCCGGGCGACTATGCACTGTCGCTCGTTCATGCAGGCCAAACGCGCCTGTACCGTGTTCACGTGCCTGCAAGCTACTCGGCGGCCACGCCAATGCCTCTCGTGTTCTCCTTGCACGGCGGTGGCGGCGGCATGGACTACCAAGCCAATGACAGCTACTACGGCCAAATCTCCAAGTCGGACCAGGCGGGCTTCATCGCCGTCTTTCCGAACGGGTTCAGCAGGCTCAAGTCGGGCAAGCTTGCGACCTGGAACGCTGGCAACTGCTGCGGTTCGGCACGCGACGAAGGCAGCGACGATGTGGGTTTCATTCGCGACATCGTCAAAAGCCTGAGCGCACAGCTCAATGTGGACCCCCGCCGGATCTTCGCCAACGGCATGTCCAACGGGGGGATGATGGCCTATCGCCTCGCCTGCGAGATGCCCGATGTGTTCCGCGCGATCGCGTCCGTCGCCGGCACCGACAACACCCAGTCGTGCACGCCCGCGACGCCGATCTCGGTGCTGCACATCCACGCCAAGGACGATGAACTCGAGCTGTTCGACGGCGGCGCGGGCCGCAAGTCATCGAAGGTCACGGCCTTCGTCTCCGTGCCCGAGTCGATCGCGAAGTGGGTTCGCTTGAACACCTGCAACACCACGCCGAAGCGCGTGTTCGAGAACGCCGGCGGGTATTGCGATGCCTATACGTCCTGCCGGAGCGGCGTCGAAGTGAAGCTGTGCGTCACGCCGACGGGCGGGCATTCATGGCCCGGCGGCAAGAAGCCGCGCGGTGACACGCCGGGGTCGACTGCGCTGTCGGCCACCGACGTCATTGCGGACTTCTTTGTCAGTCGCTGAGCTTGCCCTTCGGCCCGCTCAGGGCCGAACCTGATCGATGACCACCTCGACCTTGCTCGCACCGGGCTTGACCACCGGCCCTGCGCCGATCAGGTCACCCGGCCCAGGTGTGGCGCTGCCGTTCTTCGAGATGCGCGCTTCGATGCGCACTTCGGCGGCTCCGGAAATCTTCGACTCGGGGCTCATGGCCATCGAATCGTCGAGCTTGAAGTCGAAGGGCAGGTCGGACACGCGCACGCGCTGCACGGCCAAGGGCATGCGCGAGCCTTGCGGCGCGCGCGCGAACACGAACACCGTGTCGGTCGGCTGCACCTTGGCGGCGAATGCCGGGCCCAAGCTCACTCGGCCGCTGATGGCGGCGCCGGGTACGGCTGGCGTTGCCGCTGCGGCCGTCTTCTTGTCGGCGGGGCCGCTCGCGGCCTGGGCCGTGGCGGCCGGTGCGCCGATCTGGGCACGGGTCTTGGAGACCGCTTCGCCCAGCCATTTGGCGTCGTCCGAATCGGGCGGCACGATGGTCAGCAGACGTTCCCACAGCGCCACGGCACCGGCGAAGTCATTGCGGTTGTAGGCGGCAGTGGCGGCGAGTGAAAGCGCCATCGGGTTCTGCGGATCGATCTCGAGCGCGCGCTTCACGATCTCCATCGGCTTGCCGTCGAAGTTGCCCATGGCCCGGGTGGCCAGCACGTCGGCGTATTCAGCCAGCAAGGTGGCGTTCTGATAGAGCGATTCGCCGATGTGGTTGAACGCGTCTTCGGCCTCCGGCAGGCGGTTCATCACGCGGTACGAACGGGCCAGCACGATCCAGCCTTTGGGATCGGACGGGTCTTTGGCCATGCGCGCGGCAAGATCGGACACCATCTTCTCGACGTCTTGCTGGGTGGCGATGCGAGTTGCTCGGGGGTCGAGCGCGGCCGGTGAGCCGAGCCAGGTGTAGAGGCCCGCGGCGGCGAGTGGCAACAACACGGCGAGCGCCAGCGAGGTGCGGCGCGAGCCGAAAGGTGCAGCAGTGGAAGCCGTTTCGCCGACGTTGACGTCGTCGAGCAGGCGGCGCTGCAGTTCTGCGCGCGCTTGCTCGTGGTCCGGCGCTGAAATCAGGCCCGCGGCGAGGTCGCGATCGAGCTCTTGCAACTGGTCGCGGTAAACGCCGGCGTTGATCTCGCGCGTGGAGGCCATCTCGGCCTTGGGCGCCTTGCGCCACGGGCGCAGCAACAACAACAGGGTGACCGCGACGAGCACCGCCGCGGCCAGCACGAAAACGCCCATCACGACTCTCCGTTGAGCAAGGCTTCAGCCTTGCGTTGGTCTTCGGGCGACAAGGCCGCATCCGCCGGCTTGCGCTTGCGCAAGAACGCCACCAGGCCGATCAGCCCGCCGACCAGCAGCACGAACGGCCCACCCCAGAGCAGCCAGGTGGTGGGCTTGACGGGCGGGCGGTACAGCACGAAGTCGCCATAGCGGCTGACGAGGAAGTCGCGCACCTCCTGATCGGTCTTGCCTTGCTTGATGAGGCCGCGAATCTCGCGGCGCAGGTCCATCGCCAGGTCGGAGCGCGAACCGGCGAGCGACTCGTTCTGGCAGACCAGGCAGCGCAACTCTTCAGCAATGACGACCAGACGCTGCTCGACGACCGGGTCTTCGGCCAGCGGTGCGGCCTCGTTGGCGTGGACGGAAACAGCGGCGAGCACCAGCGCCGCAGCGGCCCAAAGCTTCTTCATTTCTGCAGCTCTTTGATCAGGGGCACGATCTTCTTCTGCAGCACCTCGGGCGTCACCGGGCCGATCTGCTTGAAGCGAATGGTGCCGGTCTTGTCGATCACGTAGGTCTCGGGCACGCCGTAGACACCGTAGTCGATGCCGACGCGGCCATCGGCGTCGACCACCGTCAAGTCATACGGGTTGCCGAAGCGCGCCAGCCAGTTCTTGGCCTCGGGGGTCTGGTCCTTGTAGTTGAGGCCGACCAGCGGTGCGAGCTTCTGTTTGGCGAAATCGACGAGCACCGGGTGTTCTTCGCGGCAGGGGCCGCACCAGGTGGCCCACACATTGAAGAGCCAGACCTTGCCAGCCATTTCCTTGGGGCCGAAGCGGCCGTCGGCTTCGAGCTGCGGCAGCGAGAACGCCGGGGCGGCCTTGCCGACCAGCGGGGAGGGCACTTCGTGTGGATCGCGGTTGAGGCCAATGCCCAGGAACACCGCCAGCACCACGAAGAGTGCCAGCGGAATCAGGAAGCGTTTCATGCAGGCGCTCCCTGCACCACGGTGCTGCGCGCCTTCAGGCGGTAGCGCCTGTCGCTCGCGGCCAGCCCGCCGCCGAGCGCCATCAACAGGCAGCCGCCCCAGATCCAGACGATGAAGGGCTTGTAGTACACGCGCACGCTCCAGGCCGAGCCTTGGGCGTCGAGCGGTTCGCCGAGCGACACATAGAGGTCGCGCGTCAAGCCGCTGTCGATCGCGGTTTCGGTCATCGGCATCTGCGATGAGAAGTAGCTGCGCTTCTCGGGGTTCAGCGTGCGCAGCACTTCGCCGTTCTTCGAAAGCTCGATGTCGCCACGCTGCGCCATGTAGTTCGGGCCGGGCACTTGCGCCACGCCCTTCAGTCGAACGGTGTAGCCGCCGAGTGTCACGGTGTCGCCGACGGCCATGCGAACGTCGCGCTCGACTTCATAGCCCTTGACCAGGGTGACGCCGACCACGAACACCGCAATGCCGATGTGCGCCAAGTGCATGCCCCAGTACGCCCGGGGCGGCCAACCCGACTTGAGGCGTGCGCGAATCTGGAACGCGGAGCTCGCCACGATCCACACCGCCAGCAGCAGGCCGAGCGCGATCAGCGGCGTCCATTCGCCGACGAGGAAGGGCAGGCCGACGCCGGCGACCACCGCCAGCACGGCGGCCAGACGCAGGCGTTGGGCCATGTCGCGCGGGTCGGCGTGCTTCCAGTTCGCGAGCGGGCCGACGGCGATCAGGAACAGCAGCGGCAGCATGATCGGCACGAACACCGAATTGAAGTAGGGCGGCCCGACCGACAGCTTTCCCATGCCCAGGGCGTCGATCAACAGCGGGTACAGCGTGCCGAGCAGCACCGAACCGGCGGCCACCACCAGCAGCACGTTGTTGATCAGCAGCAGCGTTTCGCGCGAGAACAGCGCGAACGCTCCGCCCATGCTGACCTTGGGCGCGCGCCAGGCAAACAGCGTCAGAGAGCCGCCGATCACGGCGGTCAGGAAGGCCAGGATGAAGATGCCGCGCTTCGGGTCGGTGGCAAAGGCATGCACGGAGGTCAGCACGCCGGAGCGGACGAGGAAGGTGCCGAGCAGCGACAGCGAGAATGCGGCGATGGCCAGGAGCACGGTCCAGTTCTTGAAGCTGCCGCGCTTCTCGGTGACGGCCAGCGAGTGGATCAGCGCCGTGCCCACGAGCCAGGGCATGAAGGAGGCGTTTTCGACCGGGTCCCAGAACCACCAGCCGCCCCAGCCCAGCTCGTAATAAGCCCAGTACGAGCCGAGCGCGATGCCGATGGTGAGGAAGACCCAGGCGACGTTCGTCCACGGCCGCGACCAGCGTGCCCAGGCCGCGTCGAGCCGGCCTGCCAGCAAGGCGGCGATGGCAAACGCAAATGCCACCGAGAAGCCGACGTAGCCCATGTAGAGCATGGGCGGGTGCACCACCAGCCCAGGGTC
>Ga0307516_10006367_pt1 | contig 13841 bp, 16 predicted proteins | sample 19_EM_MG_FD_203310 | JGI IMG/M metagenome (GOLD analysis project Ga0307516, IMG submission 203310) | Populus trichocarpa ectomycorrhiza microbial communities from riparian zone in the Pacific Northwest, United States - 19_EM | ecosystem: Host-associated > Plants > Roots > Unclassified | place... | reverse complement strand
ATAGCTCACTCAATAAAGGATTATTATATATTGTTATCACTGTATGTAATGGTATAGAAATCATGTCAGTATGGCTATCCTATGACAGCACACAGCTATACATCATGAAATATCACTCATCTGTATGTATACATACATATGCAGTTTTTTTTTGGGTTTAATTATTACTCACATGCAATATATCTAGATCATGGCAAGATCATGTATAGTCCAGTTCTCGTCTGCTGTCCGTGCAGTGGCGGCACGTTGCAAGCTCCCCTTTGCCCTCTGCTTAGGCCTATTCCTAGCAAATATAGCACGTACCAAAGGAATTGCAAAGGAACCGAAAGCAAGTGTGCATGACAAAGGGAACAAAAGAAATGAAAGCACTGCCTAGTCCTCATTTGCAGATGCCATGAAGTCCAGCATGGGTAGGAATAGTGCATCAGCAAAAAAATGAAAAGTTGAGGTATATTGCTTTTTTTCGAAGTGAGACACAAATTTTAAATTTCCTTTCTCGGTGTTTTAGTTGAAATAAAAGAGATTATTTTTTTCCAAATCCTTACGGGAGCAAAATATAACTTCTCTCTTACAGAAGCTTAATAAAGCTTAATAAAGCTTATGGAAGCACTGGGAGCACCGGGAGCATTTTTCGAGTTTTTGCTGATGTGGTGGTTTTCCTACGTCGCCCCTCTCTATATCCCTTACTCCCTGCTTCTCCATCCACTCCCAGAATTCCGCCTCTGACATCTGACTCACTTCGTCCCCCTTCTTGGCTGGCACTAGTCGTCCCATGTCTGTAGATGTGAGGAAGTCCAGTGCCGTCCAGCTGCACCTCTCATCCGCTAGATGCAGTGGCAATATGGGAAGCTGAATTCATAGTATGCAATTGGTCATAGTTTAAGGCTATTGTACAGTTATAAATATATCAGTATCTTCGCTGTATGAACAGTATACTACAGACATCAAAAAAATCTTTACGGTATCCAACAATGGGAAAATGTGGCCCTGAATCAGTTATAGAAGCCTATCAATACCTTCTTTAGTTCTGGTACATACATCAAAACCTTTCACTCGACAATACCAGAGACCTCTTCCGTCAACACCATCCTAATCTGGAGATTTATCAACATACACCTGACTATCCCTCTACGAGTATACTTGTACGAGCGTTCAAGCGGTGGAACTTCCGAAAGTATAACAAACCGTACGATAGTGACTTACTCAACAAAGAATTATGGGTTTATTTTTATCACTGGTGTCTCAACGATACTGAGATCCTAAGTTTTCTCTGTCGATGTGGCTATCCTATGACAGCGCACAGGTATACATCATGAAATATCACTCAATTGTATGCATATGCAGTGACAACGACAATATGCTTATCAGTTGTTAGCCTCATTAGGTTACGTCTTGCATTAGGTATGCACTGCCGTTATGACACATCAGTTATGCTTCAACACAATCAACAACATCAGCAAAAAAATTGAGAATTCCTAGGGAGCTCCTGTAGCTCCTGTAGCTCCTATAAGCATCGCTACCTCCTGTAAGAGGAGAAGTTATATTTTGCTCCTGTAAGGATTTTAAAAAAAAAAAGTGCTTTATTTTTAGCTGAAACCTCGAGAAATATTAGTTCAAATTTATGTCTCACCTGTAAAAAAAAGCAATATACTTCAACTTTCCATTTTTTGCTGATGAAGTACGTGCTGTGTTAGAAAGAGAGCTACGTGGACATTCAACCTTATACAGATGGCGACTAACCAATACACGGCTAAAACAACTTGGTGTGCCGGTTGTTCAAAATCGGATGTATGAGCTTATATGGGAAATCGATCCAGAAGGAGTTGCTAGCTGACAATTTGGTCAACAGAATATCGTACGCAGTAACTATACAGTTGCTGGTCCCTACAGAATTCGTTCTGTTGATGGGCATCACAAATTGTTACTCTACGGATTCGAAGTATATGCAGGTATTGATCCATACTCATGGTATATTACATAGATTCATGTTGGTATCTCAACTCAAACAGCAATTGCAGTTCTGCGTTCATATCTGGACCATCTTAAAGAACATGGTACACTTCCCTATACCATCCGTTCCGACCAGGGAACAGAGACTCATATGATGGCAAATGCACATTGTCAACTACATCAAGAGCTCAATCCCAATGCTGCATGGAATGACCACTACTGGTATGGTACCTCAAGAGCCAACCAACGTATCGAATCATGGTGGAGACATATGAGTAAAGGTCAAACTATAGTATGGAAGGTATATATTGCCAATAAGGTGTATGGATATGATTGACACTAATTTCCGACCAGAGATACTTTGATGGACTCGCATCTACAGGGTTATGGTCTAGTAATACAGCAGATACGATTGCTCTTCTTTTTGTTTACATGCCCATTATCAGACAGGAGATATATGGGTATGCCAATTTGTGGAATGCACATGCCATTCGACGGCAGGCTGGTCAGCCAGCTGTTCTACCTGAAAAACCTGTTGTTCTCTACTTTCATCCACCAGCGCCAATGGCAGACTATGGTAGTGTGGTGCCAGAAAATCGATTACAGCAACTGCGGCAGACTGTGGAAGTATACGAACCAAACAAGTAACTCCCCACCACTACAATGTAATTCTGCCAGAATATATTCGATTCGAATGCACTAGAATTGCAGATTAAAGATGATGGAGGTCTAGACTACACAATCGTTATAGGAGAACCACCAGTTTCCCTACATCAGGTTGCTTATATTTTTCTCCGAGATTCATTAAGTCAGTATATAGCTGATGGCAATGAACCCCCGATGTCTGAGATCCCACGTGGCGCCTACAACTGGGTGCCTCCACCTGTAGCACTATCTGGCATTGATCTGCAGGAATTGGAAGCAGGCAGTATCTATAACGGCTCAGATGGACCAGTGTAACGGTGGCGGTTCTCCAAGGTACTCGAGTGAGTTCTGGTGACGCAAGTGAGAGCGGAAGCGGAAGCGGGGGTGGGAACAGAACGGGAAGGTGAATGGAATGGGAACAGGAATGGGAACGGGAAGGAAATGGGAACGGGAATGGGAACGGGAACGGGAACGGGAGACAAAGACCGACAACGTCAGATGGATGTGTCGGACAGGGAGACGGACAGCATCGGACGGACGTGTCGAACAGAGAGATGGACAGCGTCGGACAGACGTGTCGGACAAAACGGACAACGTCAGACGGACGTGTCGGACAAGAACGGACAACGTCAGACGGACGTGTCGGACAGGGAGACGGACAGCATCGGACGGACGTGTCGAACAGAGAGATGGACAGCGTCGGACAGACGTGTCGGACAAGAACGGACAACGTCAGACAGACGTGTCGGACAGGGAGATGGACAGCGTCGGACGGATGCGTCGGACAGGGAGACAGACAGCGTCAGACGGACGTGTCGGACAAGAACGGACAACGTCAGAAGGACATATCGAACAGAGAGATGGACAGTATCGGACAGACGTGTCGGACAGAGAGACGGACAGCGTCGGACGGACGTGTCGGAGAAGAACGGACAACATCTGACGGACGTGTCGAACAGAGAGATGGACAGCGTCGGACGGACATGTCGGACAGAGACGGGCGGCGCTAGACGAGCGTTGTCGATACTGACATACAGTGGAAACGGAGTAAACGGAGGAAATGGAGACGAGGTTGATATTCCGAATAGAATACAAGTGGTTGCATGAAGAGAAGAAGACAAAACACGGGAGACAGCTCTCCTTATATACACAGTTCTCGCAACTCCTATACGTCCTCCTACTCACACCCGTGCAACTCACATATGTACTCATACTCACATATGTGCTTATAACCACGCAACTCAAACAACCTTCTCTTATGCATCCGGGGCCCGAAACTGACACCCTTTCCAAGATCGAGATATCAGGAGTGAGGTGACGACAGTCTTTCTAACATCAAGACATCTGGAGCGAGGTGCCAGCATCAACAACGAAAACAAACAATGAAACCCAAATCGAACGCTGGGACCTGCGCCGTGACAGTATCCCCCTCCTATCGCTGAGCTCCCGCGAAGCTTTATTCGAGAGCGCCTGGCTTGTGGGGGTATTGTTTGTGTAATCGAGTAACTGCTTCTAGCTCGTTGACGTTTCCTGCTGGCTCCCAATTCGGGTGATCAAATCCGGTCCATTTGACAAGGTAGTGCTGTCGTCTTCGATACATTCGAGAATCAAGAATGGAATCCACGAACCATTCTTGCTTGCCGTCGATTTCCACTGGAGGAGGCAGTGGTTGTTGTTGTCCCGGAAGCGGATCCTGTGCTGCCGGCTCAAGTAAGGACACATGAAAAACAGGATGTATCTGCATCGAGCTGTGAAGTTCGAACTGGAAGGCATGAGAGGAAATCTTGCATGTGATCTTGAAGGGGCCATGCCGTCGATGATCCAACTTTGCTGATGGTCGTCGAGTCTTCCAATTTCGAGTGACGAGCCACACAAGATCCCCCACCTGATAGTCCGGAGCGGGGGGCGATGGGTGTCTGCGGTTTCCTGGTAGTGGAGTTGGGCGCGATGCATTTCCGTCCTCAGGTGGTCATGAATTTCCAACAATGCTTTCGCCACAGAACACGCTTGTTGATCTTCTGCTTGGTTGGATAGGAACGCCGAAAGGTCGAATTGCCAGCGAGGGTCGTAGCCAAGGTCTGCAAAGAACGGAGATACAGCCATTGTTTCTGAGGTATGGTTGTTCGATGCGAATTCCGTGATCGGCAACCAGTCAGCCCAATCATCTTGCAGGTAGTTCACATACGACTGCAAGTATTGTTCCATTACGGCATTCATTCATTCGGTCTGACCATCGGTCTGTGGATGGAAAGCAGTAGACAGCCGCAGTTCGATTCCCAGTCGTGCACAAAGACGATGCCAGAATGCAGAGGCAAATTGAGGCCCTCGGTCCGAAGTTATTGTTCGCGGAAGTCCATGTAATCAGAAGACATGTTGGAGGAACAGGTTAGCCAGATCACGGGCATCAATGGTAGTGCTGCACGGGACAAGATACCGCTGTTTCGTGAGCCAATCCACTACCACCCAGATAGCATCGTGATCCTTTGATCGTGGTAGGCCCGTGACAAAGTCCATCGAAATGTCCTGCCATGGCTGCTGGGGAATCGCCAATGGGTGGAGGACTCCAAAGGGTGCGTGTCGACTGGTTTTCGATCGCCGGCAAGTGTAACAGTTCCTTACAATCCTTTCCACATCTTGCCGTATTTTCGGCCAGTGGTAGTTCCTTGAGAGCAATTCGAATGTTTTCGATCGTCTGGGGTGGCCTGCTACCGGTACTTTGTGATTCGTTTGGATCAGATATAATCTCAGAGGGCCGTAGGCAGGGACATAAAACTTTCCTCGATATCGTAATCTTCCTGTTGGGCTTCGGGAGCACTCCGATAGCGTAATATCCTTACAATAGCGAACCTCCTTCTCTAGCATAGCCAGCACCTCCGTGGGAAAAGGATCCCACTTGTAGGCTTCAGAGAATAGTGCGGCGATTTTGGCGTTGATGAGTCCGAGTCCACTGTCGAGTCCGTATCTGTCGTTGAGTCTGGCGCCGCGTTCCTCGAGTCCGAGTCCGCGTCCGTCTTCGAGTCCGGTGCCACGTTCCTTGAGTGCGAGTCCGAGTCTGACTCCGGCTTCGAGTCATAGGATTTGGTGTGGTTTTATGACGGCATGGAAGTTTTTGGTCAGTCGTTTGGAAGATCTCCGGATCTTCGAGTCAAGGAGTCCGGTTTGGCTCCCACTTTTCCCGGTCTGTAGACGATTTTGAAGTTGAATTGGGAGAGAAACTGTGCCCATCTCGCTTGCTGGCGGTTGAGCAGTTTGGTTGTCGTGAAATATTCCAAGTTCTTGTGATCCGTTAAGACTGATATCAGGTTTTCCACTGATTGCAACTCTGCGCGCCACTCCTCAAATGCCCGGACAATTGCCATCAGTTCCTTGTCATAAATTTCATAGTTGCACTCAGCGGGGGAATGTTTCTTTGAAAAGAAGGCCACAGGGTGTAGGGTTCCCTCGTCGTCGTATTGTGACAAGACTGCGGCGGAGACGAAGTCAGAGGCGTCGGTTTCCACCACAATGTCGCAGTCGTGATCAAACCGACACAGAATGGGTGCCATTGTAAAGTAGGTTTTCAGTCTGTCAAACGATTCCTGTTGCTTTGTCTCCCACTTGAACGGCTGGCCTTTTCTTGTCAGCCATGTCAGTGGCTCAACTACCTTTGAGTATCCTTTGACGAATCAGCGGAAGAAATTTGCGAATCCCAAGAACACTTGCACATCTCGTAGATTTTCGGGAGGGGGCCACGCCTTCACTGTTTCAACCTTGGACGGATCTATCTTGATGCCATCCACACCAATGAATAGTCCCAGATACTTAACTTCCGTTTTGTGGAATTCGTATTTTTCCAGTTTGAGGTGGAGATCGGCATCAGTCAGTCGTTTCAATACTCGGTGGACATGCCGAGTATGTTCTTCCATCGTATCCGAATAAATCAATATATCATCGAGGTAGGCTGACGTAAAGTGATCGAGGAAAGGAGCCAAGGTTTCGTTGATGAATCCTTGGAAATCTGCTGGCGCGTTGGTCAGGCCAAACGGCATTACCAATGATTCGAATAGGTCATAACGGGTTCTGAAGGCGGTTTTCCATTCTTCTCCTTCTGCCATTCGAATGAGATTGTATGCTCCACGAACATCCAATTCGTGAAAAACCAAGCCTTCGATATTCGCATCAGTGTTTCCCGAATCAGCGGAAGGGGGTAACAATTTTTGACGGTTCCTTCGTTGATGCCTCGGTAATCCACATCCAATCGCAACGATCCATCACCCTTCTTGACAAACAGGATCAGGGCTCTGGCCGGGGATGAAGAGGCCCGCATAAATCCCTTATCTAAATTTTCCTCTAATCATTTCTTGCAGGCTGTGACCCTAAGCCAGTATGGGTACATGGGATGGTGTCATACAGCTGCATGTTTGCTCACGATGGCACGTTGCCGGAGGGCAGCATGCCGAAACAGCACCTCACCGGAACGGCACCTCACCAGAATGGCACCTCACCGGAACGGCACCTTGCCGGAGGACAGCGGGCCGGCTTGCGCTGAGCGGCACACCGCCGAAAGCAGAAGAGTGACTGCGCAGGAAGGGCTTGGCAATGGGTATATAAGAAGCAAGCTCCTCCCGCTCGTAGATAGAATGACATGACTTTCTTCTTCTCTTCTTTCTTGTCCCCATTCACGTGACAATTGGTAGCAACACCGAAACCAGTCGATTGACCACCAGGACCATTCCAGTCCACCAAAAAAACTATTTTTTCGCTGAGTCCTAGCTTCCGCCCCGCTCCCTGCTCCCCCCACACCCACCACCACTAATTTCTCCCTCGCCCCCGCTCCCCACACCTACCACCACTGATTTCTCCCTCGCCCTCGCCCCCGCTCCCCATACCCACCACCACTAATTTCTCCCTTGCCCATGCTCTCCACACCTACCACCACTGATTTCTCCCTCGCCCCCACTCCCCATACCTACCACCACCAATTTCTCCCTCGCCCCCGCTTCCCACACCCTTTTCTCTCTCCGTCCACTCAATGAGCGGCAGGTCCCGGCAGCGCCAGCCACGACCGACCCAGCAAGAGCGAGACCAGAGGCGTACATCTACTCAGGTGAACCAGCTTGCTAATAGGCTCCCACAAGTGAATCAGGATTTACTGGATCTCGCTCGGACACAGCTACAAGCTTTCAATTCGCTCCAGTGAGAGAGCCGGCAGCACACCAGTCACCGCCGATCCCACTCTCGCTCATGCTCCCGCTCGCCGCAGAGGGACACCTCCAGCTACCGACTGAGACCACGCTTGCTGTCCCCTCGCGCTGCCAATCATACCCCACCGACCCCAAGGTGCCCATCCTCCACTCCCGAGTGCCCCTCTCCCGAGCGCTCTCGCGAGGACTCGGAGACACTAGCTGACGCGCCGAACCCGACCCCACGCTCTCCTACTCCATCTGTCATTGGCTGGGATAGTTACGTAACTGAGAACTGACAGAGGCAGAGCACAGACCGTTACGTACCCGAGTACAATGAGAATACCCGCTTGCCATCAAGACATCTTCACACTGCAGAGCGACCTCACCGTCGAGGAAGTTTCAACCACCGCGGAGGAGTTTTCAGCTACCGTGGCAGGCAGCCCCAGCGTAACAGACAGCCTCAGCGCAACGGGTACTACCAGGGAACCAACAAAACCAACAAAACCGCTCCTGTTCGGGGAAACGGAAACAGAAGGGGTGGAGCCAGAGGGCGAGCCAGAGGCCACAGCGGACGCCAGCGCCCTCGTTCCCTACATGAGTGGATCGGATTCTAGGACACACAGATTGCCAATAGTACCTGTACATCAGGGAAAACGACTGTCTATAGTACCTGTTCATCAGGGAAAACGACTGTCTGGGTCCGACGATCAGCAGCCCCGCTACTTGCAAGTCCATTACGAAATCCTGACCAGAGTTGATCCTGTTCCAGGTTCGCCCGGTACTGTTCTCATTCCCGTCCAAGTCGAAAACTCGAGCAAGAAGCGCAAGGTAAGACTTCAGCTCACCGAACCTACTCCCTCACCACGCCAGTCCGCAAGTCCAGTCTTGTCTGAGGCTGGCTCTACGGAGTTGCCGGACGCCCCGCCCCAGAAGCTTCTGACATACTACTTGGACGGCTCCCTCTACTCCCATAACCAACCCGCCCGATACTCACTCAAAGACACGATGTCTGTCAGGGACACCTCAATGAAGCGAAGGGAGCGCAGTCCAGCCGGCTCCCTCAGTGAATATGATGATACAGAGGAACACGTATCTAGACCACTGCTGGCGATTGGGGCTACGCAGTCAGAAGTTGCTTGTGGCAAGCGGCCCATTCGTCCCGGCACATCCCAGTACGATCCGCTTGCCCGTCATGGCTACAGGCAGCCATCAGTCATACCGTCTTCCGAGGAAGATGACGTTATGGAAGGAGTGATGCACCATGCCATAGAAAGCGCTCCTGGCAGAGGTCAGCCCCGTTCTCCTATGACTGCGGTGCAAGAGCTCCCGCAGCAGGCACTGCCCCCTCTGCCCATACAGCAGCCGCAGCAGTACTTGCCTTTCCCGCAGTACGTGCCCATGCAGCAGCCGCAGCCGCAGCAGTACTCGCCGATGCAGCAGTCGCCATCTACCCCACAGCCGCAACAGTACTTGTCCATGCAGCAGCTGCAGCAGTGCTCGCCGAAGCAGCAGTTGCCATCTACCTCACAGCCGCAGCAGTACTTGCCTATGCAGCAGCCGCAGCAGTACTCACCGATACAGCAGTCGCCATCTACCCCACAGCCGCAGCAGTACTTGCTGATGCAGCAGCCATAGCAGTATTTGCCACCGCAGCCATCGCCACCCACGTCGCAGCCACAGCAGCCACAGCAACAATACGTACAATACGCACCGCTATGGCACACCCCCAGCTGTACATGCTGACGCATTATGCTCCCCAGCCATACATGCCGCTACCATATCCGCCGCAGCCGCCGCCGCAGTCCAATCCGGCCCTGGATAATGTCGCCACTCAGATGGCCAAACTCGCAATGGCAATGGAACGTCGTCAGGATGCTGTCCAGACGGAGCTAGCCAGCATGCGCAACGCACCCGCCAACGAACGGATTCGTGAGGAGTTCGGAGCCCCAGCCCTGAAGCCGGGTGATGTGGCTACCTTCGAGCCCAGGAATCAATCGGATTCCGATGCCGCCTTACGATTCATCGATTCTATCCGTGATGCTGTCTCGCATTACGGCGAAGAGCGTACACGCGTCGTCCTTCGTCGTTGTTGTAAAGGGTCACCTGCCGAAGATTGGCTCGCCGGGATGTCAGACCACGACCGAGCGCTTCTCCGGGCAAGTTGCCGGCACTGGATTACCATCATCGAGTGAGATTTCATGCCTTACCTTGCGACCTGACTGTCAGCCACGCGCGCCAAGACATTCCATTGGAATCAGGGTCGTACTCCTGCCGAGTATATCGCCAAGAAGCTTCGCCTGCTGCGCATGGCCAATATCACTGATGAGGACGACATCGTTGAAGAGCTTCACCGCAGACTCGTCGGAGCACCAAGTCTTCACCTGCACCTCGACAAGTACGTTACCTAAGGTGGAAATTCCGTCTCTGAATATAGACTTGCTGTCGGTCGACTTCAGGACTCAGCCAGACGTGAAGGTGACATGCCGTTGGCACTGCCATGTCCTAGTACGCGCCGTCCCCCCTTCTGCGAATCCACCAGAGGACGCGCTCATTTTTCTGATGCAAGGCAGGGAACCTCCGCACCCACAAATGCACCAACTGTTGTAAGCGCTCGAGACACCATCGGCTCAGACTCAGGCATTTCCAGTCTGTCTGCACGCACGACTAAGCAGCCGCGAGATCGTCTACGGAAGTGCAGGAACTTCCCGGACTGCGGGGATGGCGAGCATTGGGATTGGCAATGTATTCATAAGAGGAGCTCGAATAATGGAACCAAGCGAGCATACTACGCAGAACCAGTTGATCGTGAAGATAGCGATGGTGAGGACATAGACGTGACTGCCCCTTCTTTTGACGAGCTCGAGCCCCAGGCGGAGCTCGAAAGGGAGTACGACCAAGCCCAGAATGCCTACTTCGCGATTCGTTACCGGGAAGAAAAGGGTCTTGGTTTCCTTGGCACCCACAAGTCCATTGGAAGCGGAGCCAAGGTTTCCAAAGTTACGTGCAGTAACTGCGCTGCTAGTTTTACGTCAAACAATAAGTTGCACAGGCACTTACGTGACCCCTGCCAAGCGGGCAGTCTGCAGCCGGAAACGGCAAGTCCCGTCGTGGTAGAATCCAAAGCCGTCATTCCCGGTGATCCAACTGATGGCCTTGCCGATTTCCATTATGCCCAGGCATTCTGGTACGTCACGCCAGGTACCAACCCACACGTCAGCTGTATCGACTTGGGTTTTGGCAATTCGGCAATCGACGACGAGCTACAGTTGCATCTGTATCCGGACACGCCTCGCTTGCCATTGACGCATCCCTGAGTGGTCGAAGGACTAGGAGGAGCAGAATGCACTGCGACATACATGGTTCTCCTCACTATCTACATGAAAGGAACAGATGGGCGATACGCTCAACTCGTCAGGCCTTTCCATGTATTCAAGAAGCTTTCCGTTCCACTGCTCATCGGGGACGACGTAATGAAGCCAGAAAAGTTCGATCTGCTATACTCAACCAACCGGCTGCGTATCGGTGCCTGTGATGGTGTTTGCGTCTAAATCACGGTGTACTCAGGTTCAAAATACAGCCAGATTCCTGTATGCTGCGCCGAAGGTATAGTCATACCCGCCAGTTCCTCCGTGGTAGTCGGCGTCAAGTTCGGCCGAGTATTCGAACGGAATCAGGACTATCAGTTCACACAGCTGCCTACCCGTTCGGCACTAACCGGCGCCGGAGCTCCCCATGCAGTCGTTCGGCACGACCAGAAGGGACTGCTATACACGAACTTTGAAGCCACACCGCTCACCATATTTAAGGGTTTGGTTCTCGGTCACGTTCATTCCTTGGAGACCTCAGCAAGTTTGGCATGGGCGGATGCATCGAATGACATTAAAGCTCTCTTCGGAGTTACGTGTAAAGCTTCATTAGCATTCACTGCTACAGAGGTTTTCGACCCCCACCGGACAGACAGATTGACCGTTTCCGATGCCCCTGACCACGATCTTCATGACGCCCTTCGAAGCGAGCCCAGGCCACGGCCCGTACCTACTCTTTCCACCCCGACCATACCTGATGGAGAACATTCCTGTGCTAGCGAATCCTTCGAGATTCCACAGTGGCTCCTTCAGGAGTACGTGCCTCGACACGAACACGAGCTTCCATCGTACATCAAGGTCCCCGACAAGGCTACGTCTACATGGGAGCAAGTTGTCGTTAATACAGAAGACGACATTTCCTCCGCTCAGATTGCCGCGCTGCGAAGACTTGTCCGGAGGCACCGTAGTATCTTCAACGATATCATGGGATGTGTGAGGGAACCCGAGGAAGACTGGCTACGAATCGAAGTACCACCGGAGCTTGATGTCAGCCTCAAGCCAACCGGGCTGTATCGCCTAACCGCGCGTGGGCGTGCAGCACTCGACGAACAATTCGATTTGAATCGAGAATACGGACGAATGGCTGCGTTGGACAAACCAAGCCCATGGGTTCTGAAGGTGTTCCTTGTTTATCGCGGCACCAAGGCTCGGCCGGTCGTCGACATGCGCAAATTGAATGCAGCAATGATCGGCGACACATATCCACTGCCACGGCAGGAGGAGGTCATCCAGGCAATGCAAGGTATGCGCTGGCTGGGATCAGCTGACATCACATCCGCCTTTTATCAGCGTCTGATCCACCCAGCCCATCGATACTGTACAGCCATCTCTACCGACAGGGGCAGAGAAGTTTTCAACGTATCCATAATGGGTGGAAAAACCTCGGTCCAGCACCAGCAGCGCCTGATGGATGTGAGGCTGATTCAGTGATTGTCTTGGCGAGGAGCATCCTGTTACGTTGATGACATAGTGATATACGCACCATCGTTTGCGAATTTCCTCGGGATCGTCAACGAAGTATTCAGTATACTCGGGAATCTGGGCATCACGCTCAAGGCGAAAAAGTGCTTCTTGGGATTCCATTCCCTGGAGATTCTCAGCTATCTTGTCGATCGGCTCGGGCTGACCACAGCAGAAGCCAAAGCAGATGCGGTGCAAAACATCCCCTATCCCGCAACGCTGTCACAGCTAGAGTATTTTATTGGCCTTACGAACTGGAATCGTCACCTGATCCCATACTACGCCCAGCGAATAGCTCCGCTTCAGGCATGCAAAACACACCTGCTAAAAGGTGCACCACCGACATCACGTGGCAGAAAGGATTACGCGGCCCGAACAACCGTACCTACCGACGCAAGGCTGGTCCAAGCGTACGACGATGTGAAAAACGCACTTGCATCCCATCCCCGCCTGTATCACATGGTTGATGATCTCCTGATATACGCATTCGTTGATTCGTCAAAGGAGTACGGAACCGGCCTGGCCGTGTATCAGCTTACTGGCGATCTGGAAGTATACTCCAAGAACCGCTTGGTTCCCTTGCATTTTATGTCGAAACCATTGACAGATGCAGAAACCAGATACTGGCCAACGCATTTGGAGATGTCAGGGCTTGTGTGGGCAGCCAACCGTATGCGCCCATATATGGAACAAGCATTTGTTACTTTCGTCACCGATCACCACAGTAACGTCGCCCTGTGCAAGATGCAGGGCCTCGACACCACATCCACTGACAGATCCAGTTTGAGACTCCATACGTGGGCGATCTACCTGGATCAGTACAGGGATCACATGCGTGTGGTGTACAGCAAAGGTGCCAACTTGGAATGTCCTGACGTGTTGTCAAGACTACGCTACGAGATCACTTCACGAGCTGAACAGTTGTGTACCTGGGCCAGGAAATTGGGCGCCAGACCGGAGATGGAAGAATTCGAAGTAAACGAATGCTTCGCTGTGACTCGACTCGGAGGAAAACAAGCACGCGAAGTACAGGAACAAGCAAAAGCCGCCACAGTTGCAGCCGCCACCGCCAGTAGCACACCTACAAAGAAATCCTGTAAGGATGCGCCGCTGGGGAACATCACCAATGTAATGGAAGGAATGGGTGTTGAGTTGTCCCCAGCATATATGGATCAGCTCCGCGCGGCGACCCAGAACTCGCAGCGTATGAGAGCTATTTTTAACACACTCAGGCTTGAGGGTGTTCATGATCCGC
>Ga0307516_10006366_pt1 | contig 13844 bp, 15 predicted proteins | sample 19_EM_MG_FD_203310 | JGI IMG/M metagenome (GOLD analysis project Ga0307516, IMG submission 203310) | Populus trichocarpa ectomycorrhiza microbial communities from riparian zone in the Pacific Northwest, United States - 19_EM | ecosystem: Host-associated > Plants > Roots > Unclassified | place... | reverse complement strand
GGTATTTCACCCATGGGCTGAGAAGGAAGAGCATACAAGCGGTTGGAAGTGGTTGGGTCCCTTGTAGCCTCCCTGTAGGACGCGTGGCCCTCAGTATCTGTCATGGTGTGCTAGGGAAGTGGACGACGTGCCTGTGGTAAGTGGATCGAGTCCTACAGGACACAGCAGTCAACATAGCCTCAACAGCATGGGAGAGAGCAACCAACCAGAGCGGGGAACGCCTGTGTTGCAGTCAACATGACGAGAGTCGATGCCGGGAAGGGAACAGCTTACCATGTTTGGATGGTCTGACCTCATGGGGTAGCGTACGTCTTCGTATGGCCGTGCCTGTAGGATGCGTCGCATTCAGCATTTCGGGAATACCTTGATTTGATGGCGTAATAGAGTGGGCGACATACCGTGCCAGGGACTATTGGTGCATTTGGCTTTCTCCGTTGATCCTGTAAAATGTCTTGAAGTCGTTATTTTTCCCATGGTATGAGAAGGAAGAGCATACCGTTGGTTGGAAGTGGTTGGGCCCACGGTGGGAAGATTTCTGTAGGGCGCTTGGTGCTCAGTATTTGTCATGGTGTGCTAGGGCAGTAGAAGACTTGCCTGTGGTAATTGAGCCGACGCCTGTAGGACGCAGTAGTCAACATAGCCTCAACAGCATGCGAGGGTAACAAACCAGAGCGGGGAACGCCTATGTTGCAGTCAAATGACGAGAGTGTTGATGCCGTGGAGAAAATAGCTTACCTGCTTTGGCAAATATCCCTTCAAGGGGTAGCGGACGTCTTCGACGGGCCATACCTGTAGGATGCGTCGCAGCTGACAACAGGGAAGGGGCAACTCCAGCATACCCGTTCTTTACCATCATCTTTGGGCTTTGGGTGCGCGGTGTGTCGCATTCAACGTCAAGAAAAGTCTCGATGGCGTGAAAAGGGCAACGTACCTGGGTTGGTGGTTGAAAGGAATTTCTCTGTGTGCATCACATTCAGGAAAAAGCGTCAGGTTTTGGGACAGGCAGACTTACATGGGGGTCACCAGATTGCTGGGCGGGATATCCCTTGGCGCATTCAGAGAGGGGGGGTCCCGTATTGAGACCGGCGACTTACAGGGTGTTCAAGAGGTTGCCTGGTCTGTGTGCATCACATTCAGGGAAAAGCGTCGGGTCTCAGGACAGGCAGACTGACATGGGCTCGAACCGGTCGCTGGACGAGATATTCCTGTGTGCATCACATTCAGGGAAAAGCATCGGGTCTTGTGACAAGCAGAATTACAGGGAATTCAGTACGTTGCTTGGGGGTTCCCTGTGCGTATCACATTCAGGAAAAAGGGTTGAGTCTTGGGACAGACAGACTTACATGGGATTCACTAGGTCGCCGGACGGGAGGCCCCTGTGCTAATTCAGAAGGGGGGTCGTGTGTTGGGACCGGCAACTTACGGCGAGTTCAGCACGTGGCGGGCGGGGGAGACCCTGTGCACATCACATCCAGGGAAAAGTGTCGGGTCTCGGGACAGGCAGACTTACATCGGACCCAGCAGGTGGGTGGACGGGATGTCCCTGTGCGAATTCAGAGACGGGGTCGCGTGTTGGGACCGGCAACTTACAGCGAGTTCATTAGGTCGCCGGACGAGATGTCCCTGTCGAATTCAGAGAGGGGGGTCACATACTGGGACCGGCAACTTACAGCGAGTTCAGCACGTGGCGGGCGGGGGAGACCCTGTGCACATCACATCCAGGGAAAAGTGTCGGGTCTCGGGACAGGCAGACTTACATCGGGCCCAGCAGGTGGGTGGACGGGATGTCCCTGTGCGAATTCAGAGACGGGGTCGCGTGTTGGGACCGGCAACTTACAGCGAGTTCATTAGGTCGCTGGACGGGATGTCCCTGTGCAAATTCAGAAAGGAGGTCGCGTGTTGGGACCGGCGACCTACAGGGAGTTCAGAGGTTGTCTGTGCTGCAGTACGAGAGCGAGAGCTTTGGTGTCTCTTGGGAGGCGTTGTTCCTTCTATTCAACATAGATCGTCGATGATGGACCATACCTGTTGTTTCGGCTGCTATAGAGCATTCAACATCGGCGAGGTTATCAAGAGTGTCGGAGCGAATGGTCCATACCTCATCTCCAAGCCCAGTGCCAGTGCCTCGTGCCTGTAGAATCGTTCGACTCAGCATTGGATAAAGCGACGAGACGGTGTTACGGATGGCATACCACGAGTTCAGTGCGTTCGGTGAGGGGTACTGCCACAACAGAGGTCGCGGTAAAGGCAAGAAGGGCGGTGGCGGCAAAAACTTGAGGTTTGGTGAGCATGATGAGGGGAGAATACAGTGGATCGACCAGCGATACAAAGGGCTACCTGAGTGTAGGGACCAGATATTCCTTGGCCACGTCCTTTTATGCAAGTCTAGGATTCAGGGCTGCGGGTGCTTGGAACCCAAACATCGAAACCATATGGGACGCAGGGCGGGACCAACACGGGGCGAATCCACCCGGGAACCCCCTGACCAGAATCCCCGTTTCTAGACAACGTATTTATGTGTAAGCATATGATGGATGAGCATCTGAGGGAGGGCAACCGCAACATGCACCGGGCTGCATCTGTACGAGGGCTGACTGGCGAGGTGGTGTACGTGGGAGGAGTGCCAACCATCTGATTCTGAGGGAAGGGACAACGCCGCCCAATAATCTGATAGGTTGATATTAACCGCCGCGGTCCCGAATAAGAACAGGCGAGCCTCGTACTACATACACGACATCAATGTAAGCTACTGGACACAGATATACCATTGCCGGTGTGATAGTGCTTGTTGTTCAAACGTTCGAGCCTTACTTGCATAAGTCGCAACGATAGCCATGACTTCCGTTATGATATATATATATATATGTAAAGTGGCTGGTACCGGTAACAGCTGGTAACAAGTTGAACAACACAATTTTTGCCGAGCCCGTTTCCGGTCTATATCATCATTCCGGGTCGGGCCGCTCACATGCTCGTGGATGGTTGACCAGCCCCAAGAGCTCCCAGTCTTCCTAAAAGTGATACTTTTGCGAAGCGAGATATTCAGGACCAATATTATTTGGTTCACTGAATGTGACGGCAAGACTGCTTCTCAGTCTTGGCTTCTGATTGTCCCAAAACAACAGAGTTTCAGCGGTAGATACAGCTTCCGGCGCCGAGCCACTTTTTAAACTAATCAAGGTCATCGTACAACTCCAACTCCCGCTTGATGAAATCCATGAGCTCCCTGCGTCTATATCCTTCCTCTGAGCCGAACGAGACGGACCGTTTTCTGTTGCCCTGTAGAATGTGCCACATTCAGCATTTTGAGAACACCTTAATGGCATAATAAAGTGGGCGGCATACCTTGCGTTCAGGGGCATTGCCAGGGGGTGGTGGTGCATTACCATGATTCTGTAGAATGCCTTGAAGTTGGTATTTTACCCATGTCCTGAGAAGGAAGAGCATACATTCGGTTGGAAGTGGTCGCGTCCCTTGTAGCCTCCCTGTAGGACGCGTGGCCCTCAGTATCTGTCATGGTGTGCTAGGGAAGTGGACGACGTGCCTGTGGTAAGTGGATCGAGTCCTACAGGACACAGTAGTCAACATAGCCTCAACAGTATGGGAGAGGGTAACCAACCAGAGCGGGGAACGCCTGTGTTGCAGTCAACATGACGAGAGTGTTGATGCCGTTGAGGAAACAACTTACCGCATTTGGAAGGTCTGGCCTCATGGGGTAGCGTACGTCTTCGTATGGTCGTGCCTGTAGGATGCGTCGCATTCAGCATTTTAGGAACACCTTGATTTGATGGCGTAATAGAGTGGGCGACATACCTTACCACGGACTATTGTCTTTCTGTCTTGATTCTGTAGAATGTCTTGAAGTTGGTATTTTTCCCATGGTATGAGAAGGAAGAGCATACCGTTGGTTGGAAGTGGTTGGGCCCACGGTGGGAAGATTTCTGTAGGACGCTTGGTGCTCAGTATTTGTCATGGTGTGCTAGGGCAGTAGAAGACTTGCCTGTGGTAATTGAGCCGACGCCTGTAGGACGCAGTAGTCAACATAGCCTCAGCAGCATGCGAGGGTAACAAACCAGAGCGGGGAACATCTATGTTGTAGTCAACATGACGAGAGTGTTGATGCCGTGGAGGAAACAGCTTACCTGGTATGGCAAATATTCCTTCATCGGGTCGCGGACGTATCCGTCGGGGGGCTGCTCGACGGGATATCCCTGGGGGTATTCAGAGAGGGGGATCCCGTATTGAGACCGGCGACTTACAGGGTGTTCAAGAGGTCGCCTGGGGGTATATCCCTGGACAGGTTTACCAGGTCGCTCGACGGGATATCCCTAGGGGTATTCAGAGAGGGGTCCCGTATTGAGACCGGCGACTTACAGGGTGTTCAAGAGGTTTCCTGGGGGGATATCCCTGTGTCTATCACGTTCAGGGAAAAGCTTGCATTCAACATAGATCGCCGATGATGGTTAGCAAGGGCACCATACCTGTTGTTTCGGCTATAGTGCATCCAACATCGGCGAGGTTATCAAGAGTGTCGGAGCGAATGGTCCATACCTCTTCTCTGTGCCCAGAGACAGTGACTCGTGCCTGTAGAATCGTTCGACTCAGCATTGGACAAAGCGACGAGACGATGTTACGGATGGCATACCACGAGTTCAGTGCGTTCGGTGAGGGGTACTGCCACAACAGAGGTCGCGGTAAAGGCAAGAAGGGCGGTGGCGGCAAAAACTTGAGGTTTGGTGAGCATGATGAGGGGAGAATACAGTGGATCGACCAGCGATACAAAGGACTACCTGAGTGTAGGGACCGGATATTCCTTGGCCACTTACTTTTATGCAAGTTAGGGATTCAGGGCTGCGGGTGCTTGGAACCCAAACATCGAAACCATATGGGACGCAGGGCGGGACCAACACGGGGCGAATACAGGAACCCCTTCCTGACCAGAATCCCCGTTTCTAGACAACGTATTCGAGTCTTCGTCGTCACCGGTGGCCTCGGTCTCACTTATGACTCCGAGTCGGCCACGTTCCATGTGTAACACATGATGGATGAGCATAGGGAGGGCAACCGCAACATGGACCGGCCTGCATCTGTACGAGGGCTGATTGGCGAGGTGGTGTACGTGGGAGGAGATGGAAGCCGACCATCTGATTCTCAGGGAAGGGACAACGCCGCCCAATAATCTGGCGATACTTATTTGTTCCCCCAGATCGTACTAACCTGATCGACTGTGTCCCGTGTTGACTATAAGTGTATGGCTTGGGGGGTTCAGCATTGAGGCGTTTGAAGCAGAAGACAAGGATGGGAACGAAATCACTCCTTTCAAAAAGCAGGTTGCGACCAAAAGTTGAGACGCTGATCTTCAGAACATGGGAACCGGTACCGCTAATATAGATTGCCGCTTCCCCAGGTTGTAGTCGCCGGACTTTCAACCGCCTCCTCCCCGCCATCAACGATGTCCGCTCGCAGTCCTCTGTAAGTCCTGCCCCATCCCCTCCTCTCCGTCTCACCCCTCTCCAGATCTGCCATATTCCTCCTCCACATCGCCCTCGAAATCCCCGTCGCAGTCCAAGGCGTCTGGTCTCCCTCAGCTCTCCCTTTTCTCCAGCTCAACAACACCACCCTCGTCATCATCAAGGTTCGCTTCCAACCCCAAGTCTGTATTTTACATAACTGACAAACATCAACCAGCTCTACTCCGCCTTGGTCTTCGCTTCCTGCCTCGTATCCCTCCTCTCCTTTCCTCTTCCCGGTATGTTTCCACCACACAACCCGCACGCACCAACATACTTAACTTATCTGCAGAGTTCCTCCCCGGAAAACGTGCACTCGCTATCGGACTCTGCGTCTACCACAGCATCGCATCCACCATCCTCTTCCAGTCCCCCCGCTTCATCCCTCACTCATTCGGTCCCTTGTTGGAATCGTACGTCTTTTTGCTTAACAAAATACACACCCCATCCCTCACATCTTATCCCAAACAGCTTCAACATCACACCAGAAAACCTCTGGGGAACCCTACACGGCATCGTCGGGCTGGGGATGGTCGTGTGGTGGCAGGTGACACTGCCGCTCACCGCAATGGCTCGTCAGGCTCTCAAGCAATGAGTTTGTCCAACACAGGGGCTGACGTTAGAGGGGGTTTCCAACTTATCTATATGTTTGTATACTAACAGCATCGGCCAAAAGGATACCATGGATATCTATGTATGTAAGTATGCATGCATCGAACACCCCATGAACAACCAATAGAAAAGTCCCAGTACTCACTATTTATCAGCATTAACCATGAGCCCCACCCTGCAACTGGCCCAAATCCAGACCCTGTGCCAGCTGAGGCTGAGGAGCAACTACACCCTCACCCCACTCCACATGCAAATCCACAACTTCCCTCTTCCCCTTCGTATCCTCCGCAAAGTTCTCATAAAAATTCAGATGACTCCCACCCTCTTCCCTCCCTCCCTTCTCCTCATGCACTTCCGGCTGCTTCCTCTCCCCCTTCCCTCCTACACCCTCTCCACCTCCGCCGACCTGCTGTCGCCTCCCCGGCCCGTCCCAAAAATGGAACGCCTGACTGTGCACCCCATAAGAAGCCGGCACAACCTCAAGCAAATCCCCCCGTGCAATCTCAATCGCCGGAATCTCCGACGCCGGCAGCCCAATAAGATACGCCAACATGCACCGTATAACCGAGGCATGTCCAATAATCAACAAATCCTCCTGTTCCTTCTCAAGCTCGATCAAAATCGGGTCCAGCCGTACTGTATAACCCCAAGGTGTCAAAAAAATCACGAACACTAAAAAAAAAACAGGAACCTACCGCTGAGATCATGATAACTCTCTCCCCTCGGCGCGCGGAACGAATACGGGTCCTTCAAAAACCGCTCCCAATCCTCAGGGTAATACTTCTTTGCTTGTTCCGGCGACAGCCCGTCCCATATCCCAGGGTTGATCTCCAGCATCTGCGGCTTCTCGACGACCTTGACCTTCAGGCGCGAGCTCGACATCTTGGATACCGCGACAGAGGAGAGCTGCGTTGGCTCGGGTGAAGGCGCGACGGTGCCGAGGCCGTCAGCCAGGTTCGTCAGGTGCGCGGCAGCGAGGAAGGGCCAGGCGCTGTGGTGCGCGCGGCGGTGTGTGGAGGTCCAGATCTAGGGGTTTCAACAATTTTATATACCAAGGAACACGAAAGAGAGGAGAGGAGACGTACAACCAGCTTGCGCTCAGAAGGGTTGAGCCCCCGCAGTTCCAGACTCTTCGCCCGACGTTCGAGGACGAACTCTTTCAGCCGCTCGGCGTACTCCCACCCCGCGGGCGAGAGGTCTGCGTCGGCCTTGTAGGAGTGTTCGATCAGGGACTGTCCCGACTATGTTATGACCATGAGTTTCCGTTATTCTAAAAAAGCGCAAAAGGTGGGACAGACTCGGGCAAAGTATATCGTACGGAAGCGATTGTGGATATTCATTAGAAAGAATACAATTCTAGACTGGGGATGGTCATTGATGGGTGTTAGCCTGAATCGATAGAGGGAGGACACACTTGCAGGTAGCCTTGGATTTGCTGTCCGGTTCAATTAGTCGAACAATCCATCTCCACCACACTATGCTACGACACTCACATTAAGCATGATCTTCTCCCCCACCTAAACAAATGACTCGCTCGAACGAGGATTTGGTGAAAGGACGGGGTACGTACGTTGAATATCCGAATATACGGCCACGTCTTGTCATCTATCGTCTCATAATACTTCTCGTGATCATGGATACGCGTGTAATAATCTTCTACGGCTTTATCTTTATCCCATGAGCGATACTGTTCCGCGAAAGAAAGGGAAAAGGAAATTAACACGAAGAGGGAGATACACAAAGACCCACATCTGGTGAAGAGATCTTGACGCTCCTGATATTGCGTTCGATGATCTCCTTATCGTCACATATGCTCTCTGCGAAACGCGCGATAACCGATAAGATATAATTCCACCCAGATAAGCAATAACCCAAGGCTGAGAACACCAGATGTATGCGCGAACGAACCTAGCAGGACGACGTGAATCCCGGCCTTGTCAAAGCGTTCCGCCAAGCCCTGCCGGATGGCTTTGATCCCATTATTGGCGTCGTAAATGACGACTTGCCCTCCACCCTCGAAAAAGTCCCAGATGAGCTGTTCGCACTGGGAGGCGATTCTTTTCTTGAGCTCCTGCGTTGCGGCGCTTTTCTCGCCTGAATGACAAGTGAGTGCCCAGATCGGCACAGAAGGGAAAGAACAGACCCAGAGTGAAATAGTCGGGTGGGACCCCTTGCGCTCCGCCCAAGACTCGCCGGCGGTAGTCCCCGAGCGAGACGACTTGGGTCTTGACGCCCATCCATCGTAGGTAGCGTTCAAGGGCGCGGGATATATGCGTCTTGCCGCGCGCTGGGAGCCCGATAGTGAGCACGAGGATCTTCCCGGCGTGGAAGAGCAGCCCAGAGGCTGTCGTGTACAATGGAGCGACCATGATAGCGATTTATATTACATAACAGACCCTACTCATGTAGATAAGAGTTCGAAAGCGTCACGCGTCGGCAGCTGCCTGGTAGTCCTCCATCTCCTTGTCGAGCTGGTCCTTCGTCACGCGCTTTTGGATCCGCTTCGGGCCCTTCTTGTACCGCCGTTTTGGTGCGGCAATGATTGCGAATGCGGGCCGTCGTGGGGGTTGGGGTTGTGGATGGGGTTTTCTGGGTCTGGCAGGGGGCGTCATGGGCGGGGGTTGTGGGAGAAAAAGGGGAGACGTACTGGAAGGGTGTCGTGGTTGGTGAAGTTGGGAGTGGCGGGAAGAGGGTAGGAGTGTTGGGTACAGCAGCACCGAGTCGCGTCAGCAGCGACGCTGGCTGCTGGGTTTGGATGGTCGGCAGCGTTGTGTCAACGATGATTTCAATTTTGAGCGGACGTCCTGAAAAGGGGAAGAGATATTCATCCCAGAAGAGAGAAAGGAGATGCCCCACGGACGTCCGTCAACAAACTTTCCATCGTACTTGTTCCTCGCCACGATTGCGTCCCCCGGCCTCGTGAACACCACCACTGCCATCCCCTTTGACCGACCCTGCGAGTTACAGACCAAAAAACACTCCTTCAGCGGGCCAACCGTCTTTTTAAACAGCTCCTATGAAAACAAAGCGATAGATTAACCACCAAAACACGCACACATCACAAAGAAACGACACTTCTGTCGTTTCTTTGATGTGAAAACTCAGATCGCTACGCACCTCGACCTCTTTCTCATCAACATCTAACGGTAGCTTGCTCAAAAAGATCTTGCTCCCCTGCTCCGCGTACTTCCCTTTCGCGAACATGGCCTTGACTGCCGGAGCCTGTGCGGCGGCGTCTGTCTTCCACGCGGGGGCGACGCGGCCCGCGGGATTCCCCAGTAACTGACGTTTTGGTCCCAGGTACGTGTTTAGCCGTGCAGATGGCTGGGCGGCGGTCATCGTTTTCAGAGAATAGTTAGTTGGAAAAGGAGAGAGGCATTTCCGATGTAAATAGATATCAACATATTGCCCGGTGCCAATCTCAACCGCGCCTTTCTCAACCTCAATTTGGCACTGGACGACTCAGCTCTTGGGATCAATAACGGCCTTCTCTCGGTCATAATATCAGAACCATCCCCGATCAGCGATTTCCGGCGTCGGAGAGGAAACAAACACCATCCTTCGGACTAATAGGCTTGGGTTCCACGAGCTTCGGCATATTGCGACAGTTATGTATTGCAAGGGTTTGCAAGACGTGTATCTTTACTTTCTATTTCTGAAAGTGTTCGGCAGTCTCCAGAGGCTCTCGTGTGCAACATGTCCTCGGTTTGCACCTCTCTGAGTTCTCTGTGGACAGTGGACACGAACAAAGCTACACGTATGTGGTTTAGCCGTATTTCGCGTTAGCCTATGTCCGTAGTGTCTCTCTCTTCACTCTGGAATGCCGGCCTGATCTTTTGGTAGCCCGAACCTTACTCGCGTCGGAGCTCGCCAAGTGGCTGGTTGGAACCCACGGCTATTTTCTGAAGGCGGCCTCTTGGAAGCGGGTTCGCGGCCCTCAGGTATTACGTCTTCAATTGGTTCCAGTAGGATTGGCTGAGAAGTGCTTACTTATCACGACATTGTGGCGTTGATGGCCTCATGCATCCTCTCCACTTACCCCTCTGCCGATCCCAATTTGGACCCAGCAGACCTCAATTTGGAACCTCAATTTGGAACACTCTCTTGTCGCAACCTCTCCTTAAGTTGCGTGAGTTGGGCTGTGCGAATGGCCGTTCCTTATTGGATCAAGAGACAAGCGCAGGGTCGCGTCCCAAGAGACCCGCCCAAAAACTTTCCCTACCCCTTCCTCTTCTTCTCCCACGTTCGTCGCGATCCTGGGGCCTGCATGGTTGCCGGTGGAAAGACTCTTTGGACTTGATAAAAGCAAGGATGCATCGATCAATACATCACTGTCGTAGCCTCCATGTCCAGCATTCCTACACCCAATCCGCTCCCGCCCGTTTCGTGCAAGGGCACTCTTTATGACTCGGAGTCTACCCTTGGTATCCATGTCGATCAGCCGCAAAAGTTGGAATTATTTCCCAAAAACTCAACACAATACCAGCGCATTAGCATGATCCATTTTGCCGCTCTCTGCTGGTCTGTCTTTATCCAAGGCTGGAACGACGCGTCGACGGGACCTCTGCTCCCAAGATATCAGAGTTATTATCACGTATGTGGCTTTAGGCACTTCGGCGTAGTTCTTTTTTAAAACATCCTACTAAAATATCTTGTAGGTTGGATATTCAGTTGTGTCGTTGTGTTTCGTGTCAAGTAGTGTTGTACGTCTCCGTCTTGGTACTTTTAATTTGGGAAGATGCCTAACCTCGAAGGTCTTGAATAGGGATTCATTATTGCATCTGGACTGAATGTGTGGCTAGACGGAAAAATCGGATTTGGAAAGGTACGCTCGACTGTTCGGATGCCCTCATTCATCTCACCGATATGCGTTAATCGCGGAAGATTGTTGTGTTAGGTCTGCGATATCCCATACCCTTCTTTACATATTTCCCTTGCTCATTAAACCAAGGCGCCCTAGTTCAACTGGCAGCCTCCATTATCCAAGCATTAGCACCGCCGGTCGCGATCATGGTGTTCGCCCATGCACTTTCTGGCTTTGGTATGTCTTTGCAAGTACGTTTTTACTACCGAAAGAGAAGCTCTACATTCACCCAGCTTCTTATCCAAGGATGCCCAAGCCAACGGATACGTTGGAAGCCTGAAGCAACATGTATCAACGAAGCTCGGTATCATGTACGGATTATATGGTATATTCGCAACCCCCTACTAAACCACAATCTCACGGAATCTTTCAGGACTCGGCTCCTTTACTTCCCCTTTGGTCGCAACCTATTTTTCAAAAATTCCCCGATGGAGCTTTTATTATCTCATCTCGGCGGCAATGGCCTCCTGCAACATCCTTGTTCTCATCTTTGTGTTCCGCCTCAAACGACTCGATGGTGAGACCTGTCTACTTTCCCATCTATTATTTATGAAGAAATATATATAGATCTTCTCGCCAACGCGGGACAAGCTCCAGACGATGAGGTTATCACGGTCCAGAAGAACAAATATCGCCAGATTATTGGCTTGAAAAGAGTGTATATATTGGCTATATTTGCGCTGATTTATATTGGAGTTGAAGCTACTATTGGTGGTATGTTTTCCTTACACTTGAAATCCCCAAGAGGAACCGACCGTTTTGTCATTTGCGTAGGATGGATCGTGACATACGTTATCCACCAACGTGGTGGTGGTCATAATTCGGGATATGTCGCTTCGGGCTTCTGGGCCGGTATGTCTTCCAAGGCCTGCCATTGCGGACGAGATGCTGAATGATGAAGTAAAGGTCTCACGCTGGGACGATTCGGGCTGATGTGGCTGAACAACCTTGTGAGTTTCCTCGTGATCTCTGTCTCTCACGGCAAGGTTTCGAGGACACGTCCTAGGTCGGGGAGGGCCGCGTTATATACCTTTATGCGTTCATCACTATCGGGTACATGGGCTTAAACCAATTCAACGCGTTAGAAGCTTTCTCATCATGCCATCGTCATTGAATTTCAGACTAGAGCTTACCGTCTGGTTCGTTCCATCGCTCGTTGAGAACGCCGTCGCGGTAGGTCTTGGTCTTTCTTCTTCTGCCTTCTCAGGTCGAGCCATAGGCTCACTACGTTCTACCCTCCCCAGGTATCCTTTATCGGCATGTTCCTCGGCCCGATGTTTCCCATCCTCATGTCGCACTCGTCGCAGATCCTCCCTCGAGGACTGGTCACCGTCTGCATGGGATGGATCGTGGGCGTGGGCGTGGTAGGTGCTGCTGCATTGCCGGGCATAGCGGGGGTCTTGGCGCAGAAGTTTGGGATTGCGGCGATCCAGCCTTGGTCAGTTTGTTCTTGAGGGTTCTTACCGGAAGTTGAGTTCTGAGATGATATGGTTTTTGTTGCAGGGTGGTTTTCTTCATGATGTTGCTAGTAGTCGTTTGGGCTTTTGTTCCGAAGACCATATAGGGTCGATGAGGGCGGATAGGTTGGGTACGATGGAATCCCTTCGAACCGCCGCATCGACTAGGATCTGGTCGCCATATTGCCGTCACTACGCTTGGGACATCTTCGGCTGGCTACTTTACGTGTGGCAGAAGAACTGCCGTAAATGCATCAATACAACTGTCATATGTCCCATTCGTTTGGGTTGTATTCACCTTGATGGACATGATGCTCGAACCTCTCAGTCTAGACTCTATTTATCATGGCCGAAAGTCTCAATGCTTCAGGTTTTCCTCGGCACCTACTTACTTCTACCCACACAGAGCTCGCATGGAGCGTAACAATGAACGCGTTGCTCTGCTGCAGTCCATATCCCAAACCGAGCGGTTCCAGCGGTAACCCAACCCTCTGCCGTGGCCTCAGCTTTCGGTCGTGCTCTTCGTAAAGACTTGCGACGCGTTGGCAACGCAGTCAAAAAACCCGTACATCTACCCAGTAAGAACAACTTGTCCATGACACGGGGCCTGGTCTGATTTGCCGGCGTTTGCAGCCTGTCGGCGGGATGGACATCATTGAGGGAGACGCGCACAAAGTTGGGTATTACGTTGGGCTGATCGTGAGCCACTGCTACTGATTTTTGGGTTCGAGAGTTGAGCAACATCTTTAGGAGTCCTTTTACTGTATTGCATTGGCAATAACCGTGTTTCATTGGAACCGACTGTCTGATCGACTGGGGAGGAAGCCTGTGCTGCTGATGGGGAGGTGTGGGTCGATAGCATCAATGTTGTGTTTCGGTCTCTCTCGCACATTTTGGGATTTGGTTGTAAGGTATGCCGTTAGAGCAGTTCTTCCAAATTCGGGTTGTTTTTATGACAACACCCAGCCGATCACTTTGGGGGCTCTTGGACGGCAATATTGGTCAGTTCACCAAGGTCGATATTTCATTCTATAACCTCATGGAATATCACAGGCGTCGGATAAAGAGCGTTGCCGGAGAAGTCGCGGACTCGACGAATCGATCCAAAGCTTTTGGGTTAACTTTCGTCCTGTGGGCAGCCGGTGGAAGTATCGGGTAAAGTGGTCATCTTTGTTCCTTCCTTACATTCCTATAACATGTGCGCAAATTTAGCTCGCTGATAGGGGAAGCCTTTCAAAACCTAGTGATCGCTTCCCCACTCTCTTCAGCGGGGAATTCTGGAAAAAATACCCATACTTCCTTCCTTGTCTTACTGTAGCGATTATCATCTTGATATCGTTTCTTGTGACCCTCTTCTTCTTCAAAGAAGTACGTTGATTAGTTTTCTCACTTGTCCATTGA
>Ga0307516_10006365_pt1 | contig 13844 bp, 9 predicted proteins | sample 19_EM_MG_FD_203310 | JGI IMG/M metagenome (GOLD analysis project Ga0307516, IMG submission 203310) | Populus trichocarpa ectomycorrhiza microbial communities from riparian zone in the Pacific Northwest, United States - 19_EM | ecosystem: Host-associated > Plants > Roots > Unclassified | place... | reverse complement strand
GAAGCAATATGTCAAGGAGATAATTACTGAATCATATATAATTACTGCAATATAAAATACCATAGATATATGATTTGATTCGTGCTGGTTATGAAAAATAATCACTGCAATATAAAATACCATATATATAGGATTTGTTGGTGCTGGTTATAGAAGACAATCTCTGCAATAGTTTTTTGCAATATTTCCTTAAATAACACGTGTAGAGATTTTCTATATAAGTGAACCTCCAGCTATATGAAAAGGGGAGGAGAAAATTTACACAAGAAGAACAATTACAAAAAATTAGAGCATCCACAAAACCCTAAACCCATCCAGCCGGCTGCACACCCTCCTTTGAAAAAAAAGAGCCGCCGCTCAAGGAAGCCCTCTGCCACAACAAGCTGCTGGATTGGATGAAATTCTTGATATCATAGTACCAAGGGTTTCCATCTATTTCTCTTTCAACTGAGCAATAATGAGCTGGGTTATTTCTGATATTAATGTGTACCGACTGTACCTTGTGCCCAAAGTCTATTCTTGCCATAGAAGCTAGCGTGACCAAAGCGTCAGCATAATGGTTTCCTTCCCTTCCTAGATGGGTCAACTTTATTTCCTTAAATTCTCTAGCCAATTTAGACAGGTTTTCTTGGTAAGGTCCTTGGTTTTCCCTTTTCCTTTCACTTGGAAAATAATCAAAATCGAGTCTCCATACACATCTCTCTTTCTAATATTCAGCTCCAAGGCCCCCTCTAAAACGAGAATGCAAGCTTCATACTCCCAAACTGCAACTTAACTAAAACCGAATACTTCTTTTTATTAAGAGAGATTATCATTGCACCAGCTCTGTTACCACATACGTTTACATCACCATCAAAGTACATAGTCCACCAATCTAATTTCCCTTCCTCAACTGAAAGCACATCTTCATCAGGAAAGTCAAATTTTAATGACTCATAATCTTCCCTAGCATGGTCGGCCATGTGATCGGCAATAACACTCCCTTTCATGGCTTTCCTTGTCATATATACTATGTCGTACTCAGCCAGTAGAACTTGCCATTTTGCAATTCGACTTGATAGATAGGGGTGGATTCAGTAGGTACTGCTTGATTTTCTCGAAAGCTTTTTCACGATCTTATTAAAAATTCCAAGATTTTTCTTCCTTAACAATAAAAGATTGAGTTATAAGTCGTGGTTAATTGGTATATAAACCGAGTAATGTAATTCAATCTTCCCAAGAACCTTCTTACATCCTTCTCAGTCTTGGGAGTTGGCATAGATTGAATAGCCTTTACTTAACTGGGGTCCACTTCTATCCCTTTGTCACTCATTATAAATCCCAACAACTTCCTAGATTTCACCCCGAATGAACACCTTGCATGGTTAAGCCTCAACTTGTACTTTCTTAGTCTTTCAAATAATTCCTTCAATTATTTGGACATGATTCTCTCCCTCTCTAGATTTAGCAATCATGTCATCCACGTATACTTTAATCCCTCCGTGCATCATGTCGTGAAATAGAGTCACCATGGCCCTTTAGTAGGTGGCCCCAATGTTCTTTAACCTAAATATCATGACTTTGTAGCAAAAGGTTCCCCATGGTGTTACAAATGTTGTCTTCTCCTTATCCTATTGTGCTATTTTCATCTGATTGTAGCCCAAAAATCCATCCATAAAGGAATATATGGATCGACCAATTTAGAGTCAGCCCGATTTAAGTCCCTAAAGTCCAAACCCTGATTTTATCTTCCTTTTTAGGCATGACAACTATGTTGGACACCCATTGTGGATACTTGACTACTTTTAGAAAATCGGCGTTCCACTGCTTTTTAATTTTTGTCTTTACTTTGATTAAGACATTCGGATTGGTCATTCTCAACCTTTGCTTAACCGGTTTGCATCCTTCTACTAGTGGTACCCTATCCACCAGACATGTCTTTACAGGACCAGACAAATATATCTATATAATCTTGGAGTAATGCAATCAACTCTTCTCTTAATTTATGAGTGATCACAATCCTTATCCTCACTTTTTCTCTTAATTTTTCATTGCCCACATCTATGGTTACAAGTTTCTCTCTAGCGGGTTTCCAAGCTTGTTCATGCTGTCCTATTAATTTTGTGAATTCCCTAATGTTGTATTCTTTAAAGTTCGATCATTTATTCTCGGTGTAAAGTGCAGGTGTTTGTTATGGAAGATCCGCTTTTAGGGTTTTTGAAAGCGAAAAGTGATGTGTAAATGCATAGTAAAAACATAAAGCTGAACTTTTGAAAATGCATGATCTCATTAAAAGAAAAAGTTTGGTTAAAAAACAAGCAAAAAATCCAATTGACATTTGGAACCTCGATTTAAAAAAAGTGAAAAAGGCAAACAGCACAATATCATGATCAAACAAGCATTGTTGATTAAATTTTGAACACCAATGGGGCTTCTTAGGTCTCCCAATTCTGGAACATCTCTCTCTTGGCTAGCTTTTGAATGAAGTTCTTGAGATTCAAGATGCTTTGAGCTTAGGCTTGTTTGGATGCAAAAAGATATTATGGAGCATACATCCTAAGGATAGGTTCTAGTTCCTTTATGTGAGACACAGGGTAGGTTTACTACTTAGTCTCGAAAAGAGGGTCTCTTGTTGTCCCAATGATCGCCCTCGTAAAGGCAATATGGGGGTTCAACAGATAGTGGGATGGCACATGTACCAATCACTATCAGTCTAAACACTCAGCAAAGAGTTGGGGTTTACACAAACTTAAACCTTGACTCAAGTCATAAGGCAAGCTGCTAGTTCCCCACTTAACTTAAAGTTAAATGTGTGTGCCCTCAAAAAGATAATAATAATAAAGTGATGCATGATTATACCATGTATGACAGAATGTAAAGATGCATGCTAAAGCTTTTAAACAAAGTAAATCATTCATAGCAATCAGAGAACAACAAATACATAGCATAAACGAACAAATTACCAAGCCTAGTCCAAAGGTCCCTAGTGGAGTCGCCATCTTGTCATACCTTCGCGAGCGGAGCGTGGCGTCGTGGTGATCCTCGATTGATTTTGGGGTCTTTTGTTTATTATGCATAAGGGAGTCGCCACCTAGTATTATGGTCACTAGGAAACCTAACTGGTCTTTCAGAGATTCTAAGGCAAAGGACTGGTTGCGTAAAGGGAAGGTATTAGCACCCCTAGTACGCCCTACCTAAGGTAACCTGCTTGGTGTTTGGTTTGCCTTATAATTGCTATGGTGTTGGTGTTTTCCTAGGATACGTTTTGATATGATGAATGGATTTAGGTTGAAAGTTTAAAAAGAAATAACCCTTGGTCAATGTGGATCACACCCTTAGATATGTCTACAAAGTACTAAGGAGAACCAATGCAGATCTCTTGAAATCTGTGTTTGATTCAAACTAAATTTATTAAGATAGAAATCCAAGAAGATTCCATGTGCTTTAAAAGCTCATTTTTCCCTTAGTATTTCAAGAGTTTTGCGACTCGTAAATCGCAAGAAGGAGAGACCAAAATTTAGGAATCTAAGGAAAGTCAGGGCGCTTTAAAAGCTTATTTTTGCCTTAGTGTTCCATACTCTCGCGGCTCGTAAACCATGGAGTCAGAAATTGAAAGATGACTTATTATTCCTAGAAAATTATTTTGAATATTTGCCACCTGGGGTTTCTTTATCCAAATATTAACAGTGAATAATAACAAGTTATTCCCAATAATATTTTGGATATTCATCCATTTAGGATTTCTTTATCCAAACATTAATGGTGAATAATAGATGAATTCCCTTCAAAATAAGATTTTTGAATTTTTTTGGAATATTGGCCAATACCCTTTAGAGTTTTACAAACATGCTGTAAAATCCAGAAATTCAAGAGAAATAATTTTTTATTGTGTTTAAGAAATCCATGCGAAAACACAATTTCGAAACTTTAAATATTTCTTTTTTTATTATAAAAAAAATGTTCAAAACATGTTAGGGTATTGGCCGTATGCAACACACAAAAACATTTTTTTATATTTTCTTTATCAAAAACACAAACATTACATTTAATCACAATTAAAGTAAAAAAAACCACATATTAGTCAAATTTTTAAGGCTTTAATAAATCAGTTATTAAATCCCAACAAAATATGTAGAAACATGTTCTTATATTTTCCCGGGAAATACAACATAATTTTATTTGTCCTTCAGATACTTGATCATATACAAATTAAAACATTAAATTTGTTTTTTTTATCTTTTTGATTTTATAATTCAATAACATACATAAAAAAAATACTAACACACACAACACACACACACACATACACACACACATCACTTTTTTTTTTTTTTTATACATCCATATGTAATTACAAATAACACAAATTTAAAATAAAACAAACAAACACGTCACAAAAATAAAAAATTACATAATAGCCCCTAAAAATCCAGGAAACTGCTGGGAAGGTTTCTGGCAACGCAGGAACAGTGGCGGCGCCGCTGAAAAAAAATGATAGGGGAGATCTGCAACGGCTTCCTCCCCTCTTCACTGTCCTCGTCGGCGGTGACAATCATCGTTACCTGCAAAAGAAGAAGCACAACAAGCAGTCGGTTTTAATTTTCTTTTCTCCTTTCCGGATCTATTCTCGGGTTTGTTTTTTCTGCTTTGGTTTGTTGTTCTTTCCTCTTCCGGTGGCCGATCTGGCGGTTGTTGAGGGAGCTACAATGGTGGTTTGCTGTTGTCATCCGCGAGGCTTGTGGAGGGGGGTGTTGTCTGGGTTGAGGCAGAGACATCGCTGCTGGGAGGAGGAGATGAAGGAAAGATCGGGGGGGACGGCTGGTTCAGGTGGTCTGTGGGGAGGAAGAAAAGGGAAATCGGGGCCGGTTTATTGGCTTGGACTTGAAGATGAGAGGAAATAAGGGAAGGAGAGGTGAGCGGGTCTGTGGTGGCTAAGGAGAAGATGGATTGCCGGGTCTGTTGGGCGTGCTGCTGGAGAAGGGCTGTCTTATGGCCGCTAGAGAAGGAGACCGTGGCTGAGAGGAGAAGGATGATCTAGTGAAGGGGTATTGGCTTTGGGAGATGACCACAGGGGAAGGAAAGCTTTTGTTTTTTTTTTAAAAGGGAGGGGCGGCCCTGGATGGAGATTTGTAGAGAGGGTCGAAGGAACATGGGGGTCTCTGGTTTCGACCCTCTATTCCTTTCCAAAAAATTAAAAACCTAACTCTACTCCAGTAAAATTAAAAACCTTGGAAGATATATATGCAAGGTGTAACATGTGCATCATAGAACCTAAGAATCATCAAGAAGCAGCTGGATATAAAGCTTGGCAGGAGGCTATGAAGGAAGAACTGGAAATGATAGAGAAGAACAATACTTGGGAATTGGTGGAGAGACCGATTGACAAACCTGTTATACGAGTGAAATGGGTGTACAAAACCAAACTTCACCTTGATGGAACAGTACAAAAACACAAGGATCGACTTGTAGCAAAATGATATGCACAGAAATCTGGAATTGATTATAATGAAACCTTTGCACCAGTAGCAAGGTTAAACACAATTCAAACTCTTATTGCACTTGCAGCACAAAAGGGGTGGAAGCTGTTCTAGTTGGATGTTAAGTCAGCATTCCTAAATGGTGTGCTTAAAGAAGATATGTATGTTGGGCAGCCTGAGGGGTTTGAAGTAAAGGATGCAGGACACAAAATCTACAAACTAAGGAATGCTTTATATGGATTAAAGCAAGCACCAAGGGCCTGGTACAGTGAGATTGATGCATATCTCTCTATGTGCAAATTCAAAAGGAGCACAAGTGAAGCTACTTTGTATACAAGGTCTGATTGTGAAGGTAACTTGATCATTGTTTCAATCTATGTTGATGACATTGTATATACTGGTAGTAGTGAGAAGATGCTTAGTGAGTTTAAAAGAGAAATGATACAGAGATATGAGATGACTGATCTTGGACTTCTTCATCATTTTCTAGGCATGGGAATACTGCAAACTGATCAAGGAGTATTCATTCATCAAAGCAAGTATGCCAAATCCTTGCTTAGTAAGTTTGGACTTGAGGACTGCAAATCAGTCTTGATTCCTTTGGCCACTGGTGAGAAACTGAAGAAGGTGGATGGGAGTGAGTTAGCTGATGAAGGACTCTACAGAAAAATAGTAAGATGCTTACTATATTTAACAGCAACAAGACCTGATCTAATGTATGCTGCCAGCTTGCTATCACGGTTCATGAATGGCCCTACCAAAATTTATATGGGAGCTGCAAAAAGGGTTCTAAGATATGTGCAAGGAACTCTCAGCTATGGCATTGAATATGTGAGAGATCAGTCAGCAACTCTTATTGAATTTTGTGATGCAGATTGGGCAGGAAATGAAGATGATAGCAGGAGCACCTCTGGCTATGCATTCAGTTTTGGAAGTGGAGCATTCTCTTGGGCCTCTATGAAACAGAACACAATGGCATTATCAACTGCAGAAGCCAAGTATGTCTCAGCATCTGAAGCAACAGCTCAGGCCGTTTGGTTAAGATTTGTTCTTGATGATTTTGGTGAAATGCAAGCAGAAGCAACATCCTTGTTCTGTGATAACATGTCAGCAATTTCAATGGCCAAGAATCCTATTTTTCATCAAAGAACCATACACATAAACAGGAAGTATCATTTCATAAGAGAAGCTCTGCAAGAGGGAGTAATAAATATGCAATTTTGCAGAAGTGAAGAACAACTCGCAGACATCTTCACGAAAGCATTGCCTAAAGACAGATTCAAGCAACTAAGACCGAAACTTGGAGTTAAACCAGTAAGCAGCTTAGGAGAGGTTGTTGAAAGCTAAGCTGGGTATTTGTTTTAAAGCCTTAGAAGAAGATCCTGCAGGCTATAACGAGAAGAATGAAGAATGAACAAATGGAAGAAGTTTTGTTAAAGCAGTAAAAAAAAAACAGTTAAAACAGTTATGGCAGTTATAGTCGGTTTTTTCTGTTAATTTCTGTTACAAACCGTTTCTTACATGTGTAAGAATTGTAACCCTCAATTGATGAATGGTTGAGATGATTTTGATTCTAAAAATCTAGGATTCTGTTATTAACTGCATACAATTTGTATAAAAGCAGAATTCCTGCACTAATGAAATAGTAGAAAAAATACAAAAGAATTCTTCTCAATCTTCTCTGCAAAACTCTTCTACAAACTCTTCTCAAGAAACCTTGATCTTCTCAAGAAACAAAAATAACATTTGCAAACCTCTTCAAAAACTAAATCTTCACACCCAATTATCCAAACATCTTGATCTTAAACCCACCATATAAGCCCAAACTCTTAGAGATCCAAAATGGCGTAAAGCCACGTCTAAAGAATATAATGCTCTTGTTCAGAATGGAACATAGGAACTACTACCTTCCAATCCTAGTCAAAATGTTGTGGGTTATAAATGGATTTTCCGCACTAAACGAAAATTCCATGGCTCTATTAATAGGCACAAGGATCTTTTGGTTGCCAAAGATTTCCATCAACGCCTAGGAGTTGATTACTATAATACCTTCAGTCCGGTAATCAAGCCTACTACCGTCAAACTTGTCCTTAGTATTGCAGTAAGTTATGGGTGAATAATTTGTCAACTTGATGTTAATAACGCTTTCCTGTAAGGTACTCTCAATAACCATGTGTATATGCATCAACCACCAGGTTTCATTGATAAAAACTTCTCATCACATGGTTGTAAGCTACATAAAGCTATTTATGGCCCAAAGCAGGCTCCTCGAGCGTGGTATCATGAACTCAGATCATTTCTTCTTTATTCAAGGTTAAAAAACTCCTAATCTGATACGTTACTTTTTTTCCTTAAATCTGGTGGACATCTTGTCTATTTACTAGTTTATGTTGGCGATCTCATTGTTACTGGGGATGATGAAAACTTGGTTAAACGGTCTTTCACTGAGGCAGAATATTGGTCTATTGCAAATACAGCTGCTGAACTAAATTGGGTGTCCTCCTTGCTATGTGATCTTGGTATCCCGCTACCCGCTTGCACAGTCATTTACTCTGACAATGTTGGGGCAACTCAGTTGCTATAGACTTCCATTTCATTTGTGATTAGGTTCGAAGTGGAATTATTTGAGTTGCTCATTTATCCACTATTGATCAACTTGCAGATCTTCTCATTAAGCTGCTTCCTAAAGCTCGGTTTTTGTTTCTTCGCGACAAGTTTGGCCTCTCGTGTCAAGCTCCAGGGGGCATAACAGACAGGTCTATCTTTAGCACCATACACACTACACCATTAAACAGTTTTACCGACGAATTAATTCTGTCGGTGTAAGGCATGAAATTCATCGGTAATAATGTTACCGACAGCCTCATCGACTGAATCCATCCGCCGGAATGCTGATTATCGGTAATTCCCCATTCCATCGCTGATTCTGTCAGAAATAAAAAAACCAACAACCGACGGAACACCGACGGTCTTATAGATGGCGACGCGCGGTAAAACAAAAAATTTCCCGCGAGAACATTACCGATGGAATCCATCCGTTTGAATTTTCAATGGTAATCATCGACGGACTATCCGTCGGTGATGGTGGCATGGCAGTAAATGTTTCAGAACTCTGTTAAATACCGACAGATATAGTCCGTCGATAATATTAATGGTAAACACTGACGGAATATGTCCGTCGGTAATCGTGGCATGAGTGGTAATTGTTTGGCAACTCTTGCTAAAATACCGACGGCCGGTTTCCATCTGGAAAGCCGTCGGTATGTATTTAAAATATAAAAAATAATAATTTATTAATAGTAAAACAGCTTAATAAACAAATAAAATTGTATTAAACATTAAAAATATAAAAATAATGTTAAATAATATTCATCCAAATATTCATTACAAATTTAATGTGCTTAAAAAACAAAATTAAACTAGAATAGCGGCGGAGGAGGGGGAGGAGGAGGAGGAGGCTGGTTGTTCCCGGGACCGTACGGCCAAAAAGGGGCTGCACATGTATCATCACCCATCCTTGATCTAATATCCATGACCATTTGACGGAGGTAATCATAATTCATTGAGAGTTATTCATATTTTTGTTTCAAGGCCACGAACTCCTCAGACTGGGTGCTCGATACTGATGGAGAGCTCCCAATGGTTGAGACACTATAGGCCGAACGCAAGTTTTCGGCCGTAGTGTTGGAGAGCCTGTAGACCCGATTTTTTTCGGGTTCACCAGACGAGCCCACCTCCATCCAAAAATCCGGATCGAAATCTGGATAGGTCGAAGGATCGTCCCCATATCTCTCCCTCAACCGACTATTATAGGTCTCCTGAAAATTAAAAAAAAATCATCATATTCAATTCAAAAAAATAATAACTTACAAAATAAAATGATTGAACAAACATACCACGAAGTGCTGAGCACGGTTGTCCATGAACTGTTGCACCCCCTTTTGGCGGTCTTGACTCCGCACATGCGTCTCTACAAACAGCTTTATTGGACTCGGCTCACGTCCAAGAGACACAACCTGTAAGGAAAAAAAAAACGTTGCAAGTTAAATATTTTTATAAGCAACAACAAATTAATTAATGATATATTTCATTAAAATTAATCTTATCATCCGCTTTGCATGTGCGCTGAACGGGACGGAGCCGCCAGTGTGTGTGGTCACCGAACCATTAATTTGCTGGTTCTGGTTGTCGGCGCCGAACTGTGAGCGTCGTGAGAATCGCTCTGAGGTCACGTGCTCAATATATGCCGTCCATATATCTCCCGAGATGAATGACGGTTTGAATTCCTGCCAAACCGCCACCTCATTCCATCCTTCAAGACCGTTATCCCTTGCATGTCTTTTTGATTTTTTTTTGGTATCATACCAAAAATCACGCAACCTACTTCCATAGTAACAAATTAGAATTTAGAACATAAAATTATAAAACAAAAATAAATATTATTTTTGATGTTAGCTAGTTGCCGCGTGATTCTCCCATACCCTCGTCACAACATTGTTGTTCGCGCTATCCCACTCAAATTTATGATGTGTGTATAAATAATTCATTTAAAATAAAAATAGTACAAGATATAAAATTATAAAAATAATTTATTAAAAATAAGCTAGAAATTAAAAGTTAACATCTACCTGAAATCGCTGAAACCATGCATCGATACTAGGTCTCCTCTTAGGATGTCTAGAAACCTGACTCCATTGAAACAATGGAATCTACATCGACGATTTAAACACCGATGTTATTGTTCTGGCAGCCTCAATGTTTGTGAACCTGAAATTAAATAAAATTAATAAAATATTAATTAGTTGTTTATAAATTATGTTATAAGTATATAAAAAAACTAAAATCTAAACAAACTTACATTGAGAGGTCATCCTTCCATTGTGCCTGGTACTTGTAGGTGAATTGACCCCGCTTTGAAGGCACACCGCCTCTGCGGTGTGAAACCGCGCTAGAAGAGGCAGCATCACAAGTTGGCGCAGATGCCTCGCCGTGATCAGCACCTAAGGATACGTCCTCCTCGCTGCTAGAAGAACTAGCTGCAACCGTCTGCTGACGACGTGCTGTAGATTTCATTCTACGCATCTACACAAATTTATACGAATAATTACATAATTAACTTCGATTATTTAAAAAAAATTCGGCAGCACCTCCCCTATACTAGTGACTACCCACAGTTTTCAAACCTGCAAATCTTTACAATAACAACAAACCAATTGACTCCATTGGAATATCTTATATACAACCTAACATCTATAGAAATTCAACATCTATATATTTTCAACTAACATCTATAGAAATGCATAATGACAATTAAAATTGATGGAAATAATAAAAAAACATAACAATCAATAATAGAATAAAATTGAGATAAAACAATGAAATGTAATTCTTCATTTCCAATTATCATTTCAATGGAAAATTCAACAATAAAAATTCTATATTTCAATTAACATCAATAACATCTATAGAAATTCAACATCTATATATTTTCAACTAACATCAATAACATCAATACAAATTCATAAATAACAATTAAAATTAATCAAAATAATAAAAAACCATGACAAACAATAATATCATAAAATTAAGATAAACTAATTAAATATAATTCTATATTTCAATTAACATTTTAAAGGTAAATTTAACAATAACAAATCAACTCACATCAATAACATCAATACAAATTCATAAATAATAATTAAAATTAATCAAAATAATAAAAAACATAACAAACAATAATATCATAAAATTAAGATAAACTAATTAAATATAATTCTATATTTCAATTAACATTTTAAAGGTAAATTAAACAATAACAATTCAACTAACATCAATAACATCAATACAAATTCATAAATAACAATTAAAATTAATCAAAATAATAAAAAACATAACAAACAATAATAGTATGTTGATTTCAATATTTTATCTACAAACAATACAGAAAACAAAGAAAACCACACAAATAATCATAATTAAAATAAAAAAAGTAAAAAAAAATACAAAGATAAAGAAAGAAAAATACATACCTTTTAATATGTTGAAAACTACCAACACAACAATAAAAACTCTTGCAAAAACTTAATACAAACGGAGAGGAGAAGAGGAGATGAAATGAGGAGCGGAGAAAAAATGAATCATGGAGGGGGGGGAGGGTTTTATACAATAATTTTTCCAACAAAATTACCGACAGAAAATATAAAAATAATTTTTTTGGGCGGTGGCATTAAATTCCGTTGGTAATTTCCATCAGTATTTAATTGATTCTCGCACCAAAAATTTCGAAAACCCTCCATATTTTTTGAAGTCCGTCGGCCAATCCGTCGGTAACTTCTAACAGGCGTGCGCTTTGGAATGCGCGCAATCCATCGGTTAACGTGTCGGTATATACGTCAGTAATTATGGCAAGTCCGTCGATATACCCGTCGGTAATTGTGGTAAAATGCTGTAATTTTTTTGCAACTTCATGAAATACCGATGGCTATAAGTCCGTCGGTAAAACTGGCAATGTTTTTGCAAGTGTTGTATGTATTGCATGTCTATCCTCTTACACAAAAACTTGAATTGCAAACTTATAGCACGCACAGCATAATAACAAGAGCTGACAATTATCAAATAAATATTTCATGTTTTAAAATATCATCCTTAATATTACATTATAAAAATAAGGCTTTACAACATATTTAGTCAGAATTTTCGTCTTCGTCCTCAATTGAATTGTTATCAGCTTCATCCCACTCTTCAATGTGGTTATCATCTTCTTCATCAACATTCTCTAGTCCACTAGAGCTCAAAACAACATTCAAGTCCTCTGCGTCAACATCAATAAGACTATCATCGAAAACATGAAAATTAGAATTTCCTTCTAAGTCAATCGAAGGAGCAACTCGGTATGGTTCAACAATCTCATTAGCTTGAAAGACTTCATCTATCACACTTGTGTCTTTGTTCTCATCCTGAACAACCTTGACATGACCCCTAGGTTTGGTTTTTAAAATTGATAACCAATCAACTCTTGATCGGTCCTTTCTGAAGGAAGGGGTGTACGTGTAATAAACTTGTTGGCATTGCTTTGCGAAAACAAAGACATCGTTTACGATGCAGTGTCTAGCTTTTGAGTTGATTTCAACGAGACCATAGTGAGGATCTACTCTGATTCCTCTGTCAGTTGTGTCATACCAATAACATTTGAATAAAAACACTTTATTTTGTTCGCTATGATATTGCACTTCGATGACCTCTTCCAATCTATCGTAGTAGTCAACTTCAAACTTATTAGAATTCGATCCCTTAATACAAACACCATTGTTGTATGTCTTTCTTCCATGCCCGTATTCTTCAGTATGAAAGACATATCCATTGACAAAATACCTGTTATAGCATTTGACTTTTCTTTTAGGGCCCAGGCTTAGTAAAGACAGTGAAATAACAGCATTACCTTCCATTTGATAAACCTTGTATATCAAATACAACAATAATCAATAAACAAATATTCTGTAATATTGATGTACAATTAATTACATTGCAAGAGATAATGAGTTTGTGATAGGACTTACATGTGTTCTAAACCACGTGGCAAATTGTTCATCTTGTAATTGAAAGATCTGGGATTCGGTCAGCTGTGAGTTATTGGACAGTAAGTATCGTCAATGTTGCCTGCAAGGTTGTTCTAAATTATATGATTTTATGGTATCACAATTCATTAGTACTTAAAAGTGCATTTTTATCAAGGTTTTGTATCATCATTTTGCACTTGAAGTATCAATAACTCCTTAACTAAAGCATGTTTTATAATAACATATCTAATAATATAAGATACCTTTAATTTATGGTAAATGTTCATCATAAATGCAGGCCTATCACATAAATGAAAGAATTGATTGATGAGTTGAAGTACTGAAATTGAAAGGACAAAGAGATGGCCAAACTTAGAAAAGAGATGTTGGTGCAGTCCAAACTGGAACAGTGTTCGGTAATCGGGTCATATCTGGAGCTGTAGATCTCGGATTTAGGTTTACTTTTTATGGATGGAAAGGTAAGACGTAGGCCTACAACTTTAATGTGGGGTTCAAGATTTAACAAGGCCGTTTTCAAGTCCAAATTGTAACAACAACGAAGAAGTCCGAATCTGTCCTGCAGCCCAGACACTGTTCAGTGTTCAGCCCATATCTCGAGTTCTAGAAGTCCAAATGATCTCAAAGTTTTACCCTGGAAAGCTAAGACAATTTCCTAGAACTTTCATGATTTAAGTCTGTTCAAATTATGATGTTATCAATGACCTTTTTGGCAGACAAGAAGATAAGAATTGTCACCAAGTCAAGATGTGGCCACTCACTCATCAATTAGTCAACAAATCAATAGTTCCGAATTTTGGCCTATAAAAGGAGG
>Ga0307516_10006364_pt1 | contig 13844 bp, 15 predicted proteins | sample 19_EM_MG_FD_203310 | JGI IMG/M metagenome (GOLD analysis project Ga0307516, IMG submission 203310) | Populus trichocarpa ectomycorrhiza microbial communities from riparian zone in the Pacific Northwest, United States - 19_EM | ecosystem: Host-associated > Plants > Roots > Unclassified | place... | reverse complement strand
ATTTTGCTTATTTGACTTATTTCATCTTAGACATCAACAAAAATTGATGTCAACAATGCTAACATGAGCCAATTAGTTCATATAGTGTAGAGATTGGCATCCCAGGTGTGTTTGTGAGGTATTTGGGTCTGTGGGATAAGATATGTTTGGTGGCTAAGTTGAATTAGACAAATAAGATACAATAAGCCACATTTAGAAGCATGTAAAGTTTCTGATGAGGGGATTACATACGAATTTTGTTAAGCTCAAAGGCTCTTTCCTCCTCGGCATCCTGTTCAAGCTCCTCCAGAAGCTCATTGTGTGTAATGAGCTCATCTCCTTTCGGGCGTGGCTGTCAAGCCGCTGCTGTCTGAGCTGGCTTTTCTTCGCCTTCTCTTTTCCTATGAGAAACCAGTCAACAAGCTTATCCATCATCATCAAGTAAGGACTTACGTTGATATGATTCTAGCTCACGCTGAAGCGTTGCTATCGAGGCTTCCAGTGATTCATTCTAGCACTTCCCCCCTTGGTTTTTGATGAATGTGGTCTTGATCTTGGCATCACCTGAATAACCGGCCTGCTGAATCGTATGTCAGAACTTAGCGATGGAGATGTGAGTCTGCAGCAGGTACCAGGTATGAAGGGACTTAGAGATTTCGACGCGTCAATATTTGATTCCCTTGCTCGATTCTGGGAGGACCTTATATCGTGGGAACGACTGACAACAGAACTTTTTTCCTTCTTTGGATCCGTGTGATTCGGTTGCCTTACCTTGCTACCTATGAGCCTTCCAATCCAATGTGCATGCGGAGAGCAAGGGTTCTGCCGACGCAGGTGGCATTTCGAGTTATGTAATGCCTGCCTAATTTACACTGCACCGCTGGCAAGGCCATGGTGCCAGCCAACATGTGGCAAGCTACTCAGTCGTGCCCAGTGGAGGCGCCATTATGCGTACACTGCATCCCATGGAGACCCCAATGAAATGGCAACATCTGAGTCTACAAATTCGAGCAGGGAGACGAGTTCGAGTGACAGTGAATCCGACAATGGTTCCACTGCATCTAATGTAATGGAGACAGATGGGCCACGGCCATCAGCCTTGGATATTATTCCTGATGAGTCGGCAGACGTCGTGATGAGCTCAGGTAACGAATCTGACAGCACATCTGCAGACTCGGACAATGAGTCATCCGAGTCGAGCTAATACCAAAGCCCCCAGGACGAGCAGGACGACACAAAGGTGGCTATGAAATTATCACCGCAATGGGTCTTTCTAAAGTTACTCATTGAGAAGATCATACGAAAGGTAAGCGGCAGCGAATACTAGTCACATTCAAAGCTAACACTTTGCAGGCGCAATCAGAGTCTGAAGTCCTCCGAAGATATGAAGGTGGCTGGCCTGTGCGTGATGTCATGGCTCAGTTTCTACGCAATACGTCATATCAAGAGCGACAACAACAGAAAGACCTTGCAACACAGGTGAGTAAACATCTCTGATCCCAAGGTTCTATTATCTACTTTCTACTCTTATAGGAAGCACTACAACGATTGAAGAGGAAGCGGGTGTGCAACGACAACTCCGACAACGAAGAAGACCGGCAGATATTGGGGCGGCGCCGTATCACCAATAAACAGAAACAATCCACTATTGACGATTCCGATGGTGAAGAGGATGACCAGCGGACTTCAAAGAAGCGTCAGGCCAGCAAGAAGAAGAAACTTTCCTTACCAGTCAATGATGACTCCGATGGCGAAGATGATGATCAGCAGGTATCGGGGCGGCGCAAACAGGTGAGTAAACATCCCTGATACCGAGGTTCTATTATCTAGTACTATCTACTCGTATAGGAAGCACTACGACGATTGAAGAGGAAGCGGGTGTGCAACGACAACTCCGACAACGAAGAAGACCGGCAGTATTGGGGCGGCGCCGTATCACCAATAAACAGAAGCAATCCACTATTGACGATTCCGATGGTGAAGAAGATGACCAGCGGACTTCAAGGAAGTGTCAGACCAGCAAGAAGAAAAAACTTTCCGTACCAGTCAATGATGACTCCGATGGCGAAGAAGATGGTCAGCAAATATCGGGGCAGCCCTCGAAGAAGAAATCATTCACAGTGGTAAGTGACAGTGACTTTACTGGTGACGAAGACCAGTGAGCGACCTCCATTCACAGCATCCTCAACCTATCGTAGAGTTGGAAGAAAGTGATGTCAACTGTCACTCTAAGGCATTTGTGGCAGTCAGATTTATTTTGCCGCTACTCATCAGTTCAATGCTGTAGCAAAACGAACAAAAACATTTGACTGGCAATAGTCGGCCACCAGTGGCTAGCACGTTAAAGATGAAGGTGATGAAAGCCGTATCTTATCACTGACGGATTAACCCTCACTTCTATGCTTTGTTAGGTCCCGCCAAAACATGGAAGGACTTTGGACAAGGCACGCGCAGTAGACGCAGGGATGGCCATCACTGTAAGATACGTTCTCTGCTTCCTGTAACCCACAGAGCTAGACTCTCAGTTGGGCTTTTCAGTGGGCAGATTCTGTAGCCAGCAATGAAGATACAAGCGATCTTGAGAACGCCAGAACACCCAAGTCTGTAGCCAACTACGATGGCTCCATCAGCGCTGCCACTCCGCCTTGTGACAAGTCTGGGTTGCCAAGAATCTGCCCCGCCAAGCATTGCGAGGACGCAATTCCAACATCAGACCTCCCCGCTATCTTGTCACATGCTCTCAAGACATACAATGGTCTTGTTCGTGAGAATGGGCCTCGACACAGAGAAGCTATCTCTGTTGCTACTCAAGTGTGTTTGATGATTAAACAGGTGTCTCGCAAAGTCGAACAGGTCAAGATTGCTGGGCAGAATGGCTGGCCCATCACGAACGTCGATTTCAGAAGAATGCCTAGTCGTATTATAGCGCTGCGTGACCACCTGATGAATATTACCTACGATTTGGATGTTCGAGAGCAAGTCTATACCTGGACGTGCTTTGAAGCAGACTTGGAGGTCCAGGGATGGACATTAGCACAATTCGGATGGATGGGCGCAGGCACGCTACCACTAACATCGCCAACAGTTGAAAATTCTCGACCTGGATAGTGTGTGCCCGCTGCTACTCTAGTTCAGTTACTAACCACTCAAGTAGCTATGGATCGAAAGGGGCCGCAATTATCCTACACACGCTCTTTGGACTATTTCCCTCGACTACTCCTGGCCTTCAAGCAGCAATCAAACCTTTGTCGTATCAGCAATTCATATCATATTTCATGCTTCCCCATGTTGCCACACTGCTTATTATGAAGGATTTGGGTCGCAGGGTGATCGGGAGGCGCATGATGTCATGCTTGCTAGTAGTGAGGCTGGTGAGGCGGTCCACCCTGACGACGACGATGACGACGAGCTCGACGACATTTACCGAGAAAATCTCATCATTCTTCGGCCACCCAGACCATCCGAGCCAGCGCGATCTACTGAGGAGCTTCAAGCTGCTGCAGAAGCATTTCTAAATCGGAACACAACAGCAGCAGAGGGCAAGGTGCGTCATGTCCACACATTGTCTGGCACAAAAGTCGTTTCCCTGTTTCTAGTCTGCTACAACACGCCCAAAGCCTCGAATTATCCGCCGACAGAATGACTCCAAGACCCAATCCCAAGTCGATGCTAGTAATGACCCGCTAATAAGGAACAAGGTTACGTCTTTTGTGTTGTTGTCAACGACTCAAAACTACAGCTAACATAAACGTTGTCTTGCAGCAACTCGAGGTTGAAACCAACGGAGAAGACGACGTGCCAACGCCTGGCCTTCAAACGGCTTGCATTTCCCAACACACCCGCTGTAGTAAGACGCAGGAGTCTAGTGTAAAATTTAAAGTCTCGTGCCAATCTGGAGGTCATATTGACATTCTTACTTCACAATACAACAGCGTCACCAGACTCGATCGACGACAAAGAAATCCCATCGCTCCGGGCTGACCTACAAGGACGCTTGACTCAACAATCCCCATTCAATCCCAACCCGCTGTCTTGAACACTCGAAAACCACTGTGGCTTGTCTCCGACTGTCCCAACTTGTCTACGCCGACTCGAGGAGTGGTTCCCACGGTCATCGCATACTGACATCAATGTCGTCTCGCTCAGTTAGATTGTTACCAGTCTCGTGCCCATTGCGGTATTTGATACAACGGACCTCTGACCTAGGACTCTAATCATGTATTATGGCTGATTCTCTGTAACAATACCAATGCATGGTTTGTGTAACTATGGCCTAATGAAATCAACGGCACCTGGGCTGGAAATAAGGGTCTCTTACACCGAAAAGTAGTACTGACGTGTCCGATAATAATTGCCCAAGACACTTTAAATCAGTGCCATGGACGCCGACTCAGACACTGAATTTCAATAGCGAAAATGAGCACTCAGTGTCATTCGGGGACGCTGATTTTCGGTGCTTCGTCACTGATATGTACTGCGGTCGACATTGATAAGTGGTGATTCAATCACTGAATACTGGTGACTTTACTTCCCACAGTGCTTCCCTCTGTGTCGACGACACATCCACCACCACCTTGCCACCTACGTCAGTGACGCAGCCACCACCACCCTCCTTGTCCCTGCCCCACCCTGCTGTCTGCGTCGACAACGCGACCACCACCACTTGGATGATAATGACAACAATAACAACAACATTGATGACGTCTCCGTGCCAGCATGGCGGAGATGATCATGACCTCGACAACGTTGACAATGATGAGGACGAGGACGCTCATGGCCATGGGCATGCCACGGCGAGTCGGCAACACAACAACGACTCGCAGCGTTGATGCTGCGGTCGTGCGACTGGTTTCATTGAGTCATTTTCATTTCGTTTACTAATGTCCTTTCCGTGCACCCGCACCCACATACACCCACACCTGCACAGCGCAATTGCCCCCGCTGCGAGCTTGGTATGTTTTCTTTTTCTTTGCTTATTTACTATCTATTATTACAAGCCTTCGTATGCACACCCGCCCCACATACTACACCATGCGGCCCAGCCGTCAGTGCGCCTGCACTAGGAACTGCAGGGGTACCGTATGAGGTACCCCTCAGGTGTCACGGGTAAGGGTACCACGCGGGTCATGTGTTGGAATGCCAGCACCCAATACCCTTGCTGGTACTCCTGTATACTAGTACTAATTTCATATTTTGTAGGGGTATTACCCCAGCTCGTTGCCCGATTTGGTGAGTCTTTGTATCATGACACTTGTTCATTAACACTGCGACCACGACCACCCCACTATCAACAATGAGGATAATGCCCACCTGCAGCCCGCTGAGGCACGACAACAACGATGGACGCCTACCTGATGCTCTGCAGCCCACAGAGGTATGGCGACGACGACAACACCTACTTACAGCCACTCCTACCCCACTATCGATGACGACAACGACAACGCCTACTTACGACCACCCCCACCCCACTATGGATGACCACAACGACCCCCACCTACAGCCCGCAAGGGCGCACTGACCACAACAACAATGGCACCCACTTGGACAAATGACGACAAAGACAACGATCTACTGCCCTGGTGCACTACGGTGACAACAACGATACCCACGTATGGCCACTGTCGCCGTGGATTGACGATGGCATCTATGTACATACCTGCAGCACACCGAGGCACGATGGTGACGACGATGCGACGTCCGCCTGCAGCCACCCTCCCATGTTGACGACCATCACAGCACGCACGCGGTAAGCTCTTCACTTCCTTCACCCGCACTCACACTCACACCACTCACACGCATTCGCTATGGCACGCACTCTCCATACACATGCACTTACCACCATCTTCACCATCTCACATCAACCACCACCAATGCGCCGACAGCCACCATGGCCATCAGCAACGACACCAATCACCACGGCCACCGTCGGTGACGACGGCCACAATGGCCACAATCAATGACACAGACGACCACCACCAACGCAACAACACAGACGACCACAACCACCTCCACTGCCAGCGCTGTCGACCGCTAGCACGACGACAACAGCAACAGCGGACCACCAGTGCCACGACACTGACCACCACCTCCACTAGCAGCGGGCGCAACGCGCATGGTCGATGTGATGGCGACACGAAGACGACGCGACGCAAATGGCCAATGCCCGGCGAAGACGACGGCGACGATGGCGCGACGTCCGCCTGCAGTACATCGAGACGCTACGGCAGCAATGGCGATGATTGCGCCCGCCTGCTTGCAGCACACAGAGGCAGGATGGCAACGATAGCGATGACGACGCCACCTGCCTGCAGCAGTGACGATAACGATGCCCACCTGCAGCACACAGAGGCACAACAACAGCGACAGCGATGACGACACCCGCCTGCAGCACGCGGAGGTACGGTATGGTGGCGATGACAATGATGCCACCCGCCTGGCCCTACCCCAAGTGATACCTGTGTTCTTTCTTGGTGCTATTTTTTCTCAAAGCCACAAAAAAAAACTACCTACTGTAAGGAAGTCTCGCGCTCTGTCCACAAAATCTCGCCGCTTCACGTCTTCACACATCACGTCTGTCTCGAACGTCTCGCAGGCATCGCAACTCGTGTCTCGCCGCTATCCCGTTAAAACCTTGTGCCAAATATCCTATAACATTCCGTCTCCTTGCTCGCCGTCTCCGACCGCCACAGTCAAAACTACACCTTACTTAGATGAGCCTCAAGGCATTTTGTACCTTTCCTCCCTTTCACCCATGGCTACCGTACTGGATGGTTCCCCGGCCCCCTCCTATACGGTGTATCCGTCGAGATACTTTAATGAGGCCCGCACCAGCTCCTCTCCTACTCAGCGTTGTGGACGGACAGGGAATGGTAGCGGGGGCGCTTCCATTCCTCCGAGTCCTGGCACCACAATGAGATCGGTATCTACGCCACGTCCAACAGTCGCGGCCCGCAAGACCCAAACGTCGGATCTGGCCAGTACTTCACCAAGTTACTCCCCCATCGCATCAGTGGATGCTTCTACTGATGATCGCCACGCTGGTAGTGTTGATCAGTGTTCAAAGGTTTTTACAACCGTTACTCGAGGGTTGGTGGATGGTATGCCCTATTTTTTGTTTTGTTTTTTAATTGTATTTTTTCTGAATAAACTTTAGATCGTTGCATCGAAATGCTACGACATGTTTTCTGGCGCACGGACCATCATTTTATGGTGAGTTTTCAGCGCCGCTGTTAACACTTAACTTACTAACTTACTTAGAAGTTTTGGAAAGCGGTGAAATGCCAATCTGACCTGGTGATAGCTGGTTTTCTACGAAACTTAGCGGGCTCTCCCGCGACCAATTTGATATCATCTCCCCTACAGTCTATGCTTACAAAGATCTGTTTGGAAGACCATGGTATGTTAGTTATGAATATCCGACTGTGTACCAACATTCATTTTATTGCAAAGCTTATCATACTTAGCAAGTCAAGAGATCATTATTTTTGAATGGGCCAGCGCCATCCACGAAACTCCCATCAAGGAGTTCGTTCGAGCCACGCAAAATGACATCCTATCACTCCCGTATCCCACCTCATTAATTAGTATTCAGCTAGAACAAAATGAGTGCATTACTGGCATCAATACCGACTCTGCATTCATTCCTGACACTTCCTTGGAATTTTCTTCAAAAGTATGCCCCTGTTTAAACCAGTATCAAGCCATTCTGGAGGTGGCATTCTCCCAGCCCTGGGAAAGTGTTCTTCAAAAAGTGAAGGAGATTGTTGCAGAATACCCCGAAATACTCATGGTCACTATTGTCAACATCACGGAAAGGAAGTACCAGTTTCCAGAGCCTGACAGTGAGGCTTGGTGAACATTTTCAGTGCATTGATCTGGATGTTATTGATGGTGATGGGTGTTATGCGTGCGGGGTAAGGATGTATCGTCCTTTTTGTCTTAGCAATACTCACACCACCTTTTTCCAGGAAATCATAACTGATTCTGGTATGGAGAACGTCCGGGAAGTGTCCACTCGTGGACTTGAGTTGATTAAAGAATCTTTGATCATATTATGCTGGACTGTATCAGCATCCCCTGATGACATTTCCTTGCTTCAGGATGCTGCCATTACATTCACATTATCTTGGGCAAACCTTATCACGCAATTCAACCATGCAGTGGAAAAGACCACCCATCACCGGTACATCAGCTGGTTTCAAAAGTCGTTCAGGGGCGCAAAGTGCAGGCTCGATGATGATCATGAGCATGGTTCCTCTGGGACTGGCACCACTCTTTCTTGTTCCATGCGCCTCAGAACTCGAAGCTAGCGATATGAGTCTTTGGATCCCAAGTCTCAAACTCCGGAACTGCCATTGCCTGCGCCATTTTGTTCACGAATACGACTTTCATATGTTTTTTCTTGTATGAATACGCAAGGATGGCCTTCATACAACTCTATTCAGTTTACTTCATATTCTGTGTGTTTTCTTGTATTCTCCATTTGTATGCTCCACTATCTGTGTTTTGCCACTGTATCTGCACCCTGAAATTTGTGTTTCCATCTTTTCAATCAAAATGTTTGTACTCACACGGATCTTCCCTCAGTCTTATAAGTGCCAGGGCCTGCTTTTACAATTTGTTGTCTCCTCGAACAGTTGCTCATGATCCTGATGGCCTACTTGCGCCATTACAGATCATATCTTGCCCCCAGTCCCGCAAGGGAGTATGGCTGACCGCACAGAGACATGACTTCCCCATGTCCGCTGTCTGCATCGTCGGTACCATGATGTCACACCATCCAATGTATCGGTTGCTGCAGGACCTGGACCTGGACCGCCCCAGATCGTCAATAATGCTTCTTGTCCTGGTGCCAGATCTGATTTTCCCACACTCGAAACATTTGATCTCGACCATATCAGTGAAGATGACGAAAGTGACCCACCTTCCTAGAGCTCGGGCTCTGTGTAACTATGATAGTACAGCCCAACACCTCAACACTGTTAGGTCCAAAGCAACAGATCCACTCCTGACTGACCCCCAGTTGACGTCGTTTAGCTCCGCGCCTGACATGCATTTCTTCTTCACTAAATCGAGTGAAACAGGTCATGATTGTAATCTCTGCATGTAAGTACATTATTGCCTACAACCTGTACTCTTACTCATCGATTTTTTGCAGAAGTCTGCGGGAGAGTGATCCTGCAAACTTTCCGTCGGATCGGACGTGGCACTATAAACCAACGACCGACAACAGGGCACTTCATAACCACATCCGCAACCATCACTAGTCTTTATCTCGACGAAGCAGAGAAGAACGGTTGGACTATATGTATCAAGCATGTACACAATGCGCTGACGAATGGGTATTTTCCAAATGAAGTAAGAAGTTAGGCAAAGAAAGTTGGGAAAATACTATAAACTTACTAAGGTCCATTGTCCATATGGATGCGCCTACGGGAGGGGGCCCTAGTAGACTTGCCTCAGGCACTACATTTCGGTAGCAATAGCGGTCTAGTAGATAGGGTTCTTTTACCGTAAAGAAGTGGTCTTAGAGACCAACCATCTGCACCGGAATTTAGGTGGCTGATTACACATTCATTCATTTTATCTGCGTGACTTCGGCATTACCTCAATATCCCTCTGTTGCACCTCTGCAGACCCTCGCAGCGCTTCTTTTGGTATTACATAAGCAGTAAGAGCATCAATACTCCCAAAACATGTCCACATTTGGACATTTCTTTAGTTGCAATATTCCCACCTTTGTTCTGAGAAATCCCTACCCTCCTGTGGCCTGTCCCTCCCCCATACATGCTGTATATTGCATATTTATACATAATCCAAGTATATAGGACCATAAATAAATACTTAGTTAAGTGCCCAAGATGCTCTGACATACCATCCTTGGAGGCTCTCCCCACACATGCCAATAGTACTCTAGATGGTATTCATATGTTGTAAAATACTCCTAAGTATATGCTACATCATCCTTAAGTGTATATTTCAAGGTAGAGGAACAGGGGAAGTGAAATGACATATGAAGGCCGTGGGAAAATGTCTGAAAAAAGCGCAGAGACTTTGAAAACATATAGAAAACATGAAATACTACACCACACACACTACCTGGTAGTCTGTTGATGGTAGTACAAATGTTTTAACAAAAGTAAAGGCTAGTTTTATATAAAATACTATTTGTTATGATCATGAAAACTACGAAGCATGAAAACTTGCACAATTGAACAACTCGAATGGGCAAAGTTTCAATGCTGCACTATGTAGGACTTTTGGTTTAATTCTGGTGTACAGAGGCTCTGAGATGTTGGGTAACTGTAATATTATTCATACAAGCCATAATTTCCATGAGGGTCTCGGAACTACCCTCACTGGATCGCGAGATGGTGTGTGTTCTGTGTTATTTCGTGTTTTTTATATGTTTTAGATTCAGTAGGACACTTATTCTGTTCGTGATTGGCTGTTGAGATCGGACCGGTTACCTGATTTGGTAATTGCGCGTCTAGGGAACCGCACGGTAACACCGCAGTCTTCCGTAAACGGGTTTATTGACAATGACATCATTCCCACCTGCCTTGGCAATGACTCCCTGGTCAGCTGCAGGAGGGATTCCGGGTCGGTAGGCTCATCTAGTGATTGTATTTTCTGTATTTAGTACATATCTACAAGTAATACACCCTCTGGCAACCCTCTAATGGACCTTGCCAGGAGGCTCACTATAAGTGGATTGGGGCACTCTATCTACATCGGGAAATGAGTGAGACCATCGCGGAGGGAAGGGGTCTCTGAGACCTATTTATTCGTGCAAAGAAACTAGGTCTCGAGACAGTGGGAACCTCAAAAAAGTGGTGCCAAGGGTGAGAACTTGCCATGCAAACCAAAGAAGGACAAATATTTGGGCGGTGTTACCAATGGTTTGGTTTTTTTTTGTTCCTGCCTCAGCCAACACCGCAGGATCTGCACTCCTTGCCCTGCACCTTTCATTTAGTCATTTTTCCTTTTACTCAGTACTTGGAATTGGTTAGGCGAATTACAGTAAAGCAAAGGTCACGCCCTCCAACCCCAGTGTTCGACTCTGACTGCATCCAGAAGAACTTCGAACCCATAGGTGCTCCCTCCATGTGCAAAACTGAGTTTTTTCTTTCACCGGCGAATGGAGTGGCGGACGTGGGGATTGCTCCACCCCCTATCCATGTGCGCGGTTTGGCTTATTCTTCGTTACGAACAGATTGGCGGATGTGGACATTGCTTCACCCCCAGATCTGTCCGTCTGGCCTAGTTTACTCTTATGGCGCGAACGGGTTGGCGGATGTAGAGATTGCTCTACCCCCCATCCACGTGCAAGGTTTGGCTTATTCTTTGTTACGAACAGATTGGCGGATGTGGACATTGCTTCACCCCCAGATCTGTTCGCCTGGCCTAGTTTACTCTTATGGCGCGAACGGGTTGGCGGATGTGGAGATTGCTCCACCCCCCATCTGTGTGTGCGGTTTGGCTTATTCTTCGTTACGAACAGATTGGTGGATGTGGACATTGCTTCACCCCCAGATCTGTTCGTCTAGCCTAGTTTACTCTTATGGCGCGAACGGGTTGGCGGATGTCGAGATTGCTCTACCCCCCATCCACGTGCAAGGTTTGGCTTATTCTTCGTTACGAACAGATTGGTGGATGTGGACATTGCTTCACCCCCAGATCTGTTCGTCTGGCCTAGTTTACTCTTATGGCGCGAACGGGTTGGCGGATGTGGAGATTGCTCTACCCCCCATCCACGTGCAAAGTTTGGCTTATTCTTCGTTACGAACAGATTGGCGGATGTGGACATTGCTTCACCCCCAGATCTGTTCGCCTGGCCTAGTTTACTCTTATGGCGCGAACGGGTTGGCGGATGTGGAGATTGCTCCACCCCCCATCCGCGTGCAAGGTTTGGTTTATTCTTCGTTACAAACAGATTGGCGGATGTGGACACTGCTTCACCCCCTGTCCGTCTGGCCTAGTTTACTCTTATGGCGCGAAAGGGTTGGCGGATGTGGAGATTGCTCTACCCCCCATCCACGTGCAAGGTTTGGCTTATTCTTCGTTACGAACAGATTGGCGAATGTGGACATTGCTTCACCCCCAGATCTGTTCATCTGGCCTAGTTTACTCTTATGGGGCAAATGGGTTGGCGGATTCCACCCCTCCTCCATGCGCAAGGTTTGGCTTATTCTTCGTTACAAACAGATTGGCGGATGTGGACATTGCTTCACCCCCGGATCTGTTCGTCTGGCCTAGTTTACTCTTACGGCGCAAACGGGTTGGTGGATGCGGAGATTGTTCCACCCCCAGGGATCTGTTTGCACTTTTTGGTGCAAATGGATTGGCGGATGCGATATCACTCCACCCCCATCCATTTGTATGGTTTGGCTTATTCTTCTGTGCAAACAGATTAGTGGATGCGGAGATTGCTCCACCCCCATCTGTTCACCTGGCCTAGTTTACTCTTTGGCACAAATGGATTGGTGGATGTGGAGACCCCAGATCTGTTCTTCCGGCCTAGTTTACTCTTTGACAATTGGCAGGACACGCGAAATGGTCAAGCTCTGTAACAAAGATAGCCGCGGAAGAGAAATGGGATTCACCAGTGCGATGGCTATTAAAAGATCCTCCAGACCTGTGGCAGATTTATTATGGAAAGCCGGACACTCCCACTCCCAAATTCTGTCGGCCGAATGGCGGCTTTGCAGCTGTGCGGCGTGCAAACACATTTTTGGACCGAAGTTTTTCAAAAGGACACCTAAGACCTCGGTTGTACTAATCGCGACATCGTACAGCAGGACGTCACGCCCGTCGTATAGTAGAAAGTCGCGTCGTCCGAACACACCACCATACAGCAGGACATCATGCCGTCGTGCAGTTGAAAATCATGCCATTGTATAGTGGAAAGTCACACCGTCGTGCAGTCACCTTGTGTATACAAGGTCACTACAGCCCTAAAGGCGATGCCTTTTTTGTAATGCCGCGAATAAGTTGTTTTTGATGCGATTGGGTACGAGAAATGGGTCCAAGGGAGCGGGCAGAAGCTCATCTAGGCTCAGATCAGATGGAGGTAGGTGCGAGCGGGAAGACTGTATTTCCCAACACTTTATTCGAGCTATATGCTATGCAAAGTCATGGGGATGGGGTTATCGCGATCGGTGCGATCGCAATGGCTTGCGCCAGCTTGTGGCTGCGTCGGCCTCAACAGTTTTTTTGGTTCGCCGTTTGTATTTACACCTGTCCCTCCCGCCCTTCTTATAATAGATCTACTTACCTGTATCCAATAAAGATTTACATTTGATACGAATAATATTTGAGCTATGTGGAATGCGAAGGTTTGTCTATTTTGCATGGCTTCCGGGTCATTGCCCGATTTGGTAAGTCGCATTGGGTGTCTGTGCTGATTGCAGTGCACGCAGACTTCAAATCTGTACTCTCCATCATCGCGTTGGTGCTCCTGCTTCATGTACTCGAAGGTAAGCTGATTCAGCATTCTGACATAAAAGATCTATACAAGTGCGGGAAAAGCTCAGTCGCGCGCGATACAGCGACAAACGTCTGTGTATTACCTATACAAGTGCGGGAAAAGCTAGGTAATACAATGAGTGTACGAACATACAACATGCAAAGGAAAGGGTTGTGCCCACCTCAGTCGCGCGCGATACAGCGACAAACGTCTGAGGTGGGAGCTCTACAGTACAAGACTATATACGAGCTAATAGAACAAAGTGTGAGACAACCACAAGAGGCGGATGTTGGATCCGCCTTGTATCATACATGAAACACTGTGTTGGACAGTACAAAGAAAAACAGCCTAGACACTTTACAAGGGATAAGTAAGACTGGAAAAGACAATAAGGAAC
>Ga0307516_10006362_pt1 | contig 13850 bp, 9 predicted proteins | sample 19_EM_MG_FD_203310 | JGI IMG/M metagenome (GOLD analysis project Ga0307516, IMG submission 203310) | Populus trichocarpa ectomycorrhiza microbial communities from riparian zone in the Pacific Northwest, United States - 19_EM | ecosystem: Host-associated > Plants > Roots > Unclassified | place... | reverse complement strand
CCGTACGCGCATACTTTGGCCTTCGTAACGAGTCTCGCGAATCTGCACCTTCGCCCCAGCAATCCAATCAATTGGATCGCCTCACCCGAGTGGTCCTCCTCGCCAATCCCGCTCACCAAACCGCTCTCAATTCCCGCAAGAGACTCGTTCAGAATCTCACCGTTGATCCTCACAGCGAGCTCAATTTATCCGCCAGCTTGCTATCATGTCGGGAGTGCGCCAAGGAATCTATTCTTTGGCACCATCGAAGATGGCTCCTGCACGTCATCCACGAGGTCCCCCCCACCGCTGGTGCCGATAGCATTCCGGAAACAGTTCCTCCTGACGCCCTCGAGGCTGAGTTCATCCGCGCTTCCGCAGCCTGCCATGTATACCCTAGGAATTACCATGCATGGGCTCACCGACGCTTTTGTGCGAAAGCGCTGGTTGCTTCGCAACAGTCAGGAGTCCCTTCAAACTCGGGTGTACTAACCAAGGAGTACCAGAGGACGTTAGAGTGGATCGAGTCCCACATCTCGGACTATTCGGCAATGAATTATGCGGCCAACCTCGAGCAGATGTTACTGGGTGGGAACCTGGCCGAGCCGTGCTTGCCTGCGGCGGAGCATGCAAAATTGCTTTTGCGGTCATACCCAGACCACGAATCTCTTTGGATGTATCTGCGAAGCTCTGTGACCCCCGGGGGTGAGATGGAACCGATCACGCCGACGAAGGAGACCCCTTCTTTCCGGCAATCTATGCTGAGGTATGCCATGTGGCGGAAAATCTCCGTAAGTTTTCCCGCTACACCCACAAGTTAACCGTCTGAAACAACAGAACCAGCAGGGCCAAGAGGTTCCTATCGGGTTGCTACGCAACGCGCTTACCTGTAATTATTCTCTCCGAGACTTCAAACACAAGGAATTTCTGAGCTAACGCGTCAGCCCCTGCCACAGTGAGCGAGGATTTGTCCGTAGCAAACCGTTCGAATTAAAGTGACGACGGCATTAGTGGTAAAGAGAGACATGGGATAATTGAATCGTAGAAAGTGGGGGGTTAGCAGACTAAGAACAATCCTATCGAGGAGGATTCAAATACTGCAATTTCATCCACTCCTTGTCGTTCATCCTGAAGTTGACACCCTTCCTCGCCCACCACTCCCTGACTGCTTCGCCACCCATCAAGGCATCCTCAAGAGCCTCCTCGATATCGCACGTCCTATATTGGATCGGTAAACCGCTCTTATCCCACCACTCCAACACCTCGCGCCGGTTAAACTTCGTTGCGCCGGTCAACGCCTCCTGATCAAAAATCATCTGGAGGCCGCTCCCCAACCACCACTGCAATACTTCCACCTTTCCGTGACAACTTGCATGGTAAAGCGCCTGGCGGTCGTATTTGTACTCAAGTTGGGACTGGGCCCACCACTCGAGTACCCGAACGTGGCCTGCAGTAGAAGCCGCGTCCATAACCTTTCCTACCTTGAGTGCTTTGTTCGCTCCGAGTCTGCCAGAACGAGATTGGGCGAGCCACCAATTCAAGACCGAAAGGCGGTTTTTCGCGGAAGCCAATTCCAACGCAACCTCGTTGTACTCCAACGGGAGGTCAGAATTTACCCACCACTCGAGGGATGCAACGCGACCGTTCCTTGATGCCCCATTGATGGCCTCCGAGATCGATTTCGTTGATGGTAAGCGAAGGACGTCTGGACGGGTATCCAGCTTTCGTTTCCACCAGGACAGTACAGGTATCCGCCCGTATTTTGCGGCGGTAATTGGAAGGAGGTCGTACTCAAAAATGGATAGGTATGTCGATTGGTGTTTGTTGAAGAGGTATTCAAGGATGTGGGTGAAGGCGAAACGGATGACTGGCACCGCTATCCGCTTCGTCGGGAGCTTGGCAGTGGGGTGCGACAATACGGCATGGACTCGCCTGACGTCTCCCGAAAGGATTGCATAGTCTGCGCTACTGGCGTCTTGCCACTGGAGGGGCTTTGGTATCAGGGTGGGAAGGCCCAGGGCGGTCGAGAGTTCCCAGTCTCTAAGGTTATCGAGGACCTCGGCGATAACTTCCACCGGAAGATCTGGAGTTGCTTGATGACGGAGGTGAGGACGAAGGGGTTCTGGAGGGGGAGAGGGAGGTGTGTAAACAATTGGCGTTGGTTTTGAGCCATTGTCACATGGAATCGATGGGAAATGGTATGTTTGGAGATCGTACTGAGCAAGGCGGTGGGCTAGTAGTTGGTCTGGGCCGCAAGTAGGCAGGTCTCTTGCTCGTAGAAAGAGAAGGAGCTGTTCGTGGGAGAACCCGCGATACGCGCCATGGACGAGATCAAAGGTTGAGGAGGGTGCCTTGGAAAGTACGAATATCAGCAAACCACGGCCAAGCTCGAGGCCTACCCACGCACCGACAAGACCATGAGACGAGAGGATGAAAAGAGGGGTGGGGTGGGGAGAGATAAAAGAGAGAGCGAAGGGAACTTTACATAAATCGAGGGACCAGCTGAGTACCCGCCAGGGTCCACCTTTGATTCCAATCTCGGCTCATCCCGCACGAGTGAATGCTGCACAAAAGGCTCACCCCAGCTGCTCGTCACCTGGTCCGCAAGCCGTCGTCAGCTACCAGCATCGGGGTTAGCCCCCTTTCTTGTTTAGTTCGTGTCAAACGACTTCAATCTACCGTTGCGGGGAAAATGGCGGGTCCGCTGCCTAGGGAACCTCTCGTCTGGGTGGACATCGAGACGACCGGGCTCGACTCGTCGAAAGATAGGCTCCTCGAAATAGCCGTCCGTTCCCGTCCCTCTACTTCTGGACGAGACCCACGCTGAAGCGAGGTCCAGGTCATCGTCACCGACGGAAACCTAAACCCTGTTGATGAAGGGATAGAGTACGTCATCAAGACCGAGATGGAAGTGCTTGACAGGTAATGCCTCGTTCTCAACGGCGGCTATGTCTTCACACAACCACTGAAGCCGACACCACAGCATGGGGGATTGGTGCAAGAGACAACATGGGGAGGTGTATACCTATTCGAGGCATACTGCTCTATCATAAACTCACCTCGTGGACGGCAGTCAGGCCTCACTGAAGCGTGCTTGAAATCACCTCATGCCCGCGACACCGTTCGGCAGGCGGTACTTGAGTACATCAGGAAGTGGATCCCTCAACAGAGAGTCGGCGTCCTCGCTGGGAATTCGGTACACACTGAACGTGTATTTTTGGGACAAGAAATGCCAGAGGTCATAGACTGGTTGCATTATCGGTGCGTTTTCCACAACCTCCCTTTTCCAGTCGGCTGATGCGAAGTATCTCCGTTGCTGTAGGAACGTGGGTACGTCCTGAAACACCTCATTGCCCTCTCTGCTTGTTCACCTTCACCGTCAAAGACGTTTCTTCGGTCAAGGTTCGTAATTGATGAAACTCCACTGGCGGAGCGCTCACCGCTCCACACCGGCAGGAACTTTGCAGAAGGTGGTACCCATCCCAAGTCCCCCGAAAAACAAATAATGATCACCGGTGAGTTCCCTCCGATATACATTCTCCGGCTGTCACCATTTACCCGTTTGGCCGTAGGGCACTGGGCGACATCAGGGCCTCGATAAGTGGTAATTACACTGCCGCACTCTCCCCGTCACAATCTCACTTTCTCTTCTCAGAACTCAAATGGTATCGCGAACGGATTTTTGTCCCCCCCGACTCGGAGGGTCGCTAACCGAAGTCAAGCCCGTCGCCCCCAGTACCGGTTGAGATTGTGACAAAGATTAGCCCATCGATCCCACGGTAATAAAGTAGATAGACCGAGGTACAGACGTGGAAGGCGCAAGAACTGTGGCTGAACTACGACGGGGACCAAAGTTCTCCCTTTCCAGGAGGGTCGTACCAAATTCCGGTCGCACGTTCTCCGCACGATCATTGAATGGCGGCCTGCTGAATTCTCAAGTCTATATATTGTCCAAAGTGATTGTCCAAGAGACCCCCCCACGCACGCTCTCTATTTACTTCCCTTCTCGACACCACGCCACCAGAGCCATCCGCAAAGTCCTTCACTAGTAATTACAATGTGCAAACCAGGGGGAGGAAAAAATAACTGTAACAATTGTCCGGTAGAGAATGAAAAAAGCTAGTCGTGGGGTCAGAAGTCCCAGAGCGTGCCCTACAGAGGGAAGATAAAATTGTCGCACAAAAGCCTGAGCGCCAACGGGATAAACTCACGAAAGCGGGGATGTCCAACTTCTTACAACCCTCCATTAATTCCTTGTTCCCGCTCAGGTTTGATGTGATGAACACAACCTCGGCATTCCACTCCTTGTAGATCGACGCTACAAGCCGTACAATGTCAGGTCTTCCTCCCCGCTCCTTGGAGTCCCACAAACACATCCGTTCTGGAGGTATGTTTTTATGGATGAGGGAGGAGATGGTAGGCCCTAAGCTTTTCGCCTGATCAGCACCGATCCAGATTAGGTACCAACCATCATTCTGGATACAAGTCGAGAGAGCGGATCCGAGACCGGTGCCGGTGCAAACACGGACGCCCCGCTTGTATATGGTAGACGTGTTCGAGATACCAGCGAACTAGAAGCAAATGGCCGCGTCACCCAAGGTATTCCGTTATTTCATACGTCACGAACCTTTAGTTGGCGTGTCCAGAGATGTGTTGGGGGGTTGTTTACGAGCTCTTTGGTGAAATCACCTTGCGCTCCGCAAATCAAGTAGTGATATTTGGCATGTTTTCCCTCAGAGACCGTTCCGAATGTGTGGTATTCCAGGAACGAGGATCGTGCGATACGGGCCAGCAAGCCTTGTTGAAGTCCTCGCTCAAAACGGATGATCGCCACTTTGGGTGATGGGATCTCGACATCGACGGGTACTTCTCTCACCGTCAACCAGGGGATAAGGACGCTGCGAGTAGTACGGCATGAGAAGCAACGGTGGACGGGGGTACGCCGGACTTACAAGATGGTCATTCCGAAACAAAACCAGAAGTCTTGCTGGCTCAATACCTTGATTCCGTCGGGGTTCCATTGATGTTTATCGACATCATAGCTGTCCCCCAATACGACAAATACCCAGGCTAAAAGGTCCGTCAGGTCCGTCCAATCCCCTCCCCTCGCCAGTGAGTGCAACGTACTGCAAGCTAAACCGATCCTAAGTCCGAACGAAAGGGTAAGAGTCTTGCAAACTCTTTAGCGGAGGGTACAGGGAGGGCTCACCATCCGACGAATCTGTGGTGCCTCTCAAAGACGCTAGTCCGGGCAGGAGGGTCTGTCTTTATGTGTTCTTGAGGTTTAATAGGAAGGGGCTCACTTGTGGTGCGTGTTCCTAACCCAAGGAAACGCGCTCATGATCGAGACGACAACCGCGAGGTTCGTAAGCACACCCATAACCAAAACCGCGTCGTGATTGTCGCTGTGGTGGATGAAGATTAAAACCACCTTAAATATTAGCCACAGCAAGCCCGAGGTCGCGCATCCGGAGTGGATTCCCCCAAGGTGTTGTAAAACGGATGTGCAACCAAGCCTGAACCACAACGGCGGCCACTAATCACCAACCAATGTTGGAGGCATGGCGGGCAGGGATGAGTATCCGGGTTAGTGGGTGCACTACTTTTTGGTGCTTTGTTTACGTACCTTGGCGAAGCAAGTGTTGACTATAAGGTATAGCAGGCGGCCGAAAAGTTCGTTTCGCATCATGATCGCTGCAAGGAGATTGCCCAGAACCAGGCCACCGGTGTACTTCTTGGGGTAATGCCAGACTGGGGGCGGAGATTCAGTCAGGTATCTTGGGCTAGGGTTCAGTACATACCGTCGAGGATAGCTAGCAGCAGCCCGATACCATTTATCGTGACGACGAACGTGAAGAATTTGCTGTAAAGGTAGTCAAGATGGCGTTCGTGCCAATAGCAAAAGTCTCACCGATAGGTGTTGAACCACAACTGAAACCTCCCCCATCTCGAAAGTCGCTTTGTCTTTGGGAGTAATACCGGTTGACAACCCTTCGGGATCAGAAACGAATTGTATGGGAGAATCTTCAGGTCCTTCTCCATTGACGGTAAGAGAGGGGGACCGCTGTTCATCGGAGGATCGTCAGGGGTGTGCCTTGGTAGACTCGGGAGGTATTGAGCCGGAACAAGCTCCCCAGAGGCTACTGCAACTTCTGGATCTGTAATGCGATTAGGGAACGACATCGTGGGCTTGAGTAAGGCCAGGTTCAGGTGATGGGGAGCGGCGTGTGAGGTGAACCGTTGGGTGGTGAGGAGGTCGACCGCGAAAGGCCTTTAAGCAAGTCGCTGACATGCTATGCGCGACAATGTATCGACCAGGATACATTGAGATATCGATCGTTCCTCAGTCCACAGTTCCGCAATAGGGACAATTGGATAGAGTCTTCGTGGCTTGATACTCCGAGGTATGAGGAACGCATGGGAACTCCTCTCCCAAATTTATCAGCACCGCAGAGGGGGAAAGATTACCCGGGGTGGGGGCCCAGCTTATGGGGTTGCGCGGCCGCGGCGTTCCGGCCGAGCATGATCGCAGCTTACACTGCATGATTTGGTTATGAACTCTGCGCTGTTGGGCTATTGAAGTGGGAAACGTTGCAGGTTTGTCAGACTCGCAGGTGGGTCGCCTCCAGGATTGTGGCGGGGGTACCTCGCTTTCACACCGGTGTTTTAGTGTTCTGCCACGTAGGTGGGGATGACTCTGGTAACTCGGGGTCCCCCACACACCTTCCTCTCACTGCGCACCGGGCGCGTTTGTGGGGGTCACCGGCCATGGGAAAAAGGCGGACTGGACCTCAGTTAATGGTAGAAACAAGCGGTTTAGAAGTCAACCGAGCCGAAGTAGATGAGGTGCATCCACCGGCGCATCGTCGGAGGGATTCAACGAGGATCTTGGGTCGACGGGAACCCCCCCGATTGTGACACTGAAGGATTAGCGCTCTCTCGACGCATCCAACTTTCTCCGTCATGCGCACGTCGGAAGAGGTCAGAAGTCACGCATGCTGTGGACAGGCATTTCAGGAAGTGAGCGAGCGTGGGAATTTTGATATTCCGTCCAGGCACGTTGTCGTCACGAGATCAGTCGCACGTCCAGTCCAACGTTCCGTTTCATCGACCGGAATCGAGTGGCCTAGGCTGTTGTTCACTTCTCGGACCACGCTATGAGCTACGCTTACTCTTCTGCGTACCCTCGGGTGCCAAACTCAACCCCGCAACTCCCTATCTCCATCCGGCCCCCGATCCACAACCCTTATGACAAGTTCACGCAACCTCAGTTCGACGAATGGATCGGGGGTATCACTGGCGCGCTGAGGAAGGCGCTTGGTCAGGAGGAGGATGAGACTCCAACATCCCAAGCGGCACAACCACGCGAGGAGGTCGCACACTCTGCCTCGGACGTTGATGAAGATGACGTCGAGGACTCATTTGCGGAATGGAGAGCTATGCGGGCGAAGGAAAAGGGTAAGATGCGAGCCACTGAAGACGAGCAAGACAGCGATTATGGCGGTTCCCAAGAAAGTTACGAAGGCTCCTCCGCGCAGGATTACGCGGCCGGAAACACTCCTGGCGACGCGATTGAACTCCTTTCGGATGAGGATGATGCCGAGGGAGAGCAAGTTAATGACCCCGGAGAATATGACGACGAGGACAGTGATAGCGGCTTGATTGAGGGTACCAGTCCTGTTGAAAGCGACGGAGGGGTACAACAACCGTATGTCGAACATTCACAACCCGCCATACCTTCAAAAACGTACGGCTTCCTTGCCAATTCAGTCGGTCAAGAAGGTTCGTGACAGTCTGATTTCCTACTGTCACTCTCATCCTAAACCAAATTTCTAGCCATTGAAATAAGCGACGGCGAAAACGAGGATGACGATCAGAGTGGCGTGTCTTCCGACCTAGGCGATGCATTATTTGGATGGGAACTGGAGGAAGAAGAGGAGGGCCAGCAACCTCCTGATATTCGCGATCCTTGGGAGCTTCCGAAAACTTACGCAGAGGACTTGTACACTGGCGGCCCTATTCGAGAGGCGCATCGCTCAAAATTATCCCCTTCCCATCTCACACCCACCACTGAAGAGGTGGATTACTTCGACAACATTGACCCACAACTACGCCCCCCCTCCGTTCCTGTCTCCCGACCCACCGATTGCAATTTACCTGAAGACCCTGCGACCCCCACTCCGATCCCCCCTTCGACAGACGAAATTTCCAAAGGCGACGACAAGTCGTCATCGTGCGATGAAGACATTCTAGAGCTGGATACCCCCACGTCCGCAGCCCTTCAAGACGATGCGGATTTCATCTCCTTCACAGCCCTGAATCAACCGAGTGACATTGATAGTGGACAGGGCGGACCAGAAGTCCTCTATATCAGTGACAACGACGGGGGGGAAGTGAGCGAAGACGGCGAGGAAGCGGAGGATGAATTCGACGATGACGGCCCTATCCCTCTTGGCACCAGCGATCTCGAGATTCCGGAAGAGTACGGGCTAGAAGACGGAGGGGAGGAACTTGATGAACTGGAGGATGACGACGAACCCGTCGTCGAGGTTACCACAAACCTCCCTTATGGTTACTATGGCCTTGATGCATCAAGCGTCACTGGTAGTGGCGGACCCGACGACGAGACTAGAACCGTTGGGCCTCCCTCAGATCCCCAAAACCAGGTCGAGGTTCCGGACGTGGGAATATCACAGGAATCGACCTCCCTGCTTGACCCTCGTATGTACCTTCGCATGGGGTGCCAGTACCATGGCTGAGGTTTTTGTTTTTTTGCCTAGACGATCTAGCGCCGCTTCCTGCAGCCGCCACTTTCATCGAGATCGACCACCAACTGCATCCAACGGCTCCAGTGGTCGGTGATACCATCAATCCATCCACTATTGGGGCTTTCCTCACCTCACCGGGTGGTGTACCCACCATCTCGACCGAGGTGGAGGCTGGTAACGAGGATGCGGACAGCGCAGATGAGGATTCGATCGGGGACGTTACCATTATCGCTGGCGGAGCGGTCCTAACGGTGAACGAAGTCGAGGAGGTCCTCAGAGGCGCATTTGCAGAGGCGGATCAGCTGGCGTCGACCACAAACAGTCAAGGTGTCATCCCGGTACGTGTGGTTCTCGCCCTGAACTCGCCAGGACCCTCACTTGGTTAAATAGATAACCGACACTACCCCACCGACCCAGGAGGTAGCCGACAGCACATCACCAGAGTTAGACCTGAGGGACGCGATCCCTGAGGTTCTCGCGGGAGATGGACCACCCCCTGACGAACCGGCGATCAAGGTAATGGCTGTCTGCCATTCGAAGTCTACGGGTCTAACCTATTCCTTCCAGGGGGATAAACCCACTCCACCTGAATCACCGACCGTCAAGGACAAACTTTCTGACTCGAAAGAGGCGCAAAGGGAGCCCCTGCCGTTCATCATGCCCTTGGTCGCTAACCCCGACGTCAGAGATCCAATGAGCGCACAGTGGTCTCCTGTACAAAGCGGGCCATCGACACCGGTTGCTGGTCTATCATATCTCCCCGCAGTCACCAAATTCAAGCGAGATAACCAACTGCTTGGAACTACTCACACTAGTAGCGGATTGTTTACCCCCCTCGAAGGGTCCGGTTCTTCGTCTCCGTCTCCCAGCGATACCACAACACCTGAAGATCGAGCCGGCGCGGTGGCCGAGGCAGAAGTCCTGGTGGTCGAAATCGGCGAGCAGCCTGAGGAGGAGCAGGCTACTTCTGTATCGGCCTCCCCAGTGCCTCACTCGCAAGGGATCCTGGAAGTCGAACCAGAGGCCGCTCCCGCTGGTCCACCAGAAGACGATGACTGGGGAGAGATCCCGCGCTTGCCCACACCACCAGCTGAGATGGTGGACCTTGTTGAGGGGGCTCTTCCAGCTGGTCCTGCGACACCAGTATTCGTCCAACCGGTCGAGCCTAGTGGCAACGACGAGGGTCGTGGTACGCTAACTATGGCCGACCATGATGGTGACACCAAGAAAGATGGTGCCCCTCCCGCGATTGCAGAGGGTGTCCCGAGATACAACGATGCCGATCCCTCGCCCTACAAAACACGCAACGCAAACAAGAGCATTCGGGAGGTTACCGAAACGGACGATCCCTTCCAACTCATGGGGAACGATAGTACCATCGCTCCTGGGGCAGTCGCAGATGACAACGATGCCTCCTCCATCGCTTCCTCCTCCATCACTTCTTCCTCTATTGACGAGGAAGAGACACCCAGGTAAGGTCCCTAGGGACCCATTTCTCTCGTGCCCACGATCCCTAAGCAACCCCATTGCTAGAACCATACCGAAGGTCTCCGAAAGCCCAGCGCCAGCGACTGAAGATTCACATACAGTAGAGTCGATGCACCCCGAGATCGAACCCTTATCACAGTCGTTAATCCAAGCGGAATGGAGCACCACCATTCCGACGGTAACTCAGGGGAACTTGAAGAGGAAGCGTTCGGAATCAATCCCCACGGATCCAAAATTCTCCGAATCCACAGCTAGCGGTGAAGTTTTAGACGCGGTTGCCAATTCAACCAAGATTGGAAAGCACGAGGAAGCCGACCGCGAGCCCACCAACGATGAACCTCGGAATAATTGGGAGGGATACGACAGCGATACCGAGTCTTTCGCCTCAAGCCTTATCGCGCCCAGGAACGCCAACTATTCGAGCCAGGACAACTCTCGAGCGTCGTCTGTGGTCCCGGAACAACCCCTTCCGCGTCAGGATCAAATTCCGGTTCCCGAGGATGCTCCTGTGTTCCACGGACACGGGAAGTTCAAAACGGCACTACAAGCTCTTATACTCCGTAGGCGGACATCCGAACAGAACCCCGTTGGGGAGACGGAACGGGCCAAAAAGAAAGGTCAGGAGGAGCGGGTTGTTGCACCAAAGAAGGGACCCAGGGAATCTCCCAGGAACGGCTCCACAGGCGACGCGGAAGTAAAGAAGCCCCTCTCCCTTGTGCTTCCTGAGGCGTCCACACTACCTTCTTTGCCTTCCACCTCGACGTCCCAGAGTCCCAACACCCCAACCTCGGGGCTCCCCTCATCTTCTCCCACGGTCGTCACAGCTCCCGCAGAAGCTACCCCTTCCCCGCACCAGGAACAGACGTCGCGAAAGCTTATGGAGCCCAAGAAATCACAAAAACCGGTTGTCAAGGCTGTGAAGCGAACTACGTCAAGGAAATACGCTCCCGTCGAACCCAAGTCGACTCGCTCCCAGTGCCGCTATCGTAAGATTAGTCTCCCTCGCGAGGAGGATGGGCCACGGGTCACGTTCTGCGTCCCACAATGCTCCCTCAACGACAAGGAGTTGATGGAGGAAGAGGAGATTACAGATGATGGACTGGCCACAGTGCGCGACTTCGAACGCTTATGGGACCACGTCGAGGAACAGGACCTCAATCCTTACCTGATAGGCGTGATGAGGCAGCTTGTCGGCCTGGATCTATTGAGGGAGAACGAGATCTACTACCTCCCTACGGACGAGGAGATCGAACAGATGGAGAGAGGGAGGCAAAAGAGGGAAGAGCGGAGGAAGAGTAGAAAGTCTATTGGGGGTACCATTGACGGTGAAGGTGCGAGCGTCGCGGGTCGCCCCGGCCCACTTTCCGCTGCTGGTCCTTCTTCGCAACCATCGCTCAGTCAAGTGGAGAAGAGAAAAATTGGCCCCCCACCTTCCTTCGCCGGATCCATTTCCACCACCGCTTCCACACGTTCCAAGGTTGGCAGAGGGGGTTCTACCAGATCAGTATCAGAAGACGAGATAAGTGATGGCGAACGCGGTGGACGAGTACCGAAGAGGAGGAGACGTACGGGCAAGGGGCGGGATGGAGATGGAAGCCCTCCACGGAATACTCCCAGTGTCCACGAGGATTCCGCTGCGCCGGGTATCGCTGAATCCCCTGCACCTTCTCAGTCAACGACGGAATACACACCCGTCAGGCGGTCGCAGAGGACGATGAAGAAGGCGATCTCTGTGGACACACAGACGTACAAACCTCCTGTTTCAAGTGACAGCGAGTCCAGCGAAGGCGAGATGGAGAGCGCGAAGGCAAAAAGAAAGTCGGCGAGAGGGACGACGAAGGGTCTGAAAAGGCGGAGGACCGAGGGTACCGTTGATTCCCCGTTACCCACCTCTGGAGGAGCTAGAGATCGTGATGCAGCTCTGTCCCCGAGATCGTTGAGGGCGAAGAGGGCGAGGATCGACGAAAAATAGCTCACACCCGCAGCTAACGTGCCTACGTTCTGTATGTTAATTTCTGGACGTTTTATCCCAGAGGGTTTCTTCTATATAGGATGGCGGTCGAACGAGCGATCGGAGGCTGTGGGCACGCTGGAGTTGCACACTACATCCATTATCTTCGAGGACGTCTGTGAGCTTGAGTTTAAGAATGGATGGCGCTCTGAAGTAATGTAAATCCCGCGATAATATTTTGGACCAACGGAAGGCAGTGACGGCGCTTCTGATACCGTACACCTCAACTCGATGGCATCTACACTCGGACCACGGCATGGTGCCGCCTCTGCCATGAACACGACCACGTCTGCATCTACCACCCTATTCCGTCGGCTGACGTGGGAGGGCACCGTGCCCCTCGAGATACGCGTAGATTCCAAAGAACTCCCCGCGAACAGCAATCGTGGCTTGGAATGCTACTTCATCCAAGCAGCCAGGGTTTCCTACCTCCCATTGCTCGTCCCAGAGATCAAAAAATTCTTGGTCGATGTCGTTCTCGACGAAGAGGGTGCCAAGATCTTGAAGGAGGAGGATTGGTGGTTCGAGGCTGAAGATGGCAGCCCCCTTAAGTGGTGTGTATACTCGATATCGCAAGCCCAACGCCCTGTTAACGTCGCGTTGGCTGTTGGCAGGCACTGGCCGATAGGTTTATTGTACGACAACTACACGATTGCTGCCTCGATAAGACATACGCCGATAACCGACCCCGTTCCGCTGAGACTGGTGCTCCATCTCGCACTACCACCCGCCGACAAGCTATTGCTGGTACCAAGCGCTGAAGCATGTAAACAAGCTTTCATGGGGCAGTTAAAGGAGGCGGATTTCATCCGCTGGGGGAGCACGAAACGAATGACAAGTTTGCGCAAGGCTGAGCAGGACGGTATTTGGGAGGGGATCAAAGAACGTACGTACGGTCGTGAAATCATAGTCGGGGAGTTTTAACCCTGAAACCCTCTCAGACAACTTCGATGATTATTGGCGCGTAGCGGCAAAGGTGACACCGACAACAATACCAACGCGCTCTCAGTCGCCCCCACCCTCGGCTGGTTCGCTACACACTCGTCCCCCCTCTGTGGACCCTGGAACTACGGCATCTGGTCCAGATAAAGACGGGGCCGCGAGCGTGCGCAGCGTTCCGGTTCGGATATACCTCCCGGATGGCCCGGTGCTGCAGGAGCTTGCACCTCCATTGCTCGACGGAGGTTAGTACGCGATTGACTGCCAATCTGACCCCACTGACGCTCGAGACAGATCGGCCGCATACCGTCTCACGTTTCCTCACAAGCACGCTGCCATTGCTATTCCCTGAGGTAGGAAAGCAACATGGGTACGCGATAGTCCAGGGTGTCGTATGCCCTCCCGAGGCTGAACTCTCCTGGCTGGGTGCCTGCATGGTGGGCGCTGACGGATGGGTAAACATCTGCGTCGGAGCTACCAGAGGTTGAGGACCACCGGGCTCACACGCGAAACGGAACACTTTTTACGATTTTTTCAAGCTCGAGATAATACATAATGGTTATACAGGTGCACCCCATCGAAATCCATTGTTACAGAATAAGGGTGTGATGTTCCTCCCATAGTGCTTTGGTACCCTTCCTTCACGCCAACATACCTTCAGGTCC
>Ga0307516_10006361_pt1 | contig 13850 bp, 33 predicted proteins | sample 19_EM_MG_FD_203310 | JGI IMG/M metagenome (GOLD analysis project Ga0307516, IMG submission 203310) | Populus trichocarpa ectomycorrhiza microbial communities from riparian zone in the Pacific Northwest, United States - 19_EM | ecosystem: Host-associated > Plants > Roots > Unclassified | place... | reverse complement strand
GGCAATGCAGGTGGGTGCCGGTTCCAGACATAGTGACTCAATCTAGTTGTATTCATCAAATCTGGTGTACATCTATATATTCCACCTCACCTCGGGCACCCAGCGTTATACCCATCAGCGGGCCCAGCGCCCCATCCATCGTCGCGTACATCGATAGCATAATCCGCGCGACCACCGCCCGCATATGCTGTCCTCAACGCGGCTAGGAGAGAGTGGAGGAGGATGCGCTGGTGAAGCAGGGGGCGTACAATGGCAAGCAAGATGTCGATGAGGAGGATGGTGGTGGGATGCCAGCGGCTAGTACAGACGCGATATTGCCGAGTAAGACGCGATAGCGAGTAAGACGCGACGCGTATCATGGCGACTGAGAATGACGACGGCGACTGGAGTCGGACACTCGACTGGAACTGTCGAAAGGAGAAAAATAGTGACTACACCTTCCTGTTGTGTGAAAGTGCGATTGAGAAGATACGCTAGAGGCGTGCATTAGCTCCAGAGTCGCAAGCAGTCATGTTAAATGAGCCGACGAGACTGAGCCTGACGCACCCACCAGCGCTGAGCTGCGAGCGTGCAGACGAGAGTGTCTTTGGTGCGTGCATGAGGGATCACTCGCAATTTGCGAAAGCGGTGATGACAACCACTACAGTCGTAGATACCACTGAACCCGTAGTTCTTACTGGCACAATAGGTCTCTGTGAGTGATATCCATCCAGCCTAGACGAATACTTTATCGTACCGACTACTGCTTTACAGCATAGCGATGCTATGTTCTTGAATGAAAACTGAACGGCGAGTGTAAAGTCATTCGATAACCGGACGACGTATCTCAAGGCAGATACCTTTCAAACGACTGGTTGCTGTGCATATTGGTTATGCGACTTCAAGTGACTCCATCGATAGTGCGGTAAGTCGCATAACCAATATGCACAGCAACCGGTCGTTTGAAAGGTATCTGCCTTGAGATACGTCGTCCGGTTATCGAATAACTTTACACTCGCCATTCAGTTTTCATTCAAGAACATAGCATCGCTATGCTGTAAAGCAGTAGTCGGTACGATAAAGCATTCATCTAGGCAGGATGGATATCACTCACAGAGACCTATTGTGCCAGTAAGAACTACGGGTTCTGTGGTATCTACGACTGTAGTGGTTCTCATCACCACTTTCGCAAATTGCGAGTGATCCCTCATATACGCACCAAAGACACTCTCGTCTGCACGCTCGCAGCTCAGCGCTGGTGGGTGTGTCAGGCTCAGTCTTGTCAGCTCGCTTAACATGACTGCTTGCGACTCCGGAGCTAATATACGCCTCTAGCGTATCTTGTCAATCGCACTTTCACACAACCGGAAGGTATAGTCACTATTTTTCTCCTTTCGCCAGTTCCAGTCGAGTGTCCGACTCCGGTCGCCGTCGTCATTCTCGGTCGCCATCATACGCGTCGCGTCTTACTTGCTATCGCGTCTTACGCGGCAATATCGCGTCTGTACTCACTGCCGGCATCCCACCGCCATCCTTCTCATCGACATCTTGCTCGCCATTGTACGCCCCCCGCTTCACCAGTGCATCCTCCTCCACTCTCTCCTAGCCGTGTCAAGGACAGCATATGCGGGCGGTAGTCAGACGGATTATGCTATCGATGTACACGGCGATAGATGGGGCGGTGGGCCCGCTGATGGGTATGCCGCTGGGTGCCCGAGGTGAGGTGGAATATATAGATGTACACCAGATTTGATGAATACAACTAGATTGAGTCACTATGTCTGGAACTGGCACCCACCTGCATTGCCACTGCAGAACGCGTTCGGATGCAGCTGTCAAGGCACAACACATGGGGATGAACTGTCAAGGGTGTCCAGACGCAGCTATTAAGGAAGTAAACATCGCAGCTTCTGTAGCATCCGCCTTCTACAGCTGCGCCGGGGCGGTTTTGTTTTCTTCCTGATGCGCCCACGAGTGATTTTTTGGCTGGACTGGGTTGGGGCCCTCCAGTCACCCAGCCCACATGGCCGAACGCGTCATTGGAGGTTTTCCAGCGTTTTTGTTTCCCTTTGCGGCTGACCCCTGACCAGTAGTTAGTACGCAAAACCGCTTCTTGTTTACTCATCTAGTCCTGTGATTGCTGACAGCATGTAGAGCCTCTCCTCAGCCCCTTTACCTTCAACTACGCTCCACCTACGACAGTACCTGAAAAAAGCCCACCTACCATTACGGTTGTCCACTCTTACCAAAATTCTCCATCGTACAATTCGCCAGACTTCGACTTTCCTTCACATTAGAAGCTCAGTCACCCCCGATTGACGCCAATCCAAAAGATCTTCGGTATCGACAGCAGGTTGTTAACATATCCTACTGGAGTACCACTATGTACTGACAACTCCTGTAGGTACAACATGAGCGAGAGGACGAATTCAACTTCGAAGAACACGATTGCCTTCCCGAAGACATGCATTTCTTCCAGTCTTTTGTGGAGATCATCCATAAAGCAGCGCAAGAGCACGCTGCTGTGACGAATAAATTCACAGCACAGCAGGTCCTAAAAATGTCCGGCATTCTGCTGTCAGCAGAATACAAATCCACAAGGATGCGAAACAACAAGGTGTCCGGATGGAATTTGTTCCTGTCGGAGGCAAAGGCGGATATCCCGGATCACATCCGTTGTCCCACAAAAGGGGATGGGCTTCGCCCCAAGTTTACCGGCGAGTATACAAAAGTGGTCGCTGAACAGTGGCCCCAACACTGGGAGTAGTATATGGAAAAGGCCGGCATAATCAACAAGAAGGGTGAAACTCTGACCAAGGTCGCGACCACTCGGTCCTTACGCCCAACACATCGACCACACGGTCCGTATGCTCGACACGGCGACCATGCTGTCCGCACGATGCGGTGACCACTCGGTTCTTACGCCCAACACTCCGACCATGCGGCCCTTACGCTCGACACGGCAACCACGCTGTCCGCACGACGCGGCAACCACTTGGTCCTTACGCCCAACACGCCAACCACGCAGCCCGTAAGCTTGACATGGCGACCATGCTGTCCGCACGACGTGGCGACCACCCGGTCCTTACGCCCAACACGCCGACCACGCGGCCCGTACGCTCCACACGGCGACCACGCTGTCCGCACGACGCGGCGACCACTCGGTTCTTACACCCAACATGTCGACCATGCGGTCTGTACGCTCGACACGCCGACCACGCAGTCCGTTGGAACGATACGGTGACCACTCGGTCGTTACGCCCAACACGTTGACCACGCGGTCCGTACGCTCGACACGGCGACCACGCTGTCCGTACGAAACGGCGACCACTCGGCCCTTATGCCCAACATGTCGACCACACGGTCGGTATGCTCGACACGGCGACCACGCTGTCTGCACGATGCAGCGACCAGTCGGTCCTTAGGCCCAACACGCCGACCACGCGGCCCGTACGCTCGACACCGCAACCACTCGGTCCTTACGGCCAACACGTTGACCACGCTGTTCGCACGACGCGGCAACCTCTCGGTCCTTACGCCCAACATGGCGACCACTCGGTCCACACCACACGGCAACCACTCGGTCCGTAAGCTCGACACGGTGACCACGCGGTCCGTACGCTTGACACAGCAACCACTCCGTATGCATGACGCGGCGACCATGCGGTCCGCACGATGCGGCGACCACTCCGTCTGCACGACGCGGCAACCACTTGGTCCTTACACCCAACACGGCGACCACTCCGTCCGTACGACACGTCGCCCACTCGGTCCGTACGCTCGACACGGCGACCACGCGGTCCGTACGCATGACACGGTAACCACTCCGTACGCACGACGCGGCAACCACACGGTCTGTATGTATGACACGGCGACCACTCCGTCCGCACGATGCGGCGACCACTCCCTCCGCATGACGCGGTGACCACACGGTCCGTACGAACAACACGGCGACTACTCGGTCCTTACGCGCAACACGTCGACCACGCAGTCCGTACGCTCGACAGGCCGACCACTCTGTCCGTACGACACGGCGACCACTCGGTCCTTACCCAACACGTCGACCATGCGGCCCGTACGCTCGACACGGCAACCACTCGGTCCTTACGCCCACCACGTCGACCACGCTGTCCGCATGACGCGGCAACCACTCGGTCCTTACGCCCAACACGGCGACCACGCTGTCCGCACGACGCGGCGACCACTCCGTCCACACGACGTGGCAACCACTCGGTCCGTACGCACGACACGGTGACCACGCGGTCAGCGCGATGCGGCGACCAATCCGTCCGCACGACACAACGCAACGCCCGATGCATCGGTATGCACGACGCAGGGCCCACTCCGCGTGGGATGGAGATTTCCCGCCTGGCATGCCGGGATGCACCGAACAGTTTGATTTTATTCCTGATGCAGTTGCTGTTGTGGCGAGTCCGGCTATCCGACAAACGATGAAGTGACGCGCGTCGCAATCACGTGGTTGATGGGCCAACCAAGCATCTACGCGTCGCTATAACTATTTTAAAGGTAGTTATCGTACATTTACCTCCGATGGATAGGCTGGAGCGAGTAAGGGGTTACCGGCTTCACCCAGCTTTGGCTGCCTTCCTCCTCCAACATCGCCGACATCACCGATACCACCACCAAAATCACCAATTGCCAGCATCTCCAATATCGTCCCATCCTGTGTGAAGCCAGACGTCCAAATGGCACCCAGTAGGAAGAGAAAGCAGAAAGTTCACGTCCATTTCTTAGGATTTCCGGGGACGAGTGGAATAGGTGCATCGTCAGCAAGAGTTACAGCTCGGCAAGTTACCAATTATGTTTGTAAGGGTGCTGCGAAGCTGGAATTACGAGAGCAGATATGTAATAAAGATGGCCACGGGAATGGTGGACAAAGAGGAGGGCATGGTGGAGTACCAGATGGGCGCAGGGCTATTGGCGATTTTGAAAATGAAGATCTTAACCTGCAACTTCAAGATTGAGATGATGGAGATCCCGAGTTCGTTATTCACTGAAAGACCAGATTGTCGACTAACGATCGCCAGCGCCGAGCAGCAAATTGGCAACATACCGAAGCCATACTTGCCGATATGATGCTACAGAACAGACTTCCGGACAAGTGTGGCTGCACCCGACGTGACGTTGTTACCGTACAGTGTATTCATCTCAATTTGTACGAGCACCGCGAATTCCAATACTGCATTTGCCACCAATCCTCCAGCTGTCTCCTCAACGAGGGCTATTTCCCATGTGCAGCGATCAAACCAAGGACTGCATTCTCGATCCGGCTCCTGCAGCTCTTACATGAGCAATCTGTGCTCCGATATGTCTCAAGAAGTGCTTGGTCCGGTGGCCTCAGAGCATTGTTTGAGAGTGAGAAGAAGGCGGTGCTGCCGGCCTTTGACAGAGAAGTGAGTATGCCACTGTACGTCTTAGGACCGCTGAATACTGAAAGTGTGTAGCTGCGTGATGGCTACTACCACTGGCTCGCAGTAAAATCCCAGGACGATACCAAGGTTGCCTATTCGCTGGAAAGCCACAACAGTGGTACTTGGCAACCAGAGGCTCTTTCCAACATTTGCCCGGCGTGCTTCGACATTTCTCCTGGCGAGGACAACACGATAGCCATCTCCATCGACGGCAACCAGCAGCATGTACGCTTCAAGGACAAGTCATCATATGAATACGAGAAGCTGCCGGCAAAGCTTTTTGTGGACTACGGGCGCCGCAACTTTGGATTGGCAGGGACAGCGAGTGCGGTACAACGGATGGGATGTGGAAACAAGTTCAAGGCGACGAGTGGCTGGAATAAAGCAGAAGCTATGGCACAGTCAAAAAAGGCCTTGGACGAGACCGGGATCATGGCTGCCACTTGCTTTCACGGCACGAATCTCCGTTTCATGAATATCTATGGCGGTAACGAGCGATACAGCCACGTAATCCGCCTATTGGAATCGATCGACGCCGAGTGTCCCGCTGCAGGAGCCATCCGCCTGTGCTACGATGTCGCCTGCGAGTTTGAGCCTTCGCTACGCCGTCATGATGCGCCATGGGTAGAACGTGTGCAGGTGGGTAAGGCTGACTGGAATCTGACCGGATAGTGTCTGACCATTTGCAGGTACGGATTGGCAGATTTCATCTTTACGGGCACGAGATGAGATGTCATATCCTGTACAATCTTTTAAGCACTCCTGGATTTGGACTGATGGTCGGCGAAGAGGTTGAGCAGCTTTGGTATATGCTAAGAGGTCTGATTAGAACTGGGCGGGTGTCATCTGGCCCGAGAAGATCGCAGAGCATTGATACAACTGGTGGGCAGAGATTCACATTTTATCTATTATAAAACCGTACTGACTGGTTTGGTGTAGGGCAATATCTAGCGCGCCGTAGTCGTGAGAGGATTGGATACAATATCTCACGTCGCTGGAAGAAAATGCTTGGGATAGTAGAGGAGAGCAATGCGATTTTGCAACGTGTCGTGGGAATGATGGTACCACCTCGCACCGACAAGAGTGGACGTATCCATACCCGGCAACTGGTGACCCTACCATATCTCAATGCACAGAGAGAAGACCAAATTGCCTACTATCGGGGTTACCGCCGGTACGTACTTCCTACCATCCTGTACTTGCAAGCTGCAACTACTAATCAAATGTAGAACGGGAGCCCAAGTAGATGATATCAGCGAGGTACAGCGACTACAACTGGAGATTGTGAAGCTAGTCACAGAGCGCCGAGTGGAAGTGGATGTCCTACATCATCGCGCTCAAGGTGGTAAAATGGCCAGGACATTCATCAATCGACTCAACAGGCGGTGGAAACCTCTCGAGCGGCTGGTGTCGAGATACAATCTCTCCATCTCAAAACCTATCTTCGAGGGGAGACTGAGTCCACTTTCGCCACAAGCGCTAAAGGATGACGGTATCGCCGACCACGATGGTGAGATCTGGGACATTGAATGAATTATGTGCAATTCGGATTGGGCTGTGCACAGGGTTGTGCAAGAGGGTATAGAGGCACAACACCGCCTTGAGCATGCCAAAGAGGAGCAAATCACATTGCTCGTACATATTCAGCGGGTTTGTTGATGGGCTGTCCGGCAGGCAGAGGTACTTCTTCAGATATTGGAAGAACGGCCCGCAGTTCCAAGGCGTGTTGGATCGAGTCGGAAGTGGCTGGAGCTGTTGTTGTTTTCGAGGTTATGGACTGTACTGTCGATGCTTGATAGGGCAAACTCCTTCAGCCTTGAAATTGGAGAGCAGGAACAACTTCATACTGTTGAGAGACGAATTCGTATGGTACTAGCAATAGTACAGGTGGATGGGGTGCAAGATGAGGGTGAGAATGGGGGTGAGGATGAGGATGAGGACGCGGGTGATGCGGAGGAGGAAATGGGGGAGGTCATCATGCGTGCTATAGGGGAAGAGTTGAGAGAGGAAGAAGTGGACAAGGTAGAGATGGAGTTGTAACGAAATGGGAGAGGTGTATCCCAGCCACTCGGGCTCCTATTCATTCTCCACTCGAATCCACCTAGGTGCTGGTTCGCCGGCAGCCAGACGTCAGAATGGGGGCTCCGAGAGCTCCGGGAGCGGGAAGAGGAACACGAGGCGGAGGCGGAGGAGCTGGGGGCTGCGGATGGCTCGGGCACTGGGGAGGAACTACCGCTGGGGAGGAACTACCGCTGTTCCTGCCCATGCCGTCCTTCATGGCATCGGCAGGCAAGGAGTAGGGGGACGGGGTGCACTTTCCTTTGTTTCTTCCCTTTGTGAATTTCCTTGGGCGCCTCGACTTTTTCATGGGACAGGCCTGGGCGGAGGGCAAAAGGGGAGCTTGCAACGAGCCGCCACTGCGCGGACTGCGGACAGGAAAACTGGGCAAAATGTACGCTGCCATGATCTATATAGGTCGAATGCGAGTATGATTAAACCAAAAAAAACCTAGGTGATGGTGCCAGCAATACCCGGGCGCACCTACAGACAGGGCGGTTGCCAGCAGGACGCCGCGCAGTAGAATTACCAACCTAGCTCTGGTGAGCGTCGGGATCGAGACTGCGGCTGGCGAGGTGGCTGTCGGAAGTCACCGTGCAGTAGAGCTACCTACCTAGCTCTGATGAGCGCCGGGGTCGAGACGCCGGCTTGCGAGATGGCTGTTGGCAAGACACGGCGCAGTAGAGCTACCTACCTAGCTCTGATGAGCGCCGGGGTCGAGATGCCGGCTAGCGTGATAGCTGTCGGCAAGACGCCGCGCAGTAGAGCTACTTACCTATCTCTGATGAGCACCGGGATCAAGACGGCGGCTGGCGGGATGGCTGTCGGCAAGACACCGTGCAGTAGGAGCTCTGGTGAGCGTCGGGATCGAGACTCCGGCTGGCAAGATGGCGGTCGGCAAGACGCCGTGCAGTAGGGGCTCGGGTGATCGCCGGGGTCGAGACGCCGGCTGGCGCGATGGCTGTCGGCAAGACGCCGCGCAGTAGAGGTACCTACCTAGGTCTGATGAGCACTGGGGTCGAGACGCCGGCTGGCGGGATGGCTGTTGGCAAGACGCCGCGCAGTAGAGCTACCTACCTAGCTCTGATGAGCGCCGGGATCGAGACGACGGCTGGCGGGATGGCGGTTGGAAAGACGCCGCGCAGTTGGAGCTCTGGTAAGCGTCGGGATCGAGACTCCCGCTGGCGAGATGGGTGTCGGCAAGACTCCGCGCAGTTGGAGCTCTGGTGAGCGTCAGGATCAAGACTCCGGCTGGCGAGATGGCTGTCGGCAAGACGCCGCACAGTAGGGGCTCTGGCGAGCGTCGGGATCGAGACGGCAGCTGGCGGGATGGCTGTTGGCAAGACGCCACGCAGTAGAGCTACCTACCTAGCTCTGATGAGCGCCGGGATCGAGATGGCGGCTGGCCAGATGGCTGTTGGCAAGACGCCGCGCAGTTGGAGCTCTGGTGAGCGTTGGGATTGAGACGGCGGCTGGCGGGATGGCTGTCAGCAAGACGCCGTGTAGTAGGAGCTCTGGTGAGCGTCGAGATCGAGACTCCGGCTGGCTAGATGGCTGTCGAAAGACGCCGTGCAGTAGTGCTACCAACCTAGCTCTGATGAGCGCCGGGATCGAGGCGGCGGCTGACAGAATGGCTGTTGGCAAGATGTAGCATACTGGGAGCTCTGGTGAGTGTGGGGATCGAGACGGCGGCTGGCGAGATGGCTGTTGGCAAGACGCCGTGCGTAGGAGCTCTGCTCAGTGTCGGGATCGAGACGGCTGCTGGCCGGATGGCTGTTGGCAAGACGCCGCGCAGTTGGACCTCTGGTGAGCATCGGGATCGAGACGGCAGCTGGCGGGATGGCTGTCAGCACGATACCACGTAGTAGGACCTCTGGTAAGCGTTGGGATCGAGACTCCTGCTGGCGAGATGGCTATTGGAAGACGCTGTGCAGTAGAGCTACCTACCTAGCTCTGATGAGCGGCGGCATCGAGACGGCTGCTGGCGGGATGGCTGTTGGCAAGGCGCTGCACAGTAGGAGCACTGGTGAGCGTCGGGATCGAGACTCTGACTGGCGAGATGGCTGGCAGCAAGACGCCACGCAGTAGGGACTCTGGTGAGTGTCGGGATCGAGACAGCGGCTGGCGGGATGGCTGTCAGCAAGACGCCGCGCAGGAGGAGCTCTGGTGAGAGTCGGAATCGAGACTCCGGCTGGCAAGATGGCTGTCGGAAGACGCCGCGCAGTAGAGCTACCTACCTAGCTCGGATGAGCGCCGGGATGATGACGGCGGCTGACGGGATGGCTGTTGGCAAGACGTAGCTTAGTAGGAGCTCTGGTGAGCGCTGGGATCGAGATGGCGGCTGGCGAGATGGCTGTTGGCAAGACGCCATGCATTGGAGCTCTGGTGAGTGTCGGGATCGAGACTCTGGCTGGCGAGATGGCTGTCGGAAGACGCTACGCAGTAGAGCTACCAACCTAGCTCTGATGAGCGGCGGGATCGAGACGGCGGCTGGCGGGATGGCTGTCGGCAAGAGGCCACGCAGTAGGAGCTCTGGTGAGAGTTGGGATAGAGACGCCAGCTGGCGAGATGGCTGTTGGCAAGATGCCGTGCAGTACAGCAACCTACCTACCCCTGATGAGCGCTGGGGTCGAGATGCCGGCTGGCGGGATGGCTGTCGGCAAGACGCCACGCAGTAGGAGCTCTGGTGAGTGTCGGGATTCAGACTCTGGCTGGGGAGATGGCAGTCGCCAAGACACCGCGCAGTAGGGGCTTAGGTGAGCGTCGGGATCGAGACGGCGGCTGGCGGGATGGCTGTCAGCAAGAGGCCGCGCAGTAGGAGCTCTGGTGAGCGTCGGAATCGAGACTCCGGCTGGCGAGATGGCTGTCGGAAGACGCCGCGCAGTAGAGCTATCTAACTAGCTGTGATGAGCAGGGGGATCGAGACGGTGGATGGCGGGATGGCTGTCGACAAGACGCCGCGCAGTAGGAGCTCTGGTGAGCGTTGGGATCGTGACTCCGGCTGGCAAGATGGCTGTCGGCAAGACGCCGTGCAGTAGGGGCTCTGGTGATCACCGGGGTGGAGATACCAGCTGGCGAGATGGCTGACGGCAAGACACCGCGCAGTAGAGCTACCTACCTAGCTCTGATGAGCGCCGGGGTCGAGACGCCAGCTGGTGGGATGGCTGTCGGCAAGACGCCGCACAGTAGAGCTACCTACCTAGATCTGATGAGCGCCGGGATCGAGACGGCGGCTGGCGGGATGGCTGTTGGCAAGACGCCACGCAGTGGGAGCTCTGGTGAGCGTCGGGATCGAGACACCGGCTGGCGAGATAGCTGTCGTAAGACGCCGCGCAGTAGAGCTACCTACCTAGCTCTGATGAGCACCGGGATCGAGACGATGGCTGGCGGGATGGCGGTTGGCAAGACGCCGTGCAGGAGGAGCTTTGGTGAGCGTCGGTATCGAGACTCCGGCTGGCGAGATGGCTGTCGTAAGACACCGCGCAGTATAGCCACCTACCTAGCTCTGATGAGCGCCGCGATCGAGACGGCGGCTGGCTGGATGGCTGTTGGCAAGACCTAGCATAGTAGGACCTCTGGTGAGCGCCGGGATCGAGACGGCGGCTGGCGGGTTGGCTGTTGGGAAGACGTAGTGTAGTAGGAGCTCTGGTGAGCGCCGGGATCGAGACGGCGGCTGGCAAGATGGCTGTTGGCAAGACGCTGTGCGTAGGAGCTCTCGTGAGCATCGGGATCGAGACTCCAGCTCGCGAGATGGCTGTCGGAAGACGCCGAGCAGTAGAGCTACCCACCTAGCTCTGATGAGCAGCTGGATCGAGACAGCGGCTGGCGAGATGGCTGTTGGCAAGACGCCGTGCGTAGGAGCTCTGGTGAGCGTCGGGATCAAGACTCTGGCTGGCGAGATGGCTGTCTGAAGACGCCGCGCCGTAGAGCTACCTACCTAGCTCTGATGAGCGCCGGGATCGAGACGGCGGCTGACGGGATGGTTGTCGGCAAGACGCCATGCAGTAGGAGCTCTGGTGAGTGTCGGGATCGAGACTCCGGCTGGCAAGATGGCTGTCGGCAAGACGCCGTGCAGTAGGGGCTCTGGTGATCGCCGGGGTCGAGACGCCAGCTGGCGAGATGGCTGTCGGCAAGACGCTGCGCAGTAGAGCTACCTACCTAGCTCTGAGAAGCGCCGGGGTCGAGACGCCAGCTGGCGCGTTGGCTGTCGCCAAGACGCCACGCAGTAGAGCTACATACCTAGCTCTGAAGAGCGGCGGGATCGAGACGGCGGCTGGCGGGATGGCTGTCGGCAAGACGCCGCGCAGTAGGAGCTCTGGTGAGCGTCGGGATCAAGACTCCAGCTGGCAAGATGGCTGTCGGCAAGACGCCGTGCAGTATGGGCTCTGGTGATCGCCGGGGTCGAGACGCCGGCTGGCGAGATGGATGTCGGCAAGACGCCGCGCAGTAGAGTTACCTACCTAGCTCTGATGAGCACCGGGGTCGAGACGCCGACTGGCGGGATGGCTGTCGGCAAGACGCCGCGCGGTAGAGCTACCTACCTAGCTCTGATGAGCGCCGCGATCCAGACGGCGGCTGGCGGGATGGCTGTTGGCAAGACGCCGCGCAGTTGGAGCTTTGGTGAGTGTCGGGATCGAGACTCCAGCTGGTGAGATGGCTGTCGGCAAGACGCCGTGCAGTAGGAGCTCTGGTGAGCGTCGGGATTGAGACGCCGGCTGGCGGGATGACTGTTGGCAAGATGCTGCGCAGTTGGAGCTCTGGTGTGCATTGGGATCGAGACGCTGGCTGTTGACATGGCTTTCCGCAAGACGCCTCGTAGTAGAGTTACCAATCTTGCTCCGCTGAGCATTGAGATCGAGATGCCGGCTGGTGAGATGGCTGTCAGCAAGACCCCTTGTAGTATAGTTACGGACCTAGCTCTGGTGGGTGTTGGGGCAGAGAAGAAACTTGTATTGCCCTCCAAGGAGAACAGTCTTCTCTCCCGCCACCCGCTGTTCATCCTCCGCGCCCTTACTCCTGTTCATCCTCCTCATTCTTCTCTTCGTCCAGGTCCTCGCAGTCCCCTGGGCCGTAGTCCTCATCCTCCCTTCTATGCTCCTCGCCCTGGGTCCTGCCGTCGGCACCCACATCCCCAATTGGGTCCTCGTCTGGCTCGATGTTCGCAATGGATCTGGGTATGGGCATAGTGTCAAAATGGGGAGATGAGGCGACACTATCAATATATAATTCATAGGAGCGGTGTCCATGCGGAATGCCAATGCATAAGAGGGTGGTGTCCGTGCGGAGGGGCGGGGTTGTATGGGTGCGGACTCGATCCCGCGAGGCCACCCAACGCGCAGGTGGCGGTGAAACTTTTTTGTTTTATCATACTCGCGTGAAGTCTATCTTGACTATGGTGGCGAGGTGGCGGTGAAACAGGGCACGGAGGAAGTCGGAAACGAGCATGAATATATAGATATCTCTGCCATCTGGCAAGAGAGCATCACCGAATCTACTGTCTGCCATCTCTACCCATATATCTGTTTACCGTAACCTTTCACAGGTTATGAGCCCGGTGGGTGGGAACGTCGCGAGCGAGACCCCATGACCGGCAGCGTAAAACCGAGTGAGAGACGATGCTGGTGCGTCGATTTGATCGGTTCTTACCTCAATACCTATAGATAGCCCGAATTCACAAACAATCGAATTCGGGGTGTGCTCAAAGATACAGGCTGGCGTGGCGGGTCGGATAATTTGGAGTCAGCGGTGCCTTTTCTCTCTGTTTGTGCCGGTCTTCCCGGCTCGAGCCAATAAATAGACAAACTAGACTTTGAGTGGCTCGCTGGAGTCAGCAGCGCCGGTCGAGGGTGGATTGGTGGTAGGGCAGGCAAGGATTGACTCCAATTATTCCCAAAGATTGACTCGAGTCATTCAAGATAATTGACTCGAGTCATTCGAGAAAATTGACGCTTGTCATCCAAGAAAATTGACTCGAGTCATTCAAGAAAATTGACTCGGGTTATTGAAGAAAATTGACTCGGGTCATTGAAGAAAATTGACGCGGGTTATTCAAGAAAATTGACTCAGATCATTCAAGAAAATTGACTCAGATCATTCAAGAAAATTGACTCGAGTCATTCAAGAAAATTGACTCAGATCATCCAAGAAAATTGACTCGAGTCATCCAAGAAAATTGACTCGAGTCATTCAAGAAAATTGACTCTTGTCACCCCAGAAAATTAACTCGAATCATCAAAAAAAATTGACTCGAGTCATCATTCCGGAAGATTGATTCCAATCATTCCCCAAAATTGACTGAAGTCATTCAAGAAATTGACTTGAGTCATTGAAGAAAATTGACTTCGGCCATTGACCAAAATGACTCAAGGTCGATAAATAAAA
>Ga0307516_10006359_pt1 | contig 13853 bp, 14 predicted proteins | sample 19_EM_MG_FD_203310 | JGI IMG/M metagenome (GOLD analysis project Ga0307516, IMG submission 203310) | Populus trichocarpa ectomycorrhiza microbial communities from riparian zone in the Pacific Northwest, United States - 19_EM | ecosystem: Host-associated > Plants > Roots > Unclassified | place... | reverse complement strand
TCTCTACCCCCCCTTCCCCTCTTAACGACGACGCTGTACCAACACACCCACCCCGCAAGTAATGGACACACCGCAGACGTCGTCGTCTGCGAACGACATTTTCTCTCTATCAGATCAGGTTTTGGCCGAGAGACTCCAGTTTATCGAAGAGGTGCGTGTGGTATTTTCGCGTGGCAACCTGACACTGCCATTGACATGCGCACGCTTTCCACGTAGATTGGTTACGGGAACTGGGGAAGCGTATGGAGATGCTGCCCGAAACCTAACCCTTTGTCCAACTCCCCACCCAACAAGTATGAGAAGGTCAAGCTCGCAGTCAAGCTCGTACATAGGTCCAAGACTCAAACCACCGCCGCCAGAGTTCGTTCGCTGTACGTTCCTCGTCTTTGGTCTCGTCGACCGTCGTTTATACGTGTGATTTCGCAGCTGGAACGAAATGAAGGTCGTACGGTCACTCAAGAACGAAACGCATCCATCTATTATCCCGTTCTACTCCTTCATCATCACGCCCTCTTATGCCTTAATTACCATGTGCGTTGTATGCTGGGGACTTCGTCGAACCGTGGTCAGCACGTCGGACTCTGGGAGACATCCCGAGTCTCCGCTGCGTCGGACGCGACCGCAGTCCCGAATTTCTTGCGTACATTCATGCTTACCCTTTCATGAACAGGGCTTACCTTCCCCGCCTCATTCCAGTTGAGGTTGACGAACCCATTGCTAGAGTTTGGTTCAAGTCGCTGCTGAGCGGCATTGAGTTTCTCCACATCCGTGGCGTAGTACATAATGACATTAAGTGGGTGCTTTCGTGCCTAGAACGCACTGCATTACTGACGTTCTTCACCAGACCCGCCAACATTCTCCTCTCTGACGAAGATGTCCCCGTGCTAGTTGACTTCGGATTCGCCGAGAAGTACGGCCTCGGTTCCTCCAAAGCATTCAAGAGCAATCTAGCTTATGGCACACCCGAGGTAAGTTATGGCGTAACTACACGTTTGGCGCACCTTACCTCCCAAATTTTAGTATCTTTCACCGGAACGGGCCCGGGGCCATCACCACGACACGCGCAAGTCTGATGTTTGGTCACTTGGAATCACATTCTTCGAGATCCTGATCGGCCGCACACCGTTTGAGTATGTCGAGGGTGAGCAATTCTCAACCAAGGAAGACTTGGAGAGATACTGGGCCCGCACAGTAAGCCCAATTATCCCGGGAATTTCTGATCGTCGGAAAACTCAACCCCCTCAGGTCCGCGGTAAATGGGTTGGCAGTTACAAGATGTCTCGTGGCGTCGAGAAGTTGATTCGCCGGATGGTTGCTCCTAATGCCGATGTCCGGTGCTTCGCTTCTGAAGCCTTGGACGACTCATACTGGGTACCAAAGGAGGCTCTTAAAGGCACCCAGAAGTCCGTTCACCGTATGCCAGTTCCTTCTCACCTCATCGCACGTTCCACTGACACCGTCGCTCGCGCATGCAGGCAAGTCGGCGAGTCTTTCACAGGCCGCTCTTTCAGCCATGAACATCGATGTTGACGCATCAAGACTCCTCGACATCGTCTCTCCATTCACCACACGCACTCTCAACCGTAAGGGGAGCAACAAAGAGAATCCTGCCAAGACCGTATCATCGGCAACAGTTCGGAAGGCAATTGTCAAATCAGACTTTGTGATGGTCGAGAGCTCGGAGATCTTGAAGAACGCCAAGATCAACGCCGCTGATCAATCCTCAAGTCTGCCTTCGGCTGGTTCTTCGTCGAAAAAGAAGCACGCCAGGTCACAATCCCAACCTAAGGTGACCGTTAAATCAGGTTTGTCATCCCAGTTCTCCGAGTTCAACGCCGTTGACCGTTTTTTCGTAGTCCACAACACTCCAGAGTCGTCGACGATCCCCGCCGCGAGCAAGTCAGTGTTGAGGGCGCCGTTGTTCGTTCCCCTGGAGCCCATCAAGGGCTCCACTACTCCAGCACAGGTTACGGATAAGAGTGCTACCGTGCCCTCTCGGACCACTCTCTCCCCTGTCACTACCTCGAGTACCTTCAAAGTCCGCTCCACTTCCGGCAAGGAGAATACCAACCGCGTTCCCAAGCCCAAAGTCCTCAACGAGAACGCTATCGTCCGTACACCCTCGGAGGGGAGGGTCAAGAAACCTCTTGGTCCGCGGAAACCTCCTCCGACGCTCACTCCCGAGAAGAAGAGGAAGGTCATCGGGACCGAGAACGCGATCTCCCCGAAGAAGCCCCCCACGACGGTCACCCGCGCTGCCGGACGAGCATTGGCGGACCTGTCTAATACGAAGGCTAATCCTAATACCCTCGGGGCAAAATCCCGAAACTCCAATACCCAGTCGGCTTTCACTTCTCCTGATCAGATCACATCGTTCTTCACTTCGCCCGACACTACCGCGTTGACCATGAACTTGAATATCCATGGAGACTCATATGCGAGCGAGAGCGTTTGGCTGAACCGCACAACCGAAACCACCGGCAAGAGCCAGAACGAGAGCAGCTTCGCGAGCCTAGGCAAAGGCAGTGTCAAGGAGAGGTGGATGGACTGGGAGCGTGAGCGCGAACGCCTCCGCGAGATGGACAAGGATAAGATTAGGGAAACTGACGACGAAGACACCAATCGACTCAGGAGGTCGATCATGACCGTTGTGAGCGAGCCGGAACCGGAAGCGAACGGCCCCCTCGAAACCGACCCGGACGTGACGTTGGAATTTGCACCGGTGTTCAGGAGCAGTGAAGAATCCAGCAGGCGTTCGGTTTGGTTGGAGAGCAAGGAGGGCGTCGCTGATGCGGATGCGAATGCGAAGGTTGAAGAAAACGAAAAGGAAACGGAAAATATCATCGGAAGGCGAAGGGAGAGCCAGGGAAGTCGGATTTTGCAGACGCTCTTGGCTGCTGAACCTGTGGCGGTGTTCCCTCCACCTATTCAACCTGGTAGGTTCCGAACTATCTGCATGTTGACGACAATCCCTAATCACTCCTCCAGAACCCGAGACTGAACAACAACCAGATCAGCCCCCTGGCCTGAAAAACGGTCTTCCTGTGCCAAGGTTACTGTTTGGTTCGGGATTAAGTGTCTTGAAGCAGGGCGTGAGAGCTTCGATCGGTGGGTTGGGTTATTCTAATTCACCACCACACATCACTCACGCCCCAGATAGACAAGAGTGTGCAGCTCTACAAGACTTCTACTCTCCTTAGCCACGGCCGCCAGTCCGTGACGATGACCACGGAAGACTCTACTGCTGATCACACGAGGGCAGAGCAGAGCACTAGGCAATCCTGGGAGGATGAGTCGTTGATTCGCCAAGGTCAGTCTGTGCATTCTATAGCTACGGGAGTCGACACTAACATAGAGTCAACAGCCAATTCTTCCTTGCCTGCCGTGCGACAGATGATCCACACCGAGAGAGTAGGGGACGATAACCACATGGATAGAATGTCCCTATGGCTCCAGAGCGTGGAGAGTAAGGAACTCCTCCCGTTCTTTTTATCACCAGAGCTGACCTTCCTCTCAGAGGTCGTTGCCGACGCGCGACAGAACTTCGAAGCCGCTCGGCCAATCCAACCAGTATCGCTCACCCCCGCTCCACCTCCATCGCGCCGACCGTCCCAGCGAAGGACGACACAACGCATGCCTCGGAAGATCCTCGCAGCTAACCAGATCTTCAACGAAGATGGAGAAGCCAGCGTTGGTCCTGAAACGCCTACTAGTGCACCAGCCACCGGCGACTCCTCGGTTTTCGCGATCCCCGAACCTTCACAAGTTAGCGTTATCGTCGAAGAGACTTCCGTTTTGCTTTCTCAAACGCCTCCCGTAAGCCCTGCGAGGCGAAGGAGGGCGACTGTGGTGACCAGGTCCCCCGAAGCCAAAAAGACGAGCGACGGGGTTTTCCAAGGATCCCCTTCGAAGAATTTGCTCTACGGACCGATTTCTCCTAGGGACGAGCTCGAACGGGAGCTCGAACGATGTAAGTCGCTGGTTTCTAGACGAGAGTACGTGTACTGAAGTCAAATGTCATAGTGGCTGCCCCCACCCCTCCCGTTCGACTCTCTGCTCTTGTGAAACCCAGTGTATTCATCGCCCCACGTTCACCAGAGCCCGAGACCACCGAAGAACCGGTCCAAGACATGACCAGGCTCTCCCCCGAGCCTCTGAGTCCACCCCCAGCAAGGACTATCACCGGCTCGCGTTCCCTAGACTCGCCAAACACAAAGCGCCGAGTCGCGGACGACTATGACAGACTTCTCTCCGCAACCACCGGCATTAAAAAGGTCGGGCTAGGATACCAGTCAGATATCAGAGGACCCATCGCCAATGTCTTGAACACGGATCCTTACGCGTCCTCTGCACCTGCAAAGCGCACGACGTTCTTCCACTCCACAAGGAGGGCGATGCCAGCCCCGGTTTCCAGTGAAGACTGGAGGAAGACCGTGTCTGTGGATGAGTTGGCCCGCCTGGCGCCAAGCACACCAGAGCCAACCTCCAAGGAGGAGAAAGTTGGCGGGACGGTCAATGCTGTGAAACGGGCTTTCATGGCGATCGCCGGCAGGACAGGCTCTAGGAGACTGTCTCAACGCTTCCTTTAACCGCTTGCACTCGACTCTCCCGACCCTTCGGTCGTTCATCCCACTGGTTCCGACAAAGTCGCGCCCCATCCCTCCCGACTCCTGCTTTCGACAATGCTGTGAATCCGTCAATCAACCCATCTGTCTATATGTCGCGCATATATTCATTTGCACGCCCACCCCTTCTTCGGCTGGTTTTACATTCCTTTCCCTCCCTGCACATGATTATTGCTATTTACTTGCTCGTGTCTATTCTGTTTTCATTTGCTTATATTTCTCTATCTGCTTCGATGTTCATGATTTATACCCTAACACTCTGCCGTCCGACGTTTTGATTCCAACGTCACCGCATCTCTTTCTTGCCTACTTACCACAACCCACACCCCACAGCATCGCATCTAGTCGACAATGCTCTCGTCACCATTTCCTCTTCATCATCCCCCACGAACGGCTAACGCCATTTACATACATTCCCATCATGAACGCCCGGACTCTGAGATGCTCATCTCATTTCTCTTCACCATCACGCCCACCTCGAAGTCATTAACGCTAATGTTTGCTTCACGCTTCACACGTTTCCATACTCCATTTGTGTGCCTGATCTCGTCCCCCGTGTCTTCGAATTGCTGATCGTTTCCGGTACTTGAATGTATTTCGATCTCTTCCACTCTGCCTTGCTTTCCCGAAATGCAATCCTGATATTGATGTGTTATCGACTGACCAAAGCCGAGTGGCATGCGCAAGAACAAGACCACCAATCTTTGACTATTCCTTCAACTTGGGCAGAAGCACCCCTCAATCGAGGCCCTCCCAAACCTCGGGTGGTGTTAAACCAGTACTCCCCACGTATATCCACCCGTATCGTTTTTCAGTGCGTGCAGCGCTGGATACTTAGCAAGTCAAGCCAGGTGCTGTCATCTCTCACCCTCGATGTTCCACGCCCTTGGGATCGTATCCACCTTCTAGTTCCAAGGAACCCTTGGAAAGTTGGGTTGAAACTCAGCGAATGTACCGGTTGATCCGGCGAATATCGAAACTTGTGGGACCCAAGCACGGTGCGTATCATGGGTGCGACCGTGCGACGTGGGGAGGGCGGAGGGGGGTAATCTGATCAGTACCGTAAGATTAGTGTAAAAGGCGGTCTGTAGAAAATGGAAAGGTCCGAAGAAGGGGGTTGTTGTTGCGGATACTGCGGCGACCGTTCATGTCCAGACCTAGTACGAGCAATATGTTACCCCTTTGACGAGGAGGTTGTGGCGCGTGTTTGCTCTGTGGGTCGCTTTCCGCACAGCTAACCGTTTGGTGGATTGGTTGACTACTTGCTGCGAGGTCTCGAGATCTCAATGGTTTGACCGGAGGTCAGATCGAGGAGGTCGTCCCTCTGGTGCGGTAATCCTAGATTGACCAGCGGATCGCCAAGTTAGACCAATGGGGAGATCTCATCACCAACACCGACGGACGGTTTGTAGTTCCTTGAAGGACGATTAGCGAAGATTGTGCACGCGCGTGCTGCCCTGCCATATTACTGGCGAAGCACTCCACACTTGGGTGTGATGGTTCTTGCAATTCGCGGGTGGGGTCGTCAGCGTTGGTGACCACCTTGGACCCCGGGATCAGGACCACTTAATATATCACTGGCTCGTTTTCAGGAGGCGGAGGGTGATTGGGGTCCCGCGCACCAGGAAGGCCGTGATAGAATACGTCAAGGGAGCCTGTTGGGGGCTTCCGGACAAGACCCCGAATATACTATCCATGAATCTCGTTCTCGGCTGTGCACAGGCTGACCGAGATTGCTCCGACCCCTACATTTCGTGAATCAGCGCTCGGAGCTTCTGGCCACACCTCACCACTCCCATTGGATTTGTCTGAGCACACCCGACTACGGGTTTTCGTAGGCAGGTGATGATCCACTTGCGCACTAACCATAATACCTGCCCCCACAGGGGTCCGTTTTCCGAGTGTGATGGCTCTCACTTCGAACACAATGGTGGAGATAAATGGCGATTCGATTATCCGCCTGCCTGCGTCGTCTTACAGTGACATAAGAGCGATTCACTGAATGCTGGGACCCCGGGCGAATCCATTTGGGCGTAGGGGGTAACTGAAGCGTGGCCTCTGCGTTGAAAATGACCGAGAAAACGGTCAGCCCCGCGAAATCTGTAGAAGGGGGGTCGGATTTACGCTCGCGATTCCCTCGTGACGCGAGGTAGGAGTTGGGACCTCAACTTTGTGTGAGGCTTGAGGCAGTGTCATCGAACGTCCGCCGTGTTCCTAAGGGTTTCAATCACCGTAACCTGAGACCGGGGCTCATCCCAACCCGCCGGGGTGTGAACTATGACACACCGCATGCCATGGGAGGATGTCACGCACTGTCGCGGTGGAATTACTAACACCCTCACTTGTAGCGCTTGGTCAATGCCGGTGACGGGCCCTCTGACGGCTTGTGTAAAATTCGTTCTTTTCATTAAGAACATCTGGAGCAGCGGTAAGGATGGGTGGAAGTGAAAGCCTCCAACGTTAACGGCGGGCGCGCCTGCGAGCTTCAGACCACACAGGGCTGGTGTGCACGATCAGGGAGCTCAACGAGATTCCGATAGCGCCACGGGCACCAATTGGTGTCGACGAGTAGCCCGTATGGGAAACACTCGGACAAAAATGGACCTTGCTGTTACGAACGCGGCCCAAGACGTGCACCCGACCGCAGAAGAGATGGAGGAATTGGAGACGAACGATACGATTATGTAGAACCTCTTGCGATCAGGACGATGCTGCGCCGATTGGTAAATGGATTCCAATACAAACCACGTGCAAAATTGTGACCTACTGCGCCATCATCTACGCTTGCCTGGTAGTGGCTCTTTCGACATGTCTTTCCGAAGTCTACTCTCTCGACCGTTGAAGAAGCTGGAACATCGATTGGTGGGAGGTAGACGCAAACCGGACAGAAGCGAGGCCGAGATCGCTGGAGAGGACGTTAAACTGACAGATATGCCACCGCGACCCGAGTCTGGCGTCGTAGTGGGGGGCGATGGGAACGAAACGGGCAGTGGTGAGGGAGAGGTTGGTTCGATGGGCTCGCCTCCACAACCAGATGACCTGGGAGCCGCGGCAGAAGACGAACGCGAACCCGAGCTTGGACAGAGCAGGATAGATGTCGACGAAGGAGAAGTTGGTTTGGGGGATTCACCGCAGCACTTGGACGGTGAGGAGGAACCGGGAAACAGACATAGTCGAGAAAGTGGCGAGGTGGTTGTCGAAGGAGAAGTCGGTCCAGTCGATCCACCCCAGCCGCCGAATCTCAGGGTCTCAGGTGATCGAGAACCCTCGGGTGGTACGTGGGGAGCGTCATTTGGGTCGCTACAAGATCACTGACAGTTCCCTCAGGTAACTCGGACGGCTCTGCCGTCCAACATCGGGCCCGGGAGCCTGCGCAGCTTCCAAGCCATGTCCCCAGCCCTAGCGTTGCAGGTAAGGAGTCGAACTTGAAGTTCATCGCGGTTTCAAAGGCAAAATTATTCCTCCGCGGGGTGAAACAATCCGCACATGGCTTCCCTCCACTCAAATCAGTCGCGGAAGTTCTTTGTTTTATTTTGAACAATTGCGAGGTATGGTTTCCCTCCTGTACATTCAATCCACATTGCTTACAACCGCTCCAGCAAACAGAGGTGAATAAAAAAGCCATAGAATCGCTTGCGCCCCGGATCAAAATGCTTTCTGAATCACTCGGCGCACCTATCCACCCGAGTGACGTCAACGAGAAGGAGAGAGAAAGTGAGCTGGGATGGTGAGCACATTCTCAAAGATCTAGAACATGATCTGATATGCGGGGATCTAGGAAATTGAAAGAGATAGAAGAAACTATGGACTCAATGACAACTCAAGAGGATCTTGCCTATTTCCTCAATGGCCCTGAGAATGCACAGAGGCTGAATGGTCTGATAGAAGACATTCGCTATGCCTTGATGGACTACCAGGTTTGCACTCCCCAAAGAACCACCCCTGTTTTATCTGACATTTGTCTTAGACTTCATTACAACAAGACATCTCTGACAAGAACTGTCAGCTGATTGTGAGTCTCACTTCCTTATTGGCCAACCACATAGAGTAACTTGTGGGTAGGGAGATGCAGATCGCCGTCTTCTGGAAAGTATCCATCACACTGCTAATGCTGGGTACCGTTCTGGGAGCAAGGAGGGGTGCCTGAAGGGAACAAGGGGGGATGTTCTCCTACAACTTGAGCATTGGCTGAGGGATAAACAAGATCATCATGTCTTCTGGTTGAATGGCCTTGCAGGGACTGGAAAGTCAGCCATTGCCCAGACATTTGCTGAGATCAGTTTTGCAGACGGGATGCTTGGTGCAAGTTTCTTTTGCTCACAGGATTTTGAGGACAGGAGTGACCTTCAAGCAATCTTCCCAACCATTGCATTCCAACTTGCATATCAGTACCCCCTATTCCGAGAGCAGCTGCTCCAGGTCTTGAGGGCAAACCCTGACATCAGGCATGAGTCTCTTTCTTCCCAGATAGAGAAAGTCATTGTTGGTCCCTTCAAAGCTGCTCAAATTCCAACTCTCATCATCATTGATGCCCTGGATGAGTGCAAGGACAAAGAACCTGTATCTATCCTTCTTTCTGCCCTTTCACACTATGTGGGCAAGGTTCCATGGGTCAGGTTCTTTATCACTAGCCGACCAGAACCCAGGATCCGCTCTGGATTCCGGCTGGAGTCACTTCATCCCATCACAGAAGTCCTCAAGCTACATGACATCAAACATTCCTCAGTGGACAGAGATATCAAATTATTCTTTAGGGCCAAGCTAAGCAGCATCTCCAAAACCCGAAGTGACTGTGACTTCATAGAGGAATGGCCAAACTTGCATGATATCAACACTCTTTGCAAGAAGGCTGCTGGTCTTTTTATCCATGCCTCAACTGTAACAAAATTTGTTGCATCCCAGTATCATCTCCCAACTGAGAGGCTTACCCTTATTACTTCCCTCCCACAATACACCACCCATGAAGGGAAGTCAGGGATTGACCTCCTCTATACTAAGATCCTAGAGCAAGTATTCTGTGATGCCAATCCAGATGAGCAGGAACTCTACTCACAGTTCAGGTCTGTGATAGGGATGGTATTGCTTGTGTTCAACCCCCTCCCAGTGGAGGCACTTTCCACCCTCCTCAGAACATCCAATATCTCCCTCACACTCCGCTCTCTCCATTCTGTCCTCCTATTTCCAAACAATGAGGCTGATCCTGTTCGGGTTTTCCACAAATCATTCCCTGACTTTCTTCTGGACACCAGGAGATGCAGGGATGAAAGGTTCTTCATAAACCCATTGGTTCATCACCAAGAGATCCTGCTTTCATGCCTTAGCCTGATGAAAGAGAGGTTGAAGAAGAATATTTGCAACCTGGATGACCATGTCTCCCTTGACAAAGTTGAAGACCTCCCCACTCGCCAGAAGACACACATTGGGGATGCCTTGAAATATGCCTGTTGCTTCTGGACAAGACACCTTATTGAGACCCCTGGCAGTGACTGTGATGTTCAAAAGGTTCAGAAAGCAATTGATGAGTTCTTTGTAACTCACCTGCTCTTTTGGATTGAGGTCCTTGTCATTATGGGGAACCTTGACATCAGTGTTTATGCCATTAATGACATTCAACAGTGGCACTTCTCAGTGAGTTGTGATTAGCTTACTAGTTAATGCCTGTCTTCATGTCTTTTTCAGGTAGGCCTTTCTTGCAAGCAGGCAGATGATAGTCAGCATTTCATCTTGGAAAACTTTAATGGCATATGCAATTCCCCTTCCTTGATATACCACAGTGCTCTACCACCTTCCCCTTCCAAGTCTTGGCTCTATAAGTGTTATAGTCAAGAGCTCTCTCAAGGGATGAAGGTAGTCAAGGGGCTCCAAGCTGAGTGGGAGGTATGCTCCTATTGTTATGTTCAGGCACCAGCTGGAGCTCAGACATAATGAATGAGAGGGGTGAGTGGTGGGATCCAGCTTACTAGTACTACTACAAGTCTGTCACTTGGAGGTTGGATAGAGTCCATGATTAAAGGGGCAGACTAAGGGTGTCAAGGGATGGCTAGAGCTGAGTTGGAGTCAAGTAAGGCCACAAGGGAGCAGAGTAGGTGATGAATGGAAAGGGGTAATTCTAGTTTTGGGATGAATAATACAGGACCAGCTAACTTATATACCAAGCTCCAGTATTAGTCTATATTCCAGAATCCAAAGTAAATTTAACCAAAGGAAAGGAAGTCACAAAGGATCTGGAATCAAGATGAACATGCTACATATGTTGTGTGGACATGAAAGACTAAAGGATGACACCAGGAGACATAGGAAACCAAAATCAGGGGCACTGGAGGACTGTTAGAGTCTGGGAATACTATGTGAGGACTTGGGCCATCTTGACTGGCCCCTACAGGGCATCCTTATCCCCCAGTCCATAACCCCCGCCATAACCTAGGTGTTCAGTTAATTTGAATATTTCAGAATTGAGGTATGTCATAAATTGATGGAGAATTTACTACTCTACTTTGCAGAAGATGGTCTGGCAGATATTATAGTACATAGTCCCTCTTAGTACCCAAACACATAAACTTTAGTATGGGGTGCCATGTAGCACACCTGGGAGTAATTGGAATGAATTAAAAAAAGACTACACCATGGGTAGAACATAGTACTGGGAAGTAGGTATTGCCTGACCAACCCCCAACCACTGCCCCACCAGGCTTCACTATTCTGCTCCCTAAACTGCATGATGTTTAGCTTGCTTAGTTACTATAGGTAAACATATTTTGACAATCTTGAAGGAGTTGGCTTGGGTACCCTTTGATTATTATAGTCAGATGACCAGTTGGTACTTTTTTATGCCTCCATTGTGTCAGGGTGTGGCCTATATGACCTGAATGTTCCACACACAATCAGTCGGCACTGCCCTAAGTGATTGATCCATTGATTACATTGGGTACTCGAGGGGTGTCCGGCCTGAGGGGTGGTGATCATGGGTTTCAGTCACATGACCCCCCCTTCTACCTCTGAAGGTGAGAGTGGTGAAGAACAAACGAAGAGAACAAGGGGGTTGACCTGGGTCCACTCTGAGGAGTTGTTCTTTGATTAGTCGTCTAGAGTCTGCTGTCATAGAAGCTGAAGGATTCCTGAGTTATCAAATCTGGGAGGTAGATGAGCTACCCAGTGAGTATATATACTGAAACAGTGTAGGGCAGGACTCACACACAGACCATGTAACAAGGGAAGGGATCAAATGGGTGTGGATAAACATAGATTGCATGAGTCATAGGGCATAGGGTTGTAGTGGGCATGAGGCATAATGGGGGCTGAAATGAATAAGGAGTGTAAGTGGTATTGTGTAACTGGACCAAAGATTTAAGGGAGGGTGAGTCAATGAGAAAGGATTGGTCAGAGGTTGGGTTATAATTAGAAAGTGAATTAAACTCATTGGGTCAAGGTAGGACCGATTGTGGGTCACAGTTGATCGTTGGACCGGAGGCCACATAAGTGTGTGGAGGAGGGGGAGGTTTATAAGGCCTTTTGCTCTGTCTGCCAGAGGGGCAACCTGTGAAGGGTTTCCATCCTTGTAGTATCCTCACTCCCTTCCTCTTCTCCTCACTCAATGGCTTCTTCATCTTCAATCAACACCCCCCATCAGTGTGCAATCGGTGCATTCAACTTCAACCTCAAGCAGCACCAGTTTGCCAGAGGCTCTCGTGCTACTCCCTATCTGCAGGCTAGGGATGTCTATGTCTGATCATCCTTGGCCAATCCTGAGGATGATTTCTCTGACTTATACATGAACGATCTGATCCATGTTGGCAAGCATGTGGCTTGCAAGAAGCTGTGCATGTTGGAGACCACAAAGTTCTTAACCACATTGCTGACGCGTGGATCAGTGGTATGGGTCGGAGATATCCCTACAATAGTCATGGCTAACCTCCCTCCCTAGGATCGACCAGATGCAGTGGATAACCAGCCACTCTTGGTTATGGCTTTTGGTTATACTTTGGTAGTGGGTACCACGATAATGGATCAGGTGGCAGTTTTGGGGGAACAGGTATGCCTGGTTCCAGATCTCATTATCTTTGAGGCTAATCTAGGTATAGGTCAATAATGTGGAGGCATCCATAGAGACCATAACAGATTAGCTGGCCACGTTGGGGATGGATGTGGATCAGGAGCAGACTTACTCCGATCAGTTTGAGGAGTAGATCAGGACACCGAGGATGAGGGGTCATTTACCCACTGGGCACATGCTGAACACATTGTGATAACAGGTGACAAGTAATCACAATGTCCCCAGTGGGCAAAAATCGAGTATATTGAAAATGTACCCATAAATGTGGTTTTAATTTCCTCCTGGGAGAAATGTTGATCACTTTTGGAATGTACCCAATTTGAGGGATTACCACCATTTTGAACACATGGCAATCACATTGGAAAAGTGCTGAACATTCAAAATGTATCCAGTATGTACCCGTCCAATCAATCTCATGAAAGACACATTGCAAATTTTGTGCAGCAAACTCAGGGCAATTACATTTTGGGTACATTTCAAATGTATTCAGCCTGGGGAAATTGGAGTCCCATGGCAGGGGACATTTCCAATGTTCCCAGGCTAACCCTGTTGAGAACATTGTGAACACTTTTCACCAGTTACTGCAATGTGTTCAGCATGTGCCCTGTGGGTAAATGACCCCTTGTCCCCAGTGGAAGGTTTGAGGCAGACCTGGACACAGAGTGCGTCCAGGGGAGCCGTCTTGCTAAGGACCTTCAACAGGCCCTCAACATGTACAACATGTGGGTGGACCACACCATAGAACTGCGCCAGGACGTCAACATGTTGAGGGCATGTATCAAACCGATTCCCTCTTCATCTTTGTCAGAGTCTGATATGGATATCTCAGATGGCTGTTCTTCTAACAGTGGACAAAGTGGAGGGGAATTGGATAGTGGATGGGCTCCTTCATGGCAGGTCTCCAAGTCCTCCAATGGTTGAGGAGACAGCGATGGCGACAACGACACTGGTGCTTCCAACAGCACCTTCTTCTCCAATCCTTCATCCAAGGGTGGCTGCACTTTGTTGGTTGATGCGATAGAGGATGGGGATGTCACTGGTGATAGGGGTATTTATCATATCAGCTTAACATTCAATCCCTTGTTGCCAGAGGTGATTGCTCTTTGTTGGAGGCAGTCAAGGGCAGTGTGGCAGGCAGCAAGGGATGAGGCGGGGTGCATGGTACAGATCAGCAGTCT
>Ga0307516_10006358_pt1 | contig 13854 bp, 19 predicted proteins | sample 19_EM_MG_FD_203310 | JGI IMG/M metagenome (GOLD analysis project Ga0307516, IMG submission 203310) | Populus trichocarpa ectomycorrhiza microbial communities from riparian zone in the Pacific Northwest, United States - 19_EM | ecosystem: Host-associated > Plants > Roots > Unclassified | place... | reverse complement strand
TTTTTTTTTTAACTTGAATTATGTATAGTGCTTCGGGGTGAGACACCCCATTTTGCACTCCACTGACTATAATATACGTATATAAGGCCCCTGTGGCCTACCGTCTCCCCCAGCGCACGAATGCCCCACCGGCCAGGACTGTAAGGTCCCCCGGTGGTCCGCCGCGTTCCCTCCGCGCGTTTTAGTCGTGCCGCCGTGACGTAGGGTGGGGGAGAGGTTGGTATGTTTTGTCGTATATGTCCATATTTCTGTACGATCACGGTCCTCTCGAACATCTTCGTTCTGCCTTGTGAATGAAGGTTTTCAAACAGGTGAGGGCTTTTGTGTTCCAAGGTGTGCGTGGACATACGGACAAACCATCGCATGTAGAAACAACTACAAGCCAGGGATGCCAATCAGGAGACGATGCATCTCCTCTGCGAGCTCTACATCACCGTATGGTCTGAAGGTTGCAGAGTGAAGGTGATATGTAATGCCAAACGGTGACCATGGCTAGTCTATCCACTACATAGCAAATACGGACATTCGAGGTGATGCCATGTGCATAGGTACGGATGTTAAGGTACAAATCGCTATGCGAAGACTTCTTCCAACCACATCTCATAGTCGTACTCTGACTCTCCGTTTTCGTTCACCTTGGACGGCATTACTTCTCGGAGGTAATCAATCGCACTAGCAGGAAGCTGCGCAAGCCTCATGTCGAGCTCCGTAACGAACAGCTGGCACGATGTAATAAGTCGCGATATGTGCGTGGACGTAAATGGCTTGTGTACAACACGAACCTTGTCGCTTGCAATTCCACGGAATGACTCCCGCAGCTGTTCCGGTGACGTCTGATCTTCGGTGATATCCACCTACCGCGAGCGTGTTAGTCAACTAAACAGCTGGCGACTATATGCACCTACCAGCAGGTTTATAAACGCCTGGAACGTTATTGCACCATATTCTTGCTCGAGCTGGTCGAACAGGTAATCCATATCCTCATCCTGTGCCATTAAAAGTATCATTGGGTGCATGTCGTAGTAAATGTATCATTACGCACCGAGTATACCATACCAAGACTCGCCAGCGCTGCAGTGAATTCGGGCAGGCTGAGCGTGTTGGTCTCGTCGCGCGCAAAATACCGGAAGGTGCCTTCGAACTGCTCGAGCTGCGCAGGTGTCAGGTTGGTCATGTTTCTCACAACGATCTGTTTTTGTCCCCAGGATTATTATTAACTGAGTATGCAGCGACTGTGAGAAATGAAAGGACCTGGTTGTCGATGAAAGATATCTTCTTAGCTATGCTTTGTGTGACTAGCTCCAATTCGAACTCGAGATCTTGACAGGTGAAAACGGTATAGTCGTTCTCTTCCACGTTAGCTGCGAGGCACTCGTTTTCTGCACTTGATACAAGAGACAAGCAATGACTCATGTCAGGTAGTCGGGCCTGGATCGTCCGGACATCCTCTTGTTGTTTCTGGACATGTACCACAATGAAGACGCTGGTATCGGCACGGAGTAAATATACCAACCTCAAGTGGCCCTTCTACGCTCGACAGTTCACGCGACATGTCGCTTAAACGTTGTGAAAATTGATTGGCAAGGTCTGCAAATTTCATTCGCAGCGACTCCTTGATCCTATGGGTGATAAGTACGGTGAAAAGAAAAGAGGAAATATCCTACTCTCTGATTTGGGCGTTGATCGATCTCGATCGTTTCGCTTCAGAATGCAGTAGCTCGTCCCAGGCAAAATCAATGTCCTAAAAAAAAGTCAGGCCACAGCATTCAATAGTCGGGGAACACCACCAGCCACAAGTGCCAATCCCAGAGGAGGAATGTATTCCCTGAGACCATAAGTTCGAAGCTTTGTCTGAATATTCCCAAGAAGGGTTGTGACATCTTGGCGCTCTGTAACCCAACCCCGCTTCGTCGTGTGCTTGTACTCATTGAAGCTAGTGGACTGTTCTTTCGCATCGGTGTATGTACCTGTGAACCTGCTCGAAGCCCACTCAGCCTGTACCTCTGCAAGGGCACGGAGTAACTGGTCCGCGATTTAATACTCTCGCGGGGTTTATGCGACGGCACGACATGGAGACGCACATTGCGAGCTCGCCGTTCATAATCATTCTTGCTGAGCCAGACAGACTGCATGAGCTCTGCGAATTTCTCGACTCGCCGCGATACCGTCTCCGCTTGATCTAAAGTGCTGTATTAATGATCTCATTTTTTGGGTTTCTAAGGAGAGGAAAGGAACGCACCCATTGTCGAGAAGGCATGGAAAAAACTCGCAATATAGGTCATAACGCTCCGCTCGTCGGGATGGGCCGAGTCACACAAATCTTCGACTTCGAGCAGTTGCTGGTCGTTTGACATGTCAAAAGGTAGAATGACATCATGACAGCGTAGCACGCACAGGTATGCCGAGGTGATCTGCAGCAACTTGAAATGCCAAACGCGTGTTTCCATGCCGATCTGACTGGAAAGAAAAAAGCTGACTCGTGAAGAAAACTGGAAACAGACATGACGGTACCTTGTTCAACTTGTCATAGTCCAGAAGGTCTGGGCGATGGCAGTGAATGAGGGCGCAACTGATGTCGTTGCAGCTCTGATTCAAAGAGGGGAATATGCGCAAAGGGACTTACAGAGCGAGTCCGTCAGACCAGCTTGAAGAGAAGTCCTGTACGTCGACCTCTTTGTATGGTACCGTCTTTCGCTGGCACCAAAGCAGCAGACCTTCCTTAGCAGAGAGGCCTTCCTCGCTGACGACAATTATCCGTTGGAAGTGTGATGATATGCAGGAAGAACAGTTTCACCGACCTGATATCCGCAATAGTGAAACGCAGTACGAGGGTCCATATCATCCCAAGTATGAGTTTCAGGTTTCCGTCAATGATATCTACATGGAAAAAAGTAAGCGGAGAAGACGAATTCCTAGTTTTTCAGTTGGGCCATACCCTCTGGACCAATGTTGGTCAACTTGATACCTCGCTGTCGAATAAATTCAAGGGCCTTGTTTACATTCTCGGCCTTCTGAACTCGCATTCTGGGATTCTTGTTATACCTCCCGAGCGAAGTATCCCCTTGTTCGATCTTTAAATGGCGGGGGGAATACGACGAGGGGGAACTGCTTACCCATGATCTCCTGTCGCGACATAGAACACATGAGTACCAGAGACTGGACAGTAACGATGACCGACCATAAGTTGAATCAACCGCACACCATCTGAAAGGTCCTCCACGAGCGAGCGCATGGGAGGGTATCCCTTGGCCTCTAGTTTGGTATTCAGCCTGTGTTACAAAGGATTAGTGAGCGAACAGCAGCACAAGCGACAATGCAGTGAACCATTTGCAGAACGTGCGCTCCTGAGTGGAATCCATCGGTCGATCCACGCGATCTATGACGGGGATATACTACAGTGGTTGTGTCCGGCGACTTGAAGAAGTACTGCGTCACTGGCGGGCCAGGATAAGATTCGGAAGACGCGTCGGTCAAGTCGCATTACAAATTTGAAATTTGAGTGGCGAATTGGCATGTGCACTGGCTTGACTCTGTCCGACCATACTATCTACCAACACGCAGCTACCTTCAACCACTGGACGCGATGGCGACGACCCAGTTCGACAAGATATACTACGGCTTGTCACCGGAAGCTGGCAGTAAGTCCGCTTTCATTCGTTGCTCTTCGACATGGGGCACTGAAACCGTCGTGCACAGAATTCCGCGTTGCGGGCAGCGGAATGGCATGGAAAGGCGAAGAAAACGAGAAGGTGATTGCACTTCCCGCAGGCGACATAAAATGGGCCCAGTGGTTTCGTGTAGCGAGGAACTTTCAACTGAGAGTAGGACTAAGGGACAGGCGGAGAGAAACATTCGATGGATTCATGCGGGAGGTAGGGAAATGCATGTTCTGAAAGGATCCACAGTTTATCCCATCCTAGGACCACGACAAACTGGCCAGCTTGCTCAAGCAACATTTTGCTGTAACATTGGAGGTGAAGGATGTCACCTTCAAAGGATGGAACTGGGGTATCACAGACATTCAAGGTGCAGTTCATCTCCGTACTAGTTCATGCATTTCGTTAAGGACAGAAAAGGCCAGGATCTCGCTTTCTTAGTCTCAAACAAGACAGTTTTCGAACTACCTCTCTCCGATGTTGCCAACTCCAACATTGCTGGTAAAACAGAAGTGTCGTTAGAATTTGCACCTTCAGGAGGGGCGGGCAAGAAGCCTTCACGAAATGCTGCCGACGAAATGGTCGAAATTCGTTTCCACGTGCCCGGTACCCACACACGAGCACGCGGCTCGGATGAAGGTTCACAAAAATCTGATGATGAAGAGGTGGAAGAGGTGAGCGCAGCCCAAGCCTTCCACGATGCCATCAAGGAGAAGGCCGAAATCGGACAAGTCGCTGGAGATCTTGTATTGAGTTTCGAAGAGGTTCTTGTGTTGACACCCCGTGGACGTTACGACTTGGATATGTCCTTTGAATACCTCCGGCTGCGCGGCAAGACGTATGACTACAAGATACTCTATTCGAGCATTTCAAGGTTATTCCTTCTTCCAAAGGATGACCAGCATGTCTTGTTTATTGTATGTCTCTTAGAGCATTTTTTCCAGTTCTGGAGACTGATGGGACGCCGTAGCTCGGCTTGAGCACCCCAATTAGACAAGGCCAGACCAGGTATCAATACCTTGTCATGCAGTTTGCCAGGGAAGAAGAGACGACAGCCGAGCTTAACATGTCGGAGTGCGTTAGTGCTCATCCCGCTGCCGAGTTATCATCTGAGACAAGTCTGCAGAGAAGAGATAGCTAAATACGACAGATTAAAGAAGAACTACGAGGACCCTACATTCGAGGTCGTGTCTGGTGTCTTCCGTGCCCTTTCGAAAAAGAAGATCATCGGCTCGGGTAGCTTCCAAAGGTGTGTTCTCATAATCTTACGTCTGCTGTGGTGGTCTAATGATTTACACCTCACAGTCGTGATGGCCACCCAGGTATCAAAGCTAACCTCAAGGCGGTTCAGGGTGACCTCTTCATGCTCGAGAAATATATCTTCTTCGTCTCCAAACAACCTACGCTAATCGAGCTCTCTGATATTCACCAATGCGTCTTCTCCCGTGTCGGCGCGAGCATGGGCGCTACAGCGGCACGTACCTTTGATCTCAAGATCATCACCAAGACTGGGCCAGAGTATACGTTTACATCTATTAACAAGGAAGAACATGAACCGGTTGAGGGCTATCTTAAGGACAAGAAGATTAAATTGAAGAACGAGATGGTTCCCGACGTAGACATGCTCGCTGCGGCTGGTGGTGACTCTGACGAGGAGATGCAGAGTGTAGCGAGCAGTGGAGATGAAAGGCCAAGACCGAGAACTGGCAGTGATGATGAAGATAGCGAAGAAGGTGAATTATTGCACGCGTTTTTTTTTCTTTTCATTGTACTAATCACACTAACGCTGTGTACCAGATGAAGATTTTGAGGCATCATCTTCTGACGAAGGTTCGCCAACAGAGAGCGAATCCGATGCTTCTGATGGTGGTGTCACTGCATCCGATGCAAGCGGCGACCGGGAGCTCGCAAAGGGTCCCAAGCCCAAGAAGCTTACCAAAAAAAAGGTAAAGGCAAAGGAAGGCAGTGATGGCGAGGACGAAGAACCCAAGAAGGCTCCCGCGAAGCCCAAGCCAAAACCAGCTAAGGCAAAGAAAGACGTCGATGCTATGGACGTCGATGACGAGGAAAAACAAAAGCCCAGACCGAAACCTAAGCCTAAGACAAAGTCCACTTCAAAGGATGACGATGGGCCAGCGAAGAAAAAACAAAAGACATTAGCATGAGCTTCTCGCTGCCTCAGGCACTGTTTTCTTTAGATCCATTTCATGTATGTAGCGGTATATTACATTACAAGGTCACTGCACGTGCGCTTTACTTTCTTTATTCGCGAATATCATGGTTTCAAGGAGCGTGGAAGGTCCGCATGAAAAATGGCCCTTGTGGCAGCAATGGCACACTCTATGCGGCAGTAGATCCATCTGTTCATCTCCGGACACTAATCTATTGTACCATCTCTCCCATTGTGTATCACATATCCGCTCGAGCCTGGGCTGAAGCAATTCGGAACACGGCCGTTAATTCTAATGACCAGGAGTGATCAGTCTCCCTAGGCAGGCTAAAGACTCGGAAGAAGGTAGTCGACCCTACTCGACTTATTGTCTGTTGCATTAATCGCATGGGAGATCAATAAGGCTGTATTTGACTTGTATCACCTCCCGTACTCACGTATATAAGGGTGGACCGACCGGAGAGAACCAACCTAAGTGTATCACCACAACTACACGTTTACCATTCCAATCCAATGATCTTTCAAGTCTGTTAGAGGAGGTATGATACCATTCACAAATGAAGATCCCGTCGAGTCTGATGTGCACTGGTGCAGCATACGCTTGATCAACATAAATCCTTTCTTGCGAAGGAGAGTTTGATTGGAGAGGGAAAGCGAGTGGATCGTCGAGCCAAAGTCCTCGACTTCGGTGATGACGAAGTAACAGTCCTGTCCCATCAGTGGGTCGGGCAAGAATTGGACTATGACGAGATGGTCTGAGCTTGCAAAGATGGTGGTGGTTGCACAGGAAGGCTCTAGCCAGGAAGAGTGGGACTTCCAGAGAAAGGTTGGCTGTCATAAGTCGAAGAAGACTTACCATTCGAACAGCTCGGCCATGATGGTCGAGGAACCGTGAACGCCGAATGTGGACGCGTAGAAGCCCAAACACCGCGCACGACACGGACGCATTAGTCATTAGTAGAGGGAGGTGATGGGGATAGCCACACGGACGTGACGACAATTGTATGCGAACGCTGTGGACACGTTAACGCCGCAGCGGCAATGTTTTTATATAAAACATACCTGATATGCCTAATTGGCCGTGCAAGACGCGAGAAAGGCGTCGAGGGGGCTACCAAGAGCAGGCGAGACACTCGAGCGCAAACAGGGAGCAGGGAGCGTCATCGTAACGGCAGAGGGCACGAATGAGGTGGCCAAGGGGGCGAGATGCTGAAGGAGGTCGTGGACGTTGACAGGAAAACAAGGCCTGTGAGGTCGACGACGGCGACGCGATGGCATGCAAAGGCCCACCGTGGTTCAAGCAAGTGAAATTTTACTGTAAAGGCGATCAGAATAACGAAAGCGGAAGGAGAGACTTACCTGAAGCGCACAGCGTGCCGCTCCAGGGGAAGCTGGTATGATGTGCGAGCGGCAGTTCAAGGGGCTCGAACGGTCACGAGAACGCGTCGAACGCGTCAATTTGGCACACGGACGGTTCGAACGAGTGACGGAAGCTCGTAAGCGTTGAGGAAATCAGTCAGATGGCTGTGGAGCTGCTGCGCGCGTGCGCACGTTGGGGGCACGAGGGTGCGTATGAGTAAGTCGGATAGCCCTAGGAGCTATGAAAACGCATTGAGTATGTACATGGACGTGCCATGCACTGTGCAGGTCACGACAACAACTAAAACCACGCCGCCAGTCGTCAGAATGCACCGAACGAAATTGAAATAAACTTACCTAGTAGCGCTGCAAGACGGACTGAAAGCGAGTCAAACGCCGTCGGAAACCACTCGAACCGCTCGAGCGTACGCACGGACGTGCCAAGTATCGGAAGCGTCACGAAGACAACTGGAAACGATGACAAGAATGTCAGAACGCGTCGAGTGAAGCTCAGGACGCAAAACTCACCTGCAACACATGAACTCGAGCTGTCCGAGCGTTCGTTGTCCAACCATGGAGGCACGCCGTCGAGGTCCTGGGCACCGCGAGTCACGCGTTCGAGATGGCAAGGGCGGCACGACGAGCGGCGGCGACGTCGACTCGACGCGAGTCGAAGAAGCGCGGCTAGCTGCTGATACTCAGCGCGGGCAACGAGACTAGCAATCGCAAGACTTACCAGTGTCGTCCAGACCTCCTGCAAAGCCTCTAAATTGCTCCTGTGAGGTCATTGGACCTAAAGATCGACGAGGAAGAATGAAATTCGCAGCTGTAAACGTCAGTCGAACGGCAAAGATCAAAGAGGCCTATCTTGGACGCGTTAGCGCGATGTGGTCGATGCGGAGCCGTCGAATGGGAATCGGACCACGCGAACATATTGTTGATGGAGCCGGGAAGCAGCGTGGAGCAGCGTCATTTGAATCTCTCTTGCCTATCTTCTTGATGGGCAGCCAGGAGGCTCGAGAGATGGTGTGCCGATCTGAAGAGCGCCTATTGTACAGTGAGGTAGTAGGCGCGGGGAGGGTTGGCGTTGTTCTCATTTCCCCAGTTATTTTCTAGTTCTGCCGTCCTTTGAGCTGATTCGATTTTCGTTGCTATGCTCTTATCCTCGCAGTCTCGTGTAATGCTGCTTGTAACCAGACCGCTGCGGGGTAGGTTATCTTTGGTATGGCGACGGCTTGGTATAACTGGCGCGTAAGTTTTGCTGGGGTGCCCCACGACACGGGCGAGAGACGGCTGAAGAGGATTGTGTTTACTGCACCCTTGGCTATTGCATTGCCAGCAACGTTGTCCAGCATGACACCCAAGGACTTGTGCGTTGCCGAGGACTCGATGGAGACTCCTAGGGTCCACTGAATCAACAGGGTCAGATGATGCAATGAATTGAAGATTCGGAGATAATATAAGATCGTATCGCATTAGGTTTCATCAGAGGAGACAAGGGCGCATGACAAGAAGCAGGAAGAGAAATAAAAATACAACTGCAGGCTTACACTCTATGAAAGGGATAGGCTCTGTACTCCTCATCGAATCCCACTAGTACAGGGAAAGAGGTGACACGTGGGGTCTTTGGCGGTCTATTGGACTGGGCGTTGCTTTCGCACGACCGCTTTTGCCCTGCAGACCGGTCCACATCCATCGCAAGTTGATTTGGTGGAGGGGAGGCACCACCATCCATCTCCATTCTAGGAATTCCCTCATGCTCGTCCTTGTCATCAATGCCCACATCTGCACCCTCATGCTGGTTCTCATCACCAATGCCCTCTCCTTCAGTCCTCAATGTTCCAGTGGATTTCACTGTCATATGAAGATAAGAAATGAATGAATAGCTATACAGGCAGTACTTACACCACTCCATATCGAGCTTCTTGGTGTACCATTCGAAGACACTTTTTAAGAGTATCTTGTAGTCCTTCTTTGGGACTCTATTGATGTCATAATGGTAGTCAAACCCACTTAGGAGTGGCGGAAGGCGTCGTGCATACTCATTGTCCCAGACTGACATGCCACCAAATGAATGCATATCCTCTGGAAAATGTGATAGTACTACTCACCGGAATTGTGGGGTAGGGGAAGCTGTTCGATGTTGGACATTGCAACATCTCTATAGTCATCCATCGTGTTAGGATCATGGCGCCCAATAATGTATTCTGCGATGAGGTAATCCTCAAAGTCCTGGGATCGATAGTTCTTCACTTCACGACGTTCTATGGTCTGGCAAGGGCGTATGATTGATTCGATGACATTGTCCATGTGGACAATTACATTGAGGAGGTAGGGTAAGAAATTGGATCCCATGTACTTTGGGAGCTTCTTCTGCTCATAATGTTCATACAACGTGATGACGAGGTAGTGCCGCCAAAAAAACCGTTTGATGTGGTCCCTGTAGAACGCAGGAACGAAAGTGTGATGTTCTAGACTGGGTTTTTCATCCAATAAGTTCATGTATTTGATGGGGCAACAGCCACCGTCGTCCTGGTGGATGGAATATCGGATCTGTGTAATGTATGACTTGTGGAGCTCGGTGATAGGAGACCTGGGCCAGAAAAAATCAGACATGGTCGACGCTGAGGTATATGAATGCGAAATATGTGCGGCAGATGGTGGTAAATGATTGAAGAAGTTCGGATGAAAAATGCCTCAACAACTCCGACACCCTGGGGACTGCAGAGCGCGAGGCAAGTAGCACTACAATTTGTCATCGAAACCTCTCCGAAGTCGGACAATGGAGTTTTCGCATGTAAATAAGGTGCCTGCCGCCTACGACGGCACTAATGTTCTGGTATCAGTACATCCAATATCGGGTATCTGATAAATGAGACAGTGTAATTATACAGGTAGGATGAAGTGAACAAGGTCGTGACAACGCGCAAGGATCGATAGTTTCATCACGGCGACAGATCGCCATTCCGCTTTGCCAAAAGGGATCCAGGCTCAAAAACCAGATGGGTTGTCGCCGAAACGCTGAACGGGGGCGGCACGCTGATCAATGGTTGAGCGGGACGGCCTGACACAGACTGTTTCCTGGTTCGAGAGCGGGAAAGTGGCTTCGCTTGGGAATGGGTTTCGCTTGTTGACTTCGTATACAGTACATTCCTTTCTTGATGGAGTACATATGACTGAATGGAAGATAAGCGGGGATTAGACAAGGTTAGACTGCAAGAAAGAATTCTACGCACACGAGCAACTAAAATGGCTTCCATCCACGTTTCACCCTCCTTGGGGTTACATGCAAACATGTGTAGGTAATCCGCGGCGTTCTCGAATAGTGAAAGGTGATCGGTTGATTTGACGGCGAACACGAAGGGTCTGGGTGACTTGTATCGCCGAGTGAGGGAATACGCATCGAAATTAGATACAGAACACAGGAAGATTTCATCTTTGCCCTATGAAGCAAAGGCGTCAGTGAGGTTCGCTATTGGACAAACGCGATACTCGGACCGTGTCCCGTTTAGACAGCCACAAGCCATGCTCTCTAAGTTCCATCCACCGTTTGCTCCATTTGCCCCGTTTACTCTCCCATTCAACCCAGCCTCTGTGGGTCGGTGAGTAGTTGGGCATCGCCTGCCACCATCCAACAAGATCAGGTAAAAGCTGCGCAAAAGCGGAAATGAAACTCACGGACGGGCGCAGCAGCTTCGCCAAAGGCGTGGGTTTGATAACGAACGCATTCAGGAGTTTGTCCTTGTTCCATGAAGACGAGACATCCAACAACACTTCGAAATCTCGAATTGGGCGCTCTAAAAATAGATATCACCATGTAGAGCTACTATAAATAACAGCTACTCACCCATGCCGTAGTCTTGAGCCAACTCAAACAGCATCCACGACCCGGATCTGTCGAGAATCCCTTGGCCAGCCATGAGTTTGATAACGTCCCCCGCGTTGGTGGCCGGTGTAAGTTCCACCGTGTTGAACCGCTGCATATCGCCAATGAAAACCCTCTGTTGAACAACTGGAACCTTGGTAGAAGGCTGATGCGGCGGCATGGTAACCGGCGCAGGGAGAGACGGGCGCTGCACACCGCGCTGATTGGACGTATTGTTTTCCCGATCGACGGAGGGCCGGGAAGTGCTACCAGATGGCCTCCTGTTGTCCTCGCTAATCCGACCATGAGATTTGGCGGAGTGCTCATGGCCCATCAGAGGATTACTCCGCCCGTCCCGCACGGAACGGCCATATGCATCCATAGAAGAGCGCCCGCAGATATCTTCGGGTGCCGGCCGAGTAGCAACGGTCTTGCTACGCCCCAGACTATGGCCAGGGGCCAGCTCGACCGATGGTCGCTCTGCATGACGGCGATCGGGCTTACGGAATGAGCGAGCGGCCATTAATGACCGGTCCTGCAGCGGAGCTTCGGTGGCCCGCGTAGTCGAGAACGGCACGTAAGTCGCATTGTCCGTGCGGTGTCCTTGAGTGGGGCTTGTCGTGGCAGAACGAGCAAGCCTCGCCTTCATTGACAATGATGGAGCAAAATTACGGTCCGCAGAAGTTGAAGGGATGGAGGCATGCAGATGTAAGAGCCTACGCGACAGATCTTCAGGTGGGAATGGGGAATGCCCAGTAGAGCTAGACTCCTGTCGAAGAGACCCCGTTCCAGACGAAGTCGCTCCTGACGTAGAAGATTTGTGAGGTTCATGAGTGGGACGCCTTGGAGCAGGAGTTATCGAAGATTGTGCCAATGGTAACGGGGGAAGGGGGGACGGTGGCACACGGTGGCTGCTCTTGGCTCGTTCCAATTTCCTCTGTTGCCGTTCATCACGGAGCTGCTGCCTGATCGACTTCTGCGCCTTCAGAGCAGTGGGCATTCGCTGGGCGAGTGGCACGTCGTCATCTGATCCTCCACCCGTTCTAGAAAGACCAGACTGAGTGCGAGAGTGGATAGGTGAAGGTAGGACAGATGTCCCGTCAATGCTGTGGTAGACTGTGGTGCCGTCCTCACTTTCGGAGGAGGAACTGTAGTCTGCGGCAGCGCTCAACGAAGGACGGCCTGCTCCACATGTGCGGCTATAATCTCCCCTGCCCTCAGCCCCGGCCCTGTCGTCGAGCCCCCCATTATTCTTGCTCCTCGAACCGCTCCCTTGACCATACTCATTTTCTTCGAGCCCTTTCCGGTCAGTTGCGCTGGTATGTCTTTCATGCGCACCACGTTGTGCACGCCACTCATGGCCACCATGCAGTGTCTCCTTCCTGAGCGACGGCGTTGAGCGACCAATCATCCGGAGACGTTCGCTGAGACTACTGCGCATCGTATCGGCGGAAGTTCCTGGCTTGAAGTCGGCTTCTTGATTGATAGAACCGCACGAAATTTGAGCAATGCCCGGAGGCCGAAATGGTTCCTGCTGAGATTGGGGTTCGTCTGGTTCAAAATCAGACAAATCAGAGAGCGACTGAGTGTAATAGTCAAAGTCCGAATGGTAGCTTAGTGGGTCTTCTTCAACTTCCTCGAGTTGCGGCCTATCGTCAGGGTCAACTGAGAATTCCAGGTCCACAGCCCTGTTGTTTGTACAACTATTTTGGTTCGGCGCAACCTCTGGCCACGGGGAATGTAGGGATGAAGCACGTGAGAGTGCGGATGAAGAGGGCTCAGATATTGTATATGAAAGCGAGGGCAGCGAATCAATATCTGCATCATGTCCTGGAAAGGACAATGAACGTGAGGAAACCGCTTCCTCAACTTGGGCGTCGCAAGTGACGCAGTCGACGCAAGTTAACTCGGATGCACCAGGCAGCAGAGATTCACCTGAGGCATTACAGGATGAACCAAGATCGCTAATCTCGTCCTCCGAGGTCGGGGATGGAGATACCGCCGATGCACGTTCTGTTTCAGTTGGAGAATGAAGACCGAAGTCAGAACTGAGATCCAAATTCCAAGGTTCATGAGGTAAACGCGCCCCAACCGTTCCTTTTCGGACCTAATTATGATAGATGAGTGGTTACTTCTCTGTTAAATCTGCCGTTCATAAACGTACGTACCTTTCTAGGAACGACGACGCTCATTTCTGAAAGTGCGCGCAGCGAGGGTAACGACGGACGTGGCACGAATGCGGGCCTCGTATGAGCAGGGCGGCTGGGTCCTGATGACTTAGGACGTGCAGAGCTCGCCTGAGGTACAGGCACTTGGGGAGAGAGTTCGACAGCAGAAGGCTTCACAGATTCAGAAAGTGGGGGGCAGCCCATATCTAAGAAAGAGCGAGTAGGAGACGGCGCCGAACTTGATGAAGCGAGTATAGCGAACGGATCATTGTCCAAAAATAGCGAAGGTGCGAATACGTTGCAGTCTGTATTACTGATCACGGTGTCGATGTCATTGTGTGGACTCGAAAGCACGCCCGAAGTCGAGAGGTCTGAAAGAATGGACGGTTGATGAAATGAACTGGAGGAGCCGAATAGTGATGGCAGAGATGGCTTCCTTGGTAACTTAACGCCCTGTAGTAAGCCAGACTTCTTTGGCGATGAAGTCATCTGTTCGGGCTGACTCGACGAGTCGACGGACTCAGGAGAACTTGAGGGAATATGCGGCTGGAAAAGATACGCAGTGAGTCGACTGTTTCATGGCTGGAAAAACATCACGGATAAATTTAGGTTTTGTTCCCGACCAACTTGCAACGT
>Ga0307516_10006357_pt1 | contig 13855 bp, 11 predicted proteins | sample 19_EM_MG_FD_203310 | JGI IMG/M metagenome (GOLD analysis project Ga0307516, IMG submission 203310) | Populus trichocarpa ectomycorrhiza microbial communities from riparian zone in the Pacific Northwest, United States - 19_EM | ecosystem: Host-associated > Plants > Roots > Unclassified | place... | reverse complement strand
CGGTACAACACGCCGTTGCCACCGCAATTGGCCAGCCCGCATCGTGTGTCGATGCGCTTCAGCCCCAGCAAGGCGTCCGTGCGCGGGCTGTCGTCGCCCGCCGCCATCGACCTCCTGGGCTTCACCCATCTCGCAAGGGTGGCGAACATTTCATCGACGGCGATCGGTTTGGCGATGTGGTCGTTCATGCCTGCTGCGAGCACGGCTTCGCGGTCGCCAACCATCGCGTTGGCGGTCATCGCGATCACCGGCAGCGCCTGCAGCAGCGGCTGCTGGCGCAAGGCCCTGGTCGCGGCGTAGCCGTCCATGACGGGCATCTGGCAGTCCATCAGCACCGCATCGAAACGCTCGCGAGCCAGTGCGTCCAGCGCCTGTTGCCCGTCGCCGGCCACGCTGACGACGATGCCGGCGCGGCTGAGCAGGTCGACCGCGAGTTCCTGGTTGATCGCGTTGTCCTCGACCAACAGGATGTGCGCACCGGCCAGCGCGGCTCGATGGTCGAGCAGGGCTTCTTCGCGCCGCGCACCGCGCGTGGGCGCCAGCGGTGCGCGCCCGAGCGCCGTGGTGTAGGCATCGAATAGCGCCGAGGGCGTGACCGGCTTGGTCAGCAACGCACCGACTTGCAGACGCCGCTCGGCCAGGCGCCGCCGCACCTCGTCACGGCCGAAGGCCGAAGCCATCAGCACAAAAGGCGCGGGGTGGCGCAGCGCTGCTTGTTCGACGAGCGCCTGCGCGCAGGCCACCCCGTCCATGCCGGGCATTTTCCAGTCCAGCAGCAGCAACTGATAGGGCGCGTCGTTCGCGTCGGCCTGCTTCACCAGACGCAACGCGTCCTCACCGCCGGCGGCGGTATCGACCCGCGGGCCCAGTGCCCGGCTCATGGCGGCGAGCACCTCGCGCGCAGTGGCGTTGTCATCCACGACCAGCACACGGGTGCCGCGCAGCGACTCGTCGCTCCGTGGTGGCGACTGCGCGGCGGCGCCGGGCTGCAGGCCGAACTGCAGATCGAAGTGGAAGCGGCTGCCGCGGCCCGGTGCACTCTCGGCCGCGAGTTCCCCGCCCATCAGGCTCACCAGGCGCCGGCTGATCGCCAGCCCCAGCCCGGTGCCGCCGTAACGCCGGCTGGTCGAAGCGTCGGCCTGCGCGAAGGGCTGGAACAGGCGCTTCTGCTGTTCGGGGTTCATGCCGATGCCGGTATCGCTCACGTCGAAGCGCAGCCGCGCCGACGCGGCGTCTTGCTCGACGACCTGTACGCTCACGACAACCTCGCCCGCATCGCTGAACTTGACGGCGTTGTTGCCCAGGTTGAGCAGCACCTGCCCCAGCCGCGAGGGGTCGCCCACCAAGATCGCCGGGAGTTGCACCGGCAGGTTCAGCACCAACTCCAGGCTCTTTTCGTCGGCCTTCATGCTCAGCACGTTGACCACGTTGTCCATCACGTCGCCGAGGCCGAACGGAATGGACTCGATGTCGAGCTTGCCCGCTTCGATCTTGGAGAAGTCCAGGATGTCGTTGATGACGCCCAGCAGTGATTCGGCTGACGCGTGCACCTTCTGGATGTAGTTGTTCTGCTGCGGGTCGAGGCCGGTTTGCAGCGCCAGGTAGGACATGCCGAGGATGGCGTTCATGGGTGTGCGGATCTCGTGGCTCATGTTGGCGAGGAAGCTGCTCTTCGCCTGGTTGGCGAGTTCGGCAACGTTCCTGGCCTGGTGGGCTTCCGCGTACGCGGCCTCCAGGTTGGCGATCGTCTCGGCCAGGCGTGCCGTCATCGTGTTGAAGCTCGCTGCGAGCATGCCGGTCTCGTCGCGCGCTTCGGCAGGCGCCCGGGCCGCGAGGTCGCCGGCGGCAATCTGTGCCGCCACGTGGGTCAGGCGCTGCATCGGCTCGACGATGCTTCGGCGCAGCAGGAAGGCCATGGCCGCGCCGACCGCGAGGGCCATCAACCCGCCGGTCACGGTCTGGGTGCGCGAGCGGGCCAGGCTTTCCCGGGCGCGCGACAGGTCGGCCTGCAGCAGCGTCTGTTGCCTCGCCGTGACCTGGTGCAGCAGGTCGAGCAGCCCCCGCGCCTGCGGCACCACCTGCGTGCGATACAGGTACAGGTCCTCGTAGGCACGCTCGCCTTCCAGGATGGCGCGAACCTGCAATGCCAGCTCGGTCAGCTCGGCGCGGGCGGTCGCAATCCGGTCCAGCTGTTCGCGCTGCCGGGACGTCAGCGACGCACGGCGTGCGTTGAGCGCGTCCCAGAAGGCGGCGTTGGTGACCAGTTGCGGGCCGTAGGTCAGCTTGAAGTTGTTTTCCCCCGAAGCGCCGAACGCCATCACGTTGGTCGCCAGTGCGTCGAACGAACTCTGCAGGGTGAGCATCGCCGCAAGCGTTTCGCGGTTCACTTCGTCACCAGGGCGTGCCTTCTGGAGCTCGATCATCGCCTCCATTTCGGCCAGCACGCGGACGCGCCGCGCCTGCACGTCGACACTCGAAAGGCGCAGGGCGGGCCGGTTGCGCAGCGTGTCCTCGTGCAGCTTGAACAGCTGCTGTGGCAGTTGTTTCCAGCGCATGTAGCCCTGGGTCAGGCCCTGCACCCGGTTCCGTTCGTCTTCCTCCCACCCCGCCGCCAAACCCTGCAACGAGGTCAACGCCGTCTCGAATGCCTGGCGCGCCGTGTCGTACTGTTCAATGTCTTCCCGGGCGGAGAGCACCAGGTAGCCGCGCAAATGCAACTGCATGCGAAGCAGCGCCTCCTGCGCCTGAGCCGACGCCAGCGAGGCCGGTGCGCGCACCGCTTCGCTCACCTCGATGTCTCGTGTCGCGTCGCGACCGGCCACGATGGCGAGGGCCACAACGAGCAGCGTCAGGCCGACGAGGGTCCCGAAGCCGACGGTCAGCTTGGTGCCGATGCTTAGCGGCGCGGCCCGCAAGACTCGGCGCATGCCGATCAGAAACCCAGCGATGTCCGATAAGCCTCGCGCTGCCGCGCGCGGCCGAGCCGGATCGTGATCTCTTCGAAATCGACGGCAGCGGCCTCGAGCGCCGCCGCCGGGCTCAGTTGCCCGCTCGCCGCCTCCACGAGGCGCAGGTCGAGCGCCAGCCAGTAACTGTAGGTACCCGGTATGCGCAGGTAGGGAAATTGTTGCTTGTCGCTGAAGGTGCGCTGGAACGCGCTCAGGTAGTCGCGCACGTCGGCTTCGTCCCAGCCCGCGCGCAGATACGGCTCCAGGGTGCCCGTGCCCTCGGGCGGCAGAAAGTGGAACTTGCGCCCCGGGTCGACGCCGTCCCAGCCGCGCGCCGCATAGACCTGCGATTTCTCCTTCGTCGCCAGCAGCGCGAGCAGGAAATACGTGGCTTCGGGCACCTTCGAATACTTGGAGATCACGCCGGCCCAGGAGGCGCCCGTCGTATTGCCGACCTGATTGACAGCTTCGGTCTTGACCCACTTCCCCTGGGCAATGTCGTAGTACTCGTGCGTTCCGGGCACCGGTGCGGCGCCGGTCTTGCCTCTCACCTGACTGCCGGGTTGTTGCGCCAGCGCGCCCAGGTCACCCCAGGTCAGCGCAAACGCGGCGCGGCCGGCCAGGAAGTGGTCCCAACCGCGGCCATGGTTCCAGGTCAGCATCTCGCGCGGGCCGAACTTCACGAGCTCGACGAAGAATTCGAGGGCGCGCAGGTGGCCGGGGCTCTTGATCAGTGGCTCCATCGTCCGCGGGTCGAACCAGTACAGCCGCGCATTGCTGGGGCCAATAACGAACGAGGCCGACAGCGTCATGTAGTTGAACATGCCCTGGCTGCCCGGCTGGAGCGCCAGCACGATGCCGTGATCGGGCGTGCCGTCGCCGTTCAGGTCCTGCCCATTGAAATATTCGACGGCATCGCGGAACTGCGCCCAGGTCTTCGGCACCGCCAGCGGGTAGCCGTGTTTCAGCCTGAACGCCGCCTGGTGCCGCGGGTCGTTCAGCAGGTCGCGCCGGTAGTACATCACCTGGCCGTCGTGATCGTAGGCGACCATGTACTTCTTGCCGCCGTAAGACAGCAGACTGCGCGGGCCGGGCAGCACATCGTCGACGTTCCACTTCGGAAAGCGCGGGTCGTCGTAGAACGTGTCGTACGACAGCAAGTGCCCGCCGGCCACCATGTCGCCGACCCACCAACCGCCGGCGAGCGACGCGTCGAACTTGCCGGTGCGGTTGGTCATGTCGGAGATGATGGTCGGATAGTGCTCGACGCCTGGCAGGCGCACGATCTCGAGTTGGGCGCCGGTGGCCGCTTCGAACTCGTCCTTCACCTCGAGCATCGCCACGCTGATTGCACTCTTGGTGGCGATCACCGTCACTTTCTGCCCCGCAAACAGGCACTTCGCCGGCACGCAAGGCGGCAGCACGCGCGGCACGGGCACGTCGTTCGGCTGGACGACCGTGACGGTGGTGCTCTCGGGCTTGGGTGAGGTTGTGGCCTGCGGGGCGTCGGCCGCCGGCGCTAGCGGAATCCAACCCGCCATCAGTGCCAAGCATGCACAGGCAAGTCTGCTTCGCATGATGTTCACCTCCAAGACGTCGAAAGCCCGAGGTACGTACTATGCGCGCTCTCGATCTGCCGGAGACGAGGTCGCAGCCCCCGGTTCAGGGCATGTTCAGACGTGTGGCCGGCTGGCGCCGAGCGGTGTGTTCATCGACCCGCACCGCGGGTCAGGCCATGGCCCCGCGTCGATTCAGGCCGAGTCGGGCAGGGAGGCCGGCGTGACAAACGCGTCGGGCGAGCTGCCGGTGGCGGCGTCGATCGCCGCGATGTTCTGCGCCAGTTGACCTTTGGGCCCCTGAACCACTTCGAAGCTCACCCGACCACCCTGTTTGAGGGTGCGGAAGCCGTCCATCTGGATCGCGGAAAAATGGGCAAACACGTCTTCGCCACCTGCCTCGGGCTCGATGAATCCGAAACCCTTGGCGTCGTTGAACCATTTGACTGTTCCGGTGGCCATGGCGAAGCTCCATGCTGTGGCGCGGCCCGTTGTCGCGAACGGCATTTTCGCGCCGCGCGAATTCGCCTGTCAAGAACGGTGCTCGGGCACCCGCCCAGTGCCGAATATGCACGCGGCAAGGCCCGCACTTCTGCCCTTGTGGAATCGGCAGTGGGTGCAATATGCGAAGGGTCGAAACGTTCGAGCGTCAACTCGATAGAATGAATCCATGCCAGAAGACAAGCCCGCTCCTCCCGCGCCACCCGTGGCTCGGCCCCAGCCCGATGACGGGCAGGGGGCGGTTGTTGTCGAGCGCCAGGCGCAGAAGACCGAGCCGCCCCGCATGTACCAGGTGGTGCTGCTCAACGATGACTACACACCGATGGAGTTTGTGGTGATGGTGCTGCAGGAGTATTTCAAACGCGATCTCGAAACGGCGACCCAGATCATGTTGAAGATTCACCATGATGGGCGGGGCGTTTGCGGCGTCTACTCGAAAGACGTGGCAGCGACGAAAGTCGAATTGGTGTTGGCCGCCGCACGCCGCGGTGGTCACCCGTTGCAATGCATTATGGAGGCCGCATGATTGCGCAAGAGCTTGAAGTGAGTCTGCACATGGCGTTCGTCGAGGCGCGCCAGCAACGCCACGAATTCATAACCGTCGAGCACCTGCTGATGGCGCTGCTCGATAACCCCTCGGCCGCCGAAGTGCTGCGCGCTTGCTCGGCCAACGGCGACGACCTGCGCAAGAGCCTGGTCGGCTTCATCAAGGAGAACACGCCCACCGTGGGCGGCTCCGATGAAGTCGATACGCAACCCACGCTCGGTTTCCAGCGTGTGATTCAGCGCGCGATCATGCACGTGCAGTCCACTGGCAGCGGCAAGAAGGAAGTGACCGGCGCGAACGTGTTGGTGGCGATCTTCGGCGAGAAGGATTCGCACGCCGTCTACTACCTGCACCAGCAGGGCGTGACGCGCCTGGACGTGGTCAACTTCATCGCCCACGGCATCAAGAAGAGTGACCCGCCGGAACCTTCCAAGCCGAGCGAAGGCAGCAGCGGTGGCGAAAGCGAGAAGGAAGAAGGCGACGGCAAGGGCTCGCCGCTCGACCAGTTCACGCAGAACCTGAACCAGCTGGCACGCGACGGCAAGATCGACCCGCTGATCGGGCGCGAACTCGAAGTCGAACGTGTGATCCAGATCCTGTGCCGCCGGCGCAAGAACAACCCGCTGCTGGTCGGCGAGGCCGGCGTCGGCAAGACCGCCATCGCCGAAGGTCTGGCCTGGCGCATCACGCAGAACGAAGTGCCCGAGGTGCTGGCCGATTCGGTCGTGTATTCGCTCGACATGGGCGCGCTGCTGGCCGGCACCAAGTACCGGGGTGACTTCGAACAGCGCCTGAAGGGCGTTCTCAAGCACCTGAAAGACCAGCCGAATGCGGTGCTCTTCATCGACGAGATCCACACGCTGATCGGCGCGGGTGCGGCCTCGGGCGGCACGCTCGACGCGAGCAACCTGCTCAAGCCGGCGCTCAGTTCCGGCGCGATGAAGTGCATCGGTGCGACCACCTTCACCGAGTACCGCGGCATCTTCGAAAAAGACGCGGCGCTGTCGCGCCGTTTCCAGAAGGTCGATGTGGTTGAACCGTCGGTCGAACAGACGGTCGAGATCCTGAAGGGCCTGAAGTCGCGCTTCGAAGAGCACCACAGCGTGAAGTACGCGCTGGGCGCCCTGCAGGCCGCGGCGGAACTGTCGGCCAAGTTCATCAACGACCGGCATCTGCCCGACAAGGCGATCGACGTGATCGACGAAGCCGGCGCGGCGCAGCGCATCCTGCCCAAGAGCAAGCAGAAGAAAACCATCACGCGCGCCGAAGTCGAAGACATCGTCGCCAAGATCGCGCGCATTCCGCCCGCCAGCGTGTCTAACGACGACCGCTCCAAGCTGAAGACGCTCGACCGCGACCTGAACAGCGTGGTCTTCGGCCAGGAGCCAGCCGTCGAAGCGATCGCCGCGGCGATCAAGATGGCACGTTCCGGCCTCGGCCGACCCGACAAGCCGATCGGCTCGTTCCTCTTCAGCGGCCCGACCGGCGTGGGCAAGACCGAGGTGGCCAAGCAGCTGGCCTACATCCTCGGCGTCGAGCTGATCCGCTTCGACATGAGCGAATACATGGAGCGCCATGCGGTGAGCCGCTTGATCGGCGCGCCACCCGGTTATGTGGGCTTCGACCAGGGCGGCTTGCTGACCGAAGCGGTCTCGAAGAAGCCGCACGCCGTGCTGCTGCTCGATGAGATCGAGAAGGCGCACCCCGACGTCTTCAACGTGCTGCTGCAGGTCATGGACCACGGCACGCTGACCGACAACAACGGGCGCAAGGCCGACTTCCGCAGCGTCATCATCATCATGACGACCAACGCTGGCGCCGAGACGATGAACAAGGCGACGATCGGCTTCACCAACGCCCGCGAGCAGGGCGACGAGATGGCCGACATCAAGCGGCTGTTCACGCCGGAGTTCCGCAACCGGCTCGACGCGACGGTGAGCTTCAAGGCTCTCGACGAAGAGATCATCCTGCGGGTGGTCGACAAGTTCCTGCTGCAGCTGGAGAGCCAGCTCGCCGAGAAGAAGGTCGAGGTCACGTTCACCGACACGCTGCGCAAGCAGCTGGCGAAGAAGGGCTTCGATCCGCTGATGGGCGCGCGGCCGATGCAGCGTTTGATCCAGGACACGATCCGTCGTGCGCTGGCCGACGAGCTGTTGTTCGGCCGGCTGGTCGACGGTGGCCGCCTGACGGTCGACGTGGACGCCGACGGCAAACCGCTGCTCGACATTCAGCCGACCAAGAAGAGCGACAAGCCGAAGGCCGAGCCGGCCACGGCATGATGCTTCGGGCGAACAGCCGGTGAACATGAAGGGGCCTTCGGGCCCCTTTTTCATGGTGGTTGCAGCGCGGCCGGGTCTTGCTGGAAGAACTTGCTCAGCAAGGTGTAGAGCGCAGGGTGCTCGGCCCGGAACTCGCGCGGCGCAACGAAGAAGGCTTCCGACGCGACGGCGAAAAACTCTTCGGGCGCTTCGGCCGCATACGGATCGAGCAGCGTGTAGTCGTCGGCATCGACACGTTCGCAGAAGCGGTCGTACTCGTCGCCCATGACCTCGACCCATTCGTCTTGCGCCGCACGGTCGGGCAGGGCGGGCACACCGTCGGCCAGGCCGTCGCGCATGTCCATCACATGCACGAACTCGTGGATCACGACGTTGTAGCCCTCGGCCGCCGATTCGCCGGCATCGGCCACATCGCGCCAGGAGAGCATCACCGGCCCGCCGTGCATTGCCTCGCCGCTGAGCTCTTCCTCGAAGTGGTGCACCACGCCGTCGTCGTCCATCACCTCGCGCTGGGCCACGACCACGTCGGCGTGCACGACGATGCCGACAAAGCCGTCGTACCAGTCCAGGCCGATGTTGAGCGCCGGCAGGCAGGCTTGCGCGGCGATGCACACGGCCATCAGGTCGTTGACCTCCAGGCCTTGCACACCGTGGAACTCCTTGTCATCGAGGAACAGGGTCGACAGCTCGCGCAGGCGCACCAGATCGGCCTCGCTGCGCCAGGTGAGGAATGGAAAACGCGCGAGCGCGAGCTGCCACAACTCGTCGGGGATCGCGCGGTGCTGCAGCGTTCTGGCCTCGCGCCAGCGTTTGAACCAGCCTGCCAAGTTCAGCCCGCGTCTTGTGGTGCGATGCGGCGCAGGCCGTCGCAGGTCCAGCGCAGCACTTCGGCGCGGGGTGTCGCGGCGTGGTCGAGGTCCCAGTCGCTGAGCACGTGGCGGGTTCGGCCGGGTTGCAGCAATTCGTCCGCGGGGCGGTGCGTGTGCCCATGGACGAACACGGGCGCATCGGCCGCGCGCATCCACTCGATGCTCGCGGAGCGGTCGAGATCGAGCCACTCGGGCAGCATCGCGCCATGGCGTTGCTCGCTCTCGTGGCGCACTTCGCGTGCGAGCGCGCGGCGCTCTGGGAGCGGCCGTGCCAGCACCGAGGCCTGCCACGCCGGGCTGCGCACCATCGCGCGAAACTTCTGGTAGCCGGTGTCGGCGAGGCACAGGGCGTCGCCGTGGCTGAGCAGCACGCGTTGGCCGAACGCCGTCACGACGGTCGGGTCGGCGAGCGGCACCACCTTGCATGCCGACAGCAACTCGGTGCCGACGAGAAAGTCGCGGTTGCCGACCATGAACGCAACACTGCGCGAGGCCGCCGTCTCGCGCAGCACCTCGGCACACTGCGCTTCGAATCCTTCGAAGCGCGCGTCGTCGCCGACCCAGGCCTCGAACAGGTCACCAAGGATGAACACCGCGTCGGCGCGCGTGCCGCGCATGTACTGCGACCACGCCTCGAAGCCGCGCGGTGTGTCGGCCGCGAGGTGCAGGTCGCTGATGAAGTCGATCGCCTGCCAGTCGCTCGGCGCGGTGAACGCACCGAACTCAGGCAGGGCGAGCGCAGTCACCGCAGGCCTTCGTCGCTCGGCTCAGACGCGCGAGGCGCGAACGATGGTCACGTCTTCGAGCGGCACGTCGCCGTGGCCGCCCTTGCTGCCGGTCTTGACCTTCTCGATCGCATCGACCACCTCGCTGCCGGCCACCACTTTCGCGAACACCGCGTAGCCCCAGCCCGAAGCGGTTTCGGCCGTGAAGTTCAGGAAGGTGTTGTTGGTCGCGTTGATGAAGAACTGCGAGCTCGCCGAATGCGGCGCCGAGGTGCGCGCCATCGCCAGTGTGTAGCGGTCGTTCTTCAGGCCGTTGTTGGCCTCGTTGACGATCGTGGCGTTGGTCGCCTTCTGTTTCATGCCGGGCTCGAATCCGCCGCCCTGGATCATGAAACCCGGGATGACGCGGTGGAACACCGTGCCGTTGTAGTGCCCGGCGTCGACGTATTCGAGGAAGTTCTTCGACGAGATCGGCGCTTTGGCTTCGTCGAGTTCGACGCGGATCGTGCCCTTGCTGGTTTCGAGATCGACCTGGGTGCTCATGTTCATTTCTCCACGGTGGCGGTTTTGATGGTGACGGGCTCGACCGGCACATCGCCGTGCGGGCCCTTGTTGGCGGTGGGCACGGTGCGGATCTTGTCGACCACGTCCATGCCCGAGACGACCTTGCCGAACACGGCGTAGCCGTTGCCGTCGCGCGAGCTGGCGGCGTTCAGGAACTCGTTGTCCTTCACGTTGATGAAGAACTGCGCGGTGGCCGAATTCGGGTCGTTGGTGCGGGCCATCGCGACCGTTCCGCGCTCGTTGTTCAGGCCGTTCTTGCTTTCGAGCGGGATCGGCGCGCGGGTCGTCTTTTCTTTCATGTCGGCGGTCATGCCGCCGCCCTGGATCATGAAGTTCGGGATGACGCGGTGGAACACTGTGCCGTTGTAGTGCCCGGCCTTCACGTACTGCAGGAAGTTGTCGACCGACTTCGGCGCCTTGGCGGCGTCGAGTTCGATCACGATGTCGCCGGCCGAAGTGGCGAGCTTGACCTTCTGTGCGAAGGCCGAAGCGCTGGTGCCGAGCGCCACGGCCAGCAGCGTGGTGCCGGCCCAGCGGGAAAGGGTGTGTGTCATGCGGGGTCTCCTTGAAATGGATGGCGGGATTCAGCGTGCCGGGGTGTCGTTGCCTGGCGCGGCGCGTGGTTTGCTCTTGAACAGCTCGCGCACCAGCGCAAGCTTCGGCGGCACGCTCACGTTGCGCGGGTCGAGCTGCAGGGCGCGGGCATAAGACTGGCTGGCCAAAGTGGCGTACACGTCACCGAGATTCTCGTGCGCCGTCGCGTAGGCGGGGTTGGTGCGCAGCGCCTGCTCGAGCGTGGCGCGGGCCTTGATGTAGTCGCCGGTGGCGGCATGGATCGCCGCCAGGTTGTTGTATGGCTCGGCCAGGTCGGGGAAGTCTTCGGTGAGCTTCTGGAACAGCTCGATAGCCTCGGGGTAGCGCTTCGCATCGGCCAGCATCACACCCTTGAGGAAGCGCATCGGCGGGTCTTTAGGGGTGACGGCGAGGAACTCGTCGGCGCGCTGCATCGCCGCAGCCGACTGCCCGGAATAGTGCAGGCTGTGCACGTCGCTCAAGGCGTCGGCGCGTACCGCGAGGCTGGTGCCGAGCAACACGAACAGCATTGAAGCGGCAAGCAGGTGGGGCAAACGAATCATCGGCGTCCGCAAAGACGAATCAGGCGTGAGGGGTGGGGTGCGTGGCATCTGTGTGGCGCTCTCGGCGCGGCCCGCTATACTGATTCGATTGTAGTGCAGGCCTCTCGTTCGCAGGCTTGCACGGGGCTTGTTGCAAGCGTGTTGCAGCTGCCTCGTCCCACCCCACCGACCCGACCCGAAGCCCCGCGCGCCTTGTGCTGCAACGGGCCAGAAATTGCCCATCGGCCCATGTCACTTCGCATCCACAACACCCTGACCAGGGAGCTGGTGAGCTTCACGCCGATCGAGCCGGGCCACGTGCGCATGTACGTCTGCGGCATCACCATCTACGACCTGTGCCACGTGGGCCACGCCCGCATGATGGTGGCATTCGACCTGATCTACGGCTGGCTGCGCACGCTCGGCTACCGCGTGACCTACGTTCGCAACATCACCGACATCGACGACAAGATCATCCGGCGTGCGCTCGAGCGCAACATTCCGATCCGCCAACTGACCGACGAGATGGTGCAGGCGATGCACACCGACCTCGACGCGCTCGGTGTCGCCCGCCCCACGCACGAGCCGCGGGCCACCGAACACGTGCCGCAGATGCTGGCGATGATCGGCGCGCTCGAAGCCAAGGGCCTGGCCTACCGCGCCTCGAACGGCGACGTGAATTACTCGGTGCGCAAGTTTCCGGGTTACGGCAAGCTTTCGGGCAAGTCGATCGACGAGCTGCGTTCGGGCGAGCGTGTGGCCGTGCTCGATGGCAAGGAAGACCCGCTCGACTTCGTGCTCTGGAAAGCGGCCAAAGCCGAAGAGCCCGAAGATGCGAAGTACGCGTCGAGCTACGGCACGGGGCGGCCCGGCTGGCACATCGAATGCTCGGCGATGGCGTGCGCGCTGCTCGGCGAGCAGTTCGACCTGCACGGTGGTGGCATGGACCTGCAGTTCCCGCACCACGAAAACGAGATCGCGCAGAGCGAAGGCGCGAACGGCAAACCGCCGGCGACCGTGTGGGCGCACAACGGCTTGCTCAATGTCGATCACGTGAAGATGTCGAAGTCGCTCGGCAACTTCTTCACCATCCGCGAAGTGCTGGAAAAATTCGACGGCGAGACGATCCGGTTCTTCATGCTGCGCACGCACTACCGCAGCCCGTTCAACTTCAGCGACGTGACCTTGGACGACGCGCGCAATTCGCTGCGCCGTTTGTACACGGCGCTCGACGGCCTCGAGGTGGCGGCCACGCCGATCGACTGGGCCGAGCCGCGCGCCGCGGCCTTCCGCGAAGCGATGAACGACGACTTCAACACGCCGGTGGCGGTGGCGGTGTTGTTCGAGCTGGCCGGTGAACTGAACCGCACGCGTTCGCCGCAGACGGCGTCGTTGCTCAAGGGCCTGGCCGGCACGCTCAACTTCTTGCAGCAGGTGCCGCGTATTTATCTGCAGGCCGGCAACACGTTGGACGAAACGAACATCGATGAACGCATCGCGGCCCGTGCCGCTGCGAAAGCGGCGCGGGACTTCGGGCTCGCCGACCAGATCCGTAAAGACCTCTTGGCGCAGGGCATCGTGCTGCAAGATTCGCCGCAAGGCACCACCTGGACGAAGGCCTGACCGTGGCGAAGGCTGGAAAGACAGAAGGCTCGGGCGACGAGCCGGAGATCACGCCCGACTACTGGGACGAAGCCTGCAAGCACCTCGGCAAGCGCGACCGCGTGATGCGCAAGCTGATTCCGCAGTTCGGCGAAGGCCGCCTGCAAAGCCGCGGTGACGCCTTCACCACGCTGGCGCGCTCGATCGTCGGCCAGCAGATTTCGGTGAAAGCGGCGCAGTCGGTCTGGGACCGGTTCGTCGAATTGGTGAAAGAGCAGTCCACGCGCCTGGCGCCGGCTTCGGTGCTGGCGCTCGAGGCCGATGTGATGCGCTCGGCCGGTTTGTCGGCACGCAAGGTCGAGTACCTCAGCGACCTGGCGCAGCATTTCGAATCGGGCACCGTGCACGTGCGACAGTGGCAGCAGATGGATGACGAAGCCATCATCGAAGAGCTGGTCGCGATCCGCGGCATCGGCCGCTGGACGGCCGAGATGTTCCTGATCTTCCACCTGATGCGTCCGAACGTGCTGCCGCTCGACGACCTCGGCCTGCTCAAGGGCATCAGCCTGAACTACTTCAGCGGCGAGCCCGTATCGCGCGCAGAAGCGCGCGAAGTGGGCGACGCCTGGGCTCCATTCCGGTCGGTGGCCACATGGTACATTTGGCGCAGTCTGGACCCTCTGCCGGTCGACTATTGAACCTCTCCAGCGGCTGCGCGACACCCCTCGCCAGCGAGTCCCTTCAACCCTGCTGTTGATGCACCCGGACCCCACCTCATGAGCAAACGACACTTCCTCGATTTCGAGCAACCGGTTTCGGAGCTTGAATCGAAGATCGAAGAGTTGCGCTATGTACAGAACGAGTCGGCCGTCGACATCTCGGAAGAGATCGACCGGCTCGGCAAGAAGAGCCTGCAACTCACGAAAGACATCTACTCGAGCCTGTCGCCCTGGCAGGTGACGCAGATCGCGCGCCACCCGCAGCGGCCCTACACGCTCGACTACGTCAACGAAATCTTCACCGACTACCAAGAGCTGCACGGTGACCGCCACTTCGCCGACGACCAGTCGATCGTCGGTGGCCTGGCACGCTTCAACGGGCAGGCCTGCATGGTGCTCGGGCACCAGAAGGGGCGCGACACGAAAGAGC
>Ga0307516_10006355_pt1 | contig 13856 bp, 15 predicted proteins | sample 19_EM_MG_FD_203310 | JGI IMG/M metagenome (GOLD analysis project Ga0307516, IMG submission 203310) | Populus trichocarpa ectomycorrhiza microbial communities from riparian zone in the Pacific Northwest, United States - 19_EM | ecosystem: Host-associated > Plants > Roots > Unclassified | place... | reverse complement strand
TAAGATACCTTCCACGCTAGTTCCCCTGTGATTTGTGGTCCTGATCAGTACCATCTTGCTCAACTCACGTGGTTCACATCTCAATCGTGTACTACTGTTTGTGGTCAACTTTGTCGGCCCTGACAGGATGGACTGAGCCCTGATGTCTACTGTGGGGGAAGATAGATGATAGTTAGGAACTGTTCTGGGTAAATATGTTCAATATAGCTGCTCAAAGGCTGCTTTCAACCATTGGTCAGGTCTCTGATATCATTGGTATGTTGGCATGGGGACATTTCCTCATAAGCACCCATGATGTTGAGGACAAAACCTAAAATCTCTTACCATGTGTCAAACAAGGGTGAGTTTTACAACTCCATGGTGCATATAAAGGGATTCCCCAGACAAAGTCAAATGCCTCCTTATATGTTATCAAACTGGGTGGATGAGGAGAATTTAATGACAAGGTGCTGGTGACAGGTACAATACTATTGTAGTTGAATTGGACTTGAATGTCCAATAGATTCTAGCTAAAACATGATGATCACAGCTCTACCTTGACAGTCAAGCCACAGGGTTGTAAGATTAGAGAGCCATCCTGTGCTACCTTGTATTGGCATCCTCCATTCCACAGGTATCCACAGTCGGTGTTTCCCTTCAGGATCCTTTACCCACCCCTCCTGTAGGGTAGTAAATGAAATTGGCCAACCTCCTTCAGATGCACACCTGTCTAAATCAAGGTAGTGGGGATAGTGTTGACCATATTTCACACCCCAGGTGTACTGGTAATGTGGGGGTGCTTGGGGAGACTTAAGTACTTCTCCAGTTCCTATGTGGTATACATGAAATCTCTGCTCCCAATCCATGGCCATAACCTGATCCCTGCCAAAGAACACATCACATGACAATACTGTCCAAATGCTGCTGCTGTAGCCTGCCATCCTGTTGGAAACAATACCATCCACCAGCCCTTCTCCTGTAAGAAGCCAAGCTGCAATTACCCCTGAACCTTGCACCAAGAGGACATTACCAGTGAGGGCCAACCACTCCACCTTTATGTCTGTGTTAATAAACTGTAGGGGGGTTTGTGAAAGTGTGCTGGTAATAGTAATGGTACTTTCCCCCTCATAACCAGCTACCATGTAAGTGCCACAGTGGGAAAGAACAGCAAGTGTCATACAGTTGTCATTGTCAGCAACAATAGGGAGACTTTCTAGATCCCACACTTGAAGAATGTCCCAGGAATGGTGTAATGTTGATGATAAGGTTGGTGAGAATTGAAGAGGGGATCCATGGGAGTGCTCTGCTGGGAACTCCCTCCATGGAGTATAATAACTAGAGGTGTATTTCCAGATATGGGCCTTGCCTGAGAGAAAAGCTGCAAAGAGGCTTCCATCAAAAGAAAAGGAGTGGGATCCAAAGTCTCCTATTTGCTCCAACAAACACTCTGAGTTCTGAATATCCAAGATCCAAAGTTGTTTGTGGGCTAGGGCAGAAATTCGATAAGTGGTTGGAGAGAAAGACTTGATCCCAGAACTTTCTCCCCATGCACTACCATAAAGAGATCCAACCAAGTTGTCCAATAGACTAATATGGAAGGTTTTGGTCTTGGTGAGAATAGTTCCAATCTCATAGATGGTAATAGTGAAAGCTGTGTTGTTCCATTCTGTTATCATAATCTGAAAGGATTTACTGTGTACCCAAAGGTGTGGCTTGTTCTTTGACTGGAGTGTACCAGGAGACCCTACTGTGCCTAGGGCAATATTATATATATGCACAGCATAGCTGGTGTCAGTGTCTCGTGCTGGAAGCTGGGGGGCAGTGCTGATGGTACTGATCATCCCTCCATCCAATGACCACACCAAGAAGTGCTCATCTTCATAGGTGCTATGCCCAATTTCCCTAACTACTCCACCTGTCTGGATATCCCAAATTATAAGACCAATACTGGAAAGTGAGGCAAGGGAATGCCCATCTGGTGAATAGGAAAGTTCACCAATAAAGTATGTATTGGGCTTAGAAAGGGTAGACAACAGTTCAGAGGAGAGTGAATCATGGATTTCTATAACTCCTCCCCAACTTGTAGCAATAGACTGACCACATGGTGACCAAGTAGAGCCCACACTCCCAATACCAGAAATGTTTTTACTCTGGGTCCATGAATCTAGAATTCCGGCCACCACCCTTGGAAATTTGGTGTACTGCTGATGGTAGTATAACTTTCGGACAGTTGATGAAAGAGGGGATAACTCCAGTGCAGAGTGATAAATGTGAACAGCTGAGACATTGATAGGCTCAAAAAATTGGGTCACAAAATGGAAACAGTCTCTTGCAGTGTCAAGGAGCTCCTTGTGCCTGGCAACCTAATTCATACAATATGTAAGTATAAGGTAAAAGTGGGGGGGGGCTAAAATTAACCTTTTGTAACCATATAATTAGCTTTTCTAAAGCAGTAATAGCTCCCCTTGTGGCCCCAAGGACACTTACCACCTCTAACCAAGCCAGGAAGTTCTCCTTCAGGAAAGTGTGTAGGTGGGAGACAACATTGGCCACATCTTCCTCAGTCTCAGTGAGGTGGTTGTGCCAGGATTGACAAACATACTGCAGTGTGATGCTAATGTATTCATTGATTCTTGTCTCTAGATCCTTGACCTCTGAATTCAAGGTGTAATCTGGGAGGGATAAAAGGTTCTTCTTCAAACCTTCATCCATCACTCTCAAGCAGCTTGTAGCAAGTTCCAGGTGCATATCTCCAGGGGAGATATGGAACCTCTTATCAAGGCAGCGTGAGGGGTCTGTGATGAAGTCTGGGAATGACTTGTGAAAGGGTTTCACTGGGTGGTCAAAGTCTTCATCAAAGATGAGCAGTGACTGGACCAATGTGAGGAAGAGTACAACCTCCTCAGGATCCAGACCAACAAGTTCCGCAATCCCAGATGGTGGAAGAGGGTTTACAAGGAGGATGACAGCACCAATGGTAGATCGGACCTTGGAGTCCATCTCAGGGTCTTCTCCACTGAAGGCCATCCTGAATATTGATATGTACAGAGAATCAAGGGTCACATTGGAGTTGAAACGAGTCTTGCCCTCGTGGTCTGTGCACTCCGGAAGGTTTATAATTGCATCGAGTTGCCACCTTGGGAGGTGAGTGCTGCTATCAAGAAACTTGACAGTTGCGACGGCGTAAACGAAGAGCCCAGCCGCTCTGTCACACAGTATATTGATATGCTTGTTACTCGGCCACCCCTTCAGCCGACGCCGTTGTGCAAGTTCGGAAAGTTCACGTTCTAAGAACACCCGGATGTCTTTGTTGATGAGGGAGGGGTGAACATCATGCAAAACAAAGACATCGGTCGAGTCCACGAGGAGGGGGAGACGGAACCCGGTCTTAATCCGGGGTTCGGGTCTGCCAGTGATGAAAAACTTGACCCCGGGAATTTGCCCGACAAGCCGTCCCAACACAGACAGGATCGCAGAAGATGGGTCCTCGTCTTTGCACTCATCAAGAGCGTCAATCACTATGAGCGTTGAAAAATCTGCTGACTGCAGCGGCTCAACAATCAGCCTTTCCATCTGATTGTACAGTGATTCGTCGATGACATCCGGGTTGGACTGGAGAAGAGAGACGAGGTGGGATCGGAAGTCGGGGTATTTGTGTGCCAGCTGGAAAGCGAGGGTGGGGAAAATGAAGTGCAGGTCACTACGGTCTTGGAAATCGCGAGAACAAAAGAAGGATGCTCCCAGGAGACCTTCGGCGAACATGCATTCGGCAACGGTCTGAGCAATCGTTGACTTCCCTGTCCCGGCAAGGCCGTTCAACCAGAAGACGGGGGACCCCTCGAAGTCCTGGGTCCACAACTCGATCTCGTTGATGACAGTTTCCCGCGTGCCACGAAGGCAGCCACGGCGGTTACCGTGCTTATATGCTGCCCCACGAGCACGGCGACAGCTGTTCAACACCGATAAGTGAACTGTTTGGCATACGGGTCAGTTTGATTCAGGGGTAAAGAGGAAGAGAGCGAACCAGTATCCTGGAAGTCATGGCCGACGTCAGACATATTCTCAATGTGTAGATCCAGTGACTCACAATCAGCCTGCAGTTCTGGTCATATACCGCCCGTTGCTGGATTGTCTATTAAACCGTCCCGATCTTAGTGACATGACATTCATGTGGGGTTGTTCACCACTCACTTGGTACTCGAGGAGTGCGTCTCGGATATCTTCCGCCATTTCAGACACGGCCATAATGTCATCTTGGGATCCCTCGTATTCCTGGACATTGACACGATCGCGAAGCGTAATGCCGTTATCCTTAACCAGCCTGAGAGTGCTAGGAGATAATTAGCACAGTCATGAGATGATCCCGAGCACGTACTTGAACAGCTTCGCCCATCGCTCTTGCTCGTTGTCACCCCGGGTTGCACCATGGTTATCCTCCTCTGAGCACAACTCATCCAGTCGTGCCATAATGGAATCCACCTTATCTTTCACCGACGGGGATCGCTATCCGAGGGTCAGCCGGGACCACGATGAACTTGTCGTGCTGCGTTACCTCGTGAAGTTTCAAGAGCACATCGAAAGACGACTTGACAAGAGGATCGATCATCAGTGCGATAAGCGGAGAGAAGCTGGAGAATCCTCACGGTGAGATCGGTGATTTGGTCGTATATCGCTTGCTGTTGAGAGATCTGTACTCCAATGTCAGGAGTGCTAGATGTGATAATCCGGCATGGACTCACTTGATAGTGGGTGATAGCCTCCCGTAGCCGTTCGATGAGGCCCGCAACCTCTTTGGAATCTTCGCCTTTATCTATGAACCGAGCAGCACCGCCTTTTTCCAGCAACGCCTGTGACCGCCTCTCAATCTCTTCCAATGCGCTGCGAGGCTGTTGGTACGGGAGGGAGGGACGATCGATCTGCGAGCCTACCTGGACAGTTCCAAGCGTCGCTTCTTCTCTCCTTCATCTCCGGCAGTCGTCGTCGCGTTCGCGTCCTGTTTGAACCTGGTTAGATGCGGGATAAGATCCTTGATCCTTTCCTTGACATCTTCGGATTGCTGCGACCGCCGGCATCAGTTGGGGCATGAGTCAGTGACTCCGCTTGACCAGTACCTCATAATGCTTGATGAGCGCGGTCACCCCGCCAAGGGCGGACTTGAGGGGAGGAAACCAATCGGCAGACTCTTTCGCAACGTCAAGGAGTATTTTTACGCCATCCACGACTCTCTGTTTCTTTGCTAGGAGACTATGAGAGGGCTGTCCCAACGGAAGGGGTTGACACTCACATCGACTTTGATCCAAATTGCCTCCAGAGGTTCCGGATTTCGTCCGATTGCGTTTTCGAAACATGGCCTAGTCGACGAGGTACCGTCGCCTGAAAGATCCTGGTGTGAAAGCCACGAGGTCAGGTTAGTATTCGGATACAGCCGTGCGGCGTGACAACTCGGATCACGTTGAACTTGACTTGAACTCTGACGCGTCCCCGTTGAACATCACCAAGCTTACGCGGCCATGGACACCGCTGACGCCTCTTCAATACGCTTGCGTGTCCTCGACGATTACGCGTTCTTCACTATAAATTTCAAGCAATCCCCACACTGCTGGGGCGCCACCGTCTTGCCCTCTTGCCCTCTCACCAAACCATGACATTCGCTCCGATAACCTTCCCGAACCTCCTCGACCATTGTCTCCCACGCGACAACTGGGAGTACCTTTTCGGAGAGGATGTAAACTACCTCCACAAGCCTACGAAATTCACGTCGTCCCCGCTCGTTAACCATTTTGTCCCAGACTACTCATGGGTGAGGTGCTACGATAGGTCGCGTAGCTGTCCTTCCACTAACCACCTGCGTAGGGTTCTGACCTCTTCGCGGACACCAACACAACCCAACGGCCAACCCCCGATGGAATCCACCCGTCCGGTCGCGCGTTCCCCTTGGTCTCGGACCATGTCTCATTGTTATCCTTACTCCTCGACTCTACCAACAACTCTGGCGGCCACCCATTTCCGTGGATGCTTGGATCACTTTTCCAACTCGCCCCTGCCATCCTTTCTTCTGCTCTCCTCTCCCCGAACGAGCCACCCAGATCAGAGCCGGTGAATGAAGGGAGAACCGACAAGGGGAAGGGGAAAGCGCGAGTAGTAGATTCGGATGACCCTGGCCCGGACCCCGCATCGGTGGAAGAAGACACATTTGCAGATACCCTCCGAGAGGTTATGGCGGCCTCCAAGAGGGCTGACCCTCCCATTCGATCGCCGGGTGAAGCTGGTCCATCGGGAAGCTCCACCTCCACCCTCATGTCGAACGCTGCACCACCCTTGAGTTCTATCCCACTACCCCAAACCCACCCTTCCAGTTCTGGTCCAGAGCAAGCGGAAATCGATCACGCCATCCTTGTGTCGTCTATTGAGCACATCGAAAACACCCTCTTTACCCTCCGGGCAAACTTCACCTTCCCCGCTCGACTTGATTGTCGTATGCCTTCCACCATCGACTCCCACACTCCAAACCCAACCGACGGGGATGCCAACGGGTATTTCACGACATACCTCCCGACCACACCTGCGAACTTGACCGTGCTGAACTTTGTTCAAGGCCTCCGCGAACTGTCATTTCAGCTGGAACGTGTCGATCCCAAAAGCGACGCGGAGGCGGAGTTGATGAAAGCAAAGGTAGCTGGAGTCATCAATAGGGTGCTGGAGGAGGTTGAGAGCAAAGTGGAGGAAGAGATTGGGAGATGGATGTCGCTGCAAGTTACAGGTACTGGTGTCGTGGGCTGGGTTTGACCCTATGATTTTGAGCTACCCTCACCAGAGAGGTCTATTTCCGGACCTTCGAATCGAGTCTGGCATTAAGATTGGCACTGGTAACTAGCCTACAGTACCCCGTGAATTCGAGAGTGTATTGCTACCGCCAAGCGGAACCAGAAACCGGCCTACGACCCTCTCCACGCCCTTGCGAGTTGTCGAGCCCACTTTGCAAGGAAGAATGCACCTCGCCAGGGGAATTGAAGGGTGAAGCTTGAAGAGTGAAATGAAACTGGCGCACCCCGTGCTCTACAAAAGGGTCATGAGGACACGGTCAAACAGAACTTGGCTTTGGTCTATCGCCAATCTATCGCAATCTCCCGGCTGTCGACGGTGTTGTGCCGAATGAAAGGGAATACCTCCGTTTCTGACCTGGTATATCCCCCCCCCAATATCTGGCTTTGCGTGAATTACCCTAAGAGGCCCCCTTTGACGCGGATTCTTCCAGACCTCTGCTTTCCGTCTTTTGTTGACAACGGTTTTCTCCTCCACTGATACAAAGTCGAGCAAATGGGAGCGGATTGCAATAACATCCGTTGCCACGGGCTCCCTTTCTCCTGGAATAGCCAACCCCAAAAAACGGCACTGATACGATACATCCAGTTAGGATAAATCGAGGTGCCTCAGGAAATGACCCTGTAAAATAGGCAGCAGCTCCGATTGGACGCAAGGAAGGGCATATGAGGCGCCGCGTGGAAATCGCCTTGCAGAACGCGTCCAAGATCGAGAAGCCCAGAAGGATATCCGATGGCGGAACGGGGAGCAGTTCACGGGGCAGGATGGAAAGCCGCCCGGTGCCCACTGCGATACGGGGATCGGCCGGACGGGGGAACGGGCCGGAAAGCTTTGGGCTCGATCACCCTTCGTTCGCCACGCTCATCTTCCGAGACCGACCCGGTTCGCTATGCTTGGGTTGACAATATCCCGTCGAGCAATTCAGGTGCCAACGAAGCGTTTTGCCACCCGCTCGATTAGTCGCCCCACAGTCTCTTTCCGACCAAGAACATCCCTCGCGGCAGACTCGACGTCGCACCGCTTCCGACCGTCCTTCAGAACTCCTTTCACTCGGTGTCTCCACCACGAGACTGTCGGTTCCAGTACCGCAGATACCACAGAGACGGCTAGCGAACAGAAGGAGGTTGAGAAGAGGGGGCACGATCTCTCGCGGTGCGTCCTTCCCAACACGTGTCACCGGCGAGGTTGCTAACGTCAAGTCATCCAGGGATGAACGGTATATGGTAGCTCGGATTCTAGTCGGAACCACTATGTCCATAATAACCCGAATGGACAATCCCCAATGGTTTAAAGAAAATGCCGAGCCACATGTTTTTTCTCAGGCGCAATATGACAAGACCGTCGAAGACTTGAAGGCATTAGGGACACAAGACCCCAACGCAGTACAAGCACTCGTACGTGACTCGTTATTTCCCCCACCAATCGGTGTGTTCAGTTCTCAATAGGAAAGGAACGTTCTTTGGGAGGCTGAGGAGGCTGAACATTCCATCAATGCGGAGACCATGGTCGAGGTTGTCAAGTCGTTAAAGGGTGACACCGACCCCGAAGCAATACGGATGCTCGCAACTTTAGAGGCGGCATGCTGGAGGATATGGAAATGCCCTTCTTCTCAACTCGAGAGTCTACCTCCCGAGGAGAAATCTGAGCGTTTCTGGGACCACATCAACTATACTGACAGACTGTAGTTGTCTGACACGGACTACCACCACTCTTATTACATGAACCCCCATTTCTGCAACAACCGACGACCTATCACCAATAGACGCCAAAACGGGAGGGAGCTCCAGAAATTATCAGCGTTGAACACCTTCCAATCATAAGAGCAAATCACCTTTCACACCCCATAAATACACCCTCCCATCCTTGTGCAGCGTGGGCAGGTACCGGGTGATGCCCCCGTCCTCCCCGATCTCGAACCTCCGCGATCCCATAGTGATGCAAATGTCCACTAACCCCAGACGGGGAAATATGTCTTTACGGGAGAGCAGTTGATCCATCCTCCTCCAAAACTCGAGAGGATATAGCCCCCGTCTGTTGCACTGGCCTAGTATCTTGATTTCTTCCAGATGTGGAAGATTCGGACTGAGCCCCAGCGCACACTCATACCAAGATTCATCCTTCTGAGCGAGGGGGCCAATGGTGAGTGACTTGAGCGGCCACCTGGTTACCGCCGGATTCGCCAGGACTTCGATGAAACGACAACGTCAACGAAACATAAACATTCTCAGACAACCTGGACGTACTGTGAATGCCTTCGGCTTCGTTACAGACCAGCTGGAATTTCTCAATCGGAGAGGCTGCAACGATCACCCTGACGTGGCGAGCTACGTCAGCGATGCTCATGTCACACGAGAAACTGACGAGCGACGAGATATCCAATGTAGCGTCCCGAATCAGGTTTGAGGCGTCGATCAGGAATTTGTGGTCGGATGAAGAGGTGAGTTCGAGGTTGCTAATGTGTAGGGTGTGTTGCGGAAGCTCGGCGAACATATCTTCTCCAGGAGTCCTCCGAGCAACGCAGTCACGGACGAAGAGCGAGGTGCAGAGTGGAAAGGTACGGATCAGGGAGATCATTTCTGCGTAGCACGAGAAGTTGCACGAATACAACCCCAGTTCGTTGACCGTGGCGCTCAAGGAAGTGACGATTTTTCTGACCGTCTCCTGTCTCCCGCGGTCAGTGAAGTAAAAGGGTGCTTCCGAGAGCCAGAGACGAGTCAAGTTGCGACGAGTGGCGAAGAACCCGAGGACGGTTAGGTACTCGTCCCAGTCCCTCTCGTGAACTATCCTTTTCGTCGTGACATCCAGGTCGAGCGAACGGACGTGCTGAAAAGCTGAGTCTTTGCTGATGAGGCTCGCACATTCTCGAAGGCGGCGTACGGTATCGACCGTGATGTGTCGGCCGAGACAGGACAATGCGGGGAACGTAAATTCGCGAGCGGCGAGGGAGCAGGCGCACAGGGTCTTTCTGTCCGGCCCAAGCATCTCCATGATAATGTGGACGATTTCTGGTAGGAGGCCCCGCAAACGAGGTCGTTCGCTGCATGAACACATCAGTAATCCGCTCCTGGGTCTGTAGTGAAAAAGGGAGCTGAACCCACACAGGGGCGGTATCCTGTCTGGCCCTCTTTCTTGCCGTTGCCTTGGCCATATTGAAGGACGCGACGATCAAATTTCAATGGAGGGGGAGGAGACGCGACCCATCACAAATGTCACACGTCACGGCACTTTCACAAATCGGTTGAAATGACTCGGGACAGTTCTCGAGTTGTCTTCACCTCCGGGCTCGTCGCCTCTACAACGTTAAACTGCAATGGACTTATTTCGTTCAACCAGTACGTGAAGAAGCTCGAGCAAAAAGTGTTCCAGGACCGAAACACGTCCATCAGACGGACTCCTCTTCTTGTTCGAAAGTGTCTCGATTGGATGTAAGGTTGTCGCGGGCGGGTCGAATGGTGAGTGGGTGGAATCTGTATCCCGACTTCTGAAGGCGCTCCTCTCAACGCTAATTCTTTCGTAGATCTATCTTTTGCTACTCAGGCCATGCGACTTTTGATGTTCTGTACACGTTATGTCAACTGGTATTGGTCCAGGACGCCATGAAGGCGTTTCTGTTGTTTTCCGCTCTTGTCGTGGTTGTACTGCTAGGGTATGACAAATGGTGAGTGGATGACAACAGGAATCGCAATGAAACCTGATCCTCCCGTCGCTCTAGGTCCCAAGGTGCACACAGGAGCATCTCATCCGGAACGACAAAAGAAGTCACTGCAATCCTCTTGTTTTCGGCCATACTCGGGGCCCACTTCATGTATCTGCCCACTATTTGGGAGTTCCTCTGGTCCTTCTCCAGATTCATCGATGTCGTATTGGAAGTCCCCCAGCTCAAGAGGGTTTTCGTCTCTGAAGAGGTCGATAAGTGGATAATTGCATACTACTGTTGCATTGGATCCCGCGTTCTTCTGTGCGCCGTAAACCTGGTCTATAGGTTAGTAAAGAGTCAGGATGTTATTCCCGGAAGGAGAACTTATTCGCGTTGGTTCTGGTACCTCACCATAGAGTTCATAAAGGCGGATATGTCTTCGATACCATCACACCCAGCACGACGATCTCCAAAGGGCTTATCATCGCTACGTTCTTCGTTGCCCGCTTCTTCAATCAACGTGGACGACGGTCAGCCCAGGTCCATGAAGAAAACCATCCTTAGATTCATATGCGTTGTGCCCCACCCCCACCTAACCTTCGCCTGGGTACCATCACAGATAAGAACCGCTATGGTTCGTCGATGTTTGAATAGAAAGTTTTCTATAACCCCTGTGGCTTGGGCAATTTGACGCGAGTCTGCTGCGGAAGCCTTGGCGGCGAAAAAACCCGGCTCCTTTTGCAAGGATCCCTATCCTGGCTTTAGTCTCTCCTCCAATGATCTTCTCTTTTTGTCGTGAGCGTCACGTTCCACCCCCGCAAGGTCTACAATTTGACATGCGAGGATTGCCTCTTGCCGTGTTCGATTTGTCATATCATCGTCGCCCACGATAGGCCGGATCACCGCTCCCAGGCGGCAGATGAGGGTCGACGTGCTGATCGCTGGACGCGTTGGAAGTAGAGCCTTTGTTGGCGTTCAATGCTGGAGGCAGCGGACGGTACCAACACTGATGTATCGGACGAGACGATAAAGCGCCAAAGATAAGCTCGCAAGCGACCACTCGAGCGAGCGGGTACTTTGGGCATTCTGTCCGATCCGGACATCTCCGTATTTCTGGCGGAAGAACCTCTCGCCAACTGTGTAAACGGCCGCGTGGATAGGTGGGTGATCTGGTCTTGGGTCCGGAATGAGAACAAGAAATGGGGCTCACGCGGCGGAGGTATCTTGTCTGATACATTTCTTGTGGCTGGCTGCTTCGCCTACCGGGGATGCGGTGGTGAGTACAGAACGGAAAGGATGAGATGCTGTCATGCTGGTTCAACTAAGCCCGTTATATAGCACAGACAGCGCCACGCATCTCGATGCATCTGCATTCAGGCTTCCACCGCGGGCAATGGAGTATTTTTCCGTCGAGGATGATGGTTTCATGCGAAGGTTTGAATCGGTGAATGACTCTCGGCCGCCGGCCGGAGGTTCTAAGCCTTGAGAAAGCAAGCGATCTGGACCCCGACCACTGTCTTAGGTTCAAAGCGATACAGACCCTCCGCTAACGTGTACATAAGGTCGAGTGTGCTATGGAAATCCCGCCCTTGCTGGGGACGTAGCTCAGTTGGTAGAGCGCGCGCTTCGCATCCAGAATTACAAACTTCGGGCTTGCGTGAGGTCGCGAATTCGATCTTCGCCGTCTCCATTTTTTTGTTCTTAGATTCTCTTTACTACCAAAAAGTTCGTTCCCTCGCCCTGAGCCGACGTGATTGGCGCGGTTAAGTACACGCCACCTTTGACAGTGATCCACCACGACAGTGTGTGCCGCAGTTCCGGTCTCCGGATCTCCGACAGTTCGAGATATGTTTAGCCGCGGAGACAGAGCCCAGAGTGTTCGCAGTTTTACATTATCGCCGGGCCCCCACTGGGTTCTATGTTGAGGATTCGAGCTTCGAGACCCGAGCTTGGGCGCTTGAGTGATTAACGAGTGACACTTGATCCGCGTCTCGTTGCTTGCCCACTCCACTCGTTATTCTGTCGTTTGCTCAGTTGCAACGGTTAAATTCCTCAAGCACATGTGAAGACGGCATGACCGCCTTTTGTGCTGAGTGCCTTGTCATGGTCTCACCCCAATCCCCCTCTCGTAACCTTCCATCATCACGTACACATTCTCCGGAAATCCCGAAAAGTTCCAACCAAGTTTCCCCGAGGTAAGAAGTAAAATGGTCGGGGTGAGCGATGTGGTATTCAACAACAGCGTTCCAGGAGCGTCTACTTTATGGAGTGGCATCGGCACGCGTCGAAGCCTTCTGAGCGTGACGGTGAGGATTCCGGACCTCTTTCTACACGATCGGCCTAAAATCTGGTCACGTCTGGGTCCAATAGCGGCAGCCTCCAAGTGCAATTCAAAGCTTCGCTGATTCGATTCTATGATTCTGAGAGATCCATACCACGTTGTTCAAAGCGCCTGAACCCGCGAAGACAACGAAGGCTCTCCGTCGAACCAACGCGTCTGATCACCGTCCCGGTACATTCGAGAGCCAAGCGGGGTGGGGGACCCGGCGTCCTCTGATTTCCTATATAGGTGTGAGTATTCTCGGACAGGGTTTGTATCACAGCTGAATTCCGATACAGACGCGGATGCAGTTCCCGCATGCCCGCCCCAGTCCGGCAGAATTTTCACCTCGCCGCAATGAAGTAGTTTTTTTCTGTTGAAAAAAAAAGACCACTAAGTGCCCATCAGGTCGTAACCATGGATACACCTATATAAACGAACTTCTGAGGGCCCCGAGGAAGGTGCGGAGAACCCAACCGCTCCGCCGGGCCGCAGGCGACAGCGGTAGAGTGGCTTGAGCTCCTGTACGTCCCTTACGATTCCTCGGAAATGCTTTCCCCCGTGGTTACAACCTTACGGGTTGCTATCCATTGGCTCAAACCTCACGATAAACTCAATTTCTTACACTAGGGAATTCTCCACTATCTCCAGTGAGAGGGCGGGCCCGGACGAAATTGACACGTTCAGAATCCGACTTCAAACCCCGGTGTCTGGGGTCTTCGAACACCTTCATAAATGCTTGCCATTTGCGTCGCCCGCTTATCCTTTCTCGGTTATATCTGGGCATTTCTGTCCACTCCCACAATCTAACGCACGACCCACCCCCTCCATCCCTCTCAATTCCTCCGTCATCCTGCCGACGACCCCCAGTTTAATAATCTACCAATCCGTTACGGAACATGTCTGCTGAGGTCCCTCTGGCCCTGGTCGGTATCGGGTGCAAATTCCCAGGCGGGTCTGACACGAAGGATTTGTACTATGAGTTCCTCAGGAATAAGGTTCGTGATCACGACTCCCTCCTATTTTCCATCACTAAACGCCAAATCTCGTTCCTCAGGGTGATGGTATGGTTCAGCCTCCCCCAGATCGTTTGAACCA
>Ga0307516_10006354_pt1 | contig 13857 bp, 7 predicted proteins | sample 19_EM_MG_FD_203310 | JGI IMG/M metagenome (GOLD analysis project Ga0307516, IMG submission 203310) | Populus trichocarpa ectomycorrhiza microbial communities from riparian zone in the Pacific Northwest, United States - 19_EM | ecosystem: Host-associated > Plants > Roots > Unclassified | place... | reverse complement strand
CAGACTTCCCCCGTTGCGCTGCGGTGCTCAGCGGCGCACACGGGCCGCCGGCCGGCCACCCTGCATCAGCCTGCACCACCGAGCACTGCAGCGATTCCACATGCTCAGTCTCTGCTAGCGCGCCTCGTCGAACACCCCCCTCCGCCACTCCAGCCCCTGTGGGCAGGCCCGGGCGGTGGCCCGTGTGCGCCGCCGAGGAGCGCAAGGCCCGGAAGGTTGCGCCGCTCAGCGGCGTCCCGCAAATACTGTGTCTGAGCTCCGAGTTTGGCGAAGGCAAGAGCACTCGGTGATGTTCGAGGGCGAGTTTATTTGCGGGCCTTCCGGGTCTGAGCACCGCAGGGGACCCCCGAAGGGGGCGGCGCAGTCGGGCCACCGCCCGGGCCTGCACACAGGGGCGTGCGCGCAAAACCAGGCATGCCTGCATTCAGCGCCCCTCACCTGCAGAGTGTCCCTGCTTCGCCTCCGCAAGACCTTGAAATGACTGCCGTTTCGGGCCTATGTGCGCTGGCTTCGCGTGCAGCGTGCCGTCCGCTCGTTGTCCGACGGCTCGTCGCTCACCGAAGCCGCGCACCTGGCGGGCTTTGCGGATTCCGCGCACCTGTCCCGGTCGTTCGTCACGACGTTCGGCGTACCGCCTGGGTCCCTGCTGGGAGCACGAATCGTCTGCAACGACCGCAGTGGGCCACCCATTGCATCCCTCCGTGCGGCATGCGTGGAATCGAGTCTTTTGGCCGGGGGGGCGAAAGCGGAACGATGAATCAAGACCACGCTCGGGACCGACATCGCGGGCTTTTCCCGATGATTCAAATGGGTGCCAATGAAAGAATGCCTCCGCAGTTGGTAGCGTTATCAAATTTTGTTGCGTCGCACACGACTAAAGAACTCATTGCCATTGCATTGCGTTCAATGGTCGTTTGCGCCTTCAATCAATCTGCCGGAGACTCCAATTGAAGAAGACACTTCCACTTCACGTGATTGCCGGCCGCGTGCTGGCTGCCATGGGTTTGGCGCTGGCGGCCGTAGCGGCCGTGGCGCAGACGGTCACGATCAACCCGAACACCACGTACCAGACGATGCGCGGCTTCGGCGGCATGAACGGCGCCGGGTGGATCGCCGACCTGACCTCCGCGCAGATCGACACGGCGTTCGGAACCGGCTCCGGGCAGATGGGGCTGTCCATCATGCGCATGCGGGTGGACCCCGACAGCGCCACATGGGCCACGCAACTGCCCTCCGCGCAGGCCGCCAAGGCCAAGGGTGCGACCCTGTTCGCCACCCCCTGGACACCGCCGGCCGCGATGAAGACCAACAACAGCCGCATCGGCGGCAGCCTGCTGGCATCGAGCTACACCGCCTACGCCTCGCACCTGCTCAGCTTTGCCAGCTACATGAGCAGCGGCAATGCCGGCCTCTATGCCATCTCCATCCAGAACGAGCCCGATTGGAGCCCCGATTACGACAGTTGCACCTGGACCTCGGCGCAGTTCGCCAGTTTCCTGGGGTCTCAGGGGTCGCGATTCGGTGACCTGAAGGTGATTGCGCCGGAATCGCTGAACTTCAGCAAAAGCCTGGGCGACCCGATCCTGAACGACGCCACGGCGGTGCAGCACCTGGACATCGTGGGCGGCCACCTCTACGGTGTGAGCCCCAGCGACTATCCCTTGGCGCGCAGCAAGGGCAAGGAACTGTGGATGACCGAGCATCTGACCGACACCGTGGATGCCAACACCTGGTCCTCCGCCTTGCCGGTGGGGCTTGAAATCCACAACAGCATGGTGTCGAACTACAGCGCCTATGTGTGGTGGTACATCCGGCGCTTCTACGGCTTGATGACCGACGACAGCGCCATCAGCAAGCGCGGCTACATCATGTCGCAGTACGCAAAATACGTGCGGCCGGGCTTTGTGCGCATCGCGGCCACCGAGAAGCCCCACAGCGATGTCTACGTCACGGCCTACAAGAACGCGGCCGGCCAGCTGGTGGTGGTGGCCATCAACAACGGCACGTCGCAACGCCAGATCACCCTCAGCCTGCAGGCCGGTTCCGCGGCCTCGTTCGTGAAGACACGCACGTCGGAAACCATCTCCAACCAGTACGCCGGCACCTACACCGTCACCAACGGCCAGACCAGCGCCTACATCGACCCAGGCAGCGTGAACACCTTCGTCAGCCAGTGAGAAGGCACGCAGGGTTTCGTTCCCTGCGTGCACGCATCACGTCAAGGTGCTGGCTCTACAGCGAGCGCAGGAAGTTCAGCAGGTCCTGCTCTTGGGCGTCCGCCAGCGCATTGAATTTGCGGACGATCGCGTTGGCCTCGGATCCGGTGCTGGCGTGCTGCTGCACGGCCTCCTGAAGGTTGGATGTACGCCCGTCATGCAGGAAGAACAGCCGCTGGCCCAGGCCCCAGAGCGGCGCGGAACGGAACTCCCGGCCCGTGGCCGTGCCCTGCGCGACGCCATCGGCCAGGCCCTCGCCCATGTCGTGCACCAGCAGGTCGGAGAACAGGTTCACCTCCTGGCCTCCCAACGCCACCACCGTGGCCGGGCCCGTGCGCAGCGTGGGGGTGTGGCACAGCGCGCAGCCCACGTCGGTGAACAAGGCCTTGCCGCTGGCGATCGACGCCGCGCCTCCGGGTGAGTCGGTCGAGGGCACCGGTGCGGCCAGGAAGCGCATGAAGTTGGCAAACTTCTCGATCGACGACAGCCCCTCCTGCAGCGTGGCCGCGGCCAGGTCGGTGATGCTGTTGGGTGTGGTCGCGTACTGGCAGGCCTCGGTCTCGTCGCGCTCGGTCTGGAACAGGTGGTTCGAGATGCCCATCTCCACGTTGTAGGCCTCGCCGGAGAAGAGCAGCATCGACTTGTTCTGCGCCTTCCAGCCAAAGCGGCTGATCGTGCCGTCGTTGCCGTTGCTGGTGCCCAGGCCCGTGGCGCCCTGGCGGTTGGCGTGTCCGCGGATGCCCGGCGTCTGCTTGGCTTGCGCGTTGCTGGCCAGGTTGGCAAGGATCGCGCGGTCCGGGATCTGCTCCATCAGGCCTGCACCGAAGACCGGCGTGGGGATGCGGAAGATCACATTGCGGGCCGCGACCGCGGCGGCGAAGTCGGGCTGGGCGCTGTGGCAACTGGCCGTGGCATCGCTTCGACCGGTGATGGTGAAGAGCGCCGGCACCCCGCCGTCCGGGCTGCCATCGGGCTTGTTCACGAAGCGGGCTTCGCGAATGGGCCCGTTGAGGCTCAGGAACGAGGGCACGACATTGGTGGCACTCTCCTTGCCGGCAAAGGCCACCTGCGGGTTGATGGCCGGGCTGGTGCCACCGAGGGCGAGTTGGCTGTGGCAGCCGCCGCAGCCGTCCAGGTTCATGCGCGGGCCCAGGCCGTCGGGCACTCCTTCTTCTTCATTGAAGTCCTCCTTGCCGATGTTGAACGCCGTGAGCTCGTGCGTGGTCTGCCCTGCCAGCGGCGGGCCTGCGCCGGCCAAGCCCGCGCGGGGCCCGGGGTCGCGTGCGGTGGACGTCGCTGGCACCGAGCGTGCCGATCCTCCAGTCTTGGATTGAGTCGCCATGGTGGCCGCGCTTGACGAATCAAGCGTGGCCGTGGGGGTTGTGTCGCCTGCGCCGCAAGCAGCCAGCAGCAGGATCGAACTTGCAGAAATTGCAAACCGGTCCATCTCCACTCCTCAAGGTGTTTGACTTCGGTCACCCCCCCGCGAATGTTTGGCCTTGTGTGTCGTCTCCCGTTGCCGGGATGCCTGCCTCGTTGGCAGGAACCGACCATAGGTTTGCGGTTTGGGACAAACGTGACGCTTTGTAGAAAGTGAAAACAAATGGAAGAAACGCTACGGCGTCACGCGGTGGCAATGCCCGCTTCAATAGATCGCCACAGGAGAGATGGCCGCTGTGGCTGGGCTCGATGCCGTTACCTCAGATGTATCCGGCTTGAATGAATCGTTGCCGAATCGCTGCCGAATCGCTGCCAAAGGGGACGCGCTGCCGGAGGTTTTACGTCGAGGCGGGGGCCTGGATGGGCGCAAGCCGAAAGAAGCCTTGACGGTTGGTGCGTATCAGCCATGCGCGGCCGTTGTGGTGCAGGCGAACCGGCGTGTCCGGGGGGCCGGCCAGCCGCAACTCTCGCAACTGCCCGTTCTCCCAGGCCATGTCGATGGTGACTCCGCCGCGTGCCTTGATTCCCCTGACGCTGCCGTCTGCCCACACCTGCGGCAGCGCCGGCAACAACCGGATCTCGCCGCCCCACGACTGAACCAGCATTTCCAGGATGCCCGCTGCTCCGCCGAAGTTGCCGTCGATCTGGAACGGCGGGTGGGCATCGAACATGTTGGGATACGTGCGCCGTGGTCCCAGCAGGGATTTCAGCACCGCGTGGGCATGATCGCCTTCCCCCATGCGCGCCCAGAGGCACAGGCGCCAGGCGGTGCCCCAGCCAGTGGCCAGGTCACCACGCTGCCGCAGGGACACCTTGGCGGCGTCCACCAGCCGGGGCGTGTCGCGCACGTTGATCTGGCTGCTGGGATACACGGCATAGAGGTGGGACACATGCCGGTGCTGCGGCTCGGGCGCGTCTGCATCCCAGTCTTCCAGCCACTCCTGCAGCTGGCCTTGCTTGCCGATGGCGTCGGGGGCGAGGCGTGAACGGGCCTGGTCGATCTCGATGAGCAGGTGCGCGTCCATGCTCAGCAACTGGCCCGCCTCGACGGTGTGGGCGAACAGGTCGCGAATGATCTGGCGGTCCATGGCCGGGCCTGCACACACCGACGAGCCGAACGGATGCCGATTCTCCGGAGAGATGGAGGGCGAGGTGACCAGGCCGCGCCCGGCCGGGTCCTCGATGAGGGTGTCGAGGAAGAACTGCGACGCGCCCTTCATCAGGGGATAGAGCCGCCGGAGCGTTGCCTCGCTGCGGGCGTAGTCATAGTGGTCCCAGAGCGTGTTGCAGAGCCAGGCGCCGCCACAAGGCCACAACCCCCACACGGGGCCATCGACCGGCGCCGAAGCGCGCCAGAGGTCCGTGTTGTGGTGTGCCACCCATCCCCGCGCGTCATACATCGTCCTGGCGGTCCGGGTGCCCGTCACCGACAGTTCCTCAACCATGCGCAGCAACGGTTCCACGCACGCCCCCAGGCCCGCCGGGTCGGCCGGCCAGTAGTTCATCTCGGTGTTGATGTTGATGGTGAACTTGCTGCCCCAGGGGGGACTGATGCCTTCGTTCCAGAGGCCTTGCAGGTTGGCGGGTTGCGTGCCGGGGCGGGAGCACGAAATCAGCAGGTAGCGGGCGAACTGGAAGTACAAGGCCGCGAGCGAGGGGTCGTCCGAGGTTTCCGCGGCGGCAATGCGTTCGTCGGTGGGCTGGTCGCCGGGCTGGCTGGCCTCGTTCGTCTTGCCCAGCTGAAGGGACACGGGCTTGTACAAGGCCTGATGGTCGCGCACATGGTCGCGCTTCAGGCGTGCATAGGGCTTGGAGGCCGCCCCTTGGTTGTGCGCGCGGACGATGCGGACCGGGTCGCCGCTCATGTCGCGGGCGTTCACGTAGCTGGTGGCCGCGGACATGAGCAGCGTGGCGTGACTGCCGCCGCGCAGCCGCAGCGCGCCGTCGGCAATCTCGATGCGACCGTCGGACACCACCTTCACGCGGAGGGTATAGGTCAGCCCGGCGTCGACCCCGGCGCTGGTTTCGTTTTTGCCGGTGATGAGCCAGGCCCCCGGGCCGTCGGCCACCAGGTGGTTGTCGGGTCTTGGGTCGCCGGCGGCCTCTCGCAACAGCCAGTCGGCGGCTACCCCATGGCGGCCAGGCGGCGCACCTTTGGCGACCCGCGGACCGCGGTAGCCAAGGTCGAAGTCGAGGCCGCCTCTGGGGCCATCCAGCCGCAAGACGATGACTTGATCCACGGCAGACACGAACGCCTCGCGCCGGAAACGTCCGCGCAGCGTCTGGAATTCGGTGCTGGCAACGGCGGTTTCAAGATCCAGCTCGCGCCGATAGCGGTCCGGCACCGTCGCATCCAGGAAGTCGATCAAGACATCGCCGAGGGTGCCGTAGGGCATCTGCGTCAAGGGCTTGGCCATGAACCTGGCGCCGGCAAGCTGCTCCGCTTCCTTGTAGCGGCTCGCAGCGACCTGGGCCCTGATGTCGCGCAGTGCGGCTGAGGCATCTGCAGGGTCGGGCACATAGGGCGAGCCCGCCCACAGCGTGTCTTCATTGAGCTGGAGCCGCTCTTGGGCGACCCGGCCGAAGACCATCGCGCCCAGCCTGCCGTTTCCCAGCGGCAAGGCCTCTTCCCAACGCGCAGCCGGTTGGCGGTACCACAGGCGGGCGGCTGCCTCCTTGGCTGGTGGGGCAGGTTTGCCGGCGCGTACCAGCCCTGGAACGAGAGAGGCAGCCCCGCCGCCGATCAGCACGCTGCGCCGGGAAAGGCTGGTTCTTTTGTTTTCCATGGGGTCCCTGGGATCGCCGCACGGGTGGCAACGATGGCCACTGGGAGGCTCTCAGAGCCGATCATCGGTACGACGATGCATCAGGCACGGCGGCCAGCAACTGGCGCGTGTACTCGTGGCCTGGCGATTCGAACAGGCGGTCGGTGTCTTCCAGTTCCACCACGCGGCCTTGCAGCATCACCGCCACGCGGCTGCACAGGTGCCGCACGATGGACAAGTCATGGGCGACGAAGAGGTAGGTCAGCCCGAACTCCTCCTGCAACTCGGCCAGCAGGTTCACCACCTGGGCCTGCACCGACACGTCCAGCGCCGACACCGCCTCATCGGCCACCACCAGCGAAGGCCGCATCACCAGCGCGCGTGCGATGCCGATGCGCTGGCGCTGCCCACCCGAGAAGGCATGCGGGTAGCGCGTGCGGTACTCCGGGCGGATGCCCACGCGCTTGAGCATCTGCATCACGCGGTCTTCCAGCGCGCTGCCGCTTTCCATGCGGTGGATGACCAGCGGCTCGGCGACGATCTGCTGCACCGTCATGCGCGGGTTCAGTGATCCAAACGGGTCCTGGAAGATCATCTGCATCTCGGGGCGCAAGGCCTTGAGCGCAGCGTCGGGCAGGGTGGCCAGGTCCACCGGGGGTTCGCGGCCCTCACGCGAGGCGCGGTGTGCGAACAGCGCATGCCCGGAGGTGGGCCGGGTGGCGCGCAGGATCACGCGGCCCAGCGTGGTCTTGCCGCTGCCGCTTTCGCCCACCACGCCCAGCGTCTCGCCGCGCTTGAGGTCGAAGCTGATGTCGTCGCAGGCCTTGACCAGCCCCGTCTGGCGTGACGTGAAACCCCGCGTGACGATGGGGTAGTGCTTGCACAGCCGCTGCACCGACAGGATCACGTCGTCGGGCAGGTGCGCTTGCGGGCTGGGGCTAGGGCTGGACATGGACGATCTCTTCAGCCCGCAGGCAGGCCACGTCGTGCCCTTCGGCCAGGGTGCGCAGCGGGGGCGGCGGCCCCTGGTCGCACACGCCCGGCCGGGCATGCGGGCAACGTGGGTGGAAGGGGCAGCCGGGCGGGATGGCCGACAGAGCAGGCACGCCCCCCTCGATGCTGGGCAGGCGCTTCACCCGCGGGCCGCGCAGCGCCGGGCGCGAGGCCAGCAGGCCCTGGGTATAGGGGTGGCGCGGCTGCGCCATCAACGCACGCACCGGCGCGCGCTCGACGATGCGGCCCAGGTACATCACCACCACCTCGTCGGCCACCTGCGCCACCACCGCCAGGTCGTGGGTGATCAGCATGATGGCGGTGCCGAGTTCGGCCTGCAGCTGCTTCAGCAGCTCCAGCACCTGCGCCTGCAGCGTGACGTCGAGCGCCGTGGTGGGTTCGTCGGCAATCAGCAGCAGCGGCCGGCACACCAGCGCCATGGCAATGACCACGCGCTGGCGCATGCCACCCGACAGCTCGTGCGGGTACTGCTGGAGCCGCGCCTGCGGCTCGCGGATGCCCACCTTCTGCAGCATCTCCAGCGCGCGTGCCTCGGCCTCGTGCCGTGTCACGCGCTGGTGCAGCAGGATGGCCTCGCAGACCTGGTTGCCGATGGTGTGCACGGGGCTCAGCGCGGCCTGCGGCTCCTGGAAGATCATCGCCGCCAGCCCGCCGCGGGCGCGGTACAACTGCGGCGAGTTGTCCGGCAGCGCCAGCAGGTCCAGCGCCTCCTCGCCGTCCGGATGCAGCAAGGCCCGGCCACCGACGATGCGGCCGGGCCGGTTGACCAGCCGCAGGATCGAATGCGCCGTCACGCTCTTGCCGCAGCCGGACTCGCCCACCACCGCCAGCGTGCGGCCGGCGCGCACGGTGAAGCCGGCGCCGTCCACGGCGCGCAGTTCGCCTTCGTCGGTGAAGAAGCTGGTGCGCAGGTCTTCGACCTGCAGCACGACGCGGTCCAGGGTCATGCTAGTTCCCATAAGGGTCAGCGGCGTCGCGCAGCCCGTCGCCCAGGAAGTTGAAACACAGCACCACGCTGACGATGAAGCCCACCGGCATCAGCAGCCAGGGGTAGAAGCTGACGGCCTTCACGTCCAGGCAGTCCTGCAGCATCACGCCCCAGCTCACGATGGGCGGGCGCAGCCCCAGGCCCAGGAAGGACAAGGCAGTCTCGCCCAGGATCATGCCGGGCACGCTGAGCGTGAGCGCCACGATGATGTGGCTGATGAAGCCGGGCATCAGGTGGCGGAACAGCACGCGGGCATGGCCGGCGCCCAGCAACCGCGCGGCCACCGCGTAGTCTTCCTCGCGCAGCGCCAGGATCTTTCCGCGCACCACCCGCGCCAGGCCAGTCCAGTTCAGCAGGCCCAGCAGCAGCGTGATGGCAAAGTACACCTTCAGCGCACTCCAGTCGCCCGGCAGCACGGCGGCCAGCGCAATCCACAGCGGCAGTTGCGGAAAGGCCTGCAGGATCTCGATGCCGCGCTGGATGAGGTTGTCGGTGCGCCCGCCCACGTAGCCGCTGACACCGCCGATGACCATGCCCAGCACGAACGTGAGCACGATGCCCACCAGCCCCACCGACAGCGAGACGCGCGCGCCATGCACCGCCCGGCTGAAGATGTCGCGGCCGTACTTGTCGGCGCCCAGCAGGAAGAAGGTGGGTTCCTGCGCGGTGGTGCGTGTGCGGTCGATGCCCAGCAACCGGCGCTCGATGGGCAGCACGCCCAGCAGCCGGGCCGGCTCGCCCTTGGCAAAGAAGGCCAGTTGCACCGGCGTGGCTGACTCGGTGTAGCTCTTGCGGAAGGTGACCGGGTCGGTGTGCGGCACCAGCGCCCGCGCATGCAGGCCGTGCTCGATGCTCAGGCGCAGGGCCTGCGGCGGTGCATACGGGTAGGCCACGTGGCGCTGGTCGGGTTCATAGGGCGCGACGAACTCCGCCAGCAGCCCCAGCAGGTACAGGAAGCCCAGCACAAAGAGGGAGCCCACCGCCAGCTTGTGGCGGCGAAAGCGCCGCTGGATCAGCTGCCATTGGCTCAGCGCGCCATCGTTGATGGAACTGCTCATGCCTTGGGTGCCTCATAGCGAATGCGCGGGTCCAGCCACAGCAGCAGCAGGTCGGCCACCAGCGTGCCCAGCACGGCCAGCAGGCTGAGCGCCATGAGCATGGAGCCGGCCAGGTACATGTCTTCGTTGAACAGCGCCGAAATCATCAACGGCCCCACGGTGGGCAGGCTCAGCACGATGGAGACGATGGCGCCGCCGGAGACCAACTGCGGGAAGATGTGCCCGATGCCGCTGACGAAGGGGTTCAGCGCGATGCGCACGGGGTACTTGAACAGCAGCTTCAGCGGCCGCACGCCCTTGGCGCGTGCGGTGGTGACGTAGGGCTTCTTCAACTCGTCCAGCAGGTTGGCGCGCATCACGCGGATCAGCCCCGCGGTGCCCGACACGGCGCTCACCACGATGGGCACCCAGATGTGGCGCAGCAAGTCCTCCAGCTTGGCCCAGTCCCAGTAGGGCTGCGCCGCGTACTGCGGCGAGAACAGGCCCGACACTCCGGCCAGCACCATGATCACGAGTGCTAGCAGGAACGGCGGCACGCTCATGCCGACGAAGCCCACGAACGTGGCCACATAGTCGCCTGCCGAGTACTGCCGCACAGCGGAGTACACGCCGATGGGGATGGCGATCACCCAGGTCAGCACGATGGTGCCCAGCGAGATCAGGAAGGTCAGCAGGATGCGGTCGCCCACCATCTCGTTGACTGGCCGCGCGGTTTCCATCGACAAGCCCATCTGGCCTTGCAGCAGGCCTCGGTCCTGCGTGTCGAAGCTTGTGAACCACAGCAGGCCGGTCCAGCGCGCGTACTGCTTCCACAGCGGGTCGTCCATGTGGAAGGTCTGCTTCAGGTCCTCGGCCACCTTCTGCTGCGAGGCTTCGCCGGTTTCCTGCAGCGCCGTCAGGCGCGAGGTCAAGAAGTCGCCCGGCGGCAGCTGGATGATGGTGAAGACGATGACCGAGATCACCGCCAGCGTGGGCAGCATGATGGCCAGCCGCCGTGCGATGAACGGGTGGCGCAGCGCCAGCAGCACCACCGCCACGGCCCCCAGTGCCCACAGCAGCCAGGACACCAGGCTGGCGACCGACACGCCGCCGCCACTGCCGGTGCCATCTTCCTGCACGCGGCGCAGTTGGCCCGGGTTCAGCAACTGGTCGCGCGTGTCGGCCGCCGCGTTCTGGTTCGGGTGGCCGAACCAGTAGGTCTCGATGCCGGCATTGGCCGGCGTGCGCACGATGGCCGAGTACAGCGCGTTCTTCGGCACGTTGTGCAGGTCCTTGTTGACCACCACCAGGAAGGGCGGCGCCTCGGCGATGTTGATCGTCCACGTGTTCTCGGCCGCGATCTTGAGCGCCTCGCGGAAGATGCGCACCTGCTCGTCGCGCGTGGTGGCCTGTTGCGCCTGCACGAAGACCTGGTAGGCGCGGTACATCGGGTGGTCTTTGGCGGGGCCCTGGGCGTTGGGGAAGTCCTTCACCGCGTCCGGGTTCCAGAAGCCGCCGCGTTGGAACCAGCGGCCCCAGTTCACCGCGAAGTAGCTCTCGATGTCCGGCGGCACGAACTGGCTGGGCTGCAGCAGCGGGAAATGGTCGCTCTCGCTGGTCCACACCAGGAAGTCGAAGTCGGCGGCGTCGCGCTTGATGTAGAACAGCGCGCGCTGCAGTTCGCGCAGCACCACGCGCACGCCCACGTGCGCCCAGTCGTCCACGATGAACTGCCCGGGCCCGATGCCGGTGAAGGCGCTGAAGTTCAGGTACAGCGTCATCGTCGTGCCGTCGGGGAAGGTGCGCATGCCGTCGAGGTCGCGCTTCGTCAGCCCGAGTTCATCGAGCATGGCGCTGGCGCGTTGCGGGTCGTGCTGCGCAAAGGCCTGCGCCAGTTCCGGGTCGTGGAACGGCGAGGCCGGGCCGGGCTCCACCTGGCCGGGCTTGACCTGGCCGTTGTACTCGGCCTTGACGATGGCGTCGCGATCGATGGCCAGCGACAGCGCCTGGCGGAAGCGTTTGTCGGACAGCAGCCGGGCCTTCCAGGCGGTGTCGGGCTGTTCGGGGTCCACCCGGCGGGTGAGGTTGGGGTGGATGATCCAGCCCGAGCGCGTGGCGGGGTACCAGTGGTGCAGCGTGAAGTTGGCGCTGTCCTGCCGCGTCATCAACTCGGTGTAGTTCTCGTAGCGCACGTTGCGGCCCTGCATGCTGACCTCGCCGTTGGCGAAGGACAAGCCCACCATCTGGTTGTTGCGCACGTCGAACTGCAGGCGGTCGATGTAAGGCAGCTGGCGGCCTTCGCGGTCTACCGCAAAGTAGTACGGATTGCGCACAAACACGTAAGGCGGGTTGGCCTTGCTCTGGCGCAGCACCCAGGGCCACAGGCGCGGCATCTCGGGGTTGTCCCAGCGCTTGAGGCGTTCGTAGAGGGCGCGGGCACTGCCGATGCCCAGGGCTTTCATTTCGCGCTTCAGCGCCGCGGGATCGGCCGTCTCGGGGTGGTACTTGCCCAGGTAGTGCCGGGGCGCGCTGGCCATCGAGAGGCTGAAGCTGGCCAGCGCCTCCTTGAAGTTGCCGTACGGGTGCTCGAAGCGGATGCGCAGGGTGTGGCTGTCGATCTTGTCGATGGTGGTCTGCCCGCCGGCACTGACCAGCCAGCGCGCCGGGGCCTTGTCGCCGACGATGTCGTTGGTGTCCTCGTAGCGCCACCAGAACAGGATGTCGTCGGCGCTGAAGGGCGCGCCATCACTCCAGCGCACGCCGCGGCGCAGGTGGACGATGAACTCGCGCTTGTCGGGCGATTCGTCCATGCTCGTCGCCAGGTGCGGCACGATGGGCTCGCCCAGCGGCGACCAGCGGAACAGGCTGGCGTAGCCGATGCGGTATTCCATGATGAAGATGTCGCTGTCGCTGGTGGCCACGCGCAGCCAGGTGCCGCCGTACTGGCCGGCGCTGCCACCGTCCAGCACCAGCGGTTCGGGGCCCACGCGCTGGGCCACCGGCGGCAGCTTGCCTTGCTGCACCAGGCCGGCCAGCACCGGTGCCTCGGCCTTGGGCCACCAGGGCGCGGCGCGGCGAGCTGCATAGTCCACCGGCTGCTGGATGCGCGGCAGGCGGGCCGGGTCGCTGGCGTCGAAGGACACGTCGCGCTGGCGCGCCACCGCGGCCAGCGTCGTGGCGGGGTACGCGGCGGGTGGCGTGGCCAGGTCCGGCCGCAGCAGCAGCGCCGTGCCCATGAGCGCGCCCAGGAAGCCCAGGCCGCCCAGCACAATGCCCCCCAGCGCCTTGCCTCCGACCCGCAGGCTGGACTTGATCGAGGCCCTCACCACTCAGCCCCCTCGACCGGGTGCGAAGGCAAAGACCATCGCCCGGTAGTCGTCCAGCGTGCGTTCAGGCTTGGCCGTGCCGCGCGGCAGCTTCAGGCCGTTGACGCTCTGGAAGTAGGCCAGGCAGGCGTCGCGCCACCAGAGCGCCTCGCGCAGCTGCTGCGCCAGGTGCTCGGCGATGCTGCGGTGCCGCTCGGCGTCCACACGGCCAGCCAGCTTGGCCCAGCGGCCTTGCCATGCGGCCACCGTGGCCACGCCGGCGTCATAGCGCGCCACCAGTTCCTGCCACAGCGTGCGGCCGTTCGGCAGGGGGTGCTGCCAGGGCAGGTGGTGGAACCACAGCAGCAGTTCAGGCGGCGTGGTCTGCGGCGTGGCCCAGCGCGCGGCCAGGGGCTCGGCGTATTGGCTCACGGCATTGCTGCCGCCTGGGCTGCGGTCGAAGCCGATGCCGTGTGCGTCGGCGCGGTGGTAGTAGGTGGGGTTCCAGTCGGCGCGTGGCAGGTTGTCCACCCAGGGCGCGGGCCCGTGGTGGTGGCCGGTGCCCATGAGGTGTGCCAGGCCCAGCGGCGTCATGTAGTTGACCACCGCCTCGCGCGACTCGGCCAGCATGCCGGTGACGGTGCGGCGCACGGTGTCGTCAGGGCCAAAGGTCTGGCGCGTCCATTCATCAGCCACCGCGGCGGCCGACAGCGACGGGTCCCAGGCCAGGCGGCCGAACGCGTACCAGTTGGCCTGGTCGAAGTGCGAGCCGCACCAGTTGCGGTCGGTGCCCACGTTGGCCACGCCGGCGATGCCGGCCAGGTGCTGGGCCACCGGCGTACCGGCCGCGGGGCGGTGCGTATCGCTCTGAAGCGTTTCTTCGTACAGCGTGCCCTGGTAGGCCAGGTGCGTGGAGAAGCCCATGTACTCCTTGGTCACCATGAACTCGCCCATCACGGCCGTGTGGGGCAGGGCGCCGAACAGCGGGTGGAAGGGCTCGCGCGGCTGGAAGTCCAGCGGGCCGTTCTTGGCCTGCACGATGACGTTGGGCTCGAACTGGCCATCCAGCGGCACGAACTGGTCATGGGCCTG
>Ga0307516_10006353_pt1 | contig 13858 bp, 18 predicted proteins | sample 19_EM_MG_FD_203310 | JGI IMG/M metagenome (GOLD analysis project Ga0307516, IMG submission 203310) | Populus trichocarpa ectomycorrhiza microbial communities from riparian zone in the Pacific Northwest, United States - 19_EM | ecosystem: Host-associated > Plants > Roots > Unclassified | place... | reverse complement strand
GAATTTGCTCAGTCCAGACCTGGTTGGTATTACCATCAGTACATTTCCACGTCTGGACTTGGTTCCCGTTAACATGGGCTCCGTTCGGGAGGTCGAGGCACAGTCCTAATGGGAAACCACAAGGGACATGAATCTAAACATAGTATACCAGCTCGGAGAATAAAACAACGCACCAGTTCCGGTGAGAGCGACTCTGTTATCAGCCGTGTAAAACCAATCTTGGGCGGGAAGGTTGTCGAAGCATTGCCAGATCTTCATCCCAACACCGTTCGCTGGGGCTATCGGGCGTAATGGTGAAAACATCTTGATCAGTAAATCTCTCGCGTAGTGCTGAGCCCTCCACTCACTCGAACCCGCATCAAGACAAAAGTTCGTCTCCCACACCTGAACCTTGGTTTCTCCCTGGGTGCTGATGGCCCATTTCTGTGCAGGAGTGTTGTTGCAATCGAAGCTGTTGCCAAACCGATGTGAAAAAAAGCCAGGGAACAATGAGCTATCAGAGAACGGCACACGAACTCGGAGTCGCATTGCAATTGCGACATACATCTGAACCGGTGTCCCGTCCGCAAATACTCCTCCGCGTACTTCCAAGCATTTGCTGGCGTCGCCGTTGGGGTGAAGCAACCAAGGTCTCGTGGGAGCTTGATCGCTTTCTGTGACAGGGGAGAGAGCGAAGGGGGCTGCGAGGATGTAGAAGAGGGTAGACAACATCCCGAGAAACTCTACAGAACCAGTTGGCTACGGAGATGGCTCGGTTGGGGCTTTGACTCCGCTATTCCCTACAGTGGTGTGTCTATTATACCGTGGTCCTTAGATCGGTCTAGACTCTCGACACGGAGTGTGGAAGCTGTCAGGTTCCCTGGTACTTTACTTCCATATATGTACAAGGTTCTGGAATGGGAGGAGTTCAAATTGGTCGGATGACACGCGGCACACGCCATCAGCGCTCTTCACTGATTCACATCTTGAATTCCACAGCCAACGCGTCGTGGCTGCAATCTCGTTTAGCATGCGACGATCATCACCGCCGACGGATGAGATAGAGGTTCTTATCAGATATGGGGCTACAAACATCTGACTGTTACATCCAGAACGTCGCACCACTGCCTGACGAATACGTACTGAACGGTGGCCGGAACAGGAGAAAAGGAAGGAATGTTCCAAAAGGTTCGGAGGAAGATGATAGAGTTGTTGATTAAAGCGAAGATCCAGAGTGCGGCTTGGACGATGGGATCAACCAGATACCAACTAGGCATCAAACTTTCTCGTCGGAACTCACCCAAGATGGGCTATGTCCGCCCGAGAATACATCCTTTGATAGAGCTTCAACATCCTGATCCCGAAGTTCACGAGGAAAATTTGTGCTTACCGACAGCCTCGGGAGGCTGGCAGTAGCAAAGCTGAAGGATCCTAACCATTCGGTAACTCGCACTCACTGAATCCAGTTGTGATACCGATAGCAGTAGTAACCTGTGTGGCCCACAACGTCATCAAGAGTGTCAAGATCCCGATATTGCGGTTGTAGAGCGCTTAAACGCGGAGGATCATTACGACTTCAGTTGAGATAATCAGCATTCCCAAGACCCAAAGGATCAGGGACGCACGTTCGCAAACTTGAATAGTTGCGGGTCATAACTGCTCGACCAGGTGTTCGGGAGGGAAAGATATTCGAGCACGAATATCCCTCGAACGGCGCAAACGTGTATATGTTTCTCACCATTATTGTATGAGCAGGGGAGCGGTTTATCTGAGAAGATTCAACTTACGCCTGCGACATTGATTCCCAGGACCCAGATCTGTGATAATGTCTGATTCATCTGCAAAAGGTCCTTATCAATAGGTGTTGTAGGAAGTACGCAGACGTTGGGTTGGATCAACCTACCTGTTTCGCGGGTGGCAAAGCTGGCGCGGGGATTACGATCGTCGGTATGTTTTCGCTTACTACATTCAAATTGTTATGTCTCGCCAGGCAAGAACGTCAAAGAAACGAAAAATTGTTGATTTCCAGTGATGGGAGGTGTGTCGTCGTTCGTGCAGGAGAACCAAATGTCACATGACCCATGGCCCCGATGACTGAAGTACTGAGTACTGATGGCCCGCATCCGTACACACCGCTCGCCATCCACCTCCTCCCATCACATCTGAAGATCTGACTGCCCGCGACCACATTGACCGTCCACGCCCACCACTGCCGGTCCACCGATACCCCCATCCGAATCACACACTCGGCGCATCCCGCTGAGCACCCACCTCCGCAGGATCCCGGGCACCAATGGCACCCGTCCACCTCTCTGTCGTTTGACAGCGCCGTACTGTACGAGCCCTCCCTGCTTCATCTTTTCGTACTAACAAACTCCTTCCCTCTCTTTTAGCGCCAATTCTGGCCCAGTGCACACCACACACCATTCCCTGTACAAACGACTCATCGCGTCCTCTGGTCCTCTGGCGCGGATCGTGCCCTCTCGCTGCCGTCCTTGGGTTTCGACAACCCGCTTCCAAATACGCCGCCCTGCTACCCTCCGGTCTCCGAGCGTCAACAAATCGTTCCCCTGGTGCCGACCACGCCCTGTCACCGCCGTTTTCGGCCAGTCGACACCTACGGAGAGACGGTCCAATTGACTGAAGAAAGCACAACGCTAGAGCTTCTCTTCGCCTTCATGTACCCCAGACGACGTCCCGATCTCGAATCGACACCTTTTGAGCTTCTAGCACCGCTGGTTGAGGCTGCGGAGAAGTACGATGTCTTCTCTGTGATGGACATGTGCAAGGTACGGATGAGGTTGGTGTGTTATACTTGCAACATCTTTCTTTTTTTCAATGTTTGCTGGTAGAAACTTCCTGCCAGATTACGCGCTGGAGATAATGGTATATGGGATCAAGCATGGTTACTATGAACTTGCGAGTCTGGCAGCCCCTATGAGCCTTGATGTCCCTTTTGAGAAGGCAGTGACCGCTCTTTAAACAAACGTGGTGCTCCCTTGGGTGCGTTCCGTCCAGCTAACAATCTTCGGTTGGGCTTGACCACGATCACTTAGGTTCAGTTCAACGAAAGGTGGAATCGATGCATCATCGGGGCGTTCGACTCCATAAACCAGACGATCAGAACTCCTCCGGGGATTAAGAACTTGAACGGAGTCGACCACTATTCCTCTAGCAGTTGTCAGACATGCGTTCAAGACTCAGCTTGGTCATGCGAAGGATGTTGATAGACCTTGGGGGAAAGAGGTCCTTAGCAGCTCTGGAAGCCCAGTCCACGCTGGGGTTCAAGGGGACAGCCCACATCAGCGCAGATGCGTTCATTTCCCACTTGAGGACTCAGATGAAGGGCGTTCCAAAATTTGAGACGCTTTTATGAGGATGCATATAGATGGTCACCTGTATGAAAAAGAATTTTGAACTGGATGTTGTCGTTCAAGCTGTTAAGCCAATGGATACCCAAAATTAGTCTCTGGAGAGAGGAAATACGAGACGGAACATCAGGAGCCGAAAGAAAGCAAATCGACAAGCGACATATCCACATCGCCGTCCGTGTTCACGCGGCGTTTACGGCCGCTCCTACTCATATACCTCGAACCAGTAGTGATCCAAACAACCGATAGGTTCGATATGAGAAAGAGAAAAAAAGATCCTCTCCACATCCAGGCATAGATCCACGTGTAAAGCAAGACCTCCAACCTAACAACCTACGCACCATCATACTCCTCCATCAACGTTGCATCAACCCCCGAATCCTCTACACTCATCCCACCCACGCTTAGCTCAAACACCATCCTAAACGGCTTCAGATGCGCGTTCGCGCTCTCCATGAACTTCATCAATCGGATGTTTCGGGTCACATATGCGCGCCAATTGGAAAAGAGTTGTGTTAAGGAACACGGAGCTGCATGGTGAGAAGGACAGGTTAGTGAGGGGTGGCGGAACATTGCGCAATAATGGGATATGAGCGTAATAGGAAGCCAAAAAACGGAAGAAAAAAAGAGAAATAACCAAAGGTGAGATCGAAATTGAGGGTAAAGGAAGAAAGTTGCGAGAGTAAACCCAGAAAGCGAAAGCTCAACATAGGGAGATAAGAAACGGGGAGAAAGAGAGAGAACGAAGACGACGGCAGAGAACAGGAGGGACCCATGGAATAAAACCGACGAGACAGAGGATGTCAGGTACGTCACAACCGTACACGAGGTGACACGACGACGCCAAACGCACGAAAGTAGAGCAGGAACAAATTTGCCATAAAGATGGCGAGAAATTACATAGTACCCTTCTCTAACGAAGAGATAGAGGGTTCTGTGATGGAACTCGTGGTAAATAGGCAGGGGAATTGGGGTCATGGGATGGAGAACGCCCAGTGCGATTCCCGAGTTCCTTCAGTATCATCGATGGGAGGAAGACGAGTTCGTTATTAGAGGGAAGAGACGGGATTAACCGGGTACCAAACAGGCATCGAGCTTTTAAGCCGAACCCACCCAAGGAGACTATGTCTGATGAGAATACACCGGCTAAGTACAAATGAGGTGAGTCCATTAGAGCGTCAGATCACACTTTCCCTCACAATATATTTGATTCTTCCCTCAGGATGGTCGGTGACTCCTCCATTATCGAGATCTGAAGGATTTAGGGGGTAAACGGTGGCGGAACAAATCGAGAATCGAGATTGATGCCCAGCCACAGAAAAGGAGGGAACTCAAAATGAAAACCTCCAAGGGCCACGTGACTCACTGTTTCCTCTTCAACCGTGCCTCGGGTTTCTAGAAGTAGTAGAATCCAGCCAACGGACCCAACGGCGCGCGGTGTGTATATGGAGGATGCACTTGATGAAATGATACTCAACGTATCGCAAAGCATATGGATGTCCGTCAGCTTGACGAATGAAGCAGAGCGGGATAAACACTGCCCCACGAAAAGCACAAAAGGGTGGAATGTAGGGCGGAATATCCCAGGAGACCTCTTCAAACATGTCTCCTTTCAGCACACTCTTCGGGCTCTCCCTGCTCGCCCTCGCTGTAAAGAGTCAGTATCCTTGACATTCCTACACATTACTTGTTGCTCAACGAGTGATACTCGCAGAGAATAGCTGCTACCGCCGTCATCGTTCCCCTTGCAGAACAAGGGATTCCTGTTTCAGTCCACAATATCCTTGATCTGAATGCAAGAGATACCAACACAGCTGCTATAGACCCGACTGTCACTGAAAGTTAGCCAGAAGACTGGAGTCGACGTCGACGCAGTTCCCAACCTTGAAGTTCCCGAAATTGTTGTGACCGCCATCGATGGCACGTTCGTCAATGCCACTGTCACCTCGGTCACCGTTTTCCAAGGCGCTCCAAGCGGGATATCGACGGGTACCACCAAGTTTTAGCGGGGACTGGCCCTACGGGTGGCTCAACGACGCATCGATTCAAAGAATTGCCTACCTCACCTACACTGTCGTGTCCAACGCGATTTACAACGTAGATGCCTGCCTCGTTTTCTGCACAAGTGTGGCTGTGTTACGTTTTCATGCCCGTATCTTGCTGTTGTCGTAGCTGAAAGCTGGATCATCTCCGTGTTCGCCAACTTGTATTACGAATTTAATAACGAGCTGCTCGGCTTCGTCTTCAGCGAGCACTCCAATTTGATGTTGCGTACTCTACGCCGACATTCATACCGCTGCAGAGAAGACCAACTTTGGTGGACAACCCGTCCCCAGGACCTTGAACGTACATTCAGGATAGTAGGGGGTGGGCCCTTTCGACTCTGGAAGATCTTGGAAATCCTGACGGGCTTGAACTTGTCTTCGGCCCCACGAATGGAGCCAACAACGGAACCCGCGTGGATCACAAAATCGTCCTCCGTTTTGACGTGAATATCGGTCAAAGATTACCCAGTACCCCCCTCTTGGGATCAGCGACTGTGTTTGATTCTCTAGCTGGGACGTTGACGCCAACTGCGCCGCTCGCGACAGTCGCAGGGAAGCAGTACACCATCACCTTCATCCACTGCAGCGGATATAGCGGTCCAAATGAGCGAGACCCGTTCGTCGACATCGTATGGAATAACAATGTGGTGGCGACGATCACATCTGGCGACAGTCCCTGGCAGTACTACTCTTTCATGGTCACGGGAGTTGGCAATGACGTCCTCGCTTTCCATGGAGGAAAGGCACCTGGTCTTTCCTTGATGACGTTCATGTCTACCAGATTTAATGATATGCCTTTTGAGGTGGCTATTTCATAAACTTACATATGAACTTGGGTTTTGTCCCTCCCTCTACTTTCGTCATATTTGGAGTTCTTGTTGATTGACCTCCGTTCTTAGTATATGCCATGTCGTATTTGTATGCATTTTATTTCAGTAGTATTTTATGAATTCATTATTTTTGTCGCTGCGTGCTTCGGCCAAATGCCCTTTTCCAATTTCAAGGCCATTTTACACTGGCCATCGTACATGTACACAAAAGTCCGTTACATCAAAAACACATCATCCAAGTGACAAATATAGCGTCCTGAAAGTATACAAAAGAGAAGAGAGTCCCCCGACTCCGCGTTAGTTAATCAGGTTCAGCGGCAACCCATCTGGGCCCGTCGCCGGTGGACAAAACCCCTAAAGAGAGGGTTCCGTTCAATCAGGCCCACGAACGGAGTAATCTCATGTGTACCCGTGTCATCGATCATGGAAGCGAAAAACTCCAGATCTGGTTGGTATCAAAATCAGTGCATTTAAACGTCTGGACTTGGACCCCGTTCGCGTGGACTCCGCCAGGGAGGTCGAGGCACAGTCCTAATGGAAACCACAAGTAACATGAATCTACATGTTCCACGAAGATCGGTGGATCAAACGAACCAGTCCCAGTAAGAGCGATCCTTTCATCAGCCGTGTAAAACCAATCTTGGGCGGGAAGGTTGTTAAAGCATGTCCAAATCTTCATCCCAACACCGTTCGCTGGGGCTACGGAGCGGAATGGTGAAAACGTCCTCATCAGGAAGTCTCCGATAGTGCCGAGGTCTCCACTCACCGGAACCCGCATCAAGACAAAAGTTCGTGCCAAACACCTGAACCTTGGTTTCATCTTCCATGATGGTCCATGTCTGCGCAGGAGTGCCGTTACAATCGAAGCTGTTGCCAAGCCGATGTAAAAACAAAGCCAGGGAACAATGAGCTATCGGAGAACGGCATGCAAAATTGGCATTGCAATTGCGACATACATCTGAACCGGCGTCCCGTCGGCAAAGACTGCTCCCTTTACGTCCAGGCATTTGCTATTGTCGCCGAAGGGGTGAAGCAACAAGGGTCCCGTCGGAACCTGATTGCTTTCTAGGACAGGGGAGAGACCGAAGGGGGCTGCGAGGAAGTAGAAGAGGTTGGACAACAACATCTTGGGGCAACTCTACAGAACGAGTGGGGTATGGAAATGGCGTTGGGTTGGGGACTTGATTCGTTATTGCCAGAAGTGGAGTCTATTATATCTGAGCGCTTAGATACGTCTCATGACTTGATCATGAGTGACACGGAGTATGGAAGCTATCCAGTGCGGAGCCCTAGGTACTTAAATGTGATGCACAGCCCCCTGAACACGTTCCCTGCATAACATGAAGCCCTGCGGTATACTTACCCCCACATACTATGGTAGTCTTGTCAAAGTGGAACCGGTGGCACTGAAGCTTCCAAATTTGTTGCACATTTGACGGCCACTTGAAGGCGAAGCCTCAACATCATGAACGGCGTTATATGATCCCACATGATGTTTGTGGTGATTAGATTCCCACGCCTGTTATAAACATAAACAGTCATTTGAACTCGCCGGCTTATCCGTTTGTTTTTGTCCCTCTGCTATTGTCTCGATTGTTTGGACAACAGTGTTGTCCGCGTGGTCTACCTCGTGTCCGACTTAACGCATCAAGGTTTCTGCTTCGGACAGAATACATACATATTCTATGTTTTATTTGCCGCATTTTTTTATTGGTCATGCTTGACGTAATGTGCCTGATCTGAGGTGATCAAGTCACTCCGAGATGTGTGATCGGCATGATGACGCCCAAATGCGGGCACGGTGCAACCGCGGGGATAGCCGAGTGGGGTTGCTGTGTCCAACACGGTGACCAGACAATCAAGCCTATCTTTATCCTACCGACCAGGGTGTCGCTCTGGGCTCACACCTTGGACTCATTTGAATCCTATCCCAGAACCGATGGATTTCGACACTACATATCAGCATCTTGATTTAATATCTGTTGGGACGCTCAGAGATGCTGTATGAGCCAGAGCCATGTCTTGAACTTGTCAGAGAAGATTATGATCATGCCAGATCAAAGATTGAGCATATCAGGTGGTCACCTCAGTCGTCTATATTGGGACACTTATTCCCACGTCTCGACTACAAAGTTAGTCTGTCCTCGTCGTGTACTCTAGATTCTTGTACTCGGCCTTACCTCTCCAGTCCGCCAAATTTTGAACGCTTTTTATTCCCACAGTGCACATCTATTCACTCACCGAGGATCTCCGACGGAGTTCTAACTTCCGTGAATTTCCCGATCTGATCAACTTCACCGTCCACATTACAGCAGATTGTAGCTCTCTTTCCAAGTCTCAGAGGGGACAGAGTCCGACAGGCGTTCAGTGCGAGTGAGCTTCATGGGGCAGGGGAGCACTCATTATGTAGTATGATTATCACTTGGGTTCTCGTAGAACAATATTGAATACATAGGCTCATTGAAAAAATTGACCCTTAGTTTGAAATGAAATGAACCCCAATGAACTCGGGCATGCCGTGCAAAGCAGCGGCCCTCTTGACAAGTGTCGTCTATTCATTCCTTCTGTTCTCCTCTGCCCGCTGTCTCGGCTGCCTGGTCTAACAGCATCGAAGCACAACACCAATCACTATACATGATTCCTTTTCAAAATTTGAAGGTGATACTTGTTACGATATGACCTTAGCGTCCAAGGAAGCAGAGGAACGTGGTGGAAGAGGGACATTTTCAAACTCCTGAAATTTTCAAAGAGTCCTGGCCATAGTACATGTACACAAATCCGTTGTGGCATCACTGAGGTATTTTTTTACAAAAGAAAACAGAGTCCCAGTTAGTCAAGGAGATTGTCGTTCCTAGAGAGAGGATTCCGCTCAATTAGGCTCCCGAACTGAGTGGATCATCGCGTGCATACCAAAGTGATTTGGTCATCAGGAATGGAAGCTGGTTAGTCCAGACTTGGTTGGTATTACCATCAGAACATTTAAACGTCTGGACTTCGTTCCCGCTAACGTGGGCTCCGCCTGTGAGGTCGAGGCACAGTCCTAATGGGAAACAAATCATATGAATCTACATATTCCACGAAGATCGGGGAATATACGAACCAGTTCCGGCGAGAGCGATCCTGTTATCAGTCGTGTAAAACCAATTTTGGGCGGGAAGGTTGTCGAAGCATTGCCAAATCTTCATTTTAACACCGTTCGCTGGGGCTACCGGGCGTGATGGTGAAAACGCCCTCATGAGGAAGTCTTTCTGATACTAGCGCTGCACCGTCCACTCACTCGAACTCGCATCAAGACAAAAGTTCGTGCCAAACAACTGAACCTTGGTATTCCCTTCCGTAATGGTCCATTTCTGCGCAGGACTGTTGTTACACTCGAAGCTGTTGCCAAACCGATGTGGAAAAAAAGGCATGGAACAATGAGCCATCGGAGAACGGTATGCGAACTGGCAAGGCTTGAGAAGCTGCGACTTACATCTGAACCGGCGTCCCGTTGGCAAACACTCCTGCGCGTATCTCCAGGCATTTGCTGGTGTCGCCGTTGGGGTGAAGCAACAAGGGTCCGGTGGGAACTTGATCGCTGTTCATGACAGGGGAGAGAGAGAATGGGGCCGCGAGGATGTAGATGAGGGTAGACAACGCTGGCATGTTGAGAAACTCTGCAGAACCAGTAAACCAAGGAGGTGGAGTTGGGTTGGAGACTCGTTATTCCCTATCGTTATATACCTTGGCGCTTAGATACCTGCATGACCCGGCCATGACGGTCCATCAGTGACGCGAAGTAACGGAGTAGGCTACAGTGCGGAGTCAGATTCCTTCGGCACTTATCGTATCGATCGATAAAAGAGAAGCCCATGTAGTGGAGCCGCCCACCCTGCATAACGTGAAGCCCTATACCATCGTGGTCTTGTCAAAGTGGACTGGTCACACTGAAGGCTCAGGCTTCCAATCATGCTAAACCTTGCACATTTGACGCCAACTTGGAGACCCTTACTTAACAAAAATGAACTGCGTCATGATGCCCATGGTGTTTGCGGCGTGCGGTGTGGTCTGGACTCTGCCTCGTGTTTGCCTCGTGTCCGACTCAACGCATCAGGCTCTCAGCACAAGGCTTCTGCTTCTGACGGAATACATACATTCCGAGTTCGAGTCTCTTCGAGTTTACCTGACGGCCCGCCGGACTCTCAATCTATCGCGGCGATCGCCGGGTTGAGTCTGAAATACCGGACTCTCGCAGCTACGATGTTCCATAGGTGATAGACTCATTTCGGCCGCCCCACTCTGTCATTTTTTCTTTCCTTGAGGACCCAGTAGACGTCCTTCTCTTCCTAGTCGAATTCAGAGTTCGAGAAACGGCAATTTTACTACCCCGTTCTATCGGCTGAGTTCGAAATTCATCGTCACGTGCTCATTTGCCCAAGTCCGTCCGCCCTTTTCCTTCCACATCCGTCCGGCGTGGCCCTCTGAGCTCTAGCTATTCAATTCCTTACACTCGGATCGGCCCTATTTCGGCATACGCACCCCTTGAGTCCCGCTAGTAATTCTCGCCGTCCTAAACGTGATCCTCCGCAGTACCACTTTGCAGATCTGTCTTGCATTACTAGGCGGTGTTTTACGACACGCCGGCTCCATCGGCATCCACTGCTCCGGAAAGGTCGATCGCCGCTCTTCAGCGTTGGAGAAATTGCTGATACTAGCGTTGGGATAGGCGACTGGGCGACGAGATCGCTGATTGGGTCGATGGTGATCATGAGCGTCAGGATCGTTATCATCTGAAGGGGACAACAGCCTTCTATCGTGTGTTCCTAGGTGTGTGTGTGTGTGTGTGTGTTATCCTGTCTGTTCCCCCCGCTGCGAAAACTAATTCCTCTCCAGATCACCAATGGCTCGAACAACGATGAAGCCTGAGTGCAGGCAGTCTGTGGCACCGATTGACGCCTTCCACCCCTCTCGACGTCCAACGCTTGTCTCACCGCCCAAGCTTTGCTTGGGGCCTCCTGTTACCGTTCTCGCCCAGTATGTTGAGACCTCCATCATCGTTCGAGGCAGATGTTAATATGCTATTAGAACCTGAAGCAGTCAAGCAGTACCTACCGAAACTGCACGACGATGGGCAGCGTTCTCTCGCCATCATGCTTGTGCAATCCTACCCGGATCCATCGCCGCTCCTTATGATTTAGGTCAGCTTCTCCCAACGATCAAGATTGTCCCTCGGCTGATGCGTACCTTCCGCCTATTCTGGCGGTGACCTTGAGGTTCACACCCACTACACCTTCTCGGGAGAAGACGAGTCGATTGCTGCCAATCCTCGATGATCCGTGTGCGTCATCTGTCCATAAAGCAGCTGATTCTATCCCACCATCGACTGCCCCGCGTTACCGGGCGGTGGGCCACATCATTGGCCATCTGCGCCTTCAGCGAGCACCTAACACTTCTTTTCTCGTGACAATGCCTACCATGAGTAACATTGTAGCAATCCACGCACATTAGCCCATTCGCGCTGGCCACCATCAACCCACACCTCGCGTCCAGGACTCCCGACGGTCGCCCCCACCCATACGTTACTTTACGCTTGCTGTTGTGTCTTTAGTATACTAGCCATATATGGTGCACTCTAGAGTTGGTTTCACAGTGTTAACCGCTGGTTTTCGTTGAATTGATTAACAATCATTGTATAGAATACATCAAGAATACAGATGCCTACGCCGATCAACCTGCTGTACATGTGTCTCCCTCCGGCCAAATACCCACGCAACACCCGGCCGTGGGTATGATAATCTTGTACCGCACCTGTACCTGCAGGACCCGTGGCCCAAAAACCGCGGGTGCAGCCGCACCCGTGCCTTTCCATATGTCTGACAACTATCCATATTCTGCTTCTTCGCGACTAAGGGCATTTTGGAAGGCACAGGCCTGCAGATCCCGTTCAAAGGCCGCCGGTTGCGAGCCTCTCGATCCTCAGACATCTTCGTTTTCACTTCACATCTCCGCTTACCGCTCACATTTCTCTATCAACCACATCATATCTCTTCCTTTGGTCCCTCCAAGAACAGGGGCGGATCCACTCGGAAGAATTCGTCAAACTCCGTGATGACGTGGCAGGGATGAAACCCAAGTTCGAAAAACTCCTGAAATTTTCAAAACACTGGCCATACTACGTAGTCCATGTACACAAATTGGAAGAGCCCGTCACATCGCCGAAGTATTCTTACAAAAGATAAGAGAATCCCCGTTAGTCAAGGCAAGTGCCGTTTCTGGAAATAGGGTTCTGTTCAATTCGGCTCCTGAACTGAGTGATCTCAGGCATACCCATGCGACTCGGTCACCAGGAATGGTCCGAATGGAACCTTCTTGGTCCAGACTTGGTTGGTATTACCATTAGAACATTTGAACGTCTGGACTTGGTTCCCGTTAGCGTGGACTCCGCCTGGGACGTCGAGGCACAGTCCTGATGGGAAACAACAAGTCATATGAATCTACATATTCCACGAAGATCAGGGAAAATACGAACCAGTCCCGGTGAGGGCGATCCTGTTATCACCCGTATAAAACCAATTCTGGGCGGGGAGGTTGTTGAAGCATTGGAAGATCTTCATTTTAACACCGTTCCCTGGGGCTACCGGGCGCAATGATGAAAACGTCCTCATCTGGAAATGTCTCGCGTGATGCTGAGCTTTCACTTACTCGAACCCGCATCGAGACAAAAGTTCTTGCCGAACAACTGAACCTTGGTGTTCCCTTCATTGATGGTCCATTTCTGGGCAGCACTGCCGTTACAATCGAAGCTGTTGCCAAACCGATGTGAGAAAAAAAAAACCAGGAAACAATGAGCCATCGAAGCGCGGTATGCAAAGTGGTGTTGAAACTGCGACATACATCTGAACTGGCGTCCCATTGGCAAACACGCTTAGGCGTACGTCTAGGCATTTGCTGGTGTCGCCGTTGGGGTGAAGCGACACGGGTCCCGCAGTGAGACCTTGACCGCTTTCCATGACAGGGGAGAGAGAGAAAGGGGTCGCGAGGATGTAGATGAGGGTAGACAACGCTGGCATGTTGAGAAACTCTGCAAAACCGGTAAACCACGGAGGTGGAGTTGGGTTGAGGATGCGTTATTCCCCACAGTTATATACCACGGCGCTTAGATACCTGGATGACCCGACCATGACGGTGAGTGAGTGACACCGTGAAGTATGAAAATAGGCTGAGCGCTAAGGCTTCCAATGTTGCACATTTGACCACCAACTTGAAGGCGAGTCCTCAACAAAATGATACCGATGTTTGCGGCGTGCGGTCCGACCTGGTCCGGACTTTGCCCCGTGCAGCCATGCTTGCCCGTATCCCGGTCCGAATCAACGCGTCAGGGTCTAGCACAACCGACAAGTACTCTCAATCCTTGACCAACGGAGGTGTAAAGTAATCAACATGTGAGATGAGAGACTATCCAGTACTCGGGAGTCAGGAGAGTTGTGCTTACTGACAACGCCGCTCCCGACGGCACAAAAGCCAGAGAAAAAGTCCGATAATAGTAAAATAATAAAAAATACATAAGATAACTCGATAAAAGACCACACACAACATCGACTAAATTGCGGAGATATCGCTAAAACGCGCGTTTTCATCTGTATAATCAAAAAAA
>Ga0307516_10006352_pt1 | contig 13859 bp, 18 predicted proteins | sample 19_EM_MG_FD_203310 | JGI IMG/M metagenome (GOLD analysis project Ga0307516, IMG submission 203310) | Populus trichocarpa ectomycorrhiza microbial communities from riparian zone in the Pacific Northwest, United States - 19_EM | ecosystem: Host-associated > Plants > Roots > Unclassified | place... | reverse complement strand
GACTGAATGCCATCTTCGGGAGAATCTAATACCAATAGTAATACGCTGCTCTCACTCAGTGTAATAACGGCATCGTGAGCCTGCATGACGTACACGTACAAAGCTGCAGCTGCAGTACTTGAACTATTGCTCGAGTACAGATGTCGTTTGGAGTATATCATTGTATATGCATAATATATGTGGGTGTAGTTGCGTAGGTAATCTGGAAGGGGTAGCGAAACAGACTGACCGCATAACACTGACAATTGCAAGCTAACGCTTGACCCAAGCGTACTGCATGCACAATGAGTAAAGCACGGGATGGTGTGGAATAGGGATGACTTACCCGTTTCCTTGCCTTTGCTAAACCGGTCTTTTTCCGCTCCACCATACGGGGATCTCTCCTCATCAATTTGGCTATCAGAGAAAATTGATTAGTGGTAACCACAGATTAAATGTCGACTATGCTTTACCTTTCTTGAGGATAGGTTCCAGCTCGGGTATGTGAGCGACACAACCCTTGGCTACTGCAAGGGAGATAGCACCACTCTGGCCTGACACGCCACCACCGCGGACAAGAGCAAATACATTAAACGCGCCAAGCTGTCCCGTGAGTTTGAGCGGGCGAAGGACGCGTTCACGGTCAGCTGGAAGGGGAAAGTAAGTCGAGATTGGGACAGAGTTAATGAGAACTGTAGAAGTCGGCGGTGGGGGAACACTGGCAGTGGACGAAGCTAGAATCGAGGTGCCCTTCGTTGTTGATTCGATTGAGCTGTCTTTGGGTTTCTGCACCTCAATCATCCACACTCTAGCTGCACTCGTTTTTCTTCGTCCGACAGTATAACTGCGGCCATACTCGTCGAGAGGGCCTTTCCTCTTGACCTCACGCGCTCGTATGCGCGTGTCGCGTGCTTGAATGCCTTTTGTACTCTCGAAACCACCAGTGATTTCGGTGAGAGCGGTCTCTAGATCGGAAACCCCTGAAACACGGGCAATACGCTCGCATTGCTCGAGCTCCTTCAGGAGGGAAACTACACGCTTGTACATACGGGCAGTAAGGGGTGCCTCGAGGATGAGTCCCATTTCGGACTTGTTTGCCCAGGCAGGCTGCGCGGGGGGAAGAGCGCCCAAAGCAAATGGAGGAAGGGGGAGAAGATGTTGGGCACGAAGAGCTCGACGTGCGAGGGAGAGTGCTGCTTGCAGTTGGACAAGACTGTCATAATATAGTGGCCGGGTTGTGTAAAAGGCGGGCGACGGTGGTGGGGGAAGGGCTCGTTCGGAGGAAGGCCAACGAGAACGGTCACCATCGCCCTCGTCATCGATCTCCTCGCTGTTCAAGGACTCGCTATTGATGGATCCAAGGGAAGCGGGGGGGACGAAGCGAGAGTTGGGGAATGGTACAGTTGTTGTGGTAGACAGCGACCTTGACACAGAGAGCGAAGGGCGTAGGATGCGTGTGGTCTTTGTTGCGAGTATGCTGAATCCCCTCAAACTAGTGGCCATCTCGTGTCGCCGTTGTGGCCGTTGGCGAAGACAAGACTGTCACTACTAATAAATTTCCGGGAGAGTCACGTGGTCGAGTGTATATGTAGTTGGAAACCGACTCGTCGCTGTCTGCAATGATGAGCTCGACTGAACACAACTTTTCGGGTGCCCTCGCAACATGGAAAGGTGTGACACACATCCTTGTCTTGCTCGCTGCTCACAGCGTTTGCGCTACCCAGCTATCAGCCTCCATGAACTCCAGAAAACGCTCGACGCTCAGGGCATCGAAGTCGTGGAGAACCAAAAGGAGAATGTGTTGAGCAGGAAATCTCTTTCAGAGCGGACAAAGGGTCAGTGTTCTATTCTGCTCGGGCACCAGCACTGCTCGTTGATGGCAACACCCGCTCTACGGCCTTGAAGACTGTTCATTTACATTCATGGTTTGCAGAATTCAAGAAGATTCCTGATGAAGAGAAAGCCAACTCTTTCAAGGGGCTCCTTAAAGGTGGATCTAGAATTCCATCACGCGCTCTTCCAGTTCTAATGCATGCATCTTCACCCTGTCTGGCCTCTCACTCGTACTCATCCTTGATTTCGTGCCTCTTTTTAACCCCGCAGCTTACCAGCAAGAGATCGATGCCCTCACGAGACGTTCGAAGGTGGCTGAGTCGGCATTCCTCAACGTGTACAAGGTTCTTGCGGAGGCTCCAGATCCATACCCACTGTTGGAGGCTGCTGTGGTGTGTCGCGTTGGCATCTTCCTGGGAAAGACATTTTTATGTGTACTTTTTCGTGAAGGAACAAGCAATTGCCAGCGCTGAAAATGCCTCGTTGAATGTGGAAGTGGCCACTCTCAAGGCTGATATGTCTCGCCTTCGGTCCGAAAATGCGGATCTTCGTAGAGACAACAATACGTTGGAGACAGCGAAGCGAAGAATAGAAGTTCTGGAAGCAAAAGTCAGATGCACTGTTTCTATACCATAAGTTATTGTTTACCGTGCACCCGGCAGATGGATGACCTCATCCTCGAGAAAGTCTCCCAGAAAGAGAATGAACTTAACGCGACATACGACGAGAGGATGAGAAATTATGAAGAACGGTGAGTATTCGCTTTGGCAATCCAGTTGCATTTTCTCGCTACCCCTGTTCCCAGTCAACTGAGTTACTTTACCTTACAGCGAACAAGATCTCGTCCGTCAAATTTCCCTCTATAAGTCCCAGTTACGTGACCTCCGACTCTCGAATGAGACGAACCAGGCTAGACTATTGGATGCTAGTTCCAAGGCTGGTGCGTCAACGACAGTGTCCCTCGCATTGGGATCTTCCTTTACCTGTCTCGTCTTACGGTTGCCTATCTGGTCCAGACCAAGACCTCGTCTCAAGACTCACTGAAGCCGACATGGTTCTTGCGGACCTGGAGCGCGCTAATAGCAGAGTTGCAGTGGTTGAGGGTCGCAATGTCTGTTCATTCATTCTCCTATCACAACGAAATAACTGATTGTACCTTATTTCTTCTCCGCACAGGAAGCTTTGCGAGCAGAGATCGAGGCATTGCGTGCAGAAAGCGAAAGCAGTGCAATGTATGGACTTCAATCATGCCTGGTCATGTGATTCACCATGTTACTGCTATGTTAGGGTGTCCTCCCTTCAAGACACAGTATCGACCCTTGAATCGGTCAATACTGGCCTCACTGCTCATCTTGCCTCAACCCAATGCCAGCTTGCTACCGCACAAGCGCGACTTTCTCACCGGGAGGGAGAACTAGCACGTCGGGAAGAACGGGAGCGAGACCAACTCGTCGAGGAGGTGACGACATTACGCAAGAAGCTTGCGGCATACGCTGACTACGACGAGGTTAAGCGCGAACTCGGGATCATGAAGGTCCGTCACACATCTTAACTAGGGAAAACACTACCCACAGTCTTACGTTCCATAGTACGTCGAGTTCGGCGGCCTCGATGATGCCGATGCCGATGCCGATGACTGGTCCTCCCAAGAATCCGAGGGTGGGATCAACCTTCCTGACCCAAATGCAGACAAAGCAAATTCACAACCGGGCAAGAGCCTTGAAATGCTCCTGGCAACCAAGAATAAACGAATGTTGGAGGAACTGACACGCTTCAGGGTGCGTGGTGTCTGAATGCATTTTTTTCGTGCTTACATTAGTGGGTTTTTGTAGATTCTACACTCTGCCTTAGAGGAATCCGTTAAAACCACCCAGACGGAACTCGAGACCACGCGATTGGAGCTATCCAAACAAAAGGAGCTAAACGAAAGGCTGGAAACCGACCTTCTCGCGCTTGACAAGCGTTCTGTTCCCTCTCACAGTGTAGGCGGGAACTTTGATGACCCACTCGTCGGACTAGACCTTGATATTGGTATGGATAAGGAAAAGGATTCCGGAAAGAAATCTGAGTCTTCGACTGCACAGTCGACTCCGATTCCTTTCACATCTGTCGCAGATACGAGCATCTTACCCATCGTGACCAGTCAGAGGGACAGGTTCAGGCAACGGAATGCCGAGCTTGAGGAGGTCTGTTCATCCTTACTGGCCATACATCTTGGCTGATTGTACCCCTTGTTTACTTCACCAACAGGAACTTCGCAAGCAATTCCATACCATTTCTGAGCTCCGGTCAGAGATTAAGTCTCTCCGGTCTGACAACTTGAAGCTGTATGAGAAAGTCCGCTATATGCAGAGTTATCGCGAACAAGCGTCTGTTTCGCAGCTCGACCCATTGCCTGGCACGTCTACCGATGTACATAGTGGCAGTAGCCGGAGTGGCGACGATTTTAACAAATGGAGGAAACGTTACGAGGAGGCGATGAATCCGTTCGAGGCATTTCGCGGGCGAGTGAGTGCTTATTGCTCTTCTCCGATATAATGAACCTAGATGTGCACTTCTAGGAGGCGACAAGGGCATACGAAGCCCTTAACATTGTCGAACGAGGTGTACTAGTGCTCACTCGCACAATACTCGGTAACCGCCGTGCCAGGACCGCATTTATTTGCTACGCTACCGTGTTGCATTTGCTCGTCATGTTTACGGTGTATGAGTGCGCTATGTCGTCAGACTCCCATCTTCAGGTACAACCACCACCATACTAATTATGGCTGGCATTACCACAGTACTTTCTCTATTAGACTACATTAGGATATGATAAGTGCATGAAACCATGTGGTTCGCATACATGCCAAGTAAGTACCAGAGATGCAACCTATCAAATTCAACCGAACATCAGGTCAAGTCAAGTAACGTACGCTACTTTGGAGGAGCCTTTGCAAAGTTCCTTGCACGGTAAAATGCCAAGGCATGCTCGACTGCGTCAAGAACGGGTTTCATGGCCTAATGTGTCACAGTTTGGTATAACCAAGCGTGCATACCAAAAGGACGTACCACCTCAACAATCACACCGTTCACACCCTCGGCCTGCGCAGCCCGTGCCAGCGCATCGACCTTTTCACGTGTTCCGGAGAGGTAGCTGACCATCTTGGCCGTTTTGGCATTACGTTGGGCAAGTGACTGGGTAAAGGTGCCAGGACTATCCATGGGCGGATATGTGGCGCTCCAAAACTGCCGGAGAAATTCGTTTGCAGCGGTCTGACATGTCGTCAGCTGACGGAAAAGCGCTGGTGGGAGGTCACCTGGATCAAATTCAGCCCCAAGTTTAGTCCAAGAGAAAAGGTGGCGTTACTTTGTCCCGATTCCGTGTTCAATCTCGCGGTCACGTTTTGTGTCATAGTCGTCACAGCCAACTCACCAACCTTGCCCTCTATGTGAAGCTGGTTACATGAATATGAACTAACGTACGCCAAAATACACCGTTGGACGCACCTTGGAGAATTCATTCCAACCGTCTATACTATTCCGTAACTCGGCGAAAGCGGTAGATACATCGACGCGCTTGCCAGGGATCTGCTCTGCTGCCTTGCTGTGCATGAGTTGACCTTCAAAGTAACGCTGACGATCTTGCATTTCAAGAAGGATTCCGGCAGACGACTCGGAATCACGGAGGTCTTCTAGCTCGATTTGAGACAAGATCGACTACAATGTTCAAGAATGTAGCGTCGGACAAGCCATAGAGGACAGGAAATAGCCACCTGGTCATCACCATCAGCTCGCCGTCGCTTCGATGGTGGGTTGTCTCCCCTTCCATCAAGAGGATGAGCGAGCTCAGCATGTTGTACGAATGATAAACCCACAAAGCTGAGTTGAGCAACCGCTCCGAATGATCATTGAACTTGCGGATGAGTGGAAGAGCACCACGCTGACGACCTGCTTGCATTGTAACATCCTTTTCATTTCCTGTCTGTCATACGAGCGAGTGAGTCTCAGCGACAGGCCACATAATGAGACGCACTTCCGCATGGTCCTCAAACGTAGCCCCAAGATTAATGTACAAATCTGCCACTTCCTTCCTGGGGCGTTTTGGTTCTAATCCTGTTTGACAAAAACATGGACCGTGCCATTGAATGTAAGTGAAAAAATTCAAGGCCGAAATGTGGGCACAGAAGATGGAAGTAAAAAGGTACCAAAAACCAACCATCATCATCCTTCTCCAGATATTTGTCGAAAATTGGATCGTCCTTCACGACATGCTGGGTTGCTGAGGACCGTATTGACGCCCGATGAGCATTGAAGAGTTTTGACTGAAAATAGCGCTTCCAGAATTCTGCTTCTGAGAGCTAATGTTCATTTTTATTTATTCAAACTCTGCCATACAACGAGAAAAGGACTAGAGACGAACCTTGCTAGGAACATTTTCATTATATGCCTTGGCTACAACTGGATACTCGTCAAAGATATCGTGCACCAGTTGCGGGGTGATCACAATTTTCACTTCTCCACCATCAACGGTCTGAGGCCGTGGATCTACAAGCTGTCCGGGTCGTCCACGCTTCTGTGCCTCAGCTGCTGCTTCCGCAAGTAATAAATGCTTTGGGGATCCGCATTAGCATGTGTAAGACCAGACGCGTTCATGATGATGCAACAAGACGGTATGCTGGAGAATGAAGGAAATGACATACCTCTCTACCTTCCCAAAACTCAGCCTCAGTAATCTGACCGGTCATAACGAGATCTCTGTGTAATGCTAATAGTTCTGGATTCGACATGAGCACTTTCTTCCTCAGTCTGAAATCGCTAGCTGCGTCTGTGCCAGTTATTGTAGGTGATCTTCCATCGCTCACTACAGACGTCGCTCTGGAAATAGAAGCCCTGGACGGTGCGGCTGTGGCGGGCGTGCCAGGTTTTGAAGGAGCGAGAGATGCACTAGCAGGCAAGGCGAGTTTGGGTGTTGCTGCAGCCGACACTATTGGAACAGTACTGGACCCGCTGCGATTTCGACTTATGATATTCGTCAGCTCTGACTTGAACTTGTCCCTTTCTGAGAGAGCGACAGGCTGGGGTTCCGATATGAAGGTAAAATTGTGGCCTGCATCGTCATTGACGAGACCGAGCTTGAGGCGAACCTGCGCTGCGCCGTCCTTGCTACAGAAGAGAGCTGCTCACGAAGGACCAGTTAGCAACTTGGGGCAGGTTGCAGGTTGCAGGGTCTTACATGCAGCGTCGGAATGAGGAATTTTGACAGACGGCGCACTTTTTCCGTCTTGGGTCCATTGAAGATGTATGTCCGTAAGCTCTAGGGTGCCGAGTTGCTTTTTGTACGAAACCTTCGCGGTGCAGACGATGGTTGGCATTCGAGTCTCGGTGACAAGACTTGCTGTATCGCTTAGGTAATTTCGGTGCACGTTTGATGTTGTCAACTTCAACTAAGTCTCTTTAGTGTTGCCGCCGAACCGGAGTGAGTTCGAATCTTCGAGTTCGGTAAAAATTAACCACGAGAAACTAAAACGAATATTATTGGGTTACTAGCACGACAATATTGCTAATCAGGTCAGCATTTAGAGCTCAACGTTAACAGCCGCCTTCGTTTGTCCTCAGTTCGGAAAAACGAAGTCGGAACGAACTTTTGACCGGTCGGCCACAACGAGTTGAAACTTGGCAACTTATCAAACGTGCACCGAAATTACCTAAGCGATACAGCAAGTCTTATACTATGACTCTGATTCGACATGTAGTCACTACTCCCGTTCCTATTCCCGACCACCAGCACCTACGGTACCCATGGCTCCGAGACAGCTGATCGTATTCGACTTTGACTGGTATCCTCCCAGCCATGGATATCCCTACTCTGTTCACTAATCTGACTCCCCAGGTCCATGACGGATCAGGATACTGACCGCTGGATTTTCGAAGTTCACGCTCCTGACATCCGCAGAAAAATGAAGAATCTTGAAGATAAAGTCCAGTGGACAGACCTAGTGTGAGCCATCATCACTTCGCTCTCATCACAGGTGTTCATATCTTGGTGCTTGTTGCTAAGAGCCCAGTCTTTGGAGGAGCTCCACGGTCGTGGAAAGACCCGGGATGACATCGAAAATGCCCTTAGAATCATGCCTTTCGTATGTCCCGAGTTTTTGTAACGCTTGACTCGATGTAATGAAATTACAGCACCCCGCCATGGTCAGAGCCGTCACCGACTTGAAGGCATCCGCGAACACCACATTCCTTTGCCTTTCGAATTCCAACTCAGTATTTATATCCACTATCCTCCATGTACATGGTTCTTCTTCCTTTGCGACGTCCTTGATTTTGATTTTTCGATCCCCAGGCAAAGGGTCTCGAGAACCTCTTCGAGGAAATTATTACTAATCCTGCTTCTTTTGAACCCTCTGGTCTCCTTAAGCTTCGTAGGCGAGTTGACCCTACGGGCCCGCAACACCAATGCAAGGTCGGATGTAGCCCCAACATGTGCAAAGGTTCATACTTGCATTATCGTCGCTCACGAAGTCAAGACTAAAAGCTATCTTGTTATCTCAGGGGATGAACTCGAGGCCTTTCTAGCTCGTCACCTGCCTGAGTATGATCGCATCATCTATGTAGGGGATGGGGAAAATGACTTCTGTCCTATTCTTCGTATGCGGAGGTGGGTGTTGTTCCCTCTCATTTATATCCAGGCAGCCGACGCATTCCATTGACTCTTGACTACGATAGCCAGGACATGGTACTTTGTCGCCGTCTGCGTGGCCTGGGGCATCGGATAGCGCAAGAAGGGGAGAAAAAGGGACTCAAGTGCCAAGTGAAGTACTGGGCTGGTGCCTGGGAAGTGGAAGAGATTTTTGCACAGTTATCTACACAGAAGGAATTTTTTAGACCCCTGTTCAACCAGGGACAGTCGAGGGAAGAGGAAGGTCTTAGATTGTGATTTATTTAGACTTATACTTATGTATACCGTCCAGCCCTCTTAAGAAACAACGTAACTGACAGGCATGAGTCTGCAAGCTATCGGAGAGTTGTTGCATTGCGACAGTTCTGCGAAGAGGCAGTGTTAACACATAAAGATGCTGTGTAAATGGGTTGAATTGCAAGACCAGACAAGAAAGGAAAACTGGAGATGGATTTGGCGGGGACACAATGTGAGAAAGACATTTGTAGCAAACAGTAGTGGTGTTGTGACGTAGACAGCGATCGGAATCCGTAGGCTAAGGGTAGAACGTAAGTGGTGGTAAGCCACCCCAGAGGAATAGGACAATCGGACAATCATCGTGACCAGATGTCCATCCCACTCAATCTTCGCGCTTCCTTCGTACCCATCTGTCCTTGGGACGGTCCGCCATCACTTGCATTTGAAAATGGGTTCCGTTGCTGAACCTGTTGGCCTGCAGCTGAGCTCTGCACGGCGCTCGCGACTCCCGGCCCATAAAATGAGGGCAGCTGATGGTTTGCTTGTGGAGCCTGCCTTGTCGATGAACTGCCTGCCGCTGTACCCCCTGCCGTGCCCCCCACTGGATACGACTGGTACTGCTCGGGTTGCATGGGTACGTATAACGACCCTATGTCCGTCCGTCCTCCCAGTCCATCGAAAGTAGGATTAGAAGCTGGCTGCGATGCGTAAGCAGGCTGGTACCGTCCACCAGTCCCCGCGGCACCGGCATACACCTGCGTTGGGCTTGTTACCATCGCTGCCGCGTTGTACGTTCCAGAACTAGTCACCGTTGCTGCGCTCGGCTCAGCCCGTGCCGCTGATCGTACATTCGACATGACAGCGTCGCGCCGACTTTCGTCATCCACCACAATCGTTGGTTGATGTGGTTGGTATGACTGCGAAAGCTTGGACGGTTGCGCTGCACCATATCGAGCACCAGCACCAGCACCAGCATGCCATGCACCACTAGTGGCTGCCAATTCCGCTTGTTGCTGTAAGTACTCCAACTGTGGATACGGTGCCTGAGCAGGTGGCTTGCCCGCCTGACGGCGTTCCCACTCCCTCATTGCGTCGTCGCGATTGAGTACGGGTGTCAGCGCATTTCGTCCCCCCGCGAGTACGTCCTGGTTCATATGCTGGAGACGTGCAAGTGCAGGGGGAATCGCGTCATGATTGATTGTATTAGCACGCGCACGAGCGTGAGCACCAGAGAAGTAGGACGACGGAGGAGCATTCGGATGCAACATCCCAGGAACACCAAGCCCCCCTCCTTGCGAATATCCAGAGGCAGACCCCAGTGCAAGCTGGGTATTCGTGGGCTGTGATGCCGAGTACTGGTGTTGATGATGTCCAAGGGTCGTTGGCTGCTGTTGCTGCTGTTGCGGAGGTGGAGGTTGCGGTCCGTACGTTGCGCTGCCAGCCCCATCCTGTCCCGTAGTGTATGTAGTCAGCGACGTTGCAGATCCTTGTTGCGCAGCTTGCTGTTGCTGCGGGGCGACATATGGATTGCGGTAAATGTTATTGGCTGCTTGTGCCTGAGCCGTGTAAGCTTGGTGCTGCGCGAGATGCTGGTTGTACGATGCTGCGTCCTGGAATGCCCGTGTGCCCTTGGGCTGGGAAGGTACAAGGCCACCGTATGGTCGCTTCGGATCAGGTCCTGTCCCCGAGTTCGAAGATGTCATATGACCGCTTGGCTGTGACTTAGTGTGAGTTTCGGATAGAAAAGACACGTCCACGGTATGGTGTATTTCACAGACATGGAGCGGAAGGGTCTCATCGGACTTACCGACCACGGTTTAGTGTACTTTTCACCGGTAATGAACGGGTGCATTCGGGCTTGCTGAGGGGACCATCGTTCAATTGGGTTTAGGTTGAGTAAACCCTGGCAGAAATCGATAAAGGAGGCGCGGTTATTGAGTTCTAGATGAAGGCATGAACATCCACGTCAATCGAATCAGGGGCCAAAAAAGGATAACGTGAACGTGGATGACGTGTAAGGAAACCAAACTAGACTGGCACACCCAGTAGAAAACGCGCCGTACCTTTCTCGACTTCGTGCCCTTGTCGCGACTTGAAATTTGGCATTGGAGCAGTGTTGACGATCTCCGGGAGCGTTGTCGCCTTGAAGTATTGCTTCCCAGGTTGTTCGTTGGTGTTGTGCTCGCGCGAATACTGCTCGATACTTTTGAGCCGGTATTTCTTCTGTCCATAAGCATCTAGGTAGGAATCAAAGAATTGCTTGGTTTGCTTTCCCATGTCCAGCATATAAGTCGGAGGCATCCTAAAATTTGTTAAATCAGCTTTATGCACTTGATGAACGGCTGCACAGGGTTCCGCGCCAGTAAAACTTACCCTAACATTTCCACAATTCGCGTAATTTGGTTGTATTCGCTGGTTCCGGGAAAGAGTGGTAGCCCTAAGAACAGCTCGACAGCAATGCACCCCAAGGACCACATATCAATCGATGACGTGTATGGAATACCCAGAATGACTTCCGGAGAACGATAGAAGCGGGACTGGATATACGTGTATACCGTCTGTCGTTCGTGGCACGCGGAACCAAAGTCGATCACCTTGATTTGCGGGGACTGGAGGCTACAAAACGATGATGCAGGTATATTACAGTCAATGTGGGCCTTAAGAAGTTGGGCTGGAACTTACGACTTGAGGAGTATGTTTTCTGGTTTAAGATCACAATGGATCAGACGCGCTTCTTTAAGCACCGTCAGCGCGTCCAACAGCTGTGCCGTGAACACCTTCACGAGCTGTGTGCTCAAGCCTTGAAATTGATTTTGTTTGATGAGTTCATAAAGGTTGGAAGAAAGAAGCTCGAAGACAAGGCAAAGATGATTTCGGTGAATGAACGAGTCAAGTAATCGTAGGATGTGATGTTCATCCAGTGGATCGCATTGATTGTTCAGCTGGCGGCTGTTAGATAGCGGCTCAAAAGGAAATGACACGGGCCAGACGAACCAGCTCCAATATGGTCACCTCCATCATACTCTGGTTGAAATAGGCTGGCTTATTCTTCACAACCTTGACTGCCACGATGTCATTGGTCTTCATATTTTGGCATTTCACCACCTGACCAAACGTTCCTTGACCGAGAATGTCCAGAATGAGGTAACGACTGTTGCGAAGTTTGTCATCATGCTTCGTTTTTTGATCACGGCGGGGATCTCCACTTACTTGTGGCCGTCGTCACTTCCTAACCAATCATTGACATAGAGGATATAGTCATAATCCTCATTGTCGTAGCCATCATTGTGTACAGGCTTGCTCGGCTTCGTCAGGACTCGCCGGGGATTGTGCGTTGATTCATATCGAAACTGGGGATTGCAAATATGGTATGTTTCAACTATGTGCGTGGTGAGTTGCCGTAAAGGCTGGATTCGGGGTTGATCAGCTGTCGAGCACGACACCGAATAAAAGAGGAAGAACACACCGATAACACCAACCCATTCGCGTCTACCCTTCTGCCCAAGGGTTGGTTGTTTACATAAGGTCTGAGATCACGGCTATCGCGAACTCTCCTGAAGCCAGAGGCGCGGCGACGGTGCTGCGGCACATCGACAGCCATGGCCTGGTCTTGCGAGTAAAACTGGTTTGCAGGACTTTGCGGGTGGGCAAAGGAGAGGGGGGTGTTCGGGGTTGAAGTAGAACTTTTGATGGGCACTTGGTTAGCAGAAAGATGGGACTGATTTTGGTGCGATGCGGGTTGGGGGCTAGAGGATTCCATAGCGTACCCAGCATATGCGGCCTGTGCAGCGGTTTGAGGCGAGAAGGGTGTCGAAATCGGGGGGGTAGACTCCTGTTTGACATGCGAATGGCTGCGCGAGTGTGACGAGTAACCTGTAGAAGACGAGCTACCACGGTGGATGTCGGAAGAAGATGAACCGTATAGATACGCTGAGGCGGATGTCGGAGAATATTGTGCCTGCTGTTGATATGGATCCAACAGGGTGTTTCCTGTCCGCATCGGTGATCGACCAGAGCGGGGGGTAGGATCCAGTTGCGTTTGAGTGCGCTTCGGGGCTGTCCCACCCGAGCCATTGTAATACATTTCCGAGTACGGCTCAGCGGTGGTAGCGGGGGAAGTGTTGTTACTGGGTGTGCAGGAGGAATGAACCGGAAGGGACTGGTGGAGGCCGGTGCTTGTTGGATACAGGGAATATGCGGATGGGGTTTGTGGCACGGCCATGGGCCTCGAGCTGGGGACTTGGTTGTCGACGTTGAAAGCACCTTCCAAATCGTCTGGTTGATGGTGTCGACGGGCCCTTGCTGTGCTGCTGATGGATGCGTTCGCACCGAGAGACGCGCTTCTCGACAGCTGGTTGAGCGCACCCGAAAGATACGAGGTGGTCGATACGGATGGTGGGTTGTCCTGATCGAGCAGGTGGGTCATGCGAAGTTGTCTGGAAGAGCCAGGAGAATGATGAAGAGCATGCAATCGTTGAGAGTTGGTCGCGCCTGGCGGCGGTGGGGGCGGCGGCGGTGGTGCGGCGCCTGGATACAAGAAGGGAGCTCTGGCGGCGGCCTGCGCAGCCTGCGCCGACGAGGATAAAGGTTCGATCTGGGCTTGAGTTTGCCAGCGGGGAAGGTCGAAATCGTCGTTTGAGTTGGTCATGTAGGCCAGTTCGGGTTCCGACATGCTCTGGATGGTGCTAGCAGTGACTCAAGCCAAACCCACTAGCCAGTCTCACAATCCCCGTGCCCTACACGCGGTGGACGTCGTCGACAAGGAAGACGACGACGGGTGAAGAAATAAAGGGTCTCCCTTGGCTGTACTAGTACAGTACTTGCAAGGTGCACAGCGCCAAGTGGCGAGTTTGTTTTGAGGGGTTAAGGGTCGGCAATCGATCTTGCAACTGCAACTTGCCAAGGACGATCATGATATTCTAATACATGGCCGCCATGCGAGGCCCAGTCATCATTGTATTCAATACCACGGGCATGTCCCCTAACCCAACAAGTATCGTGCCTGTAACCAGAGCGTGCAAGGCATTGGTTGAGAGGCGCATCAGCTGCATTGCGGTATCGACAATTCTGACTCCCTGAGCACTCCAATGATCCTTTTTTCTGAATCCAGCAAGAGGCGAGATCCATGCGGCGAGGAAAGGTATAC
>Ga0307516_10006351_pt1 | contig 13861 bp, 13 predicted proteins | sample 19_EM_MG_FD_203310 | JGI IMG/M metagenome (GOLD analysis project Ga0307516, IMG submission 203310) | Populus trichocarpa ectomycorrhiza microbial communities from riparian zone in the Pacific Northwest, United States - 19_EM | ecosystem: Host-associated > Plants > Roots > Unclassified | place... | reverse complement strand
GTTGCCACTACAGTAAATCTAAAAAACCGCAGCTAACCCATTGATTTGACTAGGCGCGAGCGGTCGAAACGGCCGAAAAGCGGGACTTGGTGTCGAACTCGGGTGACCGAGCATCAACTCATCACGCCCGTCGCACTGCGCCTGGTCAAGGTGGGCGAGCGCTCGGGCCAATTGGGAGTCATGCTCACCCGCACGGCCGAGTTCTACGAAGGCGACATCGCACGCTGGATGGAGCGTTTCACCCGCACGTTTGAGCCGGTGCTAATGGCGGCCATCGGCGTGGTGATCGGGCTGATCGTGATCCTGCTGTACATGCCGATCTTCGAACTGGCGGGAAGCATCCAGTGAATCCCAGTGCTGTTGCCGACCGCCCTGCGGATCCCGCTGCTGACCGGGAGGCCACGCGCTTGCTCGCCCAGTCCTTCCAGATGCCCTATTGGGAAACCCAGACCATGGCCGGGCTGCCGCCCGCGTTCGACCGCCTGCCGCTGGCGCGCGCCCAGCAGCGCGGCTGCGTGCTGTTGCGGGGCGCACTGCCGGATGCCGCAGGTACGCACACGGGGCATGTCGCCGTCATCAGCGACCCCTATCGCACCGACCTGATGGCGCACCTGGAGCATCTTGCTGGCGGCCCGGTCGCCTATGCGCTGGCCACGCCGGCCGACATCCATGCCTACTTGAACCAGCAGGAAACTTTGCTGCGTGCGGTTGATTCGTTGACCGACGGCACGGATGGCGTTGTCGACCTGGGCAGCGCCTCGGTGGAAGTGCTGTCGCTGGCCACCTTGTCAGACGCCGGCAGCCAGACTGTCAAGCTCATCAACTCCACGCTCTACGACGCCTTGCGGGCCGGCGCCAGCGACGTGCACTTCGAGAGCACCGAACTAGGCTTGGCGGTAAAGTACCGCATCGACGGCGTGCTGGACAGCATCACGCAGGTTCGCGGGCCCGGTGTGGCCGGACAGGCCATGTCCCGACTCAAGGTGCTTGCCGAACTGGACATTGCCGAGCAGCGCGTGCCGCAGGACGGCAGTTTCCGGGTCTCGGCCCAGGGCCGCGACATCGACTTGCGCGTCTCCATCATGCCTAGCGTGCATGGCGAAGACGCCGTGGTGCGCATCCTCGACAAACAAGCCATCCTCAAGGCGCACGGGTCCCTGACGCTGGATGCGCTGGGCTTTGACGCAGCCACACTGCTCACACTGCGCGAGCTGATGGACGCCCCGTACGGCATGCTGCTGGTCACCGGGCCCACCGGCTCGGGCAAGACCACCACGTTGTACGGCGTGCTGTCGGAGACGCAGACCGGGCGCGACAAGATCATCACCATCGAAGACCCGGTGGAATACCAGTTGGCCGGCGTGCTGCAGATCCCCGTCAACGAGAAGAAGGGCCTGACCTTCGCCCGTGGGCTGCGCTCCATCCTGCGGCACGACCCGGACAAGATCATGATTGGTGAGATCCGCGACCGCGAGACTGCGGAGATCGCGGTGCAGTCGGCCTTGACGGGGCACCTGGTGCTGACCACCGTGCATGCCAACAACGTGTTCGACGTGTTCAGCCGCTTTGCACACATGGGGCTGGACACCTATGCCCTGGTTTCGGCGCTGAACGGCATCTCGGCGCAGCGGCTGCTTCGTATGAACTGCACGCATTGCGGCCAGGCCTATGCGCCACCCGCCGAAGAAGTGCGCCGCGCCGGCCTGAGGCCCGATGAGGTCCGCGGCTGGACCTTCAAGCGCGGCAGTGGTTGCGGCGACTGCCGCGGCACCGGCTACAAGGGCCGGCGTGCCATTGCCGAGATCCTGCGGCTCGACGACGAGATCCGCGAACTGATCGTGCGCCGCGAGCCGGTGCGGCAGGTCAAGGAGTTGGCCCGCGCCAAAGGCGCGCGCAGCCTCACCGAGGCGGCCCTGGAACTGGTGGCCGCCGGCTTGACCACTCTGGAAGAGGCACGCCGTGTCACTGTGGCCGCGTAAGAGGTGGAGTCTCGGGGTGGGCATGCAGGGTATCGCTTGGGGGCGCTCGGGCGAGGCCTTGCTGCACCGAGCGCCTGCGGAGTTCATGCCAGACAGCTTGCCGTTGCAGGAATCAAGTCCCCAGCGGGTGAGCAGCTTGCGTGCGTCGCTGCAGGGCGCGGTGCAGGCCATGGCGGCGCAACCGGCCACTGACGTGAGGGTGCTGCTGGCAGACAACGTGGTGCGGTACTGGCTGCAGGCCGTGCCGCAGCGCCTGGGCTCTCTGCGTGAACTGCAGGCCGTGGCGGGTCTGCGCTGTGGGCAGATTTTCGGTGGTGGGACCGCCGCCTGGCACGTGGCCGGGGACTGGCAAGCCCAGGGGCTGTTCGTCTGCGCTGCTGTGCCACGCTGGATCATGGACACGGTGACTCAAGTGATGCCGGGCTCGTTGTGCGTGTCTTCGCTGTTGGCCCAGTGCCTGCGCTCGGACTGGGTCACGTCTCAGCGCGACGGGTGGCTGTGCCTCACCTTGCCAGGCACAGCCGTGGTGCTGGGCCTCACGCACGGCCGCATTGCGTCGCTGCGGCTCCTGCCGCTGCCTGCGTACCAGGCATCGGACGAGGTATTGGTATTGGACTTGGCCGCCCTGGAACTGCAGCGAGAGGCGCTGAGAGCGCAGCGTCCGGTGCCGGCCCAGGTCACCTGGTTGCCCTTGCTGCGGCAGCAGGCGGGAGAAGCCGTGGTGCGCGGCATCCAGTTCCGCCCCGTGCCGGCTCCCGCATGGGCAGGCCAGGCCAAGGACATCGAACTCACGGATGACGCCGGGTTGGCCGCGACCTTGGGGCTAAGCCCGGCACTGTGGAGTGGCGCATGAACCGCACGGTGCTGGTCTTTGGTACGACCTGGCAACGCCGCTGGCTCGGGCATGCAGGCACCTGGGCCTCGCGTGGCCTTGCGGCCGGGCTGTTCGCCGCTGCGGCGGCGCTGGCCGTCGGCGGGTTGCTGGACGTGGCTCACGAGCGGCAGCGCCACGACGAAGCCCAACTCGCCCTGCAGACCGCCCAGGCGGCGCTTAAACCGGCGGCACCCGTGGCGAAGCGGCCCCCACCACGCCTCAACGCTTCTCAGACCCGGCGCCTGGACGACATCATCCAGCAACTGAACATGCCCTGGACCACCGTGTTGAACGGGCTGGAGAAGCACACGCGCCCTGACGTCGGGGTGACCCTGATGGAGCCGGATGCGAAGAAGGCCACGATCCGCATCCAGGCAGAGGCCAAGAGCATCGATAGCTTGCTGGGCTATGCCGATGGTTTTGCGCAGGACCCCGTGTTCGCCGGCATCGTGTTGTTGCAGCACGAAACCAACGAACAAGACCCCAACCGCCCGGCGCGGCTGGGGTTCGAGGTGCGGCTGAGGGCCTTGCCCGTTCTGCCTGGCAAGGGGGCCCTATGAGGGCCTTGGCTGAAACCCCGGTCATTCAGGACGCCCCGCTGCGGCGCGGGTTCGCCTGGGTGCGCGTGCGCGCCGAGTTGTTCGTCTGGCGTCATGGTTGGGTGTGGATGGGCACGTTGGGGTTGCTGCTGGCTGCCGCGGTGCTACAGGTCGCGGTGCTGCGGCCGCTGCAGGCCCGGCGGATGGCCGCGCAAGAAGACCTGCGGACGCTGGCGACCCCTGGGCTGGCCCAGCCCGCGGCAGCCCGGCCCAGCGACCCCGTGGCGACTGGATTCACCGCGCTGGATGTGCTGGATCGCAGCTTGCGCCCGCAAGCCGACGCGGCGGTGCAGGTGCGCCGCGTGTACCGCATCGCAGCCCGGCACGGGTTGGCTATCGGCCAGGCCAGTTTTCAGCACAGCGTGGAGCCCCAGGTCGGTATCGACCACGTGCAGATCACGCTGCCGCTGAACGCTGCCTACCCGCCGCTGCGGCGCTTTGTCGAGGACGTGCTGCGCGAGCTGCCCAATGCCTCGGTGGACCAATTGAGTCTGAAGCGCAACCAGGTGGGCCAGACCCAGTTGGAGGCCCGTCTGCGCTTGTCCATCTGGTTGAAGCAGGGCGATACGTCAAAGGCGGGAGTCATCGGCGCCGTGGTCACTGCCGCAGAGAAGCCGGAGAAGGGGCCATGAGCCGCGCTGCCCTGCTGAGGTGGTCGCTGTGGCTCAGCCTGCTCGTCGGGCTGAGCGGCTTGATCCTTTTCGACGACAAGGCTCCCGCCGCCACCACGATCTCACAACCGGTGGTGCGAACGAGCGACCGAGCGCCCCGCCCCGACGCAGTGTCCCAGCGTGGCGAGGCCACCGTGGCACTGCCCGCCGTGCTGCCGCGCAAGGAGCTCATTCGTGCCAGGCACGCGGCCGTCGGCGACCCGTTTGCGTTGCGCAACTGGACCCCGCCACCGCCCCCCGTGGTGCCGGTTCAACCGCCTGCACCGACCGCGCCGCCCTTGCCGTACACCTACGTGGGCAAGAAGCAGGAAGCCGGCACCTGGGAGGTGTACCTCTCCCGTGGCGAGCGGACCCTGATCGTGCGCGAAGGCAGCAGCCTGGAAGGCACCTATGTGGTGGAGCGGATTGCACCGCCCACCTTGTCCCTGAAGTATCAACCCCTGGGACAGGTGCAGACCCTGTCCATCGGAGAACCGTAGTGAGTCGTGGCCTCAAAGGCTGGTGGGGCGTGGGCCCGGTGGTGGCTGCGGTGATGCTGGCCGGCTGCGCTGCGCAGACTGCTTTTCGCGAGGGGCAAGGCTTGGTTGCGCAAGGCCGCTTGGCCGATGGCTTGGTCAAGCTGGAGGAGGCCAGCCACCTGGAGCCGGGATCCGCGCAGTACCGCATTGCCTATCTGCAAACGCGCGACCGACTTGCGCTGGGTTTGATCGAGCAGGCCGACCAGGCCCGCCAGCAGAACCGCTACGACGAGGCCGAACGCCTGTTCCGGCAGGTGCTGGCCGCCCAGGCCCAGCAAGACCGTGCGTTGTCCGGCCTGCGCCTGCTGGACCAGCAGCGGCGCTGGGACAAGGCCGTCAAGGAGGCCGAGGCCGCCATGGCACGCAAAGACTGGGACACCGCCCGCCAGAAGCTGCGCGCCACGCTGCTGGAGCAGCCCCAGCATGCCCAGGCCGGCAAGCTCTTGCAGCAGATCGAAGAACGCACGGCGGCCGTGAGCACCGAGCCGGCCCTGGCCCAGGCGTACAAGAACCCGATCACGATCGAATTCAAGGACGCGCCCTTGCGCACCGTGTTCGAGGTGATCTCGCGCACGTCGCGGCTGAACTTCCTGTTCGACAAGGACGTGCGGACCGACCAGCGTACCTCGATCTACCTGCGCAACAGCACCGTGGAGGCAGCCGTGAGCTGGCTGCTGCTGGTGAACCAGCTTGAGCAGCGGGTGCTGGACGGCAACTCCATCCTGATCTACCCGGCCACGCAGGCCAAGCAGCGCGACTACCAGCCCCTGACGGTGAAGAGCTTCTACCTCGCCAATGCGGATGCCAAGACCATCGCGGCCACGCTCAAGGCCATCATCAAGGCGCGTGATGTGGTGGTGGACGAGAAGCTCAACTTGGTCATCGTGCGCGACAGCCCCGAGGCCATCCGCCTGGCCGAGAAGCTGATCCGCCTGCACGACGTGCCGGAGCCTGAGGTGATGCTGGAGGTGGAGATCCTGGAGGTCAAGCGCAGCAAGCTGCTGGACCTGGGTGTGCGCTGGCCGGACCAGGCCACCCTGTCGCTGCTGCCCTCCATCGGCACGAGCCTGACGCTGGAGGATCTGCGCAATCCCACGCGGAGTGCCGTGGGAGTGTCTATGGGCCCCACCGTGATCACCGCCAAGAAAACCGACTCCGACACCAACCTGCTGGCCAACCCGCGCATCCGCGCCCGCAACCGCGAGAAAGCCAAGATCATGATCGGTGAGCGGGTGCCCAACATCACCACCACGTCGACCTCGACCGGTTTTGTCGCCGAGTCCATCAATTACGTGGACGTGGGGCTGAAGCTGGAGGTGGAGCCCACGATCTACCTGGACAACGAGGTGGCGATCAAGATCGCGCTGGAAGTCAGCAGCATCATCAGCCAGCAGCAGACCAAGCTGGGCTCGGTGGCCTACCAGTTGGGCAACCGCACGGCGCAGACCGTGTTGCGGTTGAAGGACGGCGAGACGCAGGTGCTGGCCGGGCTCATCAACGACGAAGACCGCCGGTCGGCCAGCAAGGTGCCTGGGCTGGGTGAACTGCCGGTGCTGGGCCGGCTCTTCGGCGGCCAGGCCGATGACGCCAGCAAGACGGAGATTGTGCTGTCCATCACCCCTCGGGTGCTGCGCAACGTGCAGCGGCCGGATGCCGCCACGCTGGAGTTCGGCTCGGGCACGGAGGGCAGCCTGCGGGGCTGGCCTTCGGATGCGGGGGCTGCCCCGGCCGCACCTGCCGCTGGCCCGGGTCCGGCACCGACCTCAGCGCCGCCGGCCATGGAGCCGGCACGTGTGAGCCCGCCGCCGGCCGTGAGTGACGCCACCCCTGCGCCCGCACCGATCTCGATCGCAGAAACGACCGACACAGGGGCCGTGGCGGGCGCCACGCAGTTGCGCTGGGAGGGGCCAACACAGGTCAAGGCTGGTGACTCCTTCGCATTGCAGCTTTCGATGCAGAGCGAGCAGCCGGTCACTGCGATGCCCATGTCCGTGGGTTTCGATCCCCGTGCCTTGCAGGTGCTTAACGTCATGGAAGGCGGGTTGCTGAAGCAGGGTGGCGCACAGACGACGTTCAGCCACCGTACCGAGGGCTCCGGCCGCGTGGTGCTGAGTGTGTCGCGTAGCGGTGGGTCCGGGGCGACCGGGCCGGGGGTGCTGGCCACCTTTGCGATGAAGGCGCTGGCAAGTGCTGCAGTGGGGGAAACGCGGGTGCAGATAGTGGCAGCCGCGCCCCAGGGCACGGACGGTCGCGGCTTGGTGATGCCGCTGCCAGGGCCGCATGTGGTGACGGTTTCGCGCTGAAGGCCATGAACACATTGGCGCGTCACGGTCAGCAACGCGGCTCCGGTCGAGGGCGGCGGGTGGCCGGGAGCCTGCGAGCATGCGGCTTCACCTTGATCGAACTGCTGATCACGCTGGCACTCCTGGCGGCATTGGCTACGGTGGTGGTGCCTCTGGCGCAGGTCCACGCCCAGCGCCAGCGAGAGCAGGAACTGCAACTGACCCTGACGGAGATACGTGCAGCCATCGACGCCTACAAGCGTGCGTCAGATGAAGGGCGGATTCGTGGTGCCGCGGGGGCTACCGGATACCCACCCACCTTGGACGCACTGGTGGATGGCGAAACCGATCAACGCGACGCAGACCGCAAGAAGATCTTCTTCCTGCGGCGCATTCCGCGTGACCCATTCCATGAAGACCCCGCAACGCCCGACGCGCAGACCTGGGGCAAACGTTCCTACGCCAGCGAAGCCTCGGACCCGCAAGAAGGGGACGATGTGTATGACGTGTTCAGCCGGTCGGGCGCAACCGGCTTGAATGGCATTGCGTACAGGCGGTGGTGATGTGATGGCTGCCGATCATCTGCCAACTCCGAATCGCCTGAACCTGAAGCGTGATGCGCGCCCGGTGGGCCGTGGGTTCACCCTGATCGAGTTGCTGGTGGTGCTGGCCATCGTCGCAGTGATGTTGACGTTGGCGATCCCGCGCTACTACAGCCAGTTGGACCAAGCCAAGGAGTCCGTGCTCAGGGAGAACCTGCGAGCCACTCGCGATGTGCTGGATCGGTACTACGGCGACACCGGCCGGTATCCGGAGAGCCTGGAGGAACTGGTGGAGAAACGATACCTTCGTGACCTGCCCGTGGATCCGATCACGGAATCAAGTTCAACCTGGGTGCTGGTCCCCGTCCCGGAGGGCTATAGGGGCAGTGTGTACGACCTGCGCAGTGGATCGCCGGCCACCGCAAAGAATGGAACCCCGTATGCGCACTGGTAGCTCCGGCCAATCGGGATTCGCGTACGCCCTGCTGCTCGTGGTGGTAGCCATCATTGGCATGGTCGCGGCTGCCTCGATTACGTTGGGCGCCACGTTAACCCGCCGGGCAGCAGAGCAGCGGTTGCTGGTCATCGGCGGCGAGTTCGAGCGGGCGCTAGAGAGCTATCGAGCGGCCACGCCCGCCGGGAACCCCGCGCGTGATCCCCGATTGCTTGGTGATCTGCTGAAGGACCCCCGCTACGCGGCGCTGAAGAGGCATTTGCGGCAGGTCTACCCAGACCCCGTGAGTGGCGGCGATGAGTGGGGCCTGCTGCGGGCGCCGTCGGGGGCGATCCTGGGTGTCTACAGCCTGGGTTCTGGAATGCCGATCAAGCACGCCGGGTTTGCCGTGCAGAGGGCTCACTTCGAGAACGCCGAGCACTATTCCGATTGGATCTTTGGACTCACTGCGCAGGAGCAGGCCAGTCGCCTACAGCAGCGATCTGGAGGAACACAAGGGCCCCCATCGAAATAACTCACCTTCGCCACGCCACCCTTCCAAGATGTAGTACGACCACTGCAACAAGCCGAGCCCCTGCATCTAGATTGACACGGCCCATCTCTCACATCTAAGGACCAAAAGTGAAATCACCGAGAAACTATCTATCCCATGGAATTGGAATTGCAATCATTCTGGCGACGTGTTCGGCAAATGCTGGCGATGGCCAGGGAAAAATTCTACAAATGGCAATCAACAAAGACATCGGTGCGGTGGCCTTTGTCCGGCTGGATACCGCGCCGATAGGCCCTGCGGCGTGCTCGACGAGCGGTTACTGGCACTTCACGATTCCAATCGTGTCGGATATTGATAAACGTCTGTATGCGCAGCTCTTGGCAGCAAAGCTGGCGAACGCGACCGTAAGTATTGGTGGAACAGGTAGTTGCAATGAATACGGCTCAGTAGAATCTGCCAGGGCTGTTGGATTGCTTTGAGTAAACTAACCTGTTCATAGATCCCTTTTTTGTCATTGCTCGTGAAGAAGCGGAAATCATGAAATTTTGGACATTCCTCGCATTCACTCTATGCGGACTGAACCCGGCTGCGGCCGCCGAATTCTCGGCAACGGGAACCATTCAGAAAGTATTTGCACTTGACACTGCTGCCTACGGAGCCGAGGCAAGTCACATACTCGTTAGCGGCTTCGCGTCTGCGGGATCCTGTCTTAGAAACGACGGATTAGTTGCTCTTGCTTTGCGAAACGACGACGGAGGAAGGAGACAACTCGCTGTTGCTCTGTCAGCAAAGCTGGCTGGGCTGCCGGTTGTCGTTCGTGCCGACGATACATTCAAAAACTCCGCAGGCAGTTGTTATCTAGCCTATTTGGAATTGAACTAACATGACCAGCGTTGATGGAAGCCCGATCCTATTTCGATTCCAGGAGTCAATCGCGCACATCATTGTAGTACAGACTCATTTTCATTTAGCGAGGGAATTTTTGCCATGCTGAAAAAGATCCGGTTTTACCGATTCCTCTTGGCCGTATTGGTGAGCAACTTGTCGTTGCCGGTGCATGCTTATACATGCGAAGGTGATGTCAAAGGCGTGACGGTGAATGCCCAAGGCCAAGTAATGGCCGAGAGCATTGGAGCAGCCATGCAGTGGCCCGTGTTTTGCAATGTCAGCCAAATCGAAAACGGTGTAGCCATTGCGGCCTGCAGAGTGGTCTACGCCAGCCTGCTAACTGCCCAGGCCACTGGTCGGTCTGTGACTGTATGGGTCGGCGGGTCTGCCGGATCCTGCGGCGATTTGACACCGTTTAATTTTGTCAGTGGATTCGGCATGGTTCGAATCAACAACTGACACCGCAGTGCCGCTTGGCGCCCGAACTGATGTGCCCCGGCAGACGATTTTCTGACGACCCAAGGACTCCATATGTCATCCACACGATCATCCACGCAACACATCGAACCGCGGTCGCATCGCTGCAACCGATGCCTGGTATCTGAAATACTGTCGAATTGGCATTCGCATGCCAGATTCTTGGGCATGATTGTCGGATGTCTACTGACATTCAATTGGGCGTATGCGGGGACGCCAACCTATTGGATTCAAGCGGGAGGCTATCAAATCGAGTTTGTGCGGCCCGGTGGAGATCGGCCTTGCACCTTGTTTATGTTGGTCGGAGTAAACAATTCTGACCCGGTGATGCCCGGAACAAGATATTTTGCGATTTCGAACACTGCGCCGGAATACCAAATAATGGTGGCTACTTTGCTTGCTGCCAAGCTGTCAGGGAGAGGAATTACTGTGGTGACCACAGGTCAAGTCGACACCTCCTGTGGGCATCCCAGTGTTTCGGTTCTCGAGCTCCCCTAGTTTCGGCAACGATTGCAGTGCCTTGAAGCAATAAATCTCGTAAATAGTACTTTGATTCATCAACCACCATCAATACGTCAAGATCATGAAGAAAATCGTACTAATTACATTTATGCTTGGATAATTTTCCGGCTCATGTTGGGCCGACGTTCTATACGGTGTGCTAATCACGAAGATCTACGCGCAAAGCAGACTAGAAAGTGATGCGCATCTGATTCGGATCGATCAGGTTCTAAGCAGTACTTGTCACCTCAATCGATTCTATATAGATTTCACAGACAAGGAGGTTTTTGCAACAGCACTTGCCATGCACCTTGCTGGGAAAAGTGTGGATGTCATCTTTGTGACCAATGCCGCTCCAAGGACCGCTGGCGGACATACATCCAATCTCCAGTGTAAAGTGGTGAGCATATTCTGAGCGATGCATTGCCGCATGGGGCCCGTGTGCATTGAAATCTACTCACGGTTCACAATTGCGCGCCTATCCGACGTGTGAGAAAGCGGCTTTTGTTCCGCTCTATCGTGATCGACAAACGGTTGAGCCATCTGCTGAAACTCAAATGGCCTTTCGATGTTTGGCTGCCGGAGGCCGGTTACTCACTGCCCAGCCCCAGCCTCCTACCCCACCCCAATCCACCGCTCCGCCGACGCCTTGAGGTGCAGCCGCATCGCCGCCTCCGCCGCATGCGGATCCCGCGCCTCCAGCGCCTGGAACACGGCCTCGTGTTCATCCAGTGCCACCCCCCAGGTCTGGCTGCTTTCCGAGTGCACCCGCAGCTTGGCTGCGATGGGGCTGTGGCGTTCGTCGAACAACTCGGCCACCAGGCGCAGCAGCACCGCGTTGCCGGCCAGTTCCGCAATGGCGAGGTGGAAGCGCCGGTCGTGTTCCACCGGCTCCCGGCCGCGGGCCAGGTCGGCGCGCATGGCCTCCAGGCTGTCGCGCACGCGCGCCAGCCCGGGGGCCGTGACGCGGGCCGCTGCCAGCACCGCCACCGCGCCTTCCAGCGTGGCGCGGGCCTGCATCAGCTCGGTGGGGCTTTCGCCCATGGCGCCGGTCAGGTCGGCGGCCCGTTCGGATGGGCTGCACACGTACACGCCCGAGCCCATGCGGATCTCGACGCGGGCTTCCAGCTCCAGCGCGATCAAGGCTTCGCGCAATGAGGGGCGCGACACGCCCAGTTGCTGCGCCAACTCGCGCTCGGCCGGCAGCTTGCCGCCTGGCACATAGCGGCCAGACTGGATGAGGGTGCGGATCTGGTCGGCCACGTGCTGGTACAGCCGTCGTGGTTCGACCGGTTTGAAAGAAGGTGCAGGCATCGGGACTCCGTCACCCCATCGAAGGGGGTGACTGCGGCGGATTGGCCTGACCATGGTAACCGGCATGCCTCGCTCAATGTCCGGCATCATAGGGAAACTCACCTCGGTGGGTTTTCACTGGTAAGGCCAATATGACTCCTGTGGCAAAGTGGCTTGACCAAATGCCGCCCGCACCACCCAACCCCAACCCATCGCCCGACGAGCCCTTGCTGGCGCTGCATGCGGTCAGCAAGCGCTTCGTCGGCGTGCTCGCGCTGGATGGCGTGAGCTTTGACCTCCGGCGCGGCGAGGTGCACGCCTTGTGCGGTGAAAACGGCGCCGGCAAGTCGACCTTGATGAAGGTGCTGAGCGGGCACTATGCGCCCGACACCGGCCGCATCGTCTACAAAGGCCGCGAGTGCCGCTTCAGTTCGGCGCTGCAGGCGCAGCGGGCTGGCATCGCGATGATCCACCAGGAACTCAACCTGGTGCCGCACCTGTCGGTGGCCGAGAACATCTGCCTGGCGCGTGAGCCGCGCCGCGCCGGGTTCATCGACCGCGTGCGGCTGCACCAGCGGGCCGCGCGCTGCCTGGCCCGGCTGGGCGTGTCGTTGTCCACCCACGTGCTGGTGGGCACGCTGCCGGTGGCGCAGCAGCAGATGGTGGAGATCGCCAAGGCGCTGTCGCTGGACGCCGAGGTGCTGGTGATGGACGAGCCCACCTCCTCGCTCACCGAAACTGAGACGCGGCAGTTGTTCCTGGTGATTCACGAACTCAAGCGCGCCGGCGTGGGCATTGTCTACATCTCGCACCGGCTCGATGAGATGGCCGAGATCGTCGACCGCGTCACTGTGCTGCGCGATGGGCGCTGGATCTCCACCGACGACTTTGCCGCCACCACGGTGGAGGCCATCGTGTCGCGCATGGTGGGCCGCGCGCTGGGCGAGCAGTTCCCGCCGCGGGGCCCTCGCCAACGTTCTGATGACATCGTTTTCGCTGCCCGCGGCCTGGTGCGCCGGGGCGTGTTCGGGCCGCTGGACTTTGAGTTGCGCCGCGGCGAGATCCTCGGCTTTGCCGGCTTGATCGGGGCCGGGCGGACCGAAACCGCGCGTGCCGTGTTCGGTGCCGATCCGCTGGACGATGGCGAGCTGGAACTGGCCGGCCAGGCCATTACCGTGCGCTCGCCGCGCGACGCCATTGCGCACGGCATTGCCTACCTGTCAGAGGACCGCAAGGCGCACGGCCTGGCGGTCAAGATGCCGGTGGCGCACAACATCACCTTGGCGCGCATGGACGCCGTGGCCGGCCGCGGTGGCTGGATCCGCTTCGACGAGGAAGCACGCATCGCACAGCACTACATCGACACGCTGGGCATCCGCACGCCGCACACGCACCAGATCGCCCGGCTGCTCTCGGGCGGCAACCAGCAGAAGGTGGTCATCGCCAAGTGGCTGTTGCGCGAATCGCGCGTGATCTTCTTCGACGAACCCACGCGCGGCATCGACGTGGGCGCCAAGCAGGCCATCTACCAGCTGCTCCACGACCTGGCCGCCCAGGGCATCGGCGTGGTGCTCATCAGCTCGGAGCTGCCAGAGATCCTGGGGCTGAGCGACCGCGTGGCCGTGTTCCACGACGGCCGCATCACTGCGGTGCTGGACACGCCGTCCACCACGCAGGAAGAGATCATGCATTTCGCCTCGGGCCTCTCCTCCGAGGCACAGGCAGTGCACCACTGAACCGCATGAACGAACGACAAAAAGACCTGGTGCAGAAGTTCGCGGCGCTGGCCAGCCTGCTGGCGCTGATCTTCGTGTTCTCGTTCGTCAGCGAGGGCTTCTTCACGCTGGGCAACGGCATGAGCGTGGCGCTGCAGGTCACCTCCATTGCCTACCTGGGCATCGGTGCCACCTGCGTCATCATCACCGGCGGCATCGATCTGTCGGTGGGGGCCATCCTGGCGCTGGCCGGCGTCATTGCCGCCCTGGCGGTGAAGGCCGGCGCGCCGGTGCCGCTGGCCATGGGCGGCGGGCTGCTGGTGGGTGCGCTGTGCGGGGCGATCAACGGCTTGTGCGTCACCTGGCTCAAGCTGCCGCCCTTCATCGCCACCTTGGGCATGATGCTGGTGGCGCGTGGCGTGGCCTTGCAGATCACCGATGCCAAGGCCATCGGCGGCCTGGGCGATGCCTTCGCCGAGCTGGGCAACGGCTCGCTGTGGCGCGTGGTCCGCGTGGGCGAAGACGGCTTCCCCGACGTGGTGTTCACCGGCATCCCGTACCCGGTGCTGCTGATG
>Ga0307516_10006350_pt1 | contig 13864 bp, 21 predicted proteins | sample 19_EM_MG_FD_203310 | JGI IMG/M metagenome (GOLD analysis project Ga0307516, IMG submission 203310) | Populus trichocarpa ectomycorrhiza microbial communities from riparian zone in the Pacific Northwest, United States - 19_EM | ecosystem: Host-associated > Plants > Roots > Unclassified | place... | reverse complement strand
TACGGGAGTGTGACATAGGGCTACATAGGACAGTCACAGTAGACAGTCACAGGCGGCGCACGGACACTCGTATATAGTGTCCGGCGCTCGCCTCTCTAGAATGGACATGCTTCTTGCTACCCCTCAGGTACGGCAAGGAGGAGCGCATATTACCTGTAGTGTAAAGCGCAATAGATCGAAGTCGCATATTATCTCTCTCCACAGACCTACCTCTCTCTAGACGTGAACCGGCACTGCGACCAGCACCCCTGATAAGAACAACGAGCCCATGCAAGGTGTGTGAGAAGACCGCTAGGAGACCACGCCAGGCGTGACAGATACCGCAAGCACAACGAGCCCATGCAAGGCATGTGAGAAGACCGTGACGAGACCACGTAGGGCGTGACGGATACCGTGAGACTACGAGCGGCGCGTGAGTACGCCGGAAGTGTGACTACGAGCAGCGCGTGAGTACGCCAGAAGCGAGACTACGAGCGGCACGTGAGTACGTCGGAGGTGTGACTACGAGTGGTGCGCGAGTACGCGGGAAGTATGACTACTAGTGGCGCGTGAGTACGCCGGAAGTGTGACTACGAGCGGTGCATGAGTACACCAGAAGTGTGACTACGAGCTTGCCCCGAAGAAACCGAGCCTACGTAACCTGTCGAGCAGCACGGAGAAGTCAAGGTAGGATCTTGACACTAGATTGCGTCTCCAAATCGACACCTGACGTAGAAAGACAACACCCATAGTGGAGTGCCACAACAAAGACTCCGAGGACCCCCTCAACCTCCGAGAATTCAGGGAAGTCCCTGATGACCAGCAGGCCCCGAGCCCTGTGACACCGGAACCACAATCAAGACCACAGACACCCGAATCACCAGAACAACCTAGAAGAATGACGGAAGAATCAGGCACGGGAGGAAGCGGACCCCTCTTGCTAACTACAGAGATGCTGCAAACACTCTTAGCAGCACGTGACAGGCCGCCACAGAACAGTTACCCAAAGCTCCGGGACCCCAAACTGCTCGAAGGACTCGAAAAAGCAAAATTCAAAACATTCCTGGCTCAGTGTGAGCTGAAGTTCAGGACAGAGGGGAAACGATTCGACGACGATGAGAAAAAAATGGGATATCCATCCTCCTTCATCAGCAAAAAAATTGAGAATTGCTAGGGAGCTCCTGTAGCTCCCGTAAGTATCATTAACTCCCGCAAGAGGAGAAGTTATATTTTGCTCCTGTAAGGATTTAAAAAAAAAAGTGCTTTATTTTTTAGCTGAAACCTTGAGAAATATTAGTTCAATTTTATGTCTCACCTGTAAAAAAAAAGCAATATACTTCAACTTTCCATTTTTTTGCTGATGTTACTCCGAGTGGTGGCATGGAACTGGGTGGAAACTTTTTTCAACCAGTAAGGAGGAATCAACCTAACATGGGAAGAACTGAAAACCAACATGAGTCATGCTTTGGGCCAAGTAGACACCGAGGAAATAGCGTTCGAGAAATTCCAGAAAATCCAGCAGGGAAACCGAACAGCAGCAACCTAATAGGCGGAATTCCAGCAAATCAAAGCAGATCTCCCATATGAGGACAACGTATGCATCGCTCGATTTCGAGATGGATTACACCCCGAAGTAAAAAGGCACTTGGTCATGAGTGAAGTACCAGCCACCGTTCTGGTGGACTATGCCACCGTGGCCATCAAAACGGATAGCTACCAATGCAACCTTGGAGTTATTAATCAACGACCTGCAGCGAGCCCTGAAACGCGCTTCCATGTCCACACGAAAGAACCGCCGTCATTACCTCCGGGGGACCCGATGGACCTAGACACCACCCTGCGATACAAGTTCGCTCCAAGAACGCCAAACCGTTTTTCCCGACGACCACAAATGGATGAATGCTACAATTGCGGGGAAAAGGGGCACTTCGCAAAGGAATGACCTCAGCCCAAGAAAGCACGAGTTCCATGGAGGAGGCCATACTGGGCAGCAGAAGCCACGTACGAAGAAGATGCCATAAGCAATGAAGCAGAAGTAGAACTTGAACTGGGAGGAAACGACAGCCCGCGGGAGTGTGCCTAAGCAACAGCCACCCGAGGGAAGAACCCGTGGCAGAATAAGACCCACCCTATAGGATACGTACAACCAGGTACGACTGCGAAGAAAAAATCATGATCAAAGTAGGAATTATGGGAACAGATGGAAACGAACACAACACCACAGCCCTAGTAGACAGCAGGGCATCCAAGAACTTTGTCGACAAAGCCTACGCCAAAGCCAGCGGAATTTCAATGCAGCAAAAAGCGACACCAAGATGGGTTCTGACCATGGACGGGAGTGAGTTCACAGGCGGGCCGGTAACCCACGACGTATAAGTCCACCTCACAATTAATCATCACGAGGAAGACATCCGGCTACAATGCATCACTATTGGAAATGCGCCGATCATCCTAGGACTCCCATGGCTCAAGTTCCATGATCCGGTGATAGGATGGAAGAATCATACTGTGAAATTCCAATCGGACCACTGTGCTGAGAAATGCTTACCTAGCTCACCAAAAGCCAACACAGTCCTGAAAGAAAAGGCCACGGAGCAATACCACAGAAAAACACCTGAAAATTGGGAGATCGGCGAAACAGACCCATGGGAAGTATGCCAGACCGTAATCAACAAAATCAAGGACACCTCCAAGACCAACAGAAATCCAATTCCACCCGAATATCACAAATTTCTCGAAGTATTCACCGCAAAAGAGCCTACAGCACCTCCGCCCCACCGCACCCAGGACCATCATATTCCGCTAGGGAAGGGGAAAACACCCCCGTACGAGCCCTTGCAACCCCTGAACAACGAGAAAATGAAGGCTCTGGAAGAATACTTAGATATCAATGAAAAACAAGGATGGATCCGCGCCTCTACTTCCCTGGCTGAAGCCCCGATCCACTTTGTGAAAAAAAAGGAAGGAGGACTAAGCTTGTCACAGTGCGTGCTGGCTACGCCTTGACCCTTGGCGCTGTCAGGAATGCGGGAGGAAGGAATGTGGAGTGACACTGAGCGGGAGTAAGGAATGTGGAGTGACGCCGGATGGGAGGATAGAATTTGGAGTGATGCCAAGCGGGCGACGGATATCCTTAAAAGGAGCCATCGCCCACTTCTTTCTTTCTTTCCTTCTTCTTCCCTTTCCTTCCTCACGCAACAACTTGTTTCCTAAGTTTCCTAATAGAAGAACCACTCGCTTTTCCACAGCACTCCCCCGCCACCCGCTGTCCGCTCGCTGCGCGCCGCCCCTGTCCTGTACCCGCTCCGCTCGCCGTGCACCGTCCACTGGCTGCGTGCCACCGCTGTCCTCTCCCCGCTCTGCTCACCGTGCACCGTCCGCTCGCTACGGGCCGCCCCTGTCCTGTCCCTGATACCTGCCGTCTGCTCGCAGCCGCCCTTACCCTGTCCCCACTGCGCGCTGTCTGCTTGCCACCGCCTAGTCCTGTCCCCGCTGCGCGCTGTCCGCTCACCGCCATCCTTGTCCTGCCTGCTACCAGGAGCCCGCCTGACCCTGCGCCGTTACACGTTGTTGTGTCACCGCCAGCTGTCCCAGTAGCAGAACCCTTGAACCGCCCCCAGGACCCCTCGTCATGGCAGAAGAAATGTCCGAAGAGATACCACAGCCGACACAGGTGATCTGCCTCGAAATCTCTGCCACCCTCCATGAGAAGCTACGCTTCATTTCGAACAGCGGCGCGTTCTCGGAAAATGCAACCCTCCCCTCTGCGATTGCTGATGTCAAGCAGCTAGTCAAGGAAATCCTGGATGCCCCGGCTGCGTACCCAGTCTGGCATGTCGACGACCTGGAAAAACATTTGGCCTCATCCAGACGCATTGCAGACCGGTTGGCGTCCACCGATGCACCCAACCGCAGTCGGGGAGCCAAGATCTCCCACCCCACCATTTACGAAGGCAACCGCAACACCCTTGAGGGGTTCGTCGCCCAGCTCCGCCTTAAACTCTTCAGTGACCCCACTCGCTTCCCGACCCCCGCTATTCGGATGGCATACACCTTCAACAGGCTGCAGGGACAAGCGCAGGCCCAAGTTCTCCCCTTCATTAAGGGAATGACCATCAAGTTGAAGGACGCTGAAGACATCATCCGCATCCTCCAGAATGCCTTCGGCGACCCCGACCCTGTCGCCACTGCCCGCACCAAACTTGCCAACCTTAAGCAAGGAAAGAAAGAGTTCAACACATATTTCGCCGAATTTCAGATGCTTGTCTCCAAGTTCAACTGTAACGAAGACGCAAAGCTGGATGCCTTGCGCGAGAGAATGTCACATGACCTACGCCGACTGCTATTGGGAACAACCAAGAAGCTGACCTTCGATGAGCTGGTGGCACTGAGTAAGGAAACGGATACCAAGTCACATGCTATCCATCTCAGTGAGGGTCGATCCTGCCACCAGCGCAATTGCCAAGGCCACTCACACCCACGAGCCCCAGCCACCACCGTGATTCCCAACCCACCGCAGAATGGTGCCAGATAGGCACCACACCCCAACGCTATGAACCTGAGTGCGACTGGAGGCAGGGGAAAAATCTCAGAAGAAGAACGGGCTGCGAGGCTACATGAGGGGCGCTGCCTTTACTGTGGAGGAGTCGGGCACATGGCTCACCACTGCCCTAACAAAACTAAGAACCCTTTCCGTGCCGGTTCCGCTCACATGGAGGGGAACCCAAACCAAAACACGTTTGCGAACCCTTTCAGTGGTGGTGGTGGAGGTGGAAATAAGGGTGGAGGCGGAACCGGGGGCCAAGACCAGTCGGGAAATGCTTAGACCAACAGCTGCATTATGGCACTGTTGTTGGTCGAACTGAAAAGAAGTCGTTGCCTGTGTTTCGTTTGTCTAGTTTGTCAGTTGGTGAGGGAGTAATGGAAGGAAAACATCTTGTTGTGCTATGCAATATCTCCTTTGGCAACAGGACTGTTGCCAACCATGCCCTTATCGACTGCGGAGCTACGGAAATTGCTTTTGTAGACGAAGATTTCGCACGCCATCACCAACTCCCACTTACACCCCTTCGGTATCCAAGAAGCCTTGAGGTCATTGACGGCTGCCTGATATCCTCTGGGGACATTACCCATTTCGCCAGCACCCATCTCTCAATACTCGAACATCAAGAGTCGTTGCCAATGTTCGTCACAAAGCTTGGTCACTATCCAATTGTCCTGGGCATCCCGTGTTTGGAGCTCCACGATGTGGCCATCCGGTTCAGCTCCCATACCCTCACATTTGGGTCGCAATATTGTGCCTCGCACTGCAACCAGACACCGACCATGGTTCACGCCGATTCTCTCGCGCCAAAAGTAGCTCATGAGGAGCCAGCGGTAAGTGCGGGGGCTGGTGAATTCGGGGCCCAGTCATTTACGTCTCCTAAATGCCCTTTTCAGAACCAAGTTGACAATCACAAGGACTCCTTACCAGTCGCCGAGAGCTATTTGCCGAACGCCGAAAAAAATTTGCTGAACGCCAGAAGCACTTTTCCAATGACAAGGAATATGTCACCAAAAGCCAGAAGCAATTTGTTGAACGCCAAAAGCACTTTGCCGAACGTCGAAAGCACTTCCGTCGGAAATTCTGCGATACGGATTTCAGCCATCTGAGGACAAGCATTCCGACGAACGGCGTATAAGCAAAAATTGATGATTTTTTCGACTTCTGTATATGAGATCAATCAAGCGCTCAGCGTGGGCGAGCAAGTAAAGAAGCCGAAGGAGCTGGATCTTAAGGATTATGTGCCAGCAGAATACCATGAGTTCCTACCACTCTTTTCGGAACCCTTGGCAAAGAATCTACCACCCCACCGGCCCTATGACCACAAGATTCCCTTGCGAGAGGGATTCACGCCTCCCTTCGGCCCACTATACTCGATGTCCAGCACTCAGTTGCAGACGTTAAAGAAATGGTTGGAAGAGAATTTGAGCAAGCGATTCATTAGGGCTTCGTCCTCCCCTGCGGCCTCACCAATCCTCTTTGTCAAAAAGACCGACGGGAGCCTACAGTGGTGTGTCGATTACTGTGGGCTGAACGAAGGAAGTTTCAAGAATTGTTACCCACTGCCGTTGCGGCAAGAAACATTGATGCGGTTATCAAAGGCCAAATACTTCACGAATATGGACATTCGCTGTGCATACAACTTGGTACGTATGGCGAAAGGCGAAGAATGGAAGACGGCATTCCGGACACGCTACTGATTATTCGAATCTTTGGTTATGCCATTCGGGTTGACGAATGCACCATCGATTTCGAGGCGCTCATAAACGATGTGCTCCATGCCTACCTAGACAACTTCTGTACCGCCTTCCTCGACGACATCTTCATATACAGCAATACCATGAAGGAGCACAAGGAACAGGTGTATAAGGTGTTGAAAGCTTTGTCGCAGGCGGGGCTACACCTGAAGCTAGAGAAGTGTCATTTTCACAAGCAGGAAGTGAAGTATCTGGGATTCATCATCGCCACCAAGGGAATCAGGATGGATCCGGAGAAGGTGTCCTGCGTCTTGGGTTGGGAAACCCCGAAAAATGTTACAGATGTCCAATGCTTCCTCGGGTCCGCCAACTTCTACAAGCAGTTTATCAAATATTACTCGAAGGTGGTGACGCACGTTGACCAGAATGACGAAAAAGGAGGGAGGCAATTATGTTCCATTTGTGTGGGGACCGCAGCCGCAGGCAGCATTCGATCTCACCAAAATAGCGTTCACGTCGGCCCCTATCCTCCAACACTTCGACTACGACCGAGAAATAATAGTCGAAACCAACGCTTAGGACTACATCTTGGCCGGCATCCTCTCCCAATACGACGATGAAGGTATCTTGCACCCGGTGGTTTTTTACTCCAAAAAACACAGTCCTGCGGAGTGCAATTATGAAATCTACGATAAGAAATTACTTGCAATTGTCCGCGCGTTTGAGGAATGGAGGCCTCACTTGGAAGGTTCGTGCCACCCAATCCAGGTTTTGTGCGACCATAAGAACCTGGAATACTTCATGAGCACGAAACTTTTGAACCGTTGACAGGCCCGATAGTCTGAATTCCTTTCCCGTTTTGACTTCAGGATCACGTATCGGCCAGGAAAAGCACAAGGAATGCCGGATGCCTTGACTCAGAGATCAGGATATCTCCCTAAGGAGGGGGATGAAAGACTGCTAACCGACCAGCATGCCGTTTTGAAACCTCAGAACCTGATCGACGTTCCGGAGGTCGGACGGATCAACATCTTTGACGACTCCGGAGTGCCAGATGCGCTGGACGTCATCAAGAGCTTGAGGTTGATGGCTAATGACGTGGCCGATGCCAGACAGCCGGATGATGGACGGATTGACATTCCAGTTGCCGGACAAGCAGACGCTGGACAGCCGGATGCTGAACAGCCAGACGCCAGACAGCCGGACGCCGGACAGCCGGACATTGGACAGCCAAACACCGGACAGCCGGACGCTGGAAGGATTTCCACCTTGCTCGCAGAATCCTATCGAGCCGACCCGTTCCCGACGCGGATACTGGGGCTGCTACGGAATGGTGCCCGGCAATGTAAGGAGATATCACTAGCTGAATGCAAGGAACAGGATGGTCAGCTACTCTACAGGGATTGTGTTTATGTGCCGGACCACCCACCACTTAGGCTGCAACTGCTACAAGACCATCATGACCCGCCGGCTATGGGACACCCAGGACGCGCCAAAACCCTGGAACTGCTGACGAGAAAGTACTTCTGGCTATGAATGAGGAAGGATGTCGACCAATTCGTACGAAACTGCCATGTCTGCCGCCGAACGAAGTCCACACAACATGTGCCATACGGAGCTCTGAGACCGTTGTCGGTATAGGATCGGCCATGGAAACACGTATCCGTCGACTTCGTAAATGGCCTACTGTGGTTCAATATTTACGATGCTATCTGTGTGGTGGTGGATCGCCTGACCAAGCAGAGGTACCTTGTTCCCTGCACGATGACGATTACGGCCGAGGAACTGGGCGTTCTCTTCTGCAACAGCGTCTTTGGCTACCACGGCCTACCGGAGACTATTGTGTCGGACAGAGGACCGCGATTCGTGTCCTGCTATTGGAAGCACCTCGGTTCGTGTCTGAAAATTGACGCACGACTCTTGACTGCATTCCACCCACAAACAGACGGACAGTCCGAGCGAGTGAATGCAGTGGTGGAGCAACACCTGCGGGCATACGTTGCATGCCTTCAAGACAATTGGGCGTCCTATCTCTTTCTGGCAGAATTCGCAGGCAACAACCAAGTACCAGACACCACGACCTTGTCGCCGTTCTTCGCCAATTGCGGTTTCCACCCCCATTACGACTTCGAGCTAGACATTCGAGTGGATGCTCCAGTAGAGAGGAAGGTACAAACGGCAGCAGAACGTTTGGAACTCAATCACGAAGTAGCCGAAACCAAGATGTGATTTGCCCAGCTATGACAGGCCGAGGGGGCAGACGCCCACAGGATTCACGCACCAGCCTTCCGGCCTGGTGACCTCATGTGGGTGGACGTCCAGAACTGGATAACGGCACGTCCAAGTCGAAAGCTGGAAAACAAGCACCATGGACCCTACCGCGTTGTCCACACCATCGGAACTCATGACTACGAGTTGGACATACCGGCAACCGTACAAAAACACTGAACTTTCCCGGTATCACTCCTACATGCTGCCGCTGATGACCCGCTCCTTGGCCAGGTGGTTCCACCACCCCTACCGGTAGTAGTTGAGGGCGAAGAAGAGTGGGAGGTAGAAGAGATTCTGGACAGTAGGAGGGCGAGAGGGCGGTTGCAGTATTTGGTTAAGTGCAGGGGGTTTGCGGACCCAACATGGGAACCCGAGGAAAACCTTGTCGAGGTGGAAGCGGTGGACATTTACCACGGACGCTACCCAGAGCGGCCGGCACCTGTTCGGGCTGCCCTCATGGGAACTCAGGCCTAAGGGGTGGCTACGGTCACAGCGTGTGCCAGCTACGCCTCTACCCTTCACGTCGTCAGGAATGCGCGAGGAAGGAATGTGGAGTGACGCCGAGCGGGAGGAAGGAATGTGGAGTGCCGCCGAGTGGGAGGAAGGAATGTGGAGTGACGCCGAGCGGGAGGATGGAATGTGGAGTGACGCCGAGCGGGAGGATGGAATGTGGAGTGACGCTGAGCGGGCGACGGATATCCTTAAATGGAGCCGTCGCCCACTTCTTTCTTTCTTTCCTTCTTCTTCCCTTTTCTTCCTCACGCAACAACTTGTTTCCTCAAGAAAAAGTTGTTGCGTCTGGCGGATGGGAAAGATGGGAGCCCCATGGGGGTGGTATGGCGTGGAGGAGTGCATATAGTCTGTAGTACTGAAGCACAATGGAATTAACTGCCACTTGTTTCCTCAGGGAAAAGTTGTTGCGTCTGGCGGATGGGAAAGATGGGAGCCCCATGGGGGTGGTACGGCGTGGAGGAGTGCGTATAGTCTGTAGTACTGAAGCACAATGGAATTAACTGCCACTGCCACTGCCACTTGTTTCCTAAGTTTCCGAATAGAAGAACCACTCTCTTTTCCACACCTCTCCCCCGCTGCGCGCCGCCCCTGTCCTGTCCCCGCTCCGCTCGCCGCGCGCTGTCTGCTCCCTGTGCGCCGCCCTTGTCCTGTGCCCGCTCTGCTCGCCACGCGCCGTCTACTTGCTACGCGCAGCCCCTGTACTGTCCCCGATGCGCGCCGTCTGCTCGCCGCCGCCCTTGCCCTGTCCCCGCTGCGCGCCGTCCGCTCACCGCCAGCTTGTCCTGTCCCCACTGCGCGCCGTCCGCTCGCCGCTGTCTTTGTCCTGTTGTAGGAGTGGGATTCGGGTGCCGACGCTAGGTAGGGAGCGCTAGTCTAGAGCAGGCTAGTCTCGGGTGATAGGCTCAACGGATCCTTCCTATAAGGATCCGCTGCTGCCCCCACTCCTTTGAATGGACATGCTTCTCCGTCCCCCTCAACTGGTAGCAACACTTCACCTATTCCGCGAAACGAGCGACGAATCCACCCCATCCCGCGATATTTGCGAAGGAGGGCGTTTAGGGAGGCATCACATTCCGCGAGAGAGCGCGAGCATTCCGTGAGAAAGCGAAGCAGGACATTCAGTCCTGGAGAGAAAAAAAAAAAAGAGAGAGAGAAACGAGGCAATTCGCGACTCTCGCCTCAAAAGTAGCTCCGTGGGAGTTAGCGGTAAGCGCGGGGGCCGGCGATATCGGGGCCCGTTGATCTACATCTCTCTGTGAAGACCTTAGCCGAGTCGAGTTGACAAGCGAAACCAGCAAGTACGCAACCGACAAGCTGACATTCAAATCGCCGAGTCCGAGAGCCGAGCCGGTGTCGAGGACGAGCGATTCGAGTACATTTTCTTGGGGAAACGAACGATTCGAGCGACGCCGAGCGGAGCGTTTTCGCAAGAATTTCGTCAGGAAACGGACAAAGCGAGCAACGGCGGCGAGCACCTGACGCGGACGTGCATTTCGAGCGAATTCCCGAATCAAACGCTTTGCGGAACGAGTGACGTCGCCGAGCGGATTGCTTTTCACGCGGATTTCTCGAAGAAACGGTCGCATTGAGCAACAGCGCTGAGTCCGTGACGGTGTTCTGGCGGAACGAGCAAATCCGCAGAACGAACAAGCCTGCAGAACGAGCAACGACGCCGAGCGGAGCGTTTTCGCGTGGATTTCGGGAGCAAGCGGCCGAGTTGCAAAACAGTGGGGTGTGGAATTCTCAAAGGAAACAGGAGAATGCCGGGACGACGGCGAGCGGAGCGTTTCGGACGGGTTTCGTCAAGAAAGGTGCCGAGCACGGGACGCGGACGAGCAATTCGAGCCAATTACCGGAACGAACGCTTTGCGGAACGAGTGACGACGACAAGCGGAGCATTTTCCCGCGGATTCCTTGAGGAAACGGACGAATTTGGGGAACGCGCAGACAACGGTGCCGACAGGTCTCGGGCGATTAGGACAACCTCGCGGAACGCACCGGGATTATGGCAGCGGCAACTCCCCCCATTTGGCCAACACCGACTGAGCTTCTTGCCTGGTTTGGCGAAGTCAACATATCACGCGATCCACAAGATGGTACTACGGTAACTGCTGTCGATGCAAATGCTGTTGTCCACGGATACTCCCAGTGGTATAGCAGTCATGAGCAAGCGTCAAAACGGATTGTCGAGCTGGAAAAGGAGATAAAGGGTGCAGATGTGGACTGATCGGTTATCTTGTCGCTGAAGTCGAAAATCAAGCAGCTTGAAAAAGAGGTAAAAGCAGTGCGAACTGCTGAAGAGTTCAAGAATGCGGACCAGCTGGCAGTGAAACTTGACAAGGCTCAGGAAAAGACACGGGTTTGGAAGGAACGGTACGACAAGCTGTTTGATGTCACCGAGTCACTCCGTGATGCGGTCAGTACTGCTGGGAACGGACTGACCCGCAGCACCTACGTTCACAAGATCAAACCACACGAGCCAACAAGATTCGACGGATCGCAGAATCTGGAAGTGGTGATGCAGTTTTTGAACGATGTCGAGCACGGTGTATGGCCTATACAGCATACTAGAGCACTGATTCTGTCTTCCGAAGGCCTCTGGACAAGTAGTTAAAGAAAAGAACGGATTCTCGGCACTCAGAAATAGCATATATAGACGTATAAAGTTGTACAATAGATTTCGGGAGACTGCGGAAGCCGCGCTGTGGTTCTACGAGTTTTGCCCATAACTGTCGCAGTGTGGGTTTCAGTGTTAGTGTGACACTGGGACGTCCGGACAACGTCGGGGTGACGGTAATATCGAACTAGTCAGGTTTCTCGATAGTTACGAAGGAGATGGGGCGCACGCGGTCTTCGCTGACGTTCAATTATTATACAAGAATAAAACCCCACATGATCGTGCTTCTAAAATCGCCCACCGTTAAGGGGTTCACAGCGAATAATCTAAGGGGTTCGGTTCGATCTCTGTGGCTCCGCGGCAATGGCTCGCTCGACGGATCGCTCGACGGATCACTCGGTGGACGGCGCTTGCCCGGCTGCCGCCCGGTGGCTTGCGCGACGGTTCGTCCGTGGTTCCACGGCGACGGCTCGCTCGACGGATCGTAGGTGGTCGCTCAGCGCATGCCCGGCGGCTGCCCGACGGCTTGCGCGTATCGCTTCGGCGGATGGTTCACTTCGAGATGGGCCCCGCGTATTGTCCGACGGCTCGCTCGCGACGCTTCGGTGGATGGTTCGGATCGAGATGGGTCCAGCGTATTGCCCGACGGCTCGCTCGCAACGCTTCGGCGGATGGTTCGGATTGAGACGGGCCCAGCGTATTGCCCGACGGCTCGCTCGCGACGCTTCAGCGGATGGTTCGTCCGTGATTCTGCGGCGACGGCTCGCTCGACGGATCGTAGGTGGTTGCACAGCGCATGCGCGGCGGCTGCCCGACGGCTTGCGCATATCGTTTCGGCGGCTGCCAAACGGCTAGCACGACAACTGCGTCACAGGTAAGATAAGGTAAGGAATACGCTCACATACCAGACCCTCCTGGGTGCAGGCCGGAGCTCGAAGCTACTCGTCCTGGTCGGTCTGACGATAAGGCCAGTCTGAGGGTCCTGTTGGCACCACATAATTCCCTCAGTTCGAGACCGAGTTCTTCATGCAGCCGGGGTGGTGTCTGGAGTATTGGTCGTTATGACAAACGAGCTCCCTGGGGAGTCTCGACCGAGCTCTCTGGAGAGTCTCGTCCTAACACCTGCCCTCTCACGCCCCTGGTTTGCCGTGGCCCCCTCCTCCGGAGTAATCCATACGCCCGGTGACCCGGCCTTATCCTTTACCCTGTTCCTCATCTCCCGTCTAGACTCTTGAGCCCCTTACGAATCCTTCCGTCTCCTTCCCCGATCGACTGTTGTCCCGCTTGCGGCCCTTAGGCGCATCTGCGTTTTGGTGGATGGTGCGACTCATGCCCGGCAGCATGCCAGACGGTTTGCGTATATCGTTTCAGCTCGAGACGGGCCCGGCGGTTTGCCCGGCGGCTCGCTCGTATCGTATCGGTCCGGTTCGGTGGATCGTCTGATGCTTCGGCGTCTGCCAAACGGCTCACGCGACGACTGCCCCACAGGTAAGATATGGTAAGGAATACGCTCACACACCAGACCCTCCTGGGTGCAGGCCGGAGCCCGAAGCTGCTCGTCCTGGTCGGTCTGACGATAAGGCGAGTCTGAGGGTCCTGTTGGCACCGCATAATTCCCTCAGTTCTAGACCAAGTTCTTTCATGCGGCCCGTCAGCGTCTGGAGCTGGGGGTTATGACAAACGAGCTCTCGGAAGAGTCTCGTCCTAACACCTTCCCTCTCATGCCTCCGGTTGCCGTGGCCCCCTCCTCCGGAGTAATCCATACGCCCGGTGTCTCGGCCGTATCCTTTACCCCGTTCCTCATCTCACGCCTAGACTCTCGAGCCCCTTACGTATCCTTCCGTCTCCTTCCCCGATCGACCGACGTCTCGCTCGTCATTGCTTGTGGCGCGTGGCGAAGGCTTCGACGTAAGGCGTATCGTTCGGATCGTTTGCGCTCCGTGGCGCTCGTAGGATCGCTCGTACGGGGATGGTCGTTGACTTGATGTCGTGGTGACCGGTAGGTGGTCCATTGATGATTCATGATTTCGATCGTCGGCGTGTCGTCGTATAAGTATTCGGCTCGGCAAAGTCACGTGCTGCGGGGAAATTACACCACACCGCGACATGAAAACTCTTCCCTCGGACGAGCCGATTATCACCGATCCTATGGACGACGAGCCGATCATCATCGATCCTATGGACGATGCCGAGCCGATCATCACCGATCCTACAGATGACGAGCCAGTCAGAGATTCCTCGGAC
>Ga0307516_10006349_pt1 | contig 13865 bp, 13 predicted proteins | sample 19_EM_MG_FD_203310 | JGI IMG/M metagenome (GOLD analysis project Ga0307516, IMG submission 203310) | Populus trichocarpa ectomycorrhiza microbial communities from riparian zone in the Pacific Northwest, United States - 19_EM | ecosystem: Host-associated > Plants > Roots > Unclassified | place... | reverse complement strand
CATCGCGCGATTGTCGGTGCCGTGGCATGTCGCCTGCACGATCACGTTGCGGCTGAAGCCCAGGAAGTCGCGCAGCTTGAACAACGTCTCCTTCGGCGCGTCGCAAGGCGTGTATTTGCGCTCGGGTGCATACGGAAATGTGTCTGCCGGTCCGAACACATGGCAGTGGGCATCGATGGCGCCGGGCGGTGGCGTGTAAGCCGGCTTGGTGGGGTTGGCGCAGAACGGCAGGTAGTCCTTGTCCAAAATCGTCTCCCGTTACGATGCGGTTCGTCCGAGGCGCGCGAAAAGCATGTCCCTGTCTACAGCGCCTTCCCAGCGCGAGACAACGAGCGTCGCTGTGCAATTGCCGACGAGGTTGACGAAGGTGAGGCCTTCCGCAAGCAGCCGGTGAACGCCAAGAATGATCGCTACGCTTGCAACGGGAATCGCGTTCGACGAAGCAAGCGTCGCGGCCAGAACGACAACTCCTACACCAGCAACCCCGGCAGCCCCTTTCGAGGTCAGCAGCATCACTGCCATCAATCCCAATTCCTGCTCCCACGAGAGGGTCGTGCCGGTCGCCTGCGCCAGAAACACCGTGACCGTCGCGAGGTAGAGGCAGGTTCCGTCGAGGTTCAGGGAATAGCCGGCAGGTACCACGAGCCCTACCACGCTCTCGTCGCAGCCCACATCGCGCATTTTCTCGATCACGCGCGGTAGAACGGCTTCGGTAGAGGTCGTCGCTGCAACGATCAGGATTTCGTCGCGGATATAGAACAGCAACTTATAAAGGCTGATGCCGAGCCCGCGCAGGATGAGCCCGAAGACCACAAGCACGAATGCCAGGCATACGAGCGTGAATTCGGCAATCAGCGTTCCAAGGGAAGCTAGCGTTGCCGGTCCGAATTTGCCGACAGTGAAGGCGATGGCGCCGAAGGCTCCAACCGGCGCAAGGCGCATGACAAATTCGACGATGCGAAAAAATATTCCCGAAATCTGGCCGATTAGATCGGCAAGCGGTTTTCCGCGTTCGCCCGCAGCGCCTAAGGCAGCCGCAAACAATATGGAAACAAGCAGCACCTGAAGCACATTCGGCTGCGCGAACGCGCCGATGAAGGTGTCGGGGATGATGCCGAGCAGATATTCGATCACGGTCTGATGCTTCGCTTGGGCGGCGTACCCTGTTATCGCGTGGGCATCGAGCGTCGTCGGATCGATCTTCATTCCATTGCCGGGCTTCCACCAGTTGGCCGTAATAAGGCCAACCGCGAGCGCGAGTGTCGTTACCGCCTCGAAATAGACGATGGCCTTCAGCGCAACGCGGCCGGCGCGCTTCAGATCACCCATGCCAGCGATGCCGTGTACGACAGTGCAGAACACGATCGGGCCGACTAGCATCCGCACCAGCGCGATGAAGGCATCGCCGAACGGCTTCATCTGGACGCCAAGGGCAGGGTCGGCAATCGCGAGCGCGGTGCCGCCCAGCGTTCCGATCAGCACCTGAAACCACAATTCCCCGATCAGCGGCCGTGGCCGGGCCGAAACGGCCTCGCTAGCGGGCATCGAGCCGGGCGGCCAGGCGCGGATAAACGCGCCGCGCATTGCCCTCGTAGATGCGCGCCCGATCCAGCGGGCTGATGTCCGCCGCGTCGATGTAGCGCTTGGTGTCGTCGTAGTAATTGCCGGTTTCGCGATCGATGCCGCGGACGGCGCCCACCATCTCCGATCCGAACAGGATGTTCTCGATCGGGATCACCTTCAAAAGCAGGTCGATGCCGGGCTGGTGATAGACGCAGGTGTCGAAGAAAACGTTCTTCATCAAATGCTCGGTGAGGAGCGGCTTCTTCATGTCCTGCGCCATGCCGCGATAGCGTCCCCAGTGGAACGGCACCGCGCCGCCGCCATGCGGGATGATCAGCTTGAGTGTCGGAAAATCCTTGAAGAGATCGCCGGTGATGAGCTGCATGAACGCCGTCGTGTCGGCGGCGATGTAATAGGCCCCGGTTGCATGGAACGCCGGATTGCAGGAGCCGGACACATGCACCATCGCCGGGACATCCAGCTCGACCATCTTCTCGTAGAGCGGATACCAGCTCTTGTCGGTCAGCGGCAGCGACTTGAAATATCCGCCCGAAGGATCGGGATTGAGATTACAGCCGATAAAGCCCAGTTCCTTGACGCAGCGCTCGAGCTCGGCGGCGCTGTTCTTGGGCGGCGTGTCGGGCGTCTGGGGCAGCTGGCAGACGCCGACGAAATTCTCCGGATAGAGGCTGCACACACGCGCGATCAGGTCGTTGCACAGCCGCGCCCAGACTATGCTCGTCTGCTCGTTGCCGAGATGCGGCCCCATCGTGGAGGCGCGGGGCGAGAAGATCGCAACGTCCGTGCCACGCTCGCGCTGGAACTTGAGTTGCGCACCCTCGATGCCCTCGCGGATCTGGTCGTCGCTGATCCGGGGCTGCATCAGTTCGGCCATGGCTTTGGGATCGTCGAACACCGAGACCTGCTTGTCGCGATAATCCCAGAGCGATTGCGGCGCGGTGGTGTAGTGGCCGTGGCAGTCGATGATCATGTTCGTTTCCTGTCGATGTCTTGCAGGATGCTGTCGAGAATTGCGCTGAGCTGCTGGTTCGCGAGCGCCGATTTGTACGCGGCGGCCCAGTCCTGGCGCTCGGCCGTTGCCGAACTCATCAGCGGTTCGAGGCCGGCTTCGCGCACTGTGGCAGCGACTTCGCGCATCTCCTCGGCGCGGCGCACGCCATGTTCGAGCGAACGCGAGATCATGTAGCGCGCGAGCTTTTCCCAGTCGCCGACCGGCAGGAGATCGGAGAGCGAGCCAAGGACCTCCGCTTCCACGCCATAATGACGCGCGGTCAGCATGGATTCGGTCAACAACGCCTCGATCCCCTTGATCATTACGCTGCGGCACATCTTGGTCGCCGAGGCCGGTCCCACGCTGTCGGCATAGAACCGCGCGCCGGTGAAGCCGAGCGTGTGCGCTTGACCCAGGAATTCGCGTGCATGCGGCCCGCCGAGCAGCATCGCCGTCGCAAGCCGCCTGGGTGGAAACGGCGACATCACCGCGGCTTCGACATAACGGCCGCCGGCGCCGTCGACGATGGACGCCGCCCTCTGCTTCATGCCGGGCGAAGCGGAATTGAAATCGACAAAGAAGGCGCCAGGCTTCAACCCCTCCGCAGCCGACTTCGCGGCATCCAGATCGGAGGCCGCGGTCACGGCACTCAGCACGATGTCGGCGTCTGCCGCCGCGTCCTTCGCCGATGCTCCCGCACCGATGTTGTATTTCTTGATCGCAAGCGACGGGATGCTATCCGGTCTGTCGAAGAGAATGTCCCAAGCGGATAATTCGGCCCCATCCGCAAGATCGGCGGCCAGGATCTGTCCCACCTCGCCAAAACCGATCAGGCAGACGCGGAGATCGCTCACCGGCCGCTCCAGACGCTCGTTGGAACATAGACCTCGCCGCGCATCAGCTTGCGCGCAGTACGCAACAGCGCCGCGCGGCGCACCTGCACGTTACCGCCCTCGAGCGAGACATCCATCGTGACCGTGAAGAAACCCGTCGGATGCTCGATCTCGAGGTTCTTGACGTTCTGAGGATCGGCGATGCCCGCGACGCTCGCCGCAACCGACCCCGGCACGACGCAGGCCGTGGCCACGCTGACCGCGCCGAACACGCCAATGGCCTCATGCACCCGGTGCGGGATGAAGTTGCGGGTAGAAATCGCGCCGCCGTGCTGTGCCGGCGCGACCAGACACATCTTGGGCACCGTCTTTTTCGCAACGTCGCCGAGATTCATCATCGGCCCCACCTTGAGCCGGATGGCCTCGATCTTCGCCTTCAATGCCGCATCCGATTCCAGCGCCTCGGGTGTTTCATAGCCCGTCTTGCCGAAATCTCTTGCGCGCATCACCACGACCGGCATGCCGTTGTCGATGCAGGTGAGTTCGACGCCATCCACGATGTCGATCGCATTGCCGGTGGGCAGCAGCGCGCCGCAGCTTGATCCGGCAACGTCAAGGAAATCGATCGGGATCGGGGCGGCTGTGCCCGGCACGCCATCGATCCGCGCGTCACCCTGGTATTCGACCACGCCGCCAGGCGTTTGGACGCTGGCGACCGCGATGCTCTTGGTGTTGAGCATATGGATGCGCACGTCGGTGACGCCGTGTTTTGCCTTCACCATGCCGTTCTCGATGGCGAAGGGGCCGATGCCCGCGAGCAAATTGCCGCAGTTCTGCGAGGTGTCGATACGCGGTTCATCCACCACTGCCTGCAGGAAAAGATAATCCACGTCCGCGTCGGGGTGGCTTGGCGGTGCGACGATGGCGATCTTGCTGGTCAGAGGATGCGCGCCGCCCATGCCGTCGATCTGGCGGATATCGGGTGAGCCCATCGCTGCAAGCAGGACCTTGTCGCGCGTCGCGGTGTCGGACGGCAGGTCCTCGACCCGGAAATAAAGCCCCTTCGAGGTTCCGCCGCGCATCACGGTGCAAGGAATGGCCGTCTGCACGTCAATCCTCCGGCGGCGCGTCGATGTATTTGAGCCCCTTCTCGGCAAGCCGTTCGCGCATCTTGTAGATGTCGAGGCCGAGTTCGCCCGCCTTCAGCAATGCCCTTGTGCCCGCCTCCTTCTCCTCGCGCGACTTGCTGGCCTTGAGGATGTCGGCGGCCTCCTTGCGGCGCACCACCACGACGCCATCGTCGTCCGCCACGACAACGTCACCCGGATGGATCAGCATGCCGGCGCAGACGACGGGGACGTTCACATTTGCCAGCGTCTCCTTCACCGTGCCCTGTGCAGAGACCGCTTTCGACCACACCGGAAACTTCATCTCTGTCAGCTCGCGCACGTCGCGCACACCGGCATCGATCACCAGCGCGCGCACGCCGCGTGCCACCAGCGAGGACGCCAGCAGCTCGCCGAAATAGCCCGCATCGGAGAATGAGGTCGGTGCGACGACGAGAATATCGCCCTCCCGGCATTGCTCCACCGCGACATGGATCATCCAGTTGTCGGCCGGCGGAACCTCGACCGTGACAGCCGTCCCCGCCACACGCGCGCCCGGATAGGTCGGCCGCATATAGGGTGCGAGCAGGCCCTTGCGGCCCTGGGCTTCGTGAATCGTCGCCACGCCGCACGCGGCAAGGTCATCGACGATCTTCAAATCCGTGCGATGGATGTTGCGCACGACGACGCTCATGATAGCCACTCCTCAGTATCAATCTCGGCCTGCGTGGCCGCATTATAGCGCGTGCCGCGGACCCGATCGCGTGCGAACAGCGCCGCGACGCGGTTTTGTGTCTCTTCGTCGAGACGAATATCTCCCGCACTCAGATTATCGGCGAGATGATCCAGCCGCGTGGTGCCGGGGATGGCGGTGATGAAATCGCCCTGCGCCAGCACCCAGGCCAGCGCCAGCTGCGCCATTGAGCAGTCCTGCTCACGCGCCACGGTGCGAAGACCGTCGAGCAGCGCCAGGTTGGCCGCAAGATTGTCGCCCTGGAAGCGCGGCATCCCGCGGCGGATGTCCTTCTCCAGGAACGTGCCGTCCCGGACCTCCCCGCCGAAGAAGCCGCGCCCCACTGGGCTGAACGCCACGAAAGCGATGCCGAGCTGGCGGCAGGCGTCGAACACAGCGATTTCGGGGTTACGCGTCCAGAGCGAGTATTCACTCTGCACGGCCGCGACCGGATGAACCTCATGCGCCTTACGGATCGTGTCCGCCGAGACTTCCGAGAGGCCGATGGTCCGGACCTTGCCCGCCCGCACCAGCTCCGCAAGCGTGCCGACGCTCTCCTCGATCGGAACGCGTTTGTCCCAGCGGTGCAGATAGTAGAGGTCGATGACATCGGTCTGCAGGCGCCGCAGGCTGTCCTCGCAGGTCTGATGGATCGTTTCCGGTCGTCCGTCGATCTCGCGTTTGCCTTCCGCATTGCGGAAGATGCCGCATTTGCTGGCGAGCATGTAATCGCCGCGGCGCGATTTCAGCGTATTGCCCAGCAGCGTTTCGTTGGCGCCAAAGCCATAGAGCGCGGCGGTGTCGAGATGCGTATAGCCGAGATCGAGGGCGGCGTTGAGTAGCCGCGCACCGGTGTCCGCGTCCGGCGGCGCACCGTAGGCATGGCTCAAATTCATGCAGCCGAGCCCGATCGGGGAAACCGCGAAAGGTCCGATCCGCCGCGTCATGCTAGCCTTGTGCCTTCAGCGTCTTTTCCAGGCGATCGAGCGTCTCCATCGCCGGCAGCACTTGCGCGACGCTCGCATTCGGCTCCCGCTTCTCCTCGATGGCAGCGAAGAACTCGCGATCCTGCAGCTCGATTCCGTTCATCGAGACTGCGACGCCGGAAAGATCGATCGGGCTCTCCTTCCCGTCCACCAGATCGTCGTAGCGCGCGATGTAGGTGCCGTTGTCGCAGATGTAGCGGAAGAATGTTCCGAGCGGGCCTTCATTGTTGAACGACAAGGCCAGCGTGCAGAGCTGTCCGGCCTTGTTCTTGAGCTGGATCGACATGTCCATCGCGATCCCGAGTTCGGGATGGTGCGGGCCTTCCATCGCATGGACATGCGTCGCGGCCTGACCGGTCTGATAGTCGAACAAATCTACCGTGTGACAGGCGTGATGCCAGAGCAGATGATCGGTCCACGACCGCGGCTTGCCCAGCGCGTTGGTGTTGGTGCGCCGGAAAAAGAAGGTCTGCACCACCAGATGCTGCAGTTTCAGCTCACCCTTCACGATCCGGTTATGTATCCACTGATGGCTCGGGTTGAAGCGCCGGGTATGGCCGCCCATCGCGACGACGCCTGTCTCCTGCTGCACCTTCACCAGCATCTCGGAGTCGGCGAGATTGTCGGCAATCGGAATCTCGATCATCACATGCTTGCCGGCGCGCATGCACTCGACACCCTGGCGCGCATGCATCTGCGTCGGCGTGGTGAGGATCACCGCCTCAATACCCGGCTGCTTCAGGCTCTCGGCAAGATCGGTGGTCCAGTGCGGAATCTTCCATTTCTCCGCAACCTCGCGAGTGGAATCCGCACTGCCGCCGGCCAGCGACACGACTTCGATCCCGGGGATATTGCGCACTGCCTCGAGATGCTTGATGCCGAAGGCGCCCTGCCCGGCCAGCGCGATCTTCATCTAGCGGTTCTCCAGAATGATGTGGCCGAGCGCGGTGTTGGACACCGGAATGTGGTGGAAGCGGTGGACTTCCTCGACATGCTCGTTCAGCGCGCCGCGCATCACCAGCCACATCACCAGCTCGATTCCTTCCGATCCGGATTCGCGCAGATATTCGAGCGGTGCGATCTTGGTGAGCGCCACCGGATCGCGCGTCAGATTGTCGAGAAACGCGGTATCGAAGTCCTTGTTCGTCAAACCAGCGCGCGGGCCTTGCAACTGATGCGACATGCCACCGGTGCCGAACACCAGTACGCGCAGATCCTCATCGAAGCTTTCGACCGCCTTCTTGATCGCCTTTCCCAGATTGTAGCAGCGGTTTCCTGTCGGCGGAGGGTATTGCACCACGTTCACGGCGAGCGGGATCACCGGGAACGGCCATTCCTCCGGCGTGCCGCACATCAGATTGAGCGGCACGGTCAAGCCGTGATCGACCTCCATCTTGTTCACGATGGTCATATCGAATTCGTCCAGGATGGTGGACTGTGCGATATGCCAGGCGAGATCGGGATGACCCTTCACCACCGGCACTTTCCTTGGCCCCCATCCTTCGTCGGCCGGCGGAAATTCCTCCGCGCAGCCGAGCGCGAAGGTCGGGATGATCTCGAGCGAAAACGCGCTGGCGTGGTCGTTGTAGACTACGATCCCGACATCGGGCTTCAGCTCTTCGAGCCATTTCTTCGAGAACTCGAACCCCTTGAACACGGGGACCCAATAGGGCTCGCCCGTCCGGCCGTTGTCGATCGCAGCCCCGATGGCCGGCACGTGGGACATGGCGACGCCTGCAACGATCTTAGCCATTCTTCTTCGCCCAATCGGCTTTGCTACGGTTGCCTTCGATGTTGCGGCCGCCCTTCAGCATCATCTGGGCGTATTCTTCCTGGGTCAGCCCGGTCATCGAGGCCGCCAGATACTGGAACGAATGCCCGTCGGTCGCGCCCAGCTTGGCGAGATAGTAGATGTTGCCGCCGAGCGCGATCATCCCGTTGAAATCCCGCGCAAGCACGGCCTGGCGCTGCTCCTCGGTCATCGGGAAACGCTTCAGGTAGCCCGCCTCGTCCGCCTTGAAGGCCTCGCGGTTCTCCTCCTTCATCAGCGACATGCAGAACATGTTCAGATGGTAGCCGGCGCGCGAGCGCTGGGCGTCGAACACGGTCGTGCCCGGGATGTCGTCGTATTCTTTCGATCCTGCCATGACGGTCCCGTTGGAGTGGCGCGAAGCCATGCTAACGGAGGACCATTCGTGGAAAAAGCCAGCCGTTCCAGCCGACTATTCCATGAGTGAACCGGTACCGGCGCGCCCGCGCAGTCCGGCGTCAGGGCGGCACTTTGCCACCCACTGCCCGTGGATCGACGACGTTGCTGCTTCTGATCTAGATTAGCCTCGTGGGATCGCTGACCGTGATCTTGGCCCGCATGCTACTGAGGCTAGGAACGCGACGAGCTAATCCTCATCGTCCTCGCGGTCATAGTCTGGGTCTTCTTGGAAAAGGCTGTAAATCCGCAAGGGCTGTTGATCGAGGGTATAGGCGATCCCGGTAACGCGAGCGATCACGATACCCTCTTCCACCAACTTCAGTGCAGGTTCGTGAATCGGGTCCAATACTCCTGGAGCCCAACGCCGTGCTACGGGCGTTTCCGCAAAAATATCGTCGAAGATATCCGTCTCCATCACAACAGCAACTTCTTCGACGTTATCAGCCCTCTTCTCCGCCATAGCCTGGGCAACGGAGGCCGCGGGAAACAGCGCGACGTTACGAGCGGCCGCTTCCGAAATCTGTGCCGAGCCGAAAATCAGGCCATCCAAAGGCGGGTGAGGCCTCGTCCAAAGATATTCCGCCACAAACTGTGTCGGCAAATAATCCAATGTTTCTGCGCCGGGGATCACTGCTTTTTTGATTTCATCGTGAAAGCCACGAAGGAAGCGGTTATAGGCCGCTTTGCGCGCGACGTCCGGGTCGAAACAGGAGATGAAGAAGCCTGCATCCTTGAGCCTTGTCATATCAAGAATCCGTAAGGGCCGTGTTATCGCAAATTTTCCGACCACTACCGTGCCGCCGACAGGCCCGCGCAATTCCGCCACGCAGGTTGCGACGTCGAAGCTGCCATAGAAAACGGGAATCCCGGCCGCGTTCATTCGGCCACTGCTGGTGCGTGCGCGCGGTGCGGTGCCCAATTCGGCGATCTGATCCTTGAGAATCTTGGTGCGATCCTCCGGGCTGTTGGCCATGCGGCCACGATAAACGAAGCTGTCCGCTTCCCCCGGTTGAATGATGCGCACAGCCGACCGTTTGTGCCCCGCTTCTGCCTCCACTAAAGGCGCGAGGATCTCATGGAGCCATTGCGTCGCTTCCTCATTGAAGAACCGCCGGCTGTGCTTGATCGAATGACAAAAGTTTTCCCAAGTCTCCTTAATCTGCGGGTCTCGGGGAATTCGTAAGACATAAATATCGGAGCTGCTGTCCCACATATCGTCTTCCCCATCGCGCATGACACCGAACGCGTGCTTGCCCGCATTGATACCGACGATATCCTCGGAAATCTCATCACTGTCCGGGCTTAACATTTCTGACACGATGGTTTCAGGTGTGTCGCCATGCTGGCGATATTCGACCTTGTCGCTATCGCCATGGAATTCAGGCTGCACCTCCGCCTGCCCAACCATAACCGCATAGACTTCTTCGACCCGCTCGGCGAGTTGTTCTATGGCAACGGCAAACTGCTTCTTCTTACAGTAGCTACAGGCGCGGCGCTTGCGCACGGCCGCAATCTCGGCGCTGACAATCTCGTCCCCGATGCAATCGCAGCAGATGTATTTGCTGTCTTCCGAATCCGCTTTTGTGAAGTCCATAGTGTGCCTTGTCAGCCTCAACCGGACGGAACCGGCAGCGTGGGCCATGCCTCCGGGACCAGCGCGCGATCCTGACGCCATTCCTCAATGATCGCGTTCTCGAACCAGTCTTCGTCCATATGGGCATGGTCTAGCACGATCAGCTGGAAACCATGGGCGATCTCATGGCATCCGTCATCCATCAGCTTGAACAACGCGGACACCGCGGTACGGTCGTCATCATTGAGAGGATCGAGCCGACCATCTTGATCGCGCTCGGCGGGGTAATGCGCCTGCGAAGGCTGGTCAAAGAAGGCAAAGCCGGGGACCGGCCGGTCTTTCTTTCGAAACCACCAGTGAAGCGCCAAATAGGTAAGAACATGATAGCCAACCCAGTTCTCGCCGCTTCCCATGCGATAGAGTGGGATTGGGCCCGTCTCGGTATCCGCCACGACCGTGAGTTTCTTGAGGTCCAGACGCAGAGCGCCAGATCCATGCTCCAGGTCGAGCCGCTTGGAATATTCCGCCATCTTGTTGCTGACCAGGTTTAGGTAGGTGTCCGTCCTTTGCGCGACATCTTCGCTCGCTACCGCAGCTTCCAAGGCTTGAACCTTGCGGCGGGCGGTTTCGATTGAAAGCTGCAGCGCCTGGTCGCTTTCTTCTGGGCGCACCGACTCCATATAGGAACTGATCCGGCCCACGACGCGCGCCCGGTCCAACAACATGTCCTGCTCGGCCTGCGCCTTGGCATCGTCCACTAGAGCTTTGGTCAGGCTGGATTGCGCCTCTACAAGCTGAAGCTCGAGCCGCTCCTTCGCCCGTTCCAGTGCAGCAATATGCTCCTGCAGATGGGGGCTTTCCGCGTAGACCACCGCCAATTGGCCGTCGAGATGCTCTAGAGATCCGCGCAACATTGCGGCCGTTGGCGTTTGGACGGCGAGCCGACTGTCGCACACCGGGCAAGTCTCGCCTGACGGGTCCTCTTTGGTCTTGTAGAGACCGAGTGCGCTCAGGCGGGCCCTCTGTTCCACACCTTCCCGGGAAAATGCCGACTGATCCGATTGGAACATACGCGCTACCCGGATTTCTTCGGTTTTGCCGGTGAGCGCCTCGCGTAACGCCTTTTGATCGTCCCGTAACCTGGTGATGGTTTCGCCGAAGTCCGGAACATATTGACTGGAAGTGATTTCCACCCTGGCCGCACGCTCCAGGGCTGCAAGTTCATCGCGCTCGTCAGCCGGCTGGAAATCCGCCGGGACGATTCCGATGCGCTTGCCTTCGTTGAGAAGCCGTGTGGTCGTCGCGCGACTGGAGCGCCGGAACGCCGCACGCTGCGCCGCGGAATTCTCCAGCGCGCGCAATTCTTCGCGCGCCTGATCAAGCTCATATTGCTTCACGAACTGGTTTTCATCTACTGCCCCAAGAAAATAGGGGATGGTGTCTTTGATCGCCTGGGGGATGAAATCCTCGCCCTGTCGGTGGAACAGGCGGTCGCGGTTATCGATCTCGTCTTGTTTTTGGAAACAGAGAAACAAGGCGTGCCGGATCGTCGCCTGCAGCGGGCGCCGCGTGCCGGAGATGGGACGGTTTTCATTCTCAGCAATGCCGGAGAAACGGGTCAACAGCCGCACCAGCGCTTCCAGCGTGATGTTCTTGATGATTTCGCCCAAGGCGGGCGGCACCGTGAACGCGCCGCGCCGGATGTAGATTTCCTGACTCGTTTCGACACTCGGCCCCGGGTTCTTTCTTGCAATGAACAGATGATCGTCGTCGCGGGCGATCTCGATTGCGAACCACGACACTTTTTGACGGATCACGCCTTCGGCGACATAGCAGGTGCCACGGCCGAGGCAGTAGTCGACAATGTCGATGATGGCCGATTTTCCGGTCTTGGATTTGCCGGTGATGATGTTGAGGCCGCTATGGAAGACAATGCTGCGGATCTCGCCCGTGTGAGAATAGATATGAACGGCCTTCAATTCGACGGTCATAGCATCACCTGCAACGCGGACAAGATGGTCGACGGGGCGCCCGCTTTCGCAAACCAGCGGCCGATCTGGCGGCTTGCTCCGACGCAAGCCTTGGTTTCCTCGGTTAACTGTTGGATCACCGTTGGTGTGAAGCTGGCCGCCTTGCTGCCGGGCATAAGACTCCCCGATTCATCCAGGGCGATGACCTCCCGCGCCATGGCAAAGCGCAAGCCCTCCTGTAAGAATGGCACGAGCAGCCGCGCCCGTTCGGAATAGCCGATCAGAGCGGCGGGGTTGTCCTCGATCCAAGTGTAGAGCGAGTTGATCGTGGTGCCGGGCAAGGCCTCGCGCGTCGCGGGATGCAACGCCATCGGCAAGGCACAGAACACCAGCGGATAGGCAGCGCCTTCGTCCTTGGCCGCCGTATAGGACTTCAAGAATTCAAATGCCAGTGCTCCGCAGAAGGCGGGATTGAAGAGATAAGCTTCTTCACGCGCGCGCTGCTTCCATGGCATCAGCATGATTCAGCCCTCACCGCTCTGGAATTTGTCGGTAAAGTCCGGATGCCAGCCCACCTGCACCCGGTCGGCAAGCATCTGGTAGGAGCCGGTGGTGAGCCAAATTTCGCTGCGATTGCGGAACGACACCTGCAGCTGATTGGCCCAATAGAAATTCTTGCGCCCGCACTCCGCCTTCGCCGTCTCCGATGCGGTGTCGAGGCCTTCCTTGTTGGCCTCAAATTGTCGGTTCCAGCGATCAACCAGTTCTCTGTCATAGAGAGCGGCCTCGCCATCCAGCAGCAGGTTTTCTCGCGCCCAGCGCGAGCGCTGAGCCGATGCCCGATAATAGTCGCGCACAGCGATTTTAACGAGCGGATCGGAGACACCGACTGCCCGAATTTGCCGGACGAAGATACGACTGTCGGCGTCGGCAACCTCGTCGGCGGTCGCCTCGGCACTCGCTTCTGTCATCGGCAATTGGCCGGACTTGAACGCCTCGCGAAGCTCGTCGATCTTCGTGCGCATCGCCGTGACCGCGATGCCGGGTTCATTGGGCGCAGACAGCATCCTGACAACTTCGGCGAACCACCAGCCTTCGAGATAATCCACGAAGGTAGCGACATTCTCTGCAGTCGCGGCAAAGGCGACGATCTCTTCCAATTCTTCGCGCGCGTTCGTGATACTGGGAGCGTTGTCGAATATCTGGATGGCGTCGCAAAGACTTTTGCGAATTTCCGGTTGAAGGGCGAGGAATGCCTTGCGCGCCGACCCCGTGATGGCATTTGTCGATTTTGTTGCGACCGCGACCAACAGCGTACAGGCTTTGTCGGCTTCCGTTGGCGCGCGCCCCGGGCGCAACAGTGCCGCCGCCGAACCCTCTGGCGCTGCCCCGGTGGTCAGAATGAGAAATTGCACCTCAAAGGGAAGCTGCGGATTGGCGGCACACTTGCCGGCCCAAATCCCGATAGTTTTCCAAAGATCGACACTGGCATCGGTGAGATCGCCGGCCTTGCCATGGTGCTTCAGCTGGATGGCCTGTTTGAGGTCGGCGCCCGCTTCAAAGGCAATGTCGTCAAAACGCTCGATGGATAGGATCATGGAGGGCTTGGACTTGGAAGCGCGCAAGCCTGCGAGCAGCGCGTAACGGCACTGATAGAGATATCCCAGCATTGATGCTGCTGCGCTATGCTTGTCCTGCATGTACCGGAAGCCCCGAGCGGATTGCGCTCGAAAATGAGCGCGATGTTCCTTCTTCTTCTGCCCGCCAATACGATATGCCAAGTTGAGGTGGGCGACTACTCCCGGTCGCATCAGATGGTGAATGCAATCCGGCATGATGACCAATTTCATGCACAAATCGATACACGTATAGGTTGTTCT
>Ga0307516_10006348_pt1 | contig 13865 bp, 20 predicted proteins | sample 19_EM_MG_FD_203310 | JGI IMG/M metagenome (GOLD analysis project Ga0307516, IMG submission 203310) | Populus trichocarpa ectomycorrhiza microbial communities from riparian zone in the Pacific Northwest, United States - 19_EM | ecosystem: Host-associated > Plants > Roots > Unclassified | place... | reverse complement strand
TACGTCCTACAAACCCTATTTGAGCGTGACAAGATCGGGAACCGCGAGGGAGCGCAAGTCTGACCTTGGCTTAAGGATAGCAATTGAAGAAATAGAACGCGACCATATAATTGACCGAGGACCGGGGAGGTAGGGCGATCGTTAGCAGGTGGGAATTCAGAAGAGGGTCAAGTGCCCGAGTACCCCACACAACCGTGGTGCATAGCCATAGAGGGTTTGAATGAAAGTTGAAGGTGCTGATCCAATCGCACACCCACTCCGCAGCAACGGCAGAGGTCCCGCAGAAAGACACGAGCCCGACCCACGATAGTATCTCGTAGCTCACGCATCCGGGGACAAACGTGAACACCGGCAAATCAGCTCGCGTGATGGAAGAGATACGACAGGGATCAAGGTTTCGAGCGTGGGACCGCAGGGGCACGAATGAGGGCCGATGGGGTATCAACTTGGCGCTGCAGGGAAGGTCGATGTTCCATTGTCTGCGTAGTATGGGTGATTGTGAAGCAAGGCGGGGAGACCGGTCGAGCGGATTGATCCGCCAAGGATTCAAGGAGGAAAAACTGGACAGAATTGTCTGAATGGCAAGCGCCAGGCTTAATGAAGCTTACAGGAGTCTATGGTTGCATATATATCGAAGACTTGGATTCTGTGGCGCGGACACAGGTCGCAAGTCCCAAGGTCGAGAACCGGGTGCGTGTCCGCCGTGACCAGGAGGTTGTGAGGAAGTAAGGGAATAGAATGATAGGGGGGCGAATGACACTCGTTCCTCGTTCGGTCGAGCAACTCCGCATAAATTTCGAAGCTCTTCGCGGTCGTTTGGCCGGGGTGGGACCGGTTTGATTTATGTTGCGACAAACCTGGTAACGCGGGGACAAGCACTGGGTAGCCCCTGCGCTCCGAGTAAGGATCAAATATGCGGAGATTTGAAAACGAGGAGGAAAGATCAAAAGGGCGAACTTTTGGCGAGCGGCGCAGGGTGATCAAGGGATCTGACAGAAGAGCAGCGCGCCGCGCTGTCCTATCGCAGGACCAACACGACATGATGAGCGGGTGAACACCTGAGACCGACAGAAATCAGCTGGGATGAGGTGAGAGAAGGATGGGCGGGTTTATTGATCAGGCAGAACGGAAACGCAGAGGAGAATCATCAGGCTTGGACGGTTGTAGATCATGAGAGAACGGTTGGTTCCGCGGCAGTTACCGTTTTGCAGATGGAGGAACATATGGCTGTGAGCTGTAGGACCGGCGACCAATCACTCGTAAAGAGATTACCCCCCGGGAGAAACTGGCCGGTGAGAGGGGGCTGGGTTGGAGGAAAACGAAAGTTCGGATCGCCTCGTTCTGATGTGGTCGCCAGGGGAGGGGGAGAGCAAGAGAATCCAGCCCCGGGAGAAGCAGATCGTGAGGAATTGGGCGACTGCAGTGTCATCCTGATTCCCGTACAATGGATCACGGTAATCTAAGAGGTAGCCGGACGGAAATCACCGGGGGAGTGAGTGCATACGAGGAGGGGCTGACCATCTCGGGACAGCTCAGGGCTTTGAGGGGATCGGATCATGGTCGCAGAGTCTGTGGTGCCGCAGAAGATCCGGAGAGAGAGAGGGAGAGGGAGTCACCTCGGTCTCGGCGGGCGGGGGAGTTAAGAACCTCAAGAATCCGCAGAGACTGTCATCGTTGGTCGGGCGAGACCGCCGGGAGCACCGTCGGCTGAAGCATCGGCAGCTTTCGACGACGCTCGCGAGCCAGAAGAGGGACGGCCAGAACCGCGCACATACAATCTCCGCGGCAGGTCTGAGCGTAATCGGTCGGAAGTTCGCAGGTGGTGGTGGGAAGGGGCATAATGAAAAATTGATTCCAAGGTGATGGCCTCTGCTCCGGTAGCACATCGAACAATGACGAGAATTTGGGAATAAATTAGATCGTCCCTTAGCCTCGACGAGGGCGAGGACTGAATGGGATCTCCCAGAATTCAGGGGGTTTAAAGTCCCAAACGCGCGAAATTGAGTCGCTTAAATCTGCCTCCTGCCGCTCAATCATGGAGTGGGCCCTGGTCAGGGTGTGGCAGATGTTCGCCAGACCCTCCAAACATCAACTCATCATGCATCAGCATCGACCGAAGTCAGGAGTGCTAAAAGGAACCGAAGACGAAAAGAACACCAGACGTTTCTGATCAGATTCCGGCCAAGACCCCTGAGGTAGCGGCCCGCCACAGCTGGGACCCGGTCCCGTGCTGGGCATTGGTTGTTGTAGCGATGAAGGGGAAAGCTCTTGCTCCCGGCAAAGTGCGCTAGGTTCCTTTCAGTCGACTGGTCAAAGCTCTCCCGTCCAGACTGAGACCCGTCTCTCATCCGGAGGGCTCCGATGACGTCCTTTACAGCAAACGCCCGAAGGTCTCGCGGAAGCTAACGACGTTCCCGAAAACGGTGTCTGGTGTCCCCAGATCTCGATCTCTACCCCATTCCCACCCACGTGGTTGTTTGCAATTTATTTATTTTCCCTTCAGCGAAAATGGCTCCGTCCATTCAGCTTCCAACTCCCGAAGTACCGCGACGCCTTTGGCCCGTTTCTCAAAGTCTCGCCCTTTCTGCGTTCCTTCCTTCGTTGGGGGTATGTGCGTATCATTTCATCTCGCGATTTTTATACATAGAATCCTTCCCCGGTAAATAATAGGCAGAAGAATGGGGGTAGAGATCAAGTAAAAAGACATGGCTACAAGATACACTGATAATCAAAGGAAAACGTACGGCGTGGTAGGAACACTCGGACAAGGTCAAGTCGAAGAAAACAATGGGTGTGGAAAGCAAGGTGGACAAGCATTCGAGAAGGCAAAGGGGGATGGGGAAAGAGACGCAGGACAGCCGAGGAATCAATCCGGAGCACAACCGAGTCTGTCCGTGAGACACCAATAAATTACGACAATACGCAATTTCGCCGCAGATGACAATTTCCTATACAGAAGACGAGAAGGAAGAGAGGGGAGGGGGATAAAGGGCAGGACAGAGGGAAGGGTGTGCATATTCCGAACCAGAGCGCGGCCAGCGTCCAACGATGGAGAGTGACAACGAGATGAGGGGAGAGACTTCTAAAGGTGTTCTGAACCCTCCCGCAGAGGTCACTGGGGGTGAAAAATTTTGTACTGTCCGTCTATTTTCTGTCCCAGCCGCCGTAGCCCATTTCGCCAACAGCTGGTCGAGGCAGATCGTACGTCAGCTCTGGTGGCGTCAATAACCTGTCTCCTCCACCGGCCGTACCTGTGGATGTCGACGACGTCGTACTGGGAGGGCTCGGGAAGTAGCCGCTGCTAGTATTAGTCGACGACGGACTATTCAACGGTCCACTGCCAGAGGATGGCGGATAAAACGCGCTCGTTAACGTCGGGAGATAGTTACCACCACCCCCCGACTGTGAGTTTGGTCCAGAAGACCAGGGACGGTGGGGTACTCCACTCCCACCTCCCGAAGAGTTCCCATTCCCAACAGAATTCAGAGGCGGAAGAGGAAGTTGCGCCTGCAGAATTCCCGGCGACGATCCGTGCGGGGGAAAAGATGATTTGACCGTCGGCAACGCAGTCGTCGTGTACGAACGCTCCCTAGTCCCGTTGTGAGAAGGGAAATGGCTGGGAATGGGAGGAAGCATTGATGAAGACCAGTGGGAAGAGGAGGCAGGGGTGGTCGTCGTCGTCGACGAAGTCGACGAATAACCAGACCCGCCAGTGTGAGGACTACCTGACGCGCGATCGTTCCAGTATCCACTGTGGGACGACTGGTAACCGTTCCCGGACATGTGGCTCTGCGAGATAGGGAGAGAAGGTTGCTCGTGCGGAGAATAGAGCGGAGCAGAGCGAAGAGAGGGCACATGAGAGTTGGAGGACCCATGGGGGAACGGGAGCGATTGGAGTGAAGGACGATGAGGATAATCGCTGTTGGGTTGATGGCGCGATTGCGGATACTGGTAGCCGGAGTAAGAACCATGAGAGTGAAGAGTCGACGAGTTGTTGTGCGGAAACATTTCGTCAAGGCCGGCAGGTGAAAGTTCTGGATTTTGCCCGTTAAATGAATAATGCGAGGGGTGTCGGCTATCTAAACCGTCACCTTCAACGGGGGATGGATCACCGCCCGAGAGATCCTCTGGGTCCGTCATGGACAGGGGACCGGCGTCGTTCTTTCTTCTCTTGCGAGAGTTGTTTGGACGACGACGATAGACGTAATCTGGATACTTGGTGTTGAAGGTATCTTTGAGACGCTTGGCTTGATCCAGATAGAACTGCTTTTGAGACTGAGGTGAACGGAAGCATACAATCAGTTCCACATACAATCCTCGATCAGGAACGGAATTCATATAAGCGAGAAGTAACTCACAATGTCCATCGCGTTCCACTCCTTGCTGAGAATCTTGCTGATCTCACCGGTGCGCATCATTTGGTTGGCAGCAGATACCTCTGGCCTCCGCTTGCGAGCGAAGATCATGAAGGCGTTCATAGGACGCTTTGGGGTGCCGTCCGCGTTGAGAGACTGGGCGATCAGAGAATTAGCGAAGGCAGAGCCATCCTTGTCGTCTGTCGGGACGGGGTCTGTTGAGTAAAGCGCGAAACGCGGGGAACACTGAAAACGAACCGCTGGTGTGAGCCGGCTTGAGCTCGGACGGGTAACCGTAAGGAGAGTAGCTCGAGTTGGAGCTGGGGTTATCAGAAGGTTCCTTGAGGGGCATGCGCAAGAGGTCGTTGGAATGGTTGTCCATAGAGAGATCTGAGTTAGCGGGAGTATTGAGGGAATACCGGCTCATTGGCGCGTTCGATTTGGCGGCAGTTTTTTTGGGTGGGGAGAGGTGAAAGAAGGGGAGAAGAGGCGCACGACTTGAGCTCGTCGAAGGGGCCGGCGTAGGAGGAGGGAGGGGGAGGAGGAGGAGGGGTCGGGATGTGGGAAAGTGGGAAGTTAGACGCGACCGGACGACGTCTCTTTGTATTTTGCGGACGAGAGGAGGAAGTGGAGGGAGAAGAAATCGATTTTTTTATTTTTTTATTTTATTTGTCGGTAATCCCCGCGCACCGGGGTCTTTTTAATTCAAATCACCGCCCCAGATCTCTGGCGTGAGTTTCTGTCCTCGGTCATCCTTTCCAAATTAGGAGAGCGGCGATCAGTTTCCTTTTCCATTTTTTATTTTTTATTTTTCACGATTTGATCGACGACCCTGGCAACAAACTGCAGCAAAGGGTCCGTCTCGCTTCGTTTGCTTCCGCTGCCATGCCTCATCTCCTCATCCTCGCACTGTTAGCCGTAGCTTGCGGCAGCCCGTTCGGGAATAGACACCCTTGCTCAATCCTTTCTCCTCCCTCCCCCGGAAAGAACTCGCCGGTGTAGCCTTAGGTAGCCGTACTAGAATTGTCCGACACATAGCTTCCTCTCGCCCTGAAAGGCCATAGTGCCATTGTCTCCCACATCTCATCATCCTATCAATCAACACTCCCCACGAGGACCGGCACCTCTCGCACGCGATCTTCATAACACACCCGCCTTGTTTCGCAGAGGCCTCCGTTTCTTATCTATATCAGATTAACGTCCTCCCTAACCCACACACCCTTCAAGACTGCGCAACCTATAACCGTACCAGACGTTCCCCCAACGCGTGTTCCCCGACCCAACGCGCCAATCCGCACCAACACATCAGCGCAGGTCCCAGCGGTGTCCTTGCCTTGGCTTTGTCCCCACGGCACCTACCTGTTCAATCGTTCATCACCCCAGCCGCGAACCATCGTGTTCCATCCATCTCTTCTCACCCTGCGGCAGTCCGTGGTTTCCTGTCCGTCTCGCTGAATCTCCTGCGCCAATCCTTTCAAACTCACCACCGGGCATCTGGTGCCCTTCTCGATTCGTCGATCTCGTCTTGCTCGCCCTGTATTCATACCGATCTCTTTCAATAGGTTAGAAAGTCTCATTCTATAGAGACAGACAACCTCAAAGCAGCCTTTTGTACGTACGAACCCGTGCAATTCTGCCCCAGCAACCAGAGTAGCGTGAGCCATGACCTCGGAAACTGGGCGGCGATAAACGAAGGTGTGACCTGCCGAATCAATCCAATCCACGGCATATGTTCATGCCCCAAGGCCAACGCAAGTTCGCTGCCGCCATAGCTGCGAGGGGGAACGAGAACAGGGACGTAAAAATCGACCCGGTTGTCCGGTTTGACTGTCGCAGATCGAGCCGGCTTTGATCTTCCGCGTCCACTTTGAGCTGGGAGTGTTTAATGAGCAGCAATGGACATAAACATGACATACGCTCGTCCCGAACACGTTCATATCCGAGCTCCAGAGATAAGGTTCAAGATGTCAAACCCAGAGATCCAGACGATGACGCCGACGCCTTTCGATCCTACTTGCCCAGCGATGGACGACACCCCACTGGTGATTCGAAAAGCAAGTCCGACCTGCTCGCTCCATGCTCTGTCGGGTGCGCGCTCCGCTCGGGACCTTATAAGCCATAATACACTGTGTGGGCGGGGACAAGGGTCATCACCCCAGACCACAGATTTCCACGAGGCGGTGGTCAGAGAATTGAAGTGGCCAGGACCTGACGCATCCGCGCCGATTCCGCCCACCGAGCACGAAAAGGTGGCTGGATCGACACGGAAATGAGTGACTCTGGTTCCTTCGCAAGAAATGAAACAAGCAGGGTCGGCGAAAATGTCCCGCAAGGTCCGGAAACACGGGCAGCCGCCACGATGCTTCGTGACTACTGCCTGCTTCCTTGCCAGACCCTAGTAAACGCCTTCCGGACCAAACGGATGAAAAACGTGACGGGGTCCCAAGGAGAGATAGTGGACTGATCTCGAATGCCCCGAGGAGATCAGAAGCCATTATCAGAAGAACAGCCACGAGACCGGTCTGGACGAACAGTGGGGGTAGGGTGAGGGCTTCCGGAGTCCTGAAAGATATGGGTAAATTTGTGGATCGCTAACCCCCGTCGCTAGCCCGGGTGCACTGGCATGGGTAGTCTCAAAAGCTGGACGGAGGGGGGAAGAGTCACGGTATCGATTTGATATGGGGCAGACGCTCAAGATCATTGGTGGAATCCAGGTAAGCGACCCAAACGGATTTACTTTCACTAGACAGGGCGGACAAGTGGGGAGCCAGATCACGGTCCTCGTGTCTTGGGGCATGGACAAGCGTATTACGTCCTAGGGTCCTGGCAAGCCCCGAGACCATGAGAGACCGACGGCGGTAAAGTGTTCCTGATGGTATCGGCCCGCACCACCAATCCGACGACGGGGGTTGGGCTGGAGAAACTGGTTGTGAACCTTTCCGGGGCCATACGATAGCGAGGTTGCCAGAGTGCAGACGAAGAGAACGGGGACAGGAAAACAAAGTGGATAGTCGGCTAGGACCGGAATCATCAGAGACGGACACGCGGATGGCAGGTCGGAGAAGGCGGAAACTAGGGCGAGGGAATATCCAATGGAAACATGAGGATTTTTGGAGGTGAAGGAAACGTCCGAGAATATGAAACTCCCAGCAGGTCTGCGCTACCCGTTTGACCAGGACGGCTGGTCTCGTAACTTTCCGTTATTGGTGTTGCTTGTTTCGCTCCCACTAACTAGGACTAGGACGCCCATAATTTTCCATCACTTCTGGTTCCTCCCGTAATACTACCGGCCCGCTTACGTTCACCCGTCTCCCCGTGATTTTGGGCCTCGATGGCAGCTGCGACCGTTATTTCCGAAACCCGACGTACCCCACAACGGAGATGGACCAATGCTGCTGTTGCTGGGGGGGTCGAACGGCTCTTGAGTGTTTCACGTCCAGATCAGGTCCTGCCACCCATGAGCCATCGACGGCGACGGTGGAAGCGTCTGGTTGCATGGGAGGCGCTGACTTTGAAAGCAACAAGAAACATGATCAAAAAGCCGCGAATACGGACGGCTGACACTTCCCAGCCGAGCGGAGGCAATTGGTGATATTACCCCTTCTGATCCACCGGTCACTTCTTACGTCTTGGTCGGTTTTCGCATGATTTTAGCGTTTCAGTTCACATCCAGCAATACCATCCCCAAAACAGCGCCGGCTAATTCCCGCCCTATCATCGGTATCTCTCCCTACCGCCTGCTTTGCCTGCACGACCCCCCTCGGCCACAACTTTGTTTCCGCCTGTGCATGTGAGCAGTCCGTTGGTGACTTCTCCTTTATTAATTTGATTTCCCCATTGATAGCACATAGCGGCTCGTCCGACCGACCGGTACGGCAGACCAACCCTCGAATCCCCCTTGACAGCACGCTTAAAGATTCCTCGACTTCCCGGCTGCCGACAAGCGGTTTCCGACGTCTCGTCTCCCGCGGTGCCTGCCCACACGGCGGAGGTCAAATCTTTCCAAGGTCCGTGTAGGATCTCACGTCACCGTTCCCCATCAACGGCCCAGTCACTGCCAGCTGGTTGGTATCGTGATCATTCCCTTCTTTGGGCAAAACCCTCGTGGTGGTGGAAGTACCCCAGACGTGCACATGTGATGCGGGAACCTCCACACGAGCCCCAACCACCCCAACACCTGGTGCACTGGCAATCCTAATACATTCTCAGCACACGTAAAATCCACCTGCTGCACGTTGGGACCACAACATGTCGACGTCGTGGGCGCACGCCAGCCAACTCAAACGGTAAATGAGTAGCCTTCCATTCTACCTCTAATTTTATCTGCTATATCGCCTAGGCGTGCGTTGAAACGGGAATACAATCCGCTGGGTTTGAATGAGTCCAAGCCCACGATCGAGTCCAATTCGACGGATTTTGAACAACCGCGTAGATTTGAAGAAATCACCAGCCATACATTTATGAAGGTATCCTCCCCAGGACCATCCACCCGGTCTCTCCAATTCAGTCAGACGATCGCCGATCTATCCCTTGTGTTGAGGTGGGACACCACCCATAGCCACGCCCATCCCATTCGAGGACAAGACCGCGCGTCGAGCTGTGTATGTGGAAAAAACACTCGGCCCAAATCATCTTGCTCTCCCCTCTCACCTTTTCACGATCCGTAGGCTCTCTGGTCTGGAACGCGGGACCTTTCCGTTATCTCGTGCGAAACGATGTCCCCGTCGAATGATCGATTATCTGCCACGCCAACTGGGGGCTGCCTAGCACCATCCTATTAGGGGCGAGGGATATCGATAATCGATAAACGATGGAGGAACACTAGTGTCTCGCTATAAATCGCGCCCACGTTATATTTTTCTTTTGGTGGTCTCCATGGTGGTGTAACTTGTTGATTTCTTTGCCGAGCCGTACGTTCGGGAACGACGGACACACGCATCGTAAACTCCGACCCTCCGCGGTTCAGGCTGATGAGTGCCCCATTTTCAGGCTCCGATAGCCGATTTCCACTGGAGCTGCCCGAGAAAAAGAGATTTCAATCAGCAAGTCGAGCGCCGCATGCGTTGAGCGTTCAAACCTTAACGTCCATCAGCTAAACTAGCGCAGAAGACCAGAGTGCGTTGGCTGTGCCACTTGTTCTAATGAGCAGCAAGGCAGGGCAGAAGCGAGGACAGTTTTTCCGTTGGGGGTTGGGCGCACCTCAACCAGGAGCAGAGCAGGTCCAAAACGACCCCTAGGTTTACCTGACGTTAGGGCCATGGAGATCCAGGGGCAGAAACTCACGTTGGAGGGGTTGGGACGGAGAGACCTCCTATGCACTCGTGACTGGGTGGTTCACGTCGTGGCTGAGATGAGCCGCGCTGAGACAACGAACAGGTCGAGCGGCCCCTAACCGCCTCTGATGAGCAGGAGTAGACGGGGTTCCTCGGGCATGAATTCCATCAGGAGATGAGACGCTTGTGGGAACGCCGTCAACGTAACAACTTTATCGTCGGAATGAAGGCGCTACCGCGTGAGGTAGAAGGTTCCTCGTTGGCGTTGGCGGTCGTGAAGAATGTCAGGTAACGCTGGGAAGAGCTTTCAATCGGTGCACCACCCGCGCGACGGGTACAAAAACACCATCGCAGTTTCATAGTAGGCGGCTAAGCTTTTCAACTCGCTCCACTCTTCGGGGTCCATTGGAAACTCTCTACTTCGCGATCCAGGCGCGTGTTCGAGTCTAAGCGAGAGTTAAAGTAATATATTTGTGAGAGCGTCAGCCCTGGTCACCGGTCAATCATCGCAAAGACTTCAAGTGGGGTCCGGGTTGTGAGCGTTCGTAGAGATTGAAAGGTCGAGGGACTCTCCAAGATCGGTCTACGTTCGGCATCAATGGAGAGCTGAAACATCGAAAGGCCACCAAAAGGCCAGGGGTTGTCCGCCAACGGAGAGGTCCAATCAATCCGAGGTCTTCCGTCCAGGCTGGGGTGAGACCGGTCAGTTGGGGTAGAACTCTGCGGGGATGGTCGCAAGAGTAATTCTTTTTCAACGTTGGGAGTGTCGCCATAGGTTCCCAGCAGTGAGCCCCAAGAAAGAGCGAATGGGTCAGGAAGCCTGAGGCCCAGGGGGGTTTGCATTTGATGCGATCGGCACATCCTACTACCGAGTGAAAACCAAACGCTGCTGTCCCTCCCCCAAGCGAAAAGTCCCTACAGCTTGTCGTAAGCGTCGCGTATCCCTCGTGTCCCTGCGAAATGTGGTAGGGTGCGCACGCTCTGCGATGTCGACCGCCTAACTTGACGGGGTTTCCGAGTATGACGTAAAGTATAGGAAGGCGAGCGTTATTCATAACCAGAGTCCCATACAGTCGCTGCCACGACTTTCCCGGGCGATTGCTGCAAGGCTTCATGTCCGCCCTCAAGAAGGACCCCTCCAGAGGACTCTGGAGTGGCCTACTCCCTGTTGCGTTCGCGGGCACCTTTGCTGCTCTTGCCTTTTATCTCAGAATTGGTCCCCTTTCACCCTATCTGTCGTTCGAACCATGGTTCAGCCCAAGTGTCGACTTGGATACAAAATTTCTGAGAAACGTGTCATCGTGTCCAGGTAGCGTCTTCATTTCTCGTCCTTATCGATTGGTCCGAACGGAACTTGTAGGTTACGACCTAACCTCTGTTGAAACCTCCGAGCATGGTCTCATAGCAAACCTCGTTCTCGCCGGGAAAGAATGCCACGCATACGGAACTGATCACAGCTATCTCATAGTCGAGGTCGCTTACGAAACCGATACACGGTAAGGCAACAAGGTTCTGACGCGAGCACCGACTAACCCCACCACATATCTTGTAGCCTGCGTGTGAACATCCACGATGCTGAACAATCCCAGTTTACGATACCGAATTCCGTAGTGGGGTTACCCCCGCGATCTTCCGAGGCCCGTGTTCGCTCCTCCGACCTCGTGTTCAACTATGAAGCATCACCATTCTCATTCTGGATCACTCGCCATTCTGACCCTCACGCGTTTCCACTGTTCGATACGCGTATATCTTCATTACCAGAGACGCCCGTATCGGATGTGGCCCCAGGCGTACCGTCAACTTCTTTGGATGGTTTCCCTTTAGTCTTTGAAGACCGATACCTTCAGGTTTGCACTGACTAACTCTTCTAACACAAACTTCCTGAAACATTCGGCAGATCACCTCTGCGCTTCCACTTAATGCCAACATCTATGGCCTAGGCGAGGTTGTTGCCAGCAGCGGGTTCAGACGAGATGTCGGGGGAGGGACTGCACGTGGATCCATCCAAACGATGTGGAATCGAGACAGCGCTGACCCGATCAACGAAAACATGTACGCGCGTCCCCTTTGCCCCCGACGAGTCCCTCACCAGCTGAGGTATTCTTAAAGGTATGGTAGCCACCCAGTCTATCTAGAGCATCGCTTTGATGGAGATGTGATCGCGCCTCGATCCCATGGTGTCTACTTGCACAGGTAATCGCCCCATACCTTCTGTATTCGCGATCACTGACGCAAATTCTCAGCGCTGCGGCATCCGATGTGCTCTTGTTAACGCCTCCGGGATCACCTATCTCACTGATCCAATACAGAATGCTGGGCGGAACTCTTGATTTCTACTTTTTCTCCGGTCCAACCCCGTCTCAAGTGATTGAGCAATACAGCGAGGTTATCGGGAAGCCGGCATGGCAAAACGCCTGGGCGTTTGGTTACCAACAGTGCCGGTGGGGCTACGAGGATGTATCGGAGTTGCGGGAGGTCGTTCGAAAGATGAATTACTCGAAGATTCCTTTGGAAGGTTAGCCCGCACTTCTCCGACCATCCTAGCCGTATCTGCAACTTACGTCTTTTAAGTGATATGGAGTGATATCGACTTGTACCATGCATATCGCGACTTCACGACCGATCCAGTTAGGTACCCAACCGAGGATATGAGACGCTTCATTTCTGAACTTGTGAGTATTCTTGCACCCAGCGATTGGGCCTTGATTGATATCCGCAGTCCGCAAACGAGCAACGCTACGTGCCAATCGTGGATGCGGCGATTCCCGTGGTGACCAACGGGACTGACTCTGTATGTGTGCGACATGTTTGGGGTACTGCTCTGACACCCAACGCCGTAGTACCCACCTTATCAAACTGGGAAGGATTTGTAAGTCAGGTGGTGGATGGTAGGCAACGTCACCTGGCTAAGGGATGCTTCAGGGGCGTTTTCGTCAAGAACCCTGACGGAACAGAACACATTGGCCAGGTAACTAACTCACCCTTGGGTTTACGCGCACTGATATGAACGGGGGCCCTCTAGGTCTGGCCAGGGTACACGGTGTGGATCAGACGCTGCGTCACCAACTCATCTCATGCGAACGTTTTGGTCAGGTTTTCCCCGATTGGTTTTCTCCAAAGACACAGGGTTGGTGGACCAAACTACTCTCCGATTGGTTTACCACCGGCGTCCAGTTTTCAGGGATCTGGTTGGATATGAACGAAGTCAGCTCCTTCTGCGACGGTTCTTGGTTCGCCCAATTCATTCTGGCATCCTTGATCGATGATGGTGATCATTCCGCCGTAGTGGCACCGGCGCAGATTTGAGCAACACGAGCGTCCCATTCTATCTCCCTGGGCACCCAAACAACCCTGTGATAGATTACCCAGAAGGGTACGATTTTTCAGGCCCCGTCCGGGTCCGTCTGACTACGTGTCCCAAGGTACAATGCCACGAGGTTCGGACCCAGCGGAAACATCACTGTCAATGGAACGCACACATACGACCCATCTTTCCGCGTCGATGGGGCAGGCAACAACGTTACCCCCGAATCTGGCGACAAACGCCATGGAACTGGTCCTCCGTACTCTCTTCACAATGGTATTCACCCAGCCCTCTTCTTTGGCGGAGTTCTTATGGGTGTCCCTAGGAAATGGCCCACTTTCCTCTCTGACACTCGCGACAAATGCTACCCACGCCTCTGGATTCAGCGAGTTGGACGTTCATAATCTATGGGGTCTCATGAATTCCCAAGCCACGTTCAAAGCCCTACTCGAGGTTAGGAAAGGGAAACGGCCTTTCATCATCAGTCGCTCGACATTCGCCGGTTCGGGAACGTGGGCAGGGCACTGGGTACGATTCTCGCGTGACTTTCCATGGAGTTTTTGCCTGAAATTTACATAGCTCGGAGACAACTTTAGTAGATGGGAATACCTGCGATACAGTATCCAAGGTGTCTTACAATTCCAGATTTTTCAAGTTCCGTTTGTTGGGGCGGATACCTGTGGCTTCAGTGCGATTCAATTCTATACCTCGCTTTCAAGGTGTCTTCTGACGAGCCACTCCTCACCTACAGTCGGAAACACAGACGAGGAGTTGTGCAACCGTTGGATGACCCTCTCCGCCTACCTCCCATTCTTCAGAAACCACAACATCCTCTCGGCCATTCCTCAGGAACCATATGTCTGGGATAGCGTCGCGGATGCCTCAAGGGATAACATCGCCACCCGGTACTCGTTGTTACCGTACTGGGTGAGT
>Ga0307516_10006347_pt1 | contig 13866 bp, 22 predicted proteins | sample 19_EM_MG_FD_203310 | JGI IMG/M metagenome (GOLD analysis project Ga0307516, IMG submission 203310) | Populus trichocarpa ectomycorrhiza microbial communities from riparian zone in the Pacific Northwest, United States - 19_EM | ecosystem: Host-associated > Plants > Roots > Unclassified | place... | reverse complement strand
CGGATCAGGTACGGTGGGACTCGGCTGGGTGGGGTCGAGCGGGGCAGGTACATGACCGGTATCGTGACCCTGTAATATTTGATTGATATACCAAGGCATGAGCACCAAGCCCTCTCGGCGGGCACTAACTAAGATGGTGAAGCGCACCTTTCGTGCCTCCTCAGACCTTTTCGGACGATGTCGACTCTGACGGTATAGTCAACGTTGCAATATGTGCCTTGTTGGGACAGCGCCTGTGAAGGGGGTAGAGTATCCCTCCCGTTCATGACGTACGTCGAGAAGGATAGCGAGAAGTTGAAGGACTCCCCGGACAACGTCGCTGATGGCTTTGACCCATCACTGCCCGATGAGTCTGAGTTGACAGCTTCGAAGAGTTTGGCGCTCTGCGACAGGATCACCTTATCCGATGCAGCGGCGACACTGCCGCCATAGGAAGCGGTAACCACAGCGTTCCCTTCAAGCTATTACGACGACCCATCACCGTGACGTCAGAAACCAGGCGGCACGACGATCGCGACCATAGTGGACTCACGGTAACGGTCATGTTCACGATGTGGCTACATTTCTTGGTGACCTGGACGGTACCTTCGACGATGTCCTGGAACCCATAGACTGGGAACCTGGTTCCCCATCGCCGAGGACCCAAGCTGATGTGCAGGTGGTCCGATTTATAGCTGTATTCGCCAACCTGAGAGCCACCAGAGATGAGGGGGATCGTGTCTGTTGTGGAAGGAGGACCCCTAGAAGCGATGTACCCGGGCAAGGGTGAGGAGTGGTCATAAGGGGGAAGCTCTTCTCGCATCTCAGCAGTGCTAGAGGGAAACCGACGGGGAGAGGAGAGGAGGTATACCGAGCCATACCCGAAGTAAGGGTGTTTAAATGCGATCCGATCAACGGCGAACGCTCGTTCCCAAGACCCCCCACGATGACTCGAGTTTAAAGCGCGTATGACAGTCCAGTTACGCGCTCCAAGACGAAGCTATACGGAATTCGACCGTAGGATGAGTAAGCGTTCTGTTCGGCGGCCAGGCGAGATGACGACGTTCCCAGTCCCGATTCACACGCTGGTAAATCCCCTGTCCACAACATCTGCATGAAAGCGATAAGAACAAGCAAGGTCAAGTCTCATTATAAACAATACCGCTAAACTACTAAACGTGAGATACGTACTTGGGTAGGAGAACACATAACGAAACAAGGGGCAACAGAATCCGTAATCCAGGACGAGGGGAAATCGACCATCACACGCGAACCGACGTAGGGTCAGAAGCTTCGAGAAGGGGAGATCGTGATGCGAGTACAACGGTGGAGCGCTGGAGCTTTCCCACCGAGAGTGCACACCTGCTTATCAGTATTCGAACTTTGGCCATGTTCCCTCTTCCTTCCACTTCTGAATGAGTTCCTTGATTGCGGCCTCTGTGACGCCTGGCACCTTGGGCTTAAAGCCTACGACGTCCTGGATCTTCTTGTTCGATAATCCAAACTGGTGCTTGCTCAGCAGATAGAGGTCCAAGTAGGCACTGAGTGGAGTGTTGGGCACGGGTGGATTAGAGGTCGTGATCATTTGCGTCCAAGCTCCAACATGTTCCTCGTTGATATCTTCGACAGAGTCCTCGAGTCGGAACTGAAACACGACGTTAAGGCCAACCAAAAGACTGCGCGGGCGACGTCGCTCACCTTGGCTGCCGTTGACGTAAAGAAATCATAATATTCGTGAGTTGTCCCCAAAACTGCCGCAATCGTTTTCAAAAGCTCATTATACGTCAGGTCCGGGTTGCCCGACTACGTTTGGTTCGGTTCCTTAGCAAAAACCGGAGATGGTAGGCTAAGAGCTCACCAAATTAAACAGTGGGGCTTTCACCGTAGTGTTGTGTGGGACCATGCCTTCCACCTCACTAACGAGTTTCTTCTCGTTGTGCCAGTGAATGGTCTCTCCAGCCAACTCGTCGGCTTTCTCTCTGCCCCCGACTTCCTCGATCCATGTAGCACATCTCCACAACGCGGCAGCTACGTCGGTGTTGTGGGTTACGTTGTACGGGAATTTACCAGGTGACCATCTGGAGGAAACGGTGGGTCAAGCCAAGCCAACGAGCTTGAACCGTTGACGCACATTGATTTTACAGGTTGCTTCAGATGAGCGTACACGGCGGCAATAACAAAAATCGAGGATACTGTCACAGGCCATGGTGTTAGCAAAATTCGAAGAGCATGCGAAACCGGAACGTTTACTCATTTCTATTTGATACGGTCCATAGGTCTGGGTGGTTCTCAGGATCACCAGGTTGAGACTGATTCGGTGTCAGCTTTGCAACCGTTTCAATTTCGCAGGCCTCATGGGCTCACTTCGGAATGGCAGCAATCGCGCGGAGAGATTCGTGCCACCAAGTGCCACTGACGCCCTCTGGCTTGAGGTCATCCTTCTCCTCTGCGGGTTTCTTGTCCGAGGTATAGAACGGGTGTTGTAACCGAACGTATGCCTTGACATCCCGCTTTGCGGCTTCCAGGCCAATAAACCGAGCGACGTTGAACGTCTGAGTGATTTGAACCTGTTTCACCCCCGTCTATCAGCGCTTGATATAGCCCGCAGCATCAGGAACCAGACCTGTTCCGGCCTGTCCCAGCGGATCTCTCCCGAGAGGTCGAAGACGTAAGAGTATGGTGGTTGCCCTTCTGGTGGGTCAAAGGTAGATCCGACGATGGCTGGGTGTCAGGGAAAATCGTGAGTTTGGCTGACCAGGTGCGGGATTGAGACGCACATGCGACGGTGAGGTTCGCCTGCTTATACTCGATGATCGGATTCTTGACGACCTCTTCAAACTCGGTTCCGAGATAACTTGCGAGAGAGATCGAATAAGCGACGTTGAAGGCGCGCAGGCGGGCGGGGGCTCACGTAGTGGGGGGATTAATGGAATACTTGTCGACGATTCGCAGGTGCTGTGGAACCGGTCAGCGGAAGAGTGTGGACGTGGTCGGCGTCGGTTCGCTTACGCTGACGAGGGGTTCGCCCTGGAGCGGAACCAAGTGGGTGACGAGGGCGCGACTGAGGGTGTTCAGGCCACCTGGGGACGAGGTGAGGGGGAGCGGGTGGAATCGTTCGGGTGGACAGACCAAAGACGATGACGTTCGGCTTTTGAGACATTAAGAGGAGATCAGAGTGGAGGATTGAGAAATGAAAGAAGAGGGTGGAATAGTAACTGATTGTCGTCCCAAAAAGGAAGGTGTGCGTTTGGTCCCGGGCTGGCTGAAATTCGTGTCCAAGAATATTCTACGGTACATCCTCACCGCTCATCCAGATACCTGTACACGCTCGAAAAGTCCCGGTTGGCAAGCTCAGGCCTCGCCTTCAGCATCTCCCCATACACCTCTTCCGCCTTTTCCCCCAGCGGCAGCGGCACATTCAGCATCTTGCCGCTGCCGGTCGCCAGCCCCATGTCCTTGGAACGCCACTTTAATCAAGGACAAGACCAAGAAGCGAACACTTACCTTGAGCATCAGCGAGGCAGCAAAGCCACCCTCGTACTTCCTCTGCGCAGGGGGGCCAGCCTGTCCTTCTGGCACCTCGACAGCATCCTTGACCGGATTGTTGACCTCACTTGCCCAACACCTCCCCGTAGAACTGTTGACCACGCTCGCAAGGACCTTCGGATCCAGGCCGAGCCTCTGCCCCAGAAGCATCGCCTCCGCAACCACCACTTGCTGGACACCCAAAACCATGTTGTTGCAGATCTTCGCAGCAAGACCCGAGCCGGATGGCCCGCAATGAATCACCCGCTTCCCCATTAATTCCAGGAACGGGACCGCGAGGGCGAAGGAACGCTCCGGACCTCCAACGAGGAAACTTAGTGTTCCGGCCTTGGCGCCAGAGACACCTATTTCAGTTGAGCGTCAAACACGGGGAAGCGATGAGAGGGCAGGATGCGCACCTCCTGAGACGGGGGCATCCACGACATTCACCTGGAATTTGCCCATTGTCCGTGCCAGTTCCTGCGACGTATTGACATGGCATGTAGTCGAGTCGATGCATAAAGTTTTCTGTGCCTCCTCTAGCGGCAATTCCCCCAGTGTGGGGATGATTCCCTCTGAGAACCCCTCGTAGACAGAGAGAACATGGGGTGACGACGGCAACATCGTTATGATGGTCCCGGCTGATAACACGGCTCTAGGACATCGAGTCGGCCCTATCAGATAAGCAAAACGGCATACACCGATGGGGAACGCACTCTCGGGGGGTCTTCACGAAGCTGGCACGCCTCCCATTCGCCTCCTCAACGAACCTCATGGCCACCTCTTGCCTAGAGTCACATACTATCAGCTCTCCGGTGCTTTTCCCCGCAAACTTCTTCTTCCACAGGTTGGTCGCCATTTCATATCCCATCCTTCCCAACCCAATGAACGCAACGTTGTTGGATCGGTCGGCCGGAGTGGTCCCGGAAGCAGCCCTGCGAGCCAACGCATGTAGCCTCGTAGTCGCACGCATATTGTCGTCCGGGTCGTTTGTGGAAAGGCCAGGTTCCGCGAGTTCCGTACGCACCTGGTAGTCGGAAATATTCCAGCCGCGCGGCAATCGATCCGTAACCTTAATCTCACGTGGGCGAACTTCACATCCGCCAACTATATACTGGCCATTGCGTAGGTGATGAGCTCGTTTCCGCTCTCCATCTGGAAGACCTTCCGAGGTGAACAGGGCGAGGTCGCAAACGCGGAAGAGTACCAACCCTTGGCGAACGACCCCAACTCCCCAGATCCCCCAGAACCGGCGCAGATGGGTGTGGACGAGCAGACTCCTAAACTCGAGACTCGGAGGGGAGATCTACCAGCGGAATGGGCTGCTTATGTGAGATTCAGGCCCACCATTTCACCCCGAACCATTCTAATCTGTCCTAGATATCTACTGCAGTGCGTCTCACTGTCTGGCATATCCCTCGGACGATTGACCGTCGACCCTGGCTTGAACCAGATATTCCTCACCACAACCTGGTTAATAGCCTTGAACAGCTCTCCATCCACCCCATTCACCTACCATCCCATCTTGCAAAGCCTGGGGGTCAGCTGCTTTGCTTGGGGTGAGATTCGTCCCAAATTTCTCTTCCTCACACGACGCCTGAACCCCAACACTCAGGGATCCTAACATTACAATCAACGTCTCGCCCCCGCTCCAAAGCGGAAGGCCTGGTGCGGCACCAACTGGCAATGGGTTTCGGACTTCTCTGCATAGTTTTTGGGACCTCGGCCATCATCGCGAACAAAAACATCAATAACAATCACCACTTCGTCAGCGTTCATGCGGTGAGCATTTTATAGGGAATCGGCGCGTCAAGTGGTTGAAACGGTGTCACAGAAATTTGGCCTGTTGGCGTTCGTGTGGATACTATTTCAGGTCTTCGTCGGAGCAGGCAGCGTCTGGTTCGACGGCAAACTGTTCGGGGGTGGAATGAAAGCCAAGTCGGTTTGGAAATACCACAGGTTGGTCTCCTGGTGCCCCCTCACCGCTCTGACGAGACTGACAGAGGACTCCCGAAGATTATCCGGCTACATCCTGTTCTCTTTGCTCCTCTTAACGTCATTTTATGGGGGGCAATCCCATTGGGCTATCGAGCACAGCTCGTTTCCTACCCGGGTTACCGCGTACACACTCTCCCCCCTCGTCCTCCTAGGCTCAGCCATATTCCGCATCCGGCCATCCAAAATGAAGTTCATCTGAACACTAGAACCGTCTTGTTTAACTTGAATCCCATGGACCTTCCATTCTGTACCCACACTACCAACATCTTAAACCACACGACGCGTAATGGAGAACTCCAGAATGTTTAAGAAGACGAAACTCTCGTTTTAGGTGTTGCCCCAATGACAAACCCCAAGAACTTGGGGACGAATCTCTCAAGCCGTTCCTCCGTCGTGGCCCAGAGCCGCTGTTGTTTCTCTGTCCGTAAATCTGGTTCTGTTGGTGGAACGAGCAGACCCGCCGCATTCATGACAAGAATGACGTTCTTCAGTGTCTCTGGAATGGCCTCGCGCTGGGGTAAGATTGTAAATGAGCGATTGGGTACCGTCATGAAAGCACGGTCGTACCAGTTGGTCCTGCCGATCAACGTTCATGAGTCGGTCCAACAAATCCAGCACCTGAATCCAGACAACTCGAATGTCCACCTGGCTCTCCCCCTCCTTCACCTCCAGCTGCATGAACGCCTTGCACAACAGGGACGCAGCCCTCAACCTTGTTTCCGGCATTCCAGCTGGGTCCCGGTTGAAGACCTCCGGCTTCAGTAGTTCGTCCACCAGAGGGAAGACGATGCGATTGAAGGCTTCTTCTACTTGTGTCTGGTCCGCATCTTCCAACAGAATGAACTGACCGAGCAAAACTCTCTGGAGGTGGGTTATTGCTACCTGACGGATCTCCCGCGAAGAGTTAATAGACTGTCGCTCAAGAGAGGCCATCAACGGAAGACAGAACTGCCGCCATGCTAATGGGGAAGGGTGAGTACGCGATCACGAGGATTGGGTGGGAATTCACCTTGATGTTGGGGTATGCCATGGTTCTGGACGAATGTGGGTATGAATTGTTTCAGCTCAAACAGTAACTCGATAGCCTTTCTTCCCCGTTCCATCACCGGCGACCTGTCGAGATGGTCAGCACCTCCCAAGGAGGCAGTCCATCGGGACGTACTTTTGAGAGCTAGGCTGTTGTTGTCTTCTTCCGCCCGGACCACGTTTTTGGGAGTCGATCAGGGCACTTGCGGCACTCGCATACTCGTCCAATATGCTGATCAGCCCGGGGAAACTGTCGACCGTGACCTGCTGTTTTGGACCATCCTGGACGTAGTCCGTGACGATCTGGAAGGTAGCCTTCGCTGCCTCTTGGTGGGTAACTGTACCACGGAATATCGAGAATACGATCCTCCACTCGGTTTGCGAGCTGAGGCGGATCGTCGTCAAGCTATACCCTCAGAGGCCGGTCGATGGAGGGCTTACCTGACGATGTCTGGCGTTTGAATCAAGGGCACAACACCAGAGACGATCTGCTCCGCGGCCGAGAAAGCAATAGGTGGCGGGAGTCTCCCAATAAGATCCAGAGCAATGTATAGTTGATCACGCATGGAGGGCTGGGGGACATTTAGATTGATGACAACTACAAAGTCTCTTTCAGTTCCCACCTTGTTGATAATCAAGGACGTTAAACGGAACAGCCCAACGATGGCACGCTCGATCAGCAACACGCTATACTGTATTGCGGTCTCCAAAAGGGCGGAAATGTGTTCGAACACGATTGGCCTGGCCACTTTGATCAGCCCTAGACACCAGGAAGAAGGGACGGAAACTCACCATAGCTCTTCGATACGTTGTGGCGTCTGTCTCAATATGCTTACCATAGTTTCCAGCAAGAACACAGAGGCAGGATCGTATGAGAGGGCGTGTTGGCCCTCGAAGTTACGACTTGACTGATTGTACTGAGTGTTTTGGGTCGTTTCGTCCCCTTCGAGCTTCAACCTTGCGACTGTCCGTTCATGGGCCAGAGCCTCCAACGCTCGCACGGCGGAGATCAGCGCTTCCTGGTCCAGGTGCCTGCGGCTCGTCAGTTTCTTTATAAATCGTCTCGTGGGACGAGAACCCACATGATCTGCGAATACAACTCGTCCAATCGACACGAGGTTATGCAGTCGATTGTGCACAACGTGCTCTCGACATCCGAATCCGTGGCTTCGGGGACCTGCTCGCTCGAGCTGTATGGAGTCATTAGGTATGAGGAGAGTGCAGACAAGAGTCCGTCGGTTCGGGGCTGAGGTTGAGATGGGGCATTGCCTCGGAGGGGGATAACGGAGGCTCCGCTCAAGAAGTCCTCCATTTGCAGCATACTCGAGGGGAGCAAGGTGTGTAGGAACAGGTTCGTGAACATTTCAAATATCTATCTGCCAATAAGCTTCCGAGTCTTGCGGGGCCCTGATTCCAACGCACCTGCGTCCAACCCTCCCTGAGGGCATTGCCGTTCCCGTTCACAATATTGAACAGAACAACGGCAGCAAGCTGGCCCCGGAAGTTCGTCCCGAACTTGACGGACAGTGTGGAAACGGTGACGGGCTGGTTCTCCACCGTCACCACGGGGTAATTTGGAATCCTCCTGGGGAGTTGCTCCGATAATAGGTTCGTAGCTTGAGACAGTGAGACTACAACGTAGTCGAAAACATCGGGGAGCACAAAGTACCCAGCAAGCGTTGCGCACTGCCTGAAGCCAGCAATAGACCGTTCGATGATGTGATCATCCTCGAAGGAGGTGAACGCGTATGCAACTGCAGAGATCACGGGCTTCCAAACGGTTTCGAACATCTTCTTGTCGAAGACGGGAGTGTTACGTGAGATGTAGGAGCCTGTGGGTGATATGAGAGTTCAATTCGTCGTGGAGCCAACTCGGCCGTACCAGCTTGTTTTGAACGAGCTAGTAATTCCTTCCACGCATATTCGAATCCCACTTGGCCCGTGTGTTCCTCTGGCATGACAATCTCACGTTTCCGAATCTGATCGTATATCGTTTGCTAGTGATCGTAACTCAGCATTGTACAACGATATGACATGGGGAAACGTACCACAAACTCTGGACTAAAACTCTCTCCATCGTTTATACCGCGCACATTGCGTGAATAGTCTTCTAAGGTCATTTTTTTCTATTCCGCACGTAAGCGCCAAGAACCACCAGGCAAAGGCCAGCGATACTCACCCTGATTTGGGGGTTGTGCAAATCCGTGTTCAGCATGATAACCGAGTACGCCAGAACAAAGACAGCATCTTCGTTCTTGACCTCAGCTATGGCATGTTAGGTTCCTATTTGGAGCACGAAGGTACAACTCAGCTCACCAGGTTCATACGTCATGAAATGCTTCGCAAAGGTGTTAGTTATGCGTGCGATCTGCTGTGCTTCTCCTGGTAGTCGGAAGGTCTCCAATAATTCCCTCAGTGCCTCCGCAACGCCTTTCTAATGGACGTTAATCACTAGTCGCCAAAGGAAAATGGGCGACCGCACGAACGTTTTTGAAGTCGAACAGACCTATAAACGCTTCCAGCACATCAAGGTTATCCGGCTTTGAGATAAAGTCCCCAAGGATCCGTTTGTCAATACGAGCGCAGGTCTTGAGAAATTCGGCCAAGCTGTGCGGGCGAGGGACTTCCGGATCAGCGTAGATCAATTTATTCTCTTCCAAAAACACGAGGCCGGATTTCGTGTTGGCGTTGAAGCGCGCGACGCCAGTAGAAACTAGGTTCTTGGTCGATTTCTTGTCCAACAACCCTTGTGCCGGTGGGAGTTCCTGATAGACTTAACCCATCAACGTACTTGTTATTTTATCGGGACCACACACGCACCGTTGGCCAGTCTTTGGGTAACTGTTAACCGTCGTTCAGTATTTTAGAAACTAAGGATCGGTGTATTGTACTCACATCCATTCGCTTTGCCATGTGACCGATGAAGGCCAACAGGACATCCAAACAGAGATAGTTGGAGGCCTGAACCTGTTGACTCATGTAGCCACCGATGTTCGGAATTGGATATACTCCCTGGGACCCGGGTCAGCTTGAAGAAGGAAGGGGAACACAGATACCAACCTGAGTCAAGAACTCGATGAGGCGCTCAAACATATTATCACAGTTGGGGTCACAGTCGTAGTTGACATATAGATCAACCATGAAGCTAGAATGACGGGAAATCTGATTTAACGTCTCGAGCATAACCTCCCTGGTCTCTCCCCTCGCAGGTGCGGGAACAACTGGCGGTCGAGGAGTAGCAACAGACTTGCGGGATTCCGAATTAATGTCTACCGCCGACAGTAGGGGGGAGGCATTCGAAGGGGTGCCGGGGGTGGGGGTCAACACGCCCTTTCTTACTGAGGACGGGGGTATCGGTGGGGCAAGGCGATCAATGGTGAAGGCCAAGAACAGCTCCTGCTGCAACTTGAGGTGTGATCGCATTGTCTCGAACATGGTGGATATCGTGCGGAGGGATAAATTCAAAATCGCGGGATTGTCAGACCGAGCCAACTGGAAAAGGTATTTACAACCGTGGTCGATGACTAGCGCAATCAAGGAGGGGAAGTCGCCCATCCGCGGGCCTGCGACATCGAACATCGTGTTGAGGATCCCCAGAGCGGTCAAACGCGTCGAATCTGTGTGCATTTGGTCGGCGGGATCCAGGATGTTGATGACCACCCGTAAGAGCTCAAGGATCGATGGAAGACCATCTAGGAGAATCAGCACATAGACCGCTTGAACTCGGCCAAAGACATACATTCGGCCCTTTCGAGAGTACCCGGGGACGGAACAGCGGTTTGATCGACGCTCGGCTCAACCAGCGTTTCCAGCCCCGTCGATGTACCCTCTGATGGTGAGGGTGTGGTGACGGTCGTGCCCATAGACACCTTCAGTTCAAAATCTTCCTCGTTACTTTGCAACTTGAGTTCTTCGGTCGCCGGATCCAAGTCGTAAAGTCTTGCGAAAACCATCCGCACAACATCGTGCATCGTCGACTCAGCGGCACGGCGAAGGATCTCTAAGGAGGGTCAGACCTGACCAATCAGCCTGCAAGTGCTGGGCCTACCGCTCAACCGCATTTGACAACAGGTGGTGAGAACTGTTTCCAACACCTCGCAAACTTCGATATCTCCAAGCACCTTGCCTATTTGGCTACACATACAATCCCGAATGATCGCCATGATTTTGAACAGAACGACTTCATCTCCAGACGAGTCGCTAGGTTCAAATTTACAGTGGGAGATGGTGGCGCTGAGTTCGGCCATGGCATTCTCCACGGATGGCGAATCCAGGGTGATCAAGCCGGACAAGAATACGGAGTGCAACGAGGACAATGCGGCGGAGGTGATTGGTCCGGTGGACAGCGGTGAGCGGATGATTGCAAAGAAGGGAGAGAGGAGGGAGGACAATGGTATGCTCCGGATGTCTAGGGGGTATTCGTGAGGCATTAAGAACGTTACCTGACGGGAAAGACCACTTACCGGTCGCCGTGTTGATCTCCCGCTTCAGCTCTTGGAAGTTCAACATGAGATCCCTCTCCGAATTCCCAGTTTGGCCGGTTGAAGGGTCAATGGTGCTGGGCCGTCGAAGTCCGAGACTACTGGCGAGAGCAGAGTCGCGCGCACTGAGCGAGTAATGGGAGGATGCCCATCGAGAATTCTTGCGCATCGCAGAAGTCACCGCCAGGATCTCCGAATACAGGGTGTGCTTGGGCGACACCGCAGACGGCGGCGATACGAAAGCATGGCCAGCGGTTGCCCCCGTCGAGGACATCCTTCAGCTGGCGTGGGATCGAGTCGGAAGACAATGTTTAACGAAACTCTCCACGTCGTCGATCGTGGTGAGTGATGGTATCGAGTTACATAAGCAGCCAACTACTCTCCCTCAGTTTGGTCCGCCGCCCGGGATAACATTGCAGCCTGGCCAGCCGCAGTAGCCGCCAGTCGCGACCTCTTCCTCTCTGCCTCTGTAGGGAATTCGTCAGTGAGAGCATGGGACGCGGCACCAGCTGATGCATACCAGCTTCTTTTTCCCGCTCGATGTCTTGGACGATCGCCTCAATCTCAGAGAGTTCCAAGCTCTGGAAACATGATGAGACGGGGTTTGAGCGCGGACCTGGACAGAAACACCAACTGTGATCTTGTTGTACCCGTCCAACACGCTTATCTCGATATTTTTTGCACCTGTTTGAACGACCTCGAGCAGACTTTTGATTGTCAGTTTGATTGACTCATCCCTGGTCATGTCATCTTTATGGTTTTTCTCCAAGAACTCTCGTACGGTCTTAGATGAGCGACCGATGGCGTTGGCCTAACACACACCCGGTCAGCGACGCCTACGAGGACGGTAGGATTTACGAACCTTCCAGGCACTATAGATACCGCTCGGTTCCGTCATATACAGGCGCGGTCGGGTGTCGTTCGGGTCAAACCCGACTATAAGGGTTGCGATGCCAAACGGTCGGACACCGCCTGATTGTGTGTAACGCTGGGAGACTGAGGACCAAAACAAACCATGATCGGAATAGCACAATCACCTGCTGAATGCCCGCGATATGTCGGGTAATGTATTCGATAGTAACAGGGTCTTCGACAGTAAGCCGGTGGCTCTGACATTCTATCCGAGCCTTGTCGATGAGCACTCGACCATCGGCTGTGAGGCCTGGTGAAATTCGGATCGTCAGCCAGCCGGCGGAACGAGGTAGGCATATCAGCACCCACCAGCAAAGGCGAGACAAACGTGGTCGTCGAGCATGACAACTTTGCGAACGGTTCGGGGATCCTGGAGTTGCAGAACTGATTTCTTCTCAACACCCAGGACGACGACGTTCTCCCCTCGGACCCCAACCTTGCAACCAATTAGTGTTGCCATCGGGAATGCCACGACGGTTGATCCATACGGCGCATGTTCCCTTTCGCACAGCTTCGTTTGCATACTCGACCTGGGGGTGTGCCCGATTAGATCATAACATTCGGGGCGCGTTTGGTTGGACGTACTTGGAATAGATGGCCATCGGGGGAGAAAACGGTGAGAGCTGCGAACATCGGTGGGTCAGAATCGACAAAGACCACGAAAATCAGCAGCTACGGACCTCTATCGTAGGACCTGGACATTGTGGTATGCTGGTGGTCGTTCAGCAGGGGTCACTTACGCGTCCGATCGCAGTCGGGATGCCACGCGCCTACGTCAGCCACCTTTCCACCCTTAACCGAATCTCTGACGGGATGAGCTCTCTCAGAGGAAGCTGCGATGAAGTCGAGTTTCTGTACTCTAAGCCCGCGTATGTGTCTTGGGTTTCATCCAACATACACCTAGCAATCGTTGAGACTGGTCTTGCAGTGAACCGTTTCTCTGCCAGTGCTGCGGAAAGGATCTTACCAGGCTGAAGGAAGAAGAGAGACAGTCTCACTACGATGGTCACTTTCATGACCAAGGCTCAGCAGGAAGTTCAGCACCTGCCCAAAATTTGCCGAAGGATAAGAAGAACGGGTTCTGGTGTCCGTCCTCCGGATCCGTGCCCCCACACAATGTTACACCGAATCTTGTCCCCCTCCTCAACAAAGCTCTGATAATATCGCACCAAAGCGGGGTCACCAGGAAGGCTGCTCTGTGCTATCGCAAGGGCGTACACGTTGGTGTAGAGAGGTGGGATTTGACATGGGGTTCGTCTATTGTCCCCTGTGAATGTGGACCAAATTACATCAATGCTCTGTCTGCCACTAGGTTGCGGGTGCGTAGCTTCGGTGATATCTCCCCGATGAAATCCGACCTTCTCTTAGCTATCGAAATTTCCTGATGGCATGCATCGCCTTGATGGAGCAGACCACGCAACCAGGGTATGTGAAGCTGTTGAAAAAGCCCATACCACCAGGGGTCGATAACCTACAGCGGTGGATAGAGAACGCTTGGGACCTCGGTGCGTTTCGTGGATGGGTTGTTATGGCTATCTAACCTTTGGTGGCGAAAGGGTACGACGCCGAAGGGGCGGGCCAGCTTCGACGACAGCTGTTAGGAACGCGCAAGTGGATCGGGACTGCAGGTACGTAGGACGTACGAACCTAGGAAGATGCGCGTCCGATCCCCCGCCAACAGAACTCTACGTCGCATTCACCTCGCGGGGTGTCCCGTAGGTCCTCCCCCAAGAGAGCTGATCACCGTCATTCACCAACATCCAGATGCGAACTAGTGGACTTCCACTCTGATCAAACAGGTGCGTTCCCTGGACTATCGTACCACCGCCTTCCTGACCGCTGGGCAGGCTCCGCTGCTCAAAAGGTGGTGCGATGGGTCACGAACTACTTTTCTCCGGACCAGGGAGGCCCTCGGACCATACACGATGCGCTGAGTGGGGCAGTG
>Ga0307516_10006346_pt1 | contig 13866 bp, 22 predicted proteins | sample 19_EM_MG_FD_203310 | JGI IMG/M metagenome (GOLD analysis project Ga0307516, IMG submission 203310) | Populus trichocarpa ectomycorrhiza microbial communities from riparian zone in the Pacific Northwest, United States - 19_EM | ecosystem: Host-associated > Plants > Roots > Unclassified | place... | reverse complement strand
GGGGGATGCGGCGCGGCAGACCCTAACCGCTAAAGGCACCGCTGATAGATATCCCGTGGCCAATGTCGATCATCGCCAGCACTACGACGACAACTCCAATGCCCTGGCGGCTTCGACTTTCCTTGAACGCGACGAAGCCAATGCCATACGCAAGCCCCCGCCGGCGCAAGGGACCAGGGGTCAGACTTCGGACACGGAAGCGGACGCATATGACACACCGCCAGTATACGTTATACCTTCAGACGGTGGTGAAGTTTCGCAGGAAAGTGGTTCATTTGGAGCGAAGTACAAGTCGTTGTTCACGCGGTCCGAGCAAGCTACGCAGATGATGGCGAAATCGCAAGCCCAACAGGCTGCGGTTCACCGTCCCGGGAGGGGTGTAGGTGTAAATGGAAAGGGTAAGAGGAGAGTACCCCAGGATAGTTGGATGGAGACCAGCGATGAGGAAGAGGATGAAGATGAGGAAGATGACTCGGACGTGGACTCGGACGGTGATCCTGTTGCCCCAGGGCGCGGTCGGAGTCCTGGAGTCGAAACAGGGCAAAACCTCGGCAAACTTTCCGCTCGAGGCTCCCCATACGGCTCCACTACCGATTTGAACCAGTTTGACCCAGGCAGGTCACAGAGGCACTTGCCAAGGCCGCCTTCTCCGGGCCGTGGGTATGGTATGTGTTCTCTCCGTGGCTCCTTCGTTTCATGGCACCCATTCAATCCTGACCCCCTTTCCCGTAGGCGATCAAGACGACTATTACCATCAGCAAGGGCCCGGACCAGCTGCTCTTCGTCAACTCCCTGGGCAGCACCCCGACCCCACCCGAAGCCGGCACCCCGATGACCGTAGACCATCTCCCCAACCACACGGTCACAGCAACCTCCGGACTCAATCCGACTTCCCCACCCCAGGAGCGGCCAGGCAGACGATTTGGAGTCAGGCGCTCGAGAACAAGGATAATGGCCCTCAACGGGAGACGTTCCTGCAGATCGAGCCTTCGCATGCGATGACTAAGGGGTTTTATACCTCTGGTCTACTCGCTGCCGGCTTACAAGATCGTCGGGAGAGGTCAGCGAAACGACAGGAAGAGGCTGCAAAGGAGACGGGGGCTTCGCTCGTGAACGTTCCGACTAAACCACCCCCTCCTCAGACTGGTCTTCTTGGCGCCGTCTCTGCTCACGAGCGCGAGAGGAAGCGTGAAGGCGGTCTTATGGCCACCTTGACAGCACGGGAGCGTGATAGGAGGTTGGCGGAGGAGAGGCAACGCAGACTTGACGACTTCCAGAAACAGCAGCTCGAGATGGTCCAGAACTGGTCGATGTACGGACCTCAGTTCAGTCCCAAGGAGACGGGGGCTTCGCTCGTGAACGTTCCGAATAAACCACCCCCTCCTCAGGCTGGTCTTCTTGGCGCTGTCTCTGCTCACGAGCGCGAGAGGAAGCGTGAAGGCGGTCTTGGGGTCACCTCGATGGCATGGGAGTGGGATAGCAGCGATGAGGAAGAGGACGGAGATGACGAGGATGACGAGGACGTGGACTCGGATGGTGATCCTGTTGCCCCAGGGCGCGGTCGGGGTCCCGGAGTCGGACCTAGGCAAAACTTGGGCAAGGTTTCTACCCCAGACTTCTCATACGATTCCACTGCCGATTTGAATCGGTCCGAGCGAGGTGGACCACACAGGTACTTGCCACGGCCGCCGTCCCTGGGTCGTGGGTACGGTATGTGTTTTCTCGGTGGCACATTTGTTTCGTGGTATCCATTCAACCTCGACCCGGGTTCCCGTAGGTGATCGAAAAGGGCCCGGCGATCCTGGACCACCTGCTTTCCGTCAGCCCTCCGGACAACCCCCCGACCCCACTCGAGACCGATCCTCTGACGGCCTTAGACAATCTCTCCAACCGCACGGGCACGGTAACCTTCGATCTTATACGAGGAATCAAGACCTCCCTGCCCGTGGTCTGATCGTCGCCGAGTTACAGGATCTGCAGGATCCCCCGGAGAGAGTTACAAAGGTGGCAGGATCTCCGGCCTTAGACGTTCCAATGAAGTCGCCCCGTCTTCAAACTGGCCTTCTTAACGCTGTCTCCGCTCATGAGCCCGAGAGGGAGCGCGAGGGCAGCCTTGGACCCGTGGCACCGGAGAGTCCTGGCAGCACTGCTACCACCACTGTGATTGAGAGTGGTACGTCTTCGACCCTCCATTTCTCGATCTTGTGCTGAATATCCACTACTCCCAGACTCTCCGGGGTCACTAGATCTCGACACCCCGCCCGTTTGGCGTTTGATTAAACGTGCCTTCGCGATGCCCGACCGCACCTCCTTGATCGAGTCCGTCTTTTCGACCAAGGATGGGACCAAGATGGTCCATGGCCTCAATGAGGACCACGCTCAGTCCTTTATCGACGTAATAGACGAAGCAAGTTCTCCACCCGAGCGAAATCATAGGGATTGAAACTGACATCTACACACGCTAGGCACTTTTGGACATGCCCGATCTTTCACCATCGATCCGAAAGAAGTGTCTCAGGTCGTTGTACAAGACGTGTGGCCGCCACGCACTCCTTCCGACCGCCATGAAGGTCCTCGCGTGGTACGACCGAACGGGCAGCGCGCTGTACAGAGGTGGGTTTGCAGATGTGTGGAAGGGGGATCATCACGGCCGGGAAGTCGCAGTAAAGGTTATAAGGACGTACACGAAAAGTGACTTACAGAAGGTCGTTGGCGTGAGTCGCTGGCTATCCACGTGTTGACTAGTTGACCAAGTCCTGTGTAGAGGTTCTGCAAAGAGGTCGTGACGTGGAGGACCCTTCAGCATCCGAACGTGCTGCCACTCATAGGTGTTATGATGACCGAGAGTCAGTTCGCGATGATATCGGACTGGATGGAGAACGGAAGCATCGGTGAATTCGTGAAGGCAAACCCGGATGCGGACCAGTTAGGACTTGTACGGTTTTCTCTCAGAATCTCAGAATCTCTCCCTCACGTTCCCGGGCGGTTGGGTAATTTCCCTAGCTGGGAGATGTTGCCAGGGGGTTGATCTACATTCATAGCCAGGGGATGATCCATGGGGATCTCAAGGGGGTACGTTTTGACGGCTGGAGTTATCCCACCATCTCACCGAGTCTACCTGTCCAGGCAAATATCCTGATTGACCAAACCTGCCACGCTCGCCTCGCAGACTTCGGTCTCCTCTCGATTATCTCGGACCCTGCAAACATTCTGTCCTCAAGTTCATATACCCAGGGTGGCACGGCTCGATGGATGAGCCCAGAGCTTATCAACCCTCAGAGGTTTGGGTTCGAGAACAGTTACCCAACGAAATCTTCAGATTGCTATGCTTTTGGAATGGTCATATATGAGACTATCAGCGGGCATCTGCCGTTCTACAAATACGCTGACCTGACTGTTTTCGTGAAGGTGTTGGAGGGTGAACGTCCCCTCCGGAAAGCTGGCTTCGCGGATAGTCTATGGGAGATGTTGGAGCTGTGTTGGGCGCCTGAACCAAAAACCCGCCCGAACCCAGAAGATGTCCTTTACTGTTTGGAGAGGGCTTCGCAGTCTTGGGAAACCCCTCCTCCCGAGGTTAACGGGGGAATGGGTAAAGGTGATGACTGGGACTCAGAAAGCGGCTCTTCTGGTATGTTTTCTCACTGTACCCCCTCTCTACGTCTAGTGCCAATGTGTTCAATCCGCCCGTGCCACCTCATTCTCACACACCATCATGCACCTAGAATACTCATATCGCCACGACTCGCTTGTAAACCCCAAGTAGACGCGATAGCGAACAAAGGTGACGTCGGCGGACGGCAGAACTCTTATTTGACTTTCGTTTTTTTCTACTCTTCGTCACCCGTGTGGCGTTTTTCAAGAACTTTTTTGGGGTCCCAGTTTTAACGGGTGTACGACATAATTTGTGTCAGTATGTGCCTTTCTCTTTTTTCCGCCTTTCCTTACGAAAGAGTTGTAGAAAGCAGTGTAAAACCAAAAATCCCAATTCTCCTGATGCGTTATGAAATGGAAGCCGCGTGCCGCCCGCCCTCTCCCCCAGTTATTCCTGCACCGTATCGGTCTCATTCTCTAGTTTTCTTAAGACATCGGGGGGGGAGGTTCGCGAATACGGGTCGCCGGTCCAGCAATGAGGCCAGTTCATGGAGGATACGAGCAAAGCACCGGAGGTGCGAATCAATTCTTTTTGGTTTGGAGCGGAAACTGGAGACATCATACATGGTCTTACAACGAAAACTGTCACTTCACCTCATCGATCCAACAAATGCGGCTCTCCCCTGTCCCCCAGCGGGAATCCGGGGAACGAAAAAAAGGAAAGAGCGACTCAAGCTTCTCCCGTCTCGCCCTCAGCCGCAGCCTTCTTCTTTTTGACCTTCTTCTCTCGCAGGGGCTTCGCCAGCAGTTCCTTGAGCTCCTCATCCTCGAGCTCCGTCTCGGTCTTGACGAGCTCAGGCTTGTACCACGATGGTGGGTAAGTGAGTAGGAGAGGCCCGGCGGGGAGCAGGGCGATGGTAAAGTGAAACCCGGCAACAAATGTGTTTGCCGGTGTGTAGCTGACGAGAAGGGTCAGGATATGACGCGGTCACAAAGTTGGAAATCTCGACCCACATGACCTCGTATGGCTTTACAAGTCCGTGTTGTACTGCCTCTTGCAGTCCAAGCCTGGCCCTTTTTTCATCTTCCAGAACTCTGATGTTGAAGGGGAAGGCGCCAGCCTTCTTCTGCACCTCGGTGAAGACGGCACGAGACGTCTTCATCTTGAGCTGGTAAGTAATAGTTGAGTCCTTTTGGTAGATTGTTGTTCGGGATTCTTCCAATCGAGCCTACTCAAAGTTGTGGTCAGAGAATGTATCGGATGTACCGAGGGACCGCCGAATGGCATTCTCGTACCTTGCCATCCTCCCCAGAGCTCACGAGGATGTCAATTCCCCAAACTTCGCCCTCAGCGAATGTAACTGCCTCGAACTCTTTCTTCTGGGCTTCCGAAGGGTTCAGCACGATTCTCTTCTTTCCATCGATTACATTTTGTTCTTGCTGACATGAGAGCATGCCTGCGAAACCGAGAATGAGCCGAGAAAACCGAAACCGTGTCCGTCGCACGACCAACCTTCGACGGGTTTACATCCCCAGGTGACGGCGACCTTGTTCACAGCTTCCGTGACGGCCCAGTTCTTGTTTCCGACCTTGACCAACCGCATTGCAGCCTCTGCGGCTGTGTGAGCAGCCTTCAACACATCTGCTCGTCGACCCGTGACGGGGTTTTCGGGAGTTGCACCGACAACGATTGTCTCTGCCGTTACGGCGGCGAATCCATCAATGTGGGCACCAATGTGGATTTTCGCGACGTCATCTTTGGCCAGTGTTTGTGATGATAACGGATCAGAGCTATATTCCCACCCCCGTAGATTTCCGAGGGTTAGATTCCTTGCCGAAGGGACACTTTGCAATGCACTCACGCGAGGGGGGAGAAGTGGGCAACGCAGTTGTTCACGCTGATGGATGTGGGGAAGGCGAGGCCTTAGATCGAGACCAGATCTCTTAAGAATGTTTGAATGGAGGCGTAGAGTGCTCCAGAGACTTACCTTTCGAGACCTTGACGCCCTTGACCGATTTGTTCCACACGGCTCCGGTTCCCTGCTCGATGAGCTTGTCTCCCTCGAGACAGATGTCGAGAATTTTAGCACCCTCTACGCATAGAGGAAGGATCTTCTTCACGGCATTGTTGACAATGTCCGCAGCCAACTATGTACCGCGGAGACGATCAAAGCACAGCGATGGCACGAAAGGGTCCAAACAGATCAACAGTTAGGTCAATAATTTTTCGACCCCTTCGATGTGAGGTGGGTTTGCATCCTCCTGAAGTCAGACGCACCTTGTACTTGGTCACGAAATCGTCCATCGCTTTGGCTGAGGACTCGGCGGGTTTGGGGGGGTCAGGCATCGGAGAGGGAAGGGCAATTGGCTGGTCGTGGAGATGGTAGTCGCGGGTAGATTTGATAAACTCGAGATCGGGTCCGGGGAGTCGAGATCAAGTCACCGGCAATAGCCGATACCTGAATCCACGGGGGAAAATCGAGGAAGGGACTCGTGGTCGACCAAGTGCGGAACCGAGTTTTGGGACGCGCACGGCCTGGAGCTGGAGTCCGAAGGGTAGAAGCACCGACACCTGCACCATGTGGGAAGTTCGCATTCAACCTCAGCGACAAATAACTTCAGTTTGCTTCCCGCGAGCTCCAACTCTGTCAGTGGTGGGTTTGGATGCCAGACGTTTGGCATTCAGCCAACCCTCTCCTCGCCTCCTCTAACATACTGGTGGGACCTGATCCAGGTTCTGTTCGGGGAGAGCGACCCATTCCACCTGCTCGCCTGTTTTCGTCCGCCACTAACCTACACACCGACGCGCCAATTCTAGGACGTTCGGCCACATGGCGGAGGCGCCGTTGGTTTGACATCAGCCTGTATCTGTATCTTTGCAGGTGGCCAACTCCTCGCTCGGCCGCTTGTGCACCCTTCGGCCTGGTCTCCATCGTCCGACTCGTACGCCTCGCACAAAATCGGCAAATGGGAGGATACAGACGCAGCGTCAAAGCGTCGGTCCTAGACGACAGGTTGGATCCCCTAAACAGGGATGCCGTCAGTGCCTCTCCCGTACAGGAGGTCTTCAAGACGGTCGGTGCTATCCTAGCTCTGGTTCAGGTGAGCGTCCATGTCGTACTCCTACCTGGGGACTCTTATTGTAGCGCAACCAGGACAAGATGACCGACAACGAAGATTCTGTGCAACTATCTAAATACTGTTTCAACATATGTGAGACTCTGAAGACCACAGCCCAGGGGATGAGTCCGGGCGATCTCAACTACTCCGCAAGGGTGGCGCTCGAGGAATTAGAAAGGTGTGCCGGTTGGTCCTTCTGGTCCAGTCCACTGACCATATCGAGCGACTCCAGGCTTACGCACGAAATCGAGCGAATTCTCAGGATTCGGGCGAGTTCTCCGCACACCGACTACGTCAAGGAGGTTGAGGATTACAAATTTGGGATCAAACAAGCCCTCGGTGTCCTCAACGCACCCCCCCACGAAAACACTGTGGTCAAAAGATTCGACTCCGTGGGCGCATCTACTAGTTCTGTAGCCGAGGGAGGTACAGTGTTAATTATTCTGCGATTCAAACCTCTTTCTCAGTCTTAGAACCCCAGCCATCCGACGTTTGATCAGACGCGCCTTCGCCCTGCCCGACCGCACCCCCTTGATCGAGGCCGCATTCTCGAGTAAGGATGGGAGCAGAACTGTCCGTGGCCTCCATAAGGATGACGCCCAGTCCTTTATCGACGTGATAGACGAGGTATGTTCCACCCCCCTCGCCATAGCAAAATCCTGGGGATTTAAGTTGATGCCTACACATTCTACGCGCCAGGCACTATTGGACATACCAGACCTTTCACCGTCGATCCGGAGGGAGTGCCTCAAATCGTTGTACAAGACGTGTGGCCGCCATGCACTCCTTCCGACCGCCATGAAGGTCCTCGCCCAGTACGACCGAACAGGTAGTGCGCTATACAGGGGTGGGTTTTCAGATGTGTGGAAGGGGGATTATTGTGGCCGAGAAGTTGCAGTGAAGGTTATAAGAACATACACAGCAGGTGACTTACAGAAGGTCGTTGGCGTGAGTCGCTGGCTCTGTGATCCGCCTACACGTCAATGAACTGACTGAACTCTATGCAGAGGTTTTGCAAAGAGGTCGTGACATGGAGGACCCTCCGGCATCCGAATGTGCTGCCACTAATAGGTGTTATAACGACCGAGAGCCAGTTCGCGATGATATCAGACTGGATGGAGAACGGAAACATCAATGAATTCGTGAGAGCGGTCCCAGATGCGGACCGGTTGGGACTTGTATGTTTTCCGTTCACAGTCTCACCACCTCCCCTCATGTTCCTGGGCGGTCAAATCAACTCTATAGCTCGGGGATGTCGCCAGGGGGTTGATCTACATCCACAGCCAGGGGATGATTCATGGGGACCTCAAGGGAGTACGTTTTGATGGCCTCTCAAGTTATCCTCCCATCTCACCGATCCTCCTGTCAAGGCAAACATCCTGATCGACCAAACTGGCCATGCCCGCCTTGCAGACTTCGGTCTCCTCACAATCATCTCCGACCCTACAAACCTTTTATCCTCAAGCTCATGCACTCAGGGTGGCACGGCTCGATGGATGAGCCCGGAGCTTATCGCTCCACAGCGGTTCGGATTCGATGCCAGTCGCCCCACGAAATCTTCAGATTGTTATGCGTTTGGAATGGTCATATACGAAACGATCAGCGGGCACCTGCCATTCCACAAACACACTGACCTGACTGTTTTCGTGAAGGTGCTGGAGGGTGAGCGCCCCCTTCGAGAAGTTGGCTTCACGGATGGTTTGTGGGAGATGTTGGAGCTGTGTTGGACTCCTCTACCGGATGCCCGTCCAAATATTAAACACGTTCTCCACCGTTTAGAGAGCTCTTCCCGGATTAGGGAGCCGCCTTCTCCTGAGCTCAGCAACAGAGAAGTGGATGAGGGTAGCAGCTGGGACTCAGAGAGTGATCCTTCTGGTATATTTTCACCACTTCTTTGCAATTCGTGGTCTCAATGCATTCCGTTCGCTCGCCCTGTTTTTATCCTGATACAGCGTCAACGTACAACGAATTCCCACATACACCCATCAGGTTGGACATCTTCCCCACTACCCCACAGGCTCCCCACCCTGCTGACCCCCCTCCCGTGCAATCACACATACACCCAACATTGATGGAAGATTGGGACGAACGTTACTTGACCGTGTTGAGTGAACAGGATTTGAGTCGGCTGAGGGCGTTGTTGGCACGGAGCAACCCCGAGGTGGTTATGCCCCTCAATTCGACACCCCCCCTCTCGCAAGCCGTGATCATGACATTGGTGCACCGTCTTGCGGTTGCAATCGGTGAGACTCCATCGGCGGATGAGAGTTTCAATAGCATGTTGTGGTGGTTGCAGAGGGCTGCGTCGGTGTCGAACCCATCGGATTCGTGGATCTCCGGATACGTGCAAAAGGTTGTGCCGAGCGTACTGCGGGCATTGAACTCAACAAAACAACGACTGAGGACCCTCCCTAGTGGCCCCCAGGCGGCCGATACTATTAGAACGATTGAAGACGTTCAGGAGATCCTCCGTGGACAGAGATAGAATCCGTTCCAACCCGAGGCTCTACCTTTCCTCGCCCTGGTCCTTCTATTTGTCTCACTTGCTAGTAAGTACGGTGTTCTGTTGCTCTCTTACCTCAAGTTCCTCCGGGTACGATTGGTAACGGAGTTTTCGTATGCGTTCTTGATTTTCTTTCGATGAACATGGACGTTCATCTTTCCCTACCTAACGATATTGACGACCGCCCCGCCTGCTCTTCGTTCTCGCGATATTGTTCATCCACCCCCGCGCCGGCGTTGCCGCGCCCTGGTGCACCTCGATATATCGTGCACCCATCGCCCCTGTACTTTCTATCCGTCGCGTTTGTTTGTTACATCCATCCGGATTCAATATACGGTTCCTTTTGCCTCTCGTGTCAACGGTTTCTCTGCGCCGAGGGATAGCAGGCCCTCCACAGTTCTAACAAGTTTTGCCTCGGTGTGTAGCTGTTAAGTTCGGGTGGTGGTGGTGGTGGTGACGGCGGTGTATAAACGCTGAAAATACAATGGACTACCGCCGGCAAGCGGCCGACCGAGCGTAGAACAGGACTTTGGTATGGGCATGGGTCTGAGATCTGAAGCTCGAGAGGCGACTGCGCCAGGCGGATTTGGCGAGCGACTTCCAACGTGGTAGATTCAAACACCTGGCGCTCGGCATTCGAGCCTCTCCCCGCTTCCCCCAACACACTAATGGCCCTTGGACCGTCGTAGCTCCTGCCACTCTAACCAATGCTTAAAACTACCCTGGTAGTTTGGATTTCAGAACGCGCGACAGGACCCGAGCGTTGAACGCGTCTTACCTTGCCTCTCCAAGTCCTCGTGCGCGGTAGTGCAGGATCTGGGCTCCGTACAGGGAGAGCAATTCATCCCACACCGCTCTCCGGCCCCCCTGTCACTCTTCCGCGCCGACGCATTGACTTGAGGACGTTCGGTCACATGGTTGAGGCGCCTTTGGTCCGACATTGGGCAGCCCATATCTATGCACAGCGGGTCTCCAGAACAGCCAGCAATCTCCCCAACTTACCGAGCACACCCCCCAATGAAAATATTGTGGTCGGAAGTCCCGACGCTGTGGGTACTGCTATCACTTCTGCAGCCGAGAGTGGTGCGATGTTGATTATCTCCCGATTTATCCCCCTTTCTCAATCTCGACACCCCAGCAATGTGGCGCCTGGTCAAACGTGGGTTCGCCCTATCAGACCGTTCCTCCCTACTCGAGTCCGTCTTTTCGAGTAAGGACGGGACCAAGATGGTCCGTGACCTCTGCGAGGGCGACGCGCAGGCCTTTTTCGACGTGATAGACAAGGCAGGTTCCACCCCCACTCGCCGTAGCGAAATTAATAGCCACACACTCCCCAGGCACTGCTGGACATACCCGATCTCTCACCACCGATCCGAAAGAAGTGTCTCAGATCGTGGTATAAGACGTGTGGTCGCCACGCGCTCCTTCCGACTGTCATGAAAGTCCTTGCGCAGTACGACCGAACGGTCAGCGCGCTGTACAGGGGCGGGTTCTCGGACGTGTGGAAGGGGGATCATCACGGCCGGGAAGTTGCAGTAAAGGTTATAAGGACGTACACAAATGGTGACTTACAGAGGGTCGTTGGCGTGAGTTGCTGGATATGTTATCTGTCAACCTATCGGTAAGCTAACCGGGCAATGTAGAGGTTCTGCAGAGAAGTCGTGACGTGGAGGACCCTCCGGCATCCGAATGTGCTGCCACTGATAGGCGTTATGATGACTGAGTCTCAGTTCGCAATTGTATCGGACTGGATGGGGAACGGAAACATCAATCAATTCGTGAAGGCGAACCCGGATGCAGACAAGTTAGGGCTTGTATGTCTTCCGTTCACAAACCCACCATCTCCCCCTAACGTTCCTGGTCAATCAAATAACCTCTCTAGCTGGGAGGTGTGGCCAGGGGGTTGATCTACATCCACAACCAGGGGATGATTCATGGGGATCTCAAGGGGGTACGTTTTTACGGCTAGATTTACGCTCCTACCTCACCGAGTCTACCTGGCAAGGCGAACATCCTGATCGACCAAACCGGATACGCCCGCCTTGCCGACTTCGGTCTCCTCACAATCATTTCGGATCCTGCGAACCTTTCGTCCTCGAGTTCGTACACTCAGGGTGGCACGGCCCGATGGATGAGCCCGGAGCTTATTGCTCCGCAGCGGTTCGGGCTCGAGAGTAGTCGCCCAACACAATCTTCGGATTGCTATGCTTTTGGAATGGTCATATACGAAACGATCAGCGGGCACCTGCCATTCCATAGACATGCCGACCTGACTGTTTTCGTGAAGGTGTTGGAGGGTGAGCGCCCCCTTCGAGAGGTTGGCTTTGTGGATGGTTTGTGGGTTTGTGGGAGGTGTTGGAACTGTGTTGGGCACCTCAACCGAAAGCCCGCCCGAGCGCCGAACATGTCCTTCGCTGTTTGGAGAGGGTCCCACAGTTTGGAGGCTCGAATTCTCCTGAGTTTAATGAAGGAGTGGATAAGAGTGGTTACTGGGATTCGGAGAGCGATTCTTCCGCACCATCAGTGTACGACGAGCTCACGCGAATCCTCCCTAACTTCTCATCGGTACAGTTCCAGCTGAACCTCGGCTTTCACGTCACGCGGCACCTTCTCGGGGTTCCTGGTTTCGCGGGCCATGTCACTACGATGCTGTTAGGTTACCAAGATGGTCAGGCCGGTTTACCTCCCACCCCACCCTCCAGTGCAGACGAAACTGACGTGGAAGCGCCTTGCAGATGTTTCAGAGAGCATAGACCTTTCTTGATGCTACAACCTCCGCATGCTTTCGATTCGCACCAAAGAGCGCTCCGAAAGACTTGCAACCAGTCTCGCCGCGCTGGTGAGAACGATCACTTCCCGCGAGTTGGAGTTTATCGTCATTGAAACGGGTCCCGGGCTCTCGCTCATGCGGTGCAGTACGTGGGATCACATTTTCAAGGTGTTTTCTGTACTCTATGCCTCGTGCGAGCGGTTGTTCGTCATCGTTAGCCCTCACGAGAATTTCGTGGCAGAGAGCTTTAAGAGCGGGGAAACTCTGGCCCCTTTCCTGGAGTGTGGAAATGAGAGTGGGGAAACATCCTGACGTGGCATTGATGCATAGCATGCTAGTCTCCCAGCTTTTCGGTGGACCTGAGCTTACAGACCCAACCGTGTACCACACAGCTGGCCCAGGAGTGATGGGCAAGCATGGGATAAATTTCTGGGTAAGCACACTCAACCCGCCGGCGGGTTACGTTCAACACACGTCCAAGCCAAAGTATTTTAGGTGGTACCCACCCGTGATAGTGTAGAGCAGGTTCAGTACACGACAGGTAAACATGATGGTGAATATAAGGATGAAACTGTAAGACTACGTGTGGATGTATCGAGTATATCGGGCAAAAGCAAGGAGAGAGGATTTACGAGATACACAACATAGGTGTATGATACAAGACATGGATAAGGGTGAACGTCAACGTTACGGCCCACACACAAGGTGTGAAGGAAATGTAGCGGTATCATGAGCAAACACAAGCAAAATCACTGAGGGTCGGAAGCCTTCCAACTCAGGAACGTTCGGATGTGCCGACACACGTTATTGTCCGGCTCGTCTGAGTCAAGGTACTCGATTTCGCCGCACCGTTTTCGCCACACCTTGTAATCTGGGGTGTGACTATCGGGTGGTGACGGGAGTGAGAAAGCGGCCATCGCGATGTTACGGATGTTTATTCGGTCCAACATGTCACTGCGGAGTGGGTTTCGTCGTAAGTTTGGAAACATATAAAGCCGTTGGAGACGTGACCCACTTCACCCAATTTTCCCAATGGAATTCAAACTCGTCGCGTGCCGTATTTGATTTGATGTTCCTCTCTTTCTTAGAGATCGTGACATCAGATACTGTCGAGGACTTGCTGTATAAAGCCTGGTATCGTTCCCAGATCGCATCCTTGCATGCCATGATCGTGTGCACTTGTCGAGCCAGCTGTAGGGGCGCGACCGATTCAGGCAGAGGGTACGAAATAGAAAGGGTTCCCTGGCTTATAGCGGCTCCATCAGGACCGTTTAAAACGTGAAACCCAGTCGGAGAATCAGTGCATCCGAGTGGCCTAGGTAGTCCACCTAACGGGGAATTTGGAGGGAGATTTAGTTGTAGCGAGGGTTGAGGAGCGACGTGGGCGAATATTGAGTTGAGGTAGAACGGAAGAATGGAAATGGGCGGAGCGATAAAGTGATGGTTTAGCATGTCTTTCCAGGAATCGCATATTCGCCTGTGATCCCTTGCGCTTCTTTTGTTTTCGTATTGGGTGGGTGATGGGGGAGGTTGTGTCTCCAGGTCGCCGATGCTAGGGTTGGGGATAAGGAGGTTCAGATGGTCGCGAGGCCGACCTGACACTTGAGTGATTACGCTCGCTTGGCTACTACCCGGCATCGAGTCCGATGAACTCGTGGTTGACAGCAGAATGGAATCTGTCAAACCCGGGTAGGGCGCCGGCCCACAGGGAAACGTTAGATCATCTTCGGTTATCTGCGTATATCAGTCATGGGGACCTGAGGAATTAGTGCGAATATTTACCTCGAGCAAGCCCCCAGGTTTCAATACTCGATGAACCTCCTACGTAACGAGTATGAAGGGGATTGAAACGTGATGGTACGCGAACCGTACCCACCTCCAA
>Ga0307516_10006345_pt1 | contig 13868 bp, 17 predicted proteins | sample 19_EM_MG_FD_203310 | JGI IMG/M metagenome (GOLD analysis project Ga0307516, IMG submission 203310) | Populus trichocarpa ectomycorrhiza microbial communities from riparian zone in the Pacific Northwest, United States - 19_EM | ecosystem: Host-associated > Plants > Roots > Unclassified | place... | reverse complement strand
TCGGTAAGAATGGTGGTGCGTCCGTTGCTTTGCTAGCTTTTCTAGCTTTTCTAGCTTCCCTAGCTTTATTAAGGTGGTGGTAGCGTCGGTAAGATGGTGGTTGCGTCCGTAGCTTCGCTAGCTTAGCAAAGGACAAAGTTATATTTTACTCCCGGTGCTCCGGTAAGCTTCGCTAGCTCCCGTAGCTCCAGTAAGAACTAAATTTTTTGCTGATGAACGTATCCCAGCAACTCCACTTCCTGGGTTTTCCAAACACATTTGTCCGGCGAAACTGCCAGTCGGTTTTCCTGTAGTCTTTTCAATACTATCCTAACCCTTTGATCATGCTCTTTCTTGGTCTTCGCATAGATTAAGAAATCGTCCATGTAGACCAGGAGACCCAAGTCGATCATATTGGAAAAGACGTGGTTCATCATATCTTGGAAGGTTGACCGAGCATTGGTCAGCCCAAATGGCATGACCTGGAATTCGTACAGCCCGTAGTGAGTCCATAAGGCTGTTTTCCATTCGTCCCCCTCCCGAAGGCGGATCAGGTTGAATCCATTCTTTAGGTCTAGTTTAGTGAACCATTTCGCTCCCTGCACCCGATCCTGCAGTTCCTGCATAAGGGGAAGGGGGTATCAGTTGGGAATCGTTATCCGGTTCAGGACTCGGTAATCAACACAGAGCCAGAGCCCTCTTCCATTTGGTTTCGGTACGAACAGAATTGGAGATCCCGCTGGGGAGGTGGATCTTTGGATCTTCCCTGTTCGCAACATTTCCTTGAGCCATTCGCGGAGGGTCTGGAGCTCATTTTCTGAGAGGGGGTAAATTGGTCCCCATGGGGCGGTCTCTCCTTCCTTGAGGTCAATCTTGCAATCATACGGTCGGTGTACTGGCAGCGCCTCCGCCGCTTCCTGGCACATGATGTCGAGATATCCCCGGAACTCCTTGGGAACCTGTTCCCAAGGGTCTTCTTCGTTTATTGCTGAGACGTACCCAATGACTCTGGCTTCTGGGTCCAGGGTAACCGCCTTGTCCAGGGACAGAGAGAATTCCGCGGTTTTGAATCGCGTGCATGTCTCCAGGCAGCTGGGACTGCTGAAGCGGAGTTTCTCTGAGTCCCATGCGCCCTGGGGTGGGTGTTTGGCAATCCACCAAAATGGGAGGAAGAGGTCGACCTCTGGTTCCAATGGTGCGACCTCAAATACATCCTGGGAATAATGCTTTCGATGCTGGAGCAGGAGAGGCTTCGTATATTCCATTCCTGCTCCTTTGACCTCCTCCCCTGAGCAGTTCTGCAACGGGGCCGCCATGCGTCTGTGGATTGGGGGTATATTGTATTTCTCAGTGACCCTTGTACTAATGAGGGGTACTGAGTAGCTGGTGTCGAGTAGGACCCATACCGCAATCTGTGTAGGGCCCCAAGAAATGATCATGGTGGTGATCGGTCTTTTGCTGCAGTGTGGTTTTGTCGTGGATTTTTCGGGCGAGGCTTTATCAGGGTTTAGCCTTCTTCGTTGTCTATCCTGTAAGGGTCCCGCACTTGATTCCTCCGGACCCTTTCGTTTTCGATTGTTTCCACAAATTATAGAGTAGGATGTGGGGTGCGGCGTGCCCCCTCCCAGGGAAAATCCTCCTCTTCCTCTTTGATCTTCCAGACACCTAGGGTAGTGCCGGCGACTTCGCGCATGTCCTCGTCCTCGATTTTGATGTGGCCTGCTTTGCTTTGCTTGGGGGCCGGAGCCTCCTCGGCATGCTCCCCTCTCTTCCTTTTCCCTTGAACCGAGCCCGTCTGCTTCGGGGCTTCTGGTAGCTCTGTTCCTCCTGCCGTGGTTCGGGTATAGCATTCGCTCATCGAGTGGTTATCCCGAATGCAGCGCCAGCAGTTGACCTTGCTGTTTTTGTGGTAGTCGATTTCGTTTTGTGGGACCCCTTTCAAGGCGTTGCCAATGCTACCCCAATGGCTCTCCGACCATGGTTTCCTTGGCTTTTCAGCCTTGCCCCCCGAGTCAGACTTCCCAGCCTGCTTGGGGCGACCGCTCTCCTTGGCCTTTCGGGCATTGCACGGATTTTTCCCATCCGAGCCGTCCTTTTGTCCCCCATTGCTTCCTGGCTGCGCTTCTCAGGCTGCCTTCAGGGCCTTCCTTCGTTTCACGTGAAGTCCGGCATTGTAGGTGGCCGTGAGGAAGTGTTCGTCGTCTATGAACTCTTCCATGTAGTGGGCGAAGCGCATGTCGGGGATGCTGTCCGGCATGGCCTGGTCGATCTTCTCATGCAGCCCCTCGCTGGTGGGTTGGGTATATACGTTCAGTGCCTGAAATTCCATGAAGTACACTTTGATATCGATCTTGTACTTGAGCTCGCTGAACTTCAGTTGGGCGTTCGCCACTTCCCTCGTGTCTTGGAATTCAGCCCACATTGCTGCAGTGTATCGGACCCAGGTGTCTTGATCCGCCATCCTCCTTCAACGGTGTTGGTGCCATGCTTTCCTGGTGTCCGACTGCAGGGTTCCAACCCAGGCAATTTTCTGAGCGTCCAGGGTCTCGGGGTAGAACCCGATGTACTCCAGAACCGATTCCCACCTAACGTTGAAGGCTGAGGTGGGTTTTCTGTCGAAGGATTCTGGGTTCTTCAGCTTAAGCCGGGAGGTATTGATCCTTACCTTTGTTGCCCTTTGGTCCGTCCTTGCCACCACAACGCCCTCCCTTACTAGACAGGCGATTTCTTCAGGGGTCAGCATGGTGGCAATATGTTCAGCCTGGAGTGGCCTAGCCCCTGCGGGGGGTCTTCCGACAACTGGATCCCGTCGTCCTTCTGGGACGGTATACCTGTCGTTGTCGTTGTCGTTGGCTCCTTCTCCCGTGCCCAGGGCCTGTTCTGGCGAGGGGGATCGGAGTACAAACCTTGTCCGGGCTGGCCTGGTGGGGTCTCCCGCGAATCCTCCTGCGGCCGCCTCTGGGGTTCTGTCCCTGGAGGTGGGGGGCGGAATGTCCCTTGGTAGGGCCGACTGTAGGTAAGTGGGCGTGGTGGTCGCCCGTTTGATGGCACTTACCTCCGTGCGTATCTGCTGCTTTTCTTTGGCTAGCCACTCTGTTTCTTCCTGCTGGTTCTGGGCCCACCTTTCGCAGTTGGTGTACCAGGTGTGTTACTCCTCTCCCAGCTTTTGGTCCGCGACCTGAAGGAACTGAACGGTGTCGTTTTACCGCGTCATTCGCGTGATTTGGTGCCCTTCCTTCTCAGCCTGGTCCTTGTCGCGTGAGGTGATCGCTGTCCAGACATCGGTGGTGAATTTTTGAGCGGCACTGGCGGTGCGTATCAGCTCGGTTTGCATCCATTACTGGGATACAGTTGTGTTGGCCTCAGCCGTCTTGTAGACGTACTCAAGGGCTTGGGAGAGCAGGTGGTAGTTGCGTTCTATGGCGATGATTAGTCGGTCGGCCCGATCGTAGGCATCACCGCACAACCCATGCAGCTGTTCCAGGTCCCACTGGGCCTGCTGGTGCTGCGTGATTAGCAGCCGGACCCAAGCGGTGGGGTTTGGGAGGTCGATTGTTGGCTAATCGGTCTCGGTTTTGTTGTACACTTCCTGGGCGGTCCGTGGGTACTCCAGACGGAACATGTCGACGTTAGATTCCGTCATGTTCAGTATAGGTCTAGGAAATGACCTGTGTAGATGGTTTCGTCGTTGTCGAAGGTGTAGTCACAGATTTCGCGAAATTCTTACCCGTCGAGATCGGCGCAGATATTCTTCTGGGCGCAGTTGGACCAGTATTGAGTGGACTAGTTCCACGGAGTGCAGTCAATAATTTCGGTTAGAGTTGGGCCGTCGATAGACTCGTCCCAGTTGTTTAAGTTGGTAATTTGGTCGATTGCAGAGTAGGTGTGGTCAAGGTGATAGCTTGACTGTGGTTCAAGAATGTTTGCCAGTTCAAGTAAAAGGAGGTGATCTTGCTCGAACGAGGGCATAAGCGAGGTTTTTTATTTTTAATCGAAGGTGACTTGTGAACTGAGATCATAGTGTGACACCTGGGTACATGGGTACGGAGGTGGAGGTAATGATATCGTGAAGTCAGGTTCGATTGATTCTATATTCACAACGGAATAATCTCAGGTTCGGTGGGTCAGGGTGGTTCATGAGTGGGGTATCCGAGGATGGGGAATGGAAAGTGGTTTGTGGGAGTTTCGTATGGTATATATGCAAAACTTTTTCCTCGTCATGTGGTCTTTCTTCCATCGTGGCGCTGGGTGCTCATTCTCAAGACACATGGCCCTTCGAGGGGTCTGGCGCGTGGGTTTGATTGGTCCTGTCCGGTCCTAGCGATAAGGGTGGAGGCTGACAGACGGCGACCTTGTATTCCTCCAGACACTAGTCTTCCGGACTATGCTGGTTTCCTATCGAGGTTTTGTTTTTGGGATGAGACGTGGTTCCTCTGGAGCCGCATCACCCTCTCAGTTTGCCACTGGCCCCGCTCCGGAGTTAGTCCTATGTTTGTCCTCTCAGCGGTAGGGTCCTAGCTCCTGGTCTTATCTTCCGTCTAGACTCTCTCAGACCTGTCTTGCGACATGAGCCCTGCTTATGGCGTGTGACTTTCAGAAAGCTAGTTTTTCCCCTTATCTCATTCTCGTATGAAGTGGCTACAAGAGTCGGTAGTACGTTGGGTCTACCTGGCTGCGAGGAAGTAGTGGTATTGGACAGTTTGTGCCCTAGTACGCCACCCTAGCCAACGCTTACGCCGAGGTTACCGTCTTGCCTTACTTTTCCTGCCGAACTGTTTACCGAGGTCCCGAGATTCCATCGGGGATCCCTAGTCACGTGACTTACCGTTTTGCTACCTTTCCCCTTGTACCTTTATTCCCATTGTTACCCTCAGGTGTAACAGTAGGCCTCTAGCTCCATTCGGGGGTATTCCAGTCAGAGCATGTCGACGTTTGATTCCGTCATTGTTCTAATACAGGTCTAGGAAGTACCCGGTGTAGAGGGTTTCGTCGTCTGTGAACTCGTAGTCGCAGATGTCATGAAAGTCAAGTCCTGTGAGATTTGTGTTTAAGATTGCTCGACCACTGTTCCTCCGAGAGTCTTCACATGAGCAGAGAGAGAGAGAGAGAAAGCGATTATGTTTGAAGGAGATGATTTGATTGTTGACGGGTGATGAAATCGCCCGAGGTAGATGTAACAAGTATCTTATTCAATGCTATGTAGAAGTATGTTAGAGTGTAGAAGAAAGAGTGCAAAAGATGCTGCTATGGAAGAATGCCAAGCCGTCATTACCAGGATCCCCTTGCCGTTGCCATTGCCATGGCGTTGCTCCCCACGGCGTTGCTGCCGCCGCCATTGCTGTGGTGTTGCTTCTGTCGGCGTGCCACATCAGAGCGGAGAGAAGCAATTCCAACACACCCCCTCTTCTCGTGCTCCATACCAAAAAGAAAACCACCAAATCAAGAACAATCCCATTAAATCCTCGTCGACCTCATTAAAACTTCTGCAGTGAAAACCTCGTGGGAAAAACACTTGCTAGTAGGAAAAAGAGTGCCGACTCATGCTTGCCGACAGGATGCAAGATCATGCTCAACAAAGAAACCTTCCTTCCTCTTCCAATTCCTTATCACCCGCACCCCCTTTTCTTTGCCAAATAACCACACCCCCATTTCCTTTTCGAGATGTGTGTCATTCTTTGTATTCGGGTTCTCCGTCGTCCGGGCGAAATGGAGTGAGACCGCAGAGTTGCAATTCTCGTTCGTGTCAGGGAACCGCAAGAGGTTTCGTCAGCAGATCGGCAGGATTAGACTCTGAGGTAACGTATTGGAACTAAACTGCACCTTTCATCTGTTCGTTGTGAACATGGTGATATTTTACGTCAATGTGTTTTGACTTTTGCCGTATGACTCCCAAGGTAATCAATTTGATGGTGCCTTGGTTGTTGCATCCGATTGGTACCGGTCCATCGACAATCTTTACTGCCATTCCTTATGCTGCCTCCTTTATCGTACGCCTAAGCCAGAGGCTTTTTCGGGTGGCGTGCGAACAGGCGATATATTCGGCCTCAAGTGTTGAGAGAGCCACGACGCTCTGAGACTTGGCTTGCCAATGAATCAGTCCGGACATGACGAGTTCTTCATTGGCATTGGTATGTCCCAGGGCAAACACACATCCTGTGATACTGGGGTTGTGGCGTAACTGGAGTGTAAAGAGAATCAAAGGTAATCAGGCTACTTTCGATAATTCACAATGGAATAATCTTCGATCTTTTGTTCGGGGTCTTTTTGTTGAGAGTGCGTTCGATACTGTTTCCTCTTTCTCTCAACAGGCGGAACTTCTCTAGCTATATAGCCTTCTTTTGGTGTCACGTGGTTCCTCTAGAGAATCCGTACTTTCTCGCCCTCCTCGAGGATTCTGTCGGCTAGTCAAGACCCCGCGATCCCACAGGCCCGGTTCTTACAACCCCCTTGGTCCTGGTCAGTCTAACAATAAGCTTTCTGGTCCCCGTACCACATAATCCCCTCAAGCCCTGCAGGTGAGTGAATTAGCGGCCTATAAGAGAAAGAGAAGATATCGGTTCTATGACCTCACTCCTCATATCTCGTATTTAGTTGCGTTTGCAGTTCGTCCAGAGATTAGCCCCTTAGGTCCGTTACGGCCGTAAGGTCTAATTCCGAGGCTATCTCCTGCCTAGACTCTAGGAGGCCGACTAGACTCGACTTCCGCCTCAGAGTGGCTTGAGTAAAGTTTCACGTGCCCAGACTATGTAACTAACTAAGTACCTTTCCCGTGTTTCCTTTGAGGTGTAACACTACTCCCCCCTTCTCTAGCTTCGTCCCGAAGCTGAGAGAGATCCTCCTTTTTTTTTTTTTTTTTCTATCTAAGTAGCCCGCCACTTTCTTGAAAGATATTGCCGGACAAGATGCTTGCCCACTGAATGCAGTGCTCCGCCCCTGCATCTCTCCCAGTCGCTGGTCAGCCGGTTTAACACCAGGAAGCCTCGGATGACTGGGCCCTCAGAGTAAGCCTTTGCGTACTCTTACTGTCGTGCCATAGTGAGTCGTACTCGCCGCCACGCTGCGTCATGGCTTGGCCGGCTCGTTGGGGTTCTGGGGTCGCAGTCGGCACAGGTAATCGGGAGAGGCATGGTGTCCTTCGTGCTAGTAACCCGTATGCTCGGCAATGACCGTGCACACGTCCTTCCGGGGGGAGACTAGTGTGCTGGAGCAGAGACAGCGCTGTCGGGGACTCACTTCACCGCTTGTATGCCACCTGCGCCGGTTCCGCCGGTCCCAGTCGGTCGCCAAGAGGTCGACACATCTGTTTTGAACGGTTTCCCTAACTCTCAGCGCTTTCGATCGCGTGCACTCGTTGTCGGGCGCCGGGTCTGCGGCTTTGCTGTACTGTCGGATCGGTGCCCGAGAAGCGGGTCTTTTCGTGTATCTCGGGGCCCGATAAGCGGGTCTTTCTTTTGGTTGTTGTGTACGTGGGATGTAGTCCACCTGCCCCTTCATCCCTACTACCACTCGTGCTTCGCCCCGCCCTTTTATGGACATCCCGTCTTAGGCGTCGTTGAGTCGGTAGTCCCTCGGCGCATCTGGGTTTCGTCGATGAAAGTCTCGGACTTTCTCCAGGCCACCTAGCGAAAAGTTGTCGAATGGTTCTTCCGTCCAGTCTTTGCCTTCCGGATAGTCGAGCCATTTGACAAGGTAGAGAACTCGTTTGTTATTTCCCCGGCTGCGTTCGACCGAGGACATAACTTCTTCGACATCGTATTCTTCCGACTGTTCGATGTCGTCCACTTTCCGGAGTACCTTAGATGGGTCCGGTGGTGCTCGGTACTCGCTGGTTCGGTAGGGTTCGAGCAGGGAAACGTGGAAGAGGTTGTTGATCTTCCATTTGCGAGGCGGCGTGAGGCGGACGGCCAGCGGGGAAACGACATTCTCAATCTGGAAGGGACCATGATTCTTGTGGTCTAACTTCCTTGACGGGCGACGTGTTTTGATGTTGCGCCCATTGAGCATTACCAAGTCTCCTACCTGGTAAGCCAGGGGTTTCTTTCGTGCCGGATCGGTGTATCGGCGCATTCACTCCTGTGCTTCTTCCAGCCCTTTCCGCAACTCGTCGTGCATCCAGTGTGCATAGACCTGGCTCGCTGGGTTACGTGGCTCGGTCGTCACGGGATTTATGGCTGCCGGATGGAAGCCATAGTTAGCATAGAACGGAGACATACCATTACTCACGGTGGTCGAGTTGTTGTAGGCAAACTCGGCCATCTGTAGCAGTTGCACCCAGTCATCCTGATCCTTGCTAACGAACGCTCGTAGGTAGGCTTCGATTGTCTGGTTGACTCATTCCGTTTGCCTGTCCGTTTGTGGGTGGAACGCCGTTGAAATTCAAGGCCGAATTCCTGAGAGTCGTAAGAACTCCTTCCAAGTCTCTGAGGTGAACCTGGAATCGCGGTCTGACTCAATATCAGTAGGGAGGCCGTGGTACTTCCATACTTCTCGAGCAAAGATGACGGCTAGGTCTGCTGCCGTTTTTCCTTCTTTTCTTACGGGGAGGAAGTGCGCCATCTTGGTGAATCGGTCGATAATTACCCATAGCTGGTCGCAGCCATCCGAGGTTGGAAGTTCCGTGATGAAGCCCATTGCTATGGACAGCCAGAATGCGTACGGCAGTTCTAGCGGGGAGGACAGTCCGTAGGGTTGGTGTCGAGACGCCTTGTTTTGTTGGCGTTCGGGGCAGCTTCTGACGAAATCGAAATACGTTCTTTCATTTTTGGCCACCAGAAGTTCCGCCGGATTAGTTCGACGGTCTTGTCCTGCCCCATGTGCCTGGCCACCTTGGTGTCGTGCTCTGATTCCATAATCCTCAGTACCAGTCGCTTTGGAACCCAAAGCAGGTTCCACCGGTACAGTAGGTCGTTGTTACACCTGGATTATCTCGAGTACATAGCTACACTAGAGAAGAGTACGTAAGGATGATGGAACGCACTCAGAGAGTCTAGGAGGGAGATAAGGTCCCGAGATGAGGTTACGGCCGAGACGGACCTAAGACACATATCTCCGGAGATGAGGGGAAGATTGCAAACGACGAGAATGCTTAGGCTAGGACCCCTCCCAAGGGTATGCCACGTCGTCTGCTGATGGCGTACGGACCGCCGGATTTGGGCTAGGACCCCTCCCGAGGGGATGCCACATTGCCTGCTGATGGCGTACGGAAGAGAGTCCGGTGGGGAAGCACCCCGCCCGCTTGCATGAAACCTCATCTCCCCTTATCTACACCCTACCAAGACCAATGAGTCGCCCATGAGGTCCATGCACCTCGGGGGAATCCAATTCTGAGTCACCACTTCTCACACGGCGTCACTCAGATAAAAGACTGAGGTTTTCCGCCGCGACGGAATGAAGACCAGCACGAACATCCTCACCAACACTACCACCGAACTCCACACACAAGATCTAAGATTATTCCGTTGTGAATTATCGAAAGTAGCCTGATTACCTTTGATTCTCTCCACACTCCAGTTACGCCACAACCCCATTGTCACACTATAATCTTGATCTCAAATCACCCTACTTTCATGACGCACTTCGACGATACCTACTTCGAAGACCACCTCTACCTACTCGAGCTATCTACCTTCTTGGAGCCGAAAACTCAATACGGCTTCGACGTAACATTCCAGTCAATCGATAGCGAAATCGCCAACTTCGAGCTTTGGGACGCGAAGAATGACGGACCTGTCCCTACTCGCTACCAAGAAGGTGACTACGAACCGTGGAACTGGTACACCCAATACTGGTTCAACTGCGCCCACAACCAACAAAGCGCCGAGTTCACCGAAAACGAACTTCGAGAACTCTTCGACTACAATTTCGAGGACGACGAAACCATCTACACCGGAGATTTCCTTGACCAATATTAGGCAAAATGTCCACCGCCTCCAACTTCAACATGCCCTGGCTGGAAGCACCCCGAGATCTGCTCCAGATCACCGACGGAACCCCCGCTCCCGATCAAGCGCTAGAGGTAGCCAACCTGGCCATATGGCTCCGAAGCATGGTGCGCCAGCAACGACAGGCCGAGAACCACCTCTGACAGCTCACCCAGCTATGCGGCAACACGATCGACAGAACAGATCAGCGAATGCTTCAAATCGAGGAAGCCTATCAAACACTGCTAGAAGGGACCCGGTACGTATATGACCGAGTCAATCCTAACGAAGAAATAGCCGAGGTATGGGTCCGCAGCGAACTGGCGAATGCCGCGAATGCCTACCAGACCCTCGTGCAAAACGTCTGGCAGGCCATCTTAGACCGGACCCAAGAAGACAACCAGCGGCAGATATGCCAGGCTATGCAGCTCACCCGCGTAAACGACGCTCTGGCCTTCCTGGCGGAAGCAAACACGGCCAGAAGCCAGCATCTGGTTACCTTCCAAGGTAACGTAGAGCTATGGGCGGCTGACCACCAAAGGAAAGTCAACCGGATGGAAAGAGAGTTGCGGTAAGCAAGGGACGAAATCCTGCGGATAGCCACCCGGATCTCCCTCCCCGGGTCACCAACCACGAGAATCCCGTCCCTGGAACCTCCGCATGCCTGACGAAGCCGGGTTAGACCGCCTAGCACCAGCGTTGCAACCGCACCCGCCACACCTCCACCACCTCCGGCTCTTCAAAGCCCCCTCCGGTTCGCAGCTGCTCCTCCCACCAGAAGACGGCGGCAACCGGCAATCCCAGCGACCGAACCACCGGTACCGCACCCACTCACGACACCAGAATTGAGGCAACGTCTGGAAGAACTCAAGCAACACGCAAACCCAGGACCATTAGCACCCGGGCCACTGGGAGTACGGGGACGAAGCCCGCCTTTGACGCCACCTCAGTCATCAAGGGGACCCCCCTCAGGGCCACCGACCGGACCACCCCGTCCGCCCTTCCGGCAACCACGCTCTCCCTCCCCACCTAGAAACCCAGGCCCCCAGATCACCACACAGGATCTCGTGCGCCTGGTAGCAGAAGGAGTCGCAGCAGCCAGGGCGGGAGAGCAACCCAGGCTGGACCGACCTCGTACCTCCCAGCTGAAAATGGAGAATCCCGAGAAATTCGATGGGAAAAGCTCGACAACCTTAAATCAGTGGTGGGAATCCGTCGCTATGTACTTAGGGTTCTACCCAGACACCACCGGCCGTCAGAAAATCGCCTGGGTCGGCACCCTTCTGGCAGACACTGCGCTGGTATGGCATCTCCACCGATACCAGGAGCTGCGAGACAACGACACCTGGGCCAACTACTCAGCCGCCATCCGGACCGAGTACCACCATGACCGCGAAGCAGCTGACGCCCAGCTGAAACTGGGACAGCTCAAATACCAGGAAGCCATCCCCGCCTACCTCACGGAATTCAGGGCGCTAAATAACTTCGCCCGCGCAACAGGGGAAGCGCTACGAGAAAAAGTTGACCTGGCCATGCCGGATGCAATACTCGACATGCGGTTCGCCCACTACCTCGAAGACTTCGCGGACGACGAAGGATTCCTGCAAGCCACGCATCAGGCAGGCCTTCAGGTGGAAAGGAAAAAGGCGTTAAGGCAAGCCCGAGAACAAATGAGGGGAACCAGCGCCTCGGTGACCAGCAGGCGAAATGACGACCGGAAAAAACAAGAAGGGAAAAAGGGGGAAATGACCCCAAATAAGGCCGACACAAGCAGGCCTCGCCAGGCCCCAGCAGGAAACCCAGCAGGAAGACCAACGTGGTGGGGGGCCAAGGACCAGTGGGCCTCAAAAGAGGAAGCGTTGAAGGGTGTTCCGCAGAAGGAACAAGAAGCATACTTTAAGAACCGGGACGATTGCTGGCGATACGGCCGGACCGGCCACCGAACATTCGAATGCTTCTCGTTCAGCACCCTACAAGGAACCCCGTTACCGAAGGCCCCTTGGAAAGCTGCCACCGTGGCGGTATCAAACGGAAAGAGAAGGCGGGAGGAAGCAGAAGAAGAGCTCCCAGCGACTAAGCAGCAAAAAGTAGCTGCCATCGAGACCATGGACACGGAGGCCCCGACCCTGCTGTGCGAAGACTCCGAATCGGAAATTTGAGAGGTCAGGACACGCCGCAACCCGAGACCTCTACGATAATATGTGGACTATCCCGGAAACGGAAAGACCCGGAACCAAGTGCTGGAACCCGGCCAAAGAAACCAAGGAAAGAACCGCACGGCACCCGCCCAGTCATTACGATGCTGCTACACCTGGACGGAAAGAAGCATCAAGTCCGAGTGCTACTCGACACCGGATGTTCTGTAGCACTCCTCAACAACCAAACCGTGGAGAAATTAGGCATCGCCAAAAAAGAACACAAACGAGCCCACACCATAGAAAGTTACACAGGGGAAAGCGTCAAAGGGGCAGGCCAATTTTATACAGAGCCAATGCTCCTGCAGCACCGAAGGCAGTATTCCAAGGAAAGATTCGAAATTTCCCCGATGGAAACCGGAATCGACGCCTTCCTCCCGTTCGAATGGATAACGGCGCACCCACTGCAAGGAGCCTGGACGAACAAAGAAGTATGATTCAACAGCGCGGAATGCATATGGAGATGCACCCAGTACGAAACAAACTCCTTCTCCCTAATATGAGATGAATCAATCGCCACCGATCCCAGCACCCAAGTCATCGGGTACGTATCAGCAGCAGCAGAAGAAGACCCGCTCAAAGCTGTCCCGATGGAATTCCGCCAATACCTCGGAATCATGGGAAAATAGACGGCGGACGCCCTTCCTGAGCACCGCCCCTATGACTGCAAGATCGACCTCCAGGAGGGTAGTACGGCGCCATGGGGACCTATTTACCCCCTCTCAGAAGAAGAACTTAGGACGCTGAGAGAATGGCTGGTGGAAATGGAAAAGATGGGGAAAATCAAGCGGTCCACATCCCCGGCCGGCTCGCCAATCCTCTTCGTACCAAAACCACATGGACGGGGATTACGACTATGTGTGGACTACCGAGCCCTGAACCGGATCACGATCCCGAACCGGTACCCATTGCCCCTAATGCAGGAACTACAGGATCGAGTCCAAGGGGCGCAATGGTTCACAAAGATGGACCTCAAAAATGGGTTTCACCTTATCCGAATCCGAGAAGGGGACGAGTGGAAAACCGCGTTCAGAACCCGATACGTGCTTTTCGAGTTCCAGGTCATGCCGTTCGGGCTTACCAATGCCCCATCCACCTTCCAATGTATGATGAACCATATCTTTTCCGACATGCTCGACACAGGAACGCTGGCATACATGGACAACATATTGGTCCAGTCTTTTATCTGAGTGACGCCGTGTGAGAAGTGGCAACTCGGAATTGGATTCCCCCGAGGTGCATGGACCTCGTGGGTGACTCATTGGTCCTGGTAGGGTGTAGATAAGGGGAGATGAGGTTTCATGCAAGCGGGCGGGGTGCTTCCCCACCAGACTCTCTTCCGTACGCCATCAGCAGGCGATGTGGCATCCCCTCGGGAGGGGTCCTAGCCCAAGTCCGGCGGTCCATACGCCATCAGCAGGCGACGTGGCATACCCTCGGGAGGGGTCCTAGCCTAAGCATTCTCATCGTTTGCAATCTTCCCCTCATCTCCCGAGATATTTGTCTTAGGTCCGTCTTGGCCGTAAGCTCATCTCCGGACCTTATCTCCCTCCTAGATTCTCTGAGTGCGTTCCATAATCCTTACGTACTCTTCTCTAGCGTAGCTATGTACTCGAGATAATTCAGGTGTAACACTACGTCCTCCCCCGCGGTGGAAAGCTCACGAGCTTTTTGCGGAAGAGGGGTGCAGTCAGGTGGTGCTGGATTTCCTTTTCTCGACGGATGTAGGGAGGATAGTGCCAGCTGTGGAAGTGGACGACACGGAGAGCGAGGC